>Ga0182010_10000859_pt1 | contig 16968 bp, 12 predicted proteins | sample 611E1MmetaG_FD_120488 | JGI IMG/M metagenome (GOLD analysis project Ga0182010, IMG submission 120488) | Permafrost microbial communities from Stordalen Mire, Sweden - 611E1M metaG | ecosystem: Environmental > Terrestrial > Soil > Wetlands > Permafrost | place: Sweden: Stordalen | collected...
CTCTTCCATCACTTCTTCGAGCGTGATCAGGTCGCCGGTGCGTTTCGAGACGCGCACCAGTTCACCGCCGCGTTTTAGTGTCACCATCTGGTGAATGATTATCTGCAGCTGTTCAGGATCGATTCCCAGCGCGGCCACGACCGCTTTCATGCGCGGAACATGACCCTGATGGTCGGCGCCCCAGATATCGATGACTTTTTCAAAATGCCGTTCGATGAATTTATTGTAGTGATAGGCAATATCGGTGGCAAAATAGGTCGGCATGCCGTTGCTGCGCACCACAACGTTATCCTTGTCTTCGCCTAAATTAGTGGAAACAAACCAGGTTGCGCCCTCTTTTTCGGCGAGGTGGTCGCCCTTGCGCAGAATAGCCATCACCTTGTCGTACTGGCCGTTTTCGTAGAGGCTTTGTTCGCGGAACCAGACATCGAACTCCACGCGTAATTGTGTGAGGTCTTTCTTAATCTTGTCTTTGACCTTACCGATGCCGATATCGCCCAGTTGTTTCAGCGCTTCCGCTTCAGTTAATTTCTGGAATTTATCACCGTGCTCGGTAATGATCTCCTGCGCGAGGACGATCATGTAATTGCCCATGTAGCCGTTTTCCGGCACTTCCGCTTTTATGCCGAGTGATTGCAGATAGCGGGCTAACAGCGAACGCCGGAAGATGTCCATCTGGTTGCCGGCATCGTTGAAATAATATTCCTTTTCGACGTTATAGCCGCTGGCAGCCAGAACATTGACCAGTGCGCTGCCCAGGATGGCTCCGCGGCCGTGCCCGACATGCAGCGGGCCGGTGGGATTGATGCTGACAAATTCCACCTGGACCTTTTTGCCCTGTCCCATGTTATTGTTGCCGAAGGATTCGCCTTCAGTGAGAATATGGTCGACCTGGCGGTTCAGCCAGTTGTTTTTCAGGGTAAAATTAATAAACCCGGGCGGGGCCGCGACCGCGCTCTCGATTTCGTCGGTCTTCGGCATTAAGGTTACCAGTTCGTTGGCAATCACCATGGGATTGGCCCTGGCGATTCTGGAGAGCTTCAACGGGAAATTGGAAGCATAATCGCCGTGTTCCGCCTTTTGCGGGCGCTCGATGGTGATCTCCGGCAGTTCCACCGATGGCAATTTGCCTTCTCGCTGTGCTTTCTTTGCCGCTTCGGTTAGTAAATTGATTAATATTTCTCTCAACATTTTCGTGTACCTGTCTGGTTCTTTTATAGACTTTGATTATAACATAATGTAGGAGCGTGAAGCTAATAAACGAGCGGTCAGCAATCAGCTTTCAGCTTTTGGAAAGAGGCAACATTCAATAAACAAGAATCAAGAATCGACAATTAATATAATTAAGGGAAATAACAACATTGGCGTCCCTGCCTGCGGTTTGAAGAGTATCCATTCCGGCGGGGGCCAGAATGCAATTCAAGTTATGGATACCGGCTTTCGCCGGTATGGGAGTTAAGTATTATTTGTATCTTGAAAAACGATCTCATGTTCAAGTTGAAATACAAATAATTTCATGAAATCAACCAGCGGTGTCGCCAAGTTCCTCGCCGTTTTTGTATGTAGATTATCGTAATAGCTTATTTGAAAGTTTATCTGGTCGAGAAGATAATTACCGATGCCCAATTTCTTCGCAAATCGCTCATCAAATTGTTTCGATGAGAGCCCCCACGTCTCACCTTTGATGTTCAGCGGGTCATATTCGGGGAGCGAGGCTTTGGATGTAAATGCCCGCATTAAACCAATTGCACCGACAGCATCAATCATGTCTGCATCCCGGACAATTTTAAGCAGCATTCCACCATTGTCATCATTTTCGAGAACGGCCCTGACTGTTGATGGTGATGCGCCATGATATTTTATGGCTGTTGTAATGCTGTTGATTTGTTTTTCCGATAGGTTCGATTTCTCCCTGAGATATTTAATCGCTATCTCAGCGCCGATTCCTCCGTGTTCGCTTCTCTTTTTCTGTTTCTGAAAATAAGGCAGAGCTATATCATGAAGCAATGCAGCGAGTTCGACAGAAAGAATATCTGTATAGCCTTCTCCATGCGCAATTTGCAATGCCCAATTTCTGACGCGGCTAACATGTTTATAATCATGACCTATCAGTAAATTATTGTTCCGCTCGCCTTTCGCAAAAGTGTCCTGAACATATTCTTCAACTTGATAAATCAATTCGTTTTTCACTAACTTAACTCCTCAATCTGGTTCGTCCACACTCTTGCCAGTTCTTTGACCAGCGGGGCATGTTCCGGATTCGTCAAGTGGCGGTCTTTGGTAAAGAGCCTTTCCGCTTCTTTCCGCGCCAGTTCCAGCAGCGCGACATCGGAGAGTTTGGCCATGCGCAAATCTGGCAAGCCGCTTTGTCTCGTTCCGAAGAATTCGCCCGGGCCGCGCAGCCGCAAGTCTTCTTCCGCCAGTTTGAAGCCGTTGTGTACGGTTTCGATCACGGCCAACCGTTCCTGTCCGACCTCCGACGGATTCTGCGACAACAAAATACAGTAGCTCTGTGCCGGACCTCTGCCGACCCGCCCCCGGAACTGGTGCAGTTGCGAAAGCCCGAAGCGGTCGGCGCTCTCCACCATCATTACGGTGGCGTTCGGTACATCGATGCCGACTTCGATTACCGGCGTGGCAACCAGGATATCTAGTTCCTTGTCGTGGAATTGCTGCATCACCTTTTCTTTGTCTTTGGAGGCCATCCGTCCGTGCAGCAGACCCATTCTTAGATTTGGGAAAACCTCGCGGGAAAGATATTCGTATTCGGCGATGGCGGCTTTAGCCTGTACTGATTCCGATTCCTCTATCAGCGGGCAGATGATAAATGCCTGATGTCCGTCAGCAACTTCCTTGCGGATAAATTTATAGGCGCTCTCCACCTGGTTGGGTTGTAACCACTTTGTCTTGATCAACTGCCTGCCCGGCGGCAGTTCGTCGATTACCGATAGGTCGAGGTCGCCATAAATGGTTAAAGCGAGCGTGCGCGGAATCGGAGTGGCCGTCATTGCCAGCACGTGGGGATTCGTGCCTTTCTGGCGCAACGTAGAGCGCTGGGCCACCCCGAAGCGGTGCTGCTCGTCTACCACGACGAACCCCAGTTTTTTAAATTCCACTTCTTTCTGGATGATTGCGTGCGTGCCGATAATAATATCGATATCGCCGTTCACCACCAGTGAATGGATTTCCCGCTTGTTTTTAGCGGTCATCGCCCCGATCAGCAGCGCGATTGTAACCGGCTTCGGCAGAATACCGGAGTAAGTATACAGATGGTCTTCTTCTGTTTCCATGTGTCCCACGGCGGAAAGGAGTTTGTGAACCGTGGCAAAGTGCTGCTCCGCTAAAATTTCTGTGGGCGCCATCAATGCCGTCTGATAACCGTCGGCCACAGCTGTTAGTAGAGCCGCCGTTGCGACGACCGTTTTACCGCTGCCGACCTCTCCCTGCAGCAGGCGCGACATGGCTTGCGGTTTCTGCATATCGCCCAGTATTTCCTGCAAAACCTTCTGCTGTGCGGCGGTCAATTTGAACGGCAGCGATTGCAGAAAATTGTCCAGTAATTGCTGATTGACGCGGATCGGGGTGCCGGGTTGGCTTTCCTGCCAGTCGCGTTTTTTACTTAAAACACCCAGCTGTAACAGGAAAAGCTCGTCGAAGGCCAGTCTGACCCTGGCTTTGTCTTTCAAATCCACGCTGTCCGGATAGTGTGCCTGCGCGATGGCCTGCGGCAGCCCGATCAATTTGCACTGTTCTTTCACATCGCGCGGGAGAAAATCAGGGATCTGTCCGGCCCATTGGTCGACGACGCCCTTGAGCATTTTGCGTGTCTGCCGCTGGTGCAGGCCTTCGGTCAAAGGATAGACCGGTACCAGCCTGCCGGTGTGCACTAGGTCGCCCTCTTCCAGCGGTTCCCATTCCGGCGATTCGAAGACAAACCGTCCGTTGAACAATCTGACCTTGCCGCTGAGCACGATTTTCATATTGGGTTGTAATGTTTTGGCCAGGTAGGGATTATTAAACCACATCGCCCGCACGTTTCCGGTCTCATCTCCAACGATCGCCTCGGTGCTGCGGCGTCCGCCCGGCATCGTGATTTTTGCCTCCCAGACATTAGCGACGATGGTTTCTTCCTGTCCTTCGCGCAGCTGGGAAACGGTTTTCATCTGGCTGTAATCGACATGACGGCTGGGGAAAAAATAGAGCAGATCGCGAATCGTTTTGACACCCAGTTTGCCGAATTTGGCGGCGAAACTGGTGCTGATTCCTTTGATGGTGGTGATCGGGGCATCCAATTGTTGGCCGGAAGCAATTGCCTGGGTTTTCGGCTTCAATACTGGTTTTTCCAGTGTAACACTGATCTTACGGACGGGCGCCGGTTTTGGGGTTTTACCGTGTTCCAGTTCATCGGCGAATTTGCGTACCTCTTTGATCCATGCTTCCCGTTCTTTCACGGTCATGGCTGCATAGTTACTGTTTTTCAGGCCGAGTTTCTGGATTTTTACTAAAACGGAAGGAGCAGCAACTGCCTCGAGTGTTTTTTCTGTCCACTGGCGGATGAATTTATCCAGGCCGCCGAACACAGTAGAATCGGAGAAGCCTTTTTTCTGCTCTACTTCCAGGATTTTACGTAGTGCGCTAAAATCAATTTCCGGCATGTTATTTGTCCCTACCGGTGAGATGGAAGATTCAATTTTGGCAGGTGCAGTAAAGATTTCTTCACAGTTGCTTCGGCAGCGTCAGCTGAGTTAGCTCTGCCGCTATCCCGTACAACCACGACCATAGTGCCAGGACCGGTATGCACACCCATTGCCGGACCAAGACGGGCGGCGTAAAGATGCTGAGCGTCTACCAGCACACTGAGCCGGTCTTTCAATATCCGTGCTTCATCCGGCGTTGTATTGTGTAACACCGCGATTTCTTTAATATTAGCCGTGTCGTTCACAAAATCGAACAATCTTTCCAGTGATTTGGCACGGGTGCGGACATTGCCGATCGGAGCCAGTTCTCCATCGCGAACCGTGACGAGCGGTTTAACATTGAGCACGCTGCCGACTAATGCCTTGGCCCTGCCGATGCGTCCGCCGCGGGCCAGGTATTTCAGCGTATCGAAAGTCCCCAGCAAGCGTGTGTTTTTCATCGCGTCCTGGATTTCGTTGATGATCGCGGGCAGTGGCTCATTTATCCGCGCTAATCTGGCGGCAGACATTACCATAATTCCCAGCGCCATGGAGATGGTTCCGGAATCAATTATAGTAATATTGCTTCCTGTATTTGCCAGTTCTTTACCCTGCCGCGCAGCGCCGATGGTGCCGCTGAACTTGGCGGACATCTGGATTGAGATTATTTCATCAGTTTCTTTGGAAAGTTCCTGGTATATTTTGCAGAAATCGGAGGGAGTCGGCTGGGCGGTGGTGACATGTACGGAACCGTTCACCAGCTGGTCGTAAAGTTCATCGCAACTGATATCGACACCGTCGCGGTAGCTCTGGTTGCCGATTTGGACATAAGCCGGAACTACGGTTATTCCCAGTTCTTTGACAATTGCAGACGGAAGGTCGGCGGCGCTGTCTGTAACAATTTTTGCCGGCACTGCTTATTTGCCTTCCGCTTCCAGGACTGTCACTGCGAGCGCGTTAGGCCCGCCGTAGACTCCCAGAACCGGGCTGACGGTAGAACGCAGAATGGGTATTTTAGGATGGTTGGCGGCGAAAAGCCTGACCAGTTCATCGGCGTTATCTTTGGAAGTGGTATGTTCGATGCTCACAGCCTCGATATTCTTAAAGCTGTTCATGTAATTATTCAAATAGGCAATACCCGCTGCCGACGAACGTACCCGGGTGACCGGCGACATTTCCCCGTCTTTCACGTTTAATATCGGTTTAATGGAGAGCACGGAGCCGAGTAGTCCCTGTGCCTTACCGATACGTCCGCCTTTGGCCAGATATTTGAGTGTATCGAAATAAGCGATGAAATGCGACCGTTTTAATGTTTGCCGTGTATAAGCAATCAGATCGTCCATTGAAGCCCCGCCTTTAGCTTTGCGGGCTGCCGCCAGAACTACTAATCCCAGGCCGCTGGCGACTGTTTGTGAATCGATCACTTCGATGCGGATTTTTTTAGTTTTCATCAGGTTTTTACCGGCCATTGCCGACTGGTTGGTGCCGCTCATCCGGGAAGAAAGAACGATGACCAGAATATCACTGCTGGTTTCGGCCAGTTTGTCATAGGCATTGGCAAAATCTTGCGGTGAGGGTTGTGTAGAAGCGGGCCAGATATCGCCGTGCACCAGCCGGTGATAGAAATCGTCGGTGCTGATAGTGACCCGGTCCTGAAAGGTTTCATGTCCGAATAATACGGTCAAAGGCACTACGGTGATATCGAGATCACCAATTAATTCTGTTGTGAGGTCAGAAAGACTATCGGTCACGATCCTTACTGTCAATTCTCCGGTCCTCCTTGATTATTCTACCGATATAATGTAATTGTAGTGGGGTTGACTACCGCGTATTATTTCAACCTGTAATCTGGAATATTTCTCGCGAATCGTCTTGGATGCTTTTTCCGCTTCGGAAAGTGTAGTATCGTCGCCGTAATAAATCGTCAGGATTTCGTTTTCATCCAGGCTGATTTTATTCAGAGTGTCCATCAACACTTCAATGGCGTTATTCCCGACGGTGATCAGTTCATTATCAAGCAGGCTGATGATCTGCTTCTTCTTGATTTTCAGCCCGCCGATCTGCGTCGAGCGCACGGCGCGGGTGACTTCGATGGTTTTCACGTTCTCGATGGCCTGTTTCATCAGACTGGTATTAGTTTCCAGGTTGGCATCATAATCAAACGCCAGTAAGGCGGCCACACCCTGGGGGATTGTCTCCGTGGGGATAATCTCCACCATTTTCTTGGTTAGCGGCTTGACCTGTTTGGCTGTAAGAATGATATTTTTATTATTCGGCAGCAAAATTACCTTATCGGAAGGCACCTGTTCCACCGCTGTTAGAATGTCTTTTGTGCTGGGATTCATGGTTTGTCCGCCGTGGACGATGGCCGTTACCCCGAGGCTGTTAAACACTTCCTCGAGGCCTTCGCCCGCCACCACGGCAATAGTGGCGACGTCGGTTGCGACGGCTCTTTCTTTCTGCGCCGCCACAAAATCACGGTGCTGTTCATCCATGTTGCGGATTGATACCTGGTGGATAGTCCCTAATCCGGTAGCGACATGCACAATATTGCCTGGGTCCAAAGTGTGAATATGGACTCTGATCGTACTGCTATCGCCAACAACAATGAGCGACTCTCCTTTCTTCACCAGGCGGGTTTTAATTTTATCGGGGTCAAGGTCTTCACCTTTGAGCATCAACTCGGTGCAATATCCATAAGGTACTTCATCCGCGGCAATCATCTCCGGCAATCTTAATGTCAAAGGAATGCTGCTGGTGATAACCTGGGGTTTTTTAAACTGCATCTGTTCGGTTTCACCCTTGAGGTATTGCAGAGCGCCTTCCAGAATGGTATAAAGCCCTTGGCCGCCGGCATCCACCACGCCGGCTTCTTTCAATACCGGTAATAATGTAGGGGTGTTTGCGACAGATTCTTTGGCGGTGCTGACGGTAGTTTCCATGACAGCGATGATATCTTTGCCGTTACCGGCGGATTTCTTCATTGCGGCGGAGGACGCTTCTTTGATGACTGTGAGGATGGTGCCTTCGGTGGGGTTGCTGAGTCCTTTATAGGCTGTTTTTGCGGCTTTGGATAGTGCTCTGGCTAAATCGGCGCCGGAAATTTCTTCTTTGTCGGTCATATCTTCCGCCATACCGCGGAAGATCTGAGAGAGGATAACGCCGCTGTTACCTCTGGCGCCCAGCAGCGCGCCTTTTGCCAGGGCTTGCGCGATTGCGGAAGCGCTGTGGTCGGGGGCGCGGTATGCTTCCTCTACGCTGGAACGCATGGTTAACAACATGTTGGTGCCGGTATCACCGTCGGGCACGGGAAAAACGTTCAATTCATCAATATCAGGAGCGTTCTTTTCCAGCCAGGCCGTGGCGGCGGCGAACATTTCGCGCAGTTCCTGCCCTGTTATTGAACTTACTTTCTTTGTCATTTGTTTCCTCTCAATTGGTTACTCGGAAATAATTGAGGCGCCTATGTCTAATATCTTTAAAAGGCGGACAGGGTTTTGTCCAATTTTTCCCGGCCTGCCGTTCTTGTTAACTTTGCTGGAGTGTGTTAATATAAAATACTGTAAATCCGTTAAATAGTCAAGGAGTACCTCTATTGAAGTGCGATATTTGTGGGAAAACCCCTCAGTTCGGTAATACCATCAGCCACTCTAAACGGCATACCAACCGCAGTTGGGAGCCTAACGTCCACCCGGCCATCATTATGGTCGCTGGTAAAAAGAAACGTATGAATCTTTGCACACGCTGTATCCGCAACCAGCATAAAGAGGCTAAAAAAGTGGTTGTCAGGAAAAGCTCTCCCGCAGCTGCTTAATTGATTCCTCAATGCTCGCTCCTGAACTGAATATTGCTGCTCCCGCTACTAAAGCTGTCGCCCCGCATTTAACTACGCGGGGCGCTGTTTTTGTATTAATACCGCCGTCCACTTCCAATTCTATATTTAATTGACGTTTATCCATTTCCGCGCGCATTCGCGCGATTTTATCCAGCGAACTTTCAATAAAGGTTTGTCCGCCGAATCCCGGGTTCACGGTCATAATAAGCACCAGATCGACTTCCGCCAGGATTTCATCGAGTGCACTGAGTGAAGTGGCCGGATTGATGGAAACGCCCGCTTTCACCCCGGTATCCTTTATCATCTGAATCACGCGGTGCAGGTGTGCGCAAGGTTCCTGATGGACGGTAATGATGTTTGCGCCTGCCTTTGCAAATTGCGCGATCTGGTTTTCCGGTTCTTCCACCATCAGGTGCACATCCAGCGGCAGGTTGGTATATTTACGTATGGCCGTGACTACCAGCGCCCCGAACGTGATTTGCGGCACGAAATGTCCGTCCATCACATCGACGTGGATCAGGTCGGCGCCGGCTTTCGTGGCTTCCGCCACCTGCTCGCCCAGCCGCGCGAAATCAGCCGATAATATCGAAGGCGCGATCTTGATTTTAGTATTATTCATCACTCATACTTTCCTTGAGTTTTCGTTTTGCCGCGGCGATCTGTTTTGCGACCTGTTTATAGCCTGTTCCGCCGGGCACTTCCCGGGCAGCAGTTGAAGTTTCTACCGTAATATTAAATACATCATTATCAAAAACAGCCGAGAATTTCTGGTATTCCTTCAAGGTCAGTTCGCGTAGAGACTTGCCTTTTTTCACCGCATAATTTACCAGTTTACCGGTCGCTTCGTGCGCGGCGCGGAATGCCATGCCTTTTCCCACCAGGTAATCCGCGATGTCCGTTGCCAGCATGTAACCCAGCTCTGCTGCGGCGGCCATGTTTTCGGTTTTGATCCGCATGGTGGCCAGCATGCCGGTAAAAACTTCCAGTGTGGACATCAAGGTGTCCACCGTATCAAAAAAGCCCTCTTTATCTTCCTGCATGTCGCGGTTGTATGCGAGCGGCAGGCCTTTCATTGTGGTTAGCAGCGCCAGCAGGTGGCCGTAAACCCGGCCGGTCTTGCCGCGTGCTAATTCGGCCATATCCGGGTTTTTTTTCTGTGGCATGATACTGGAACCGGTAGCGTAAGCATCGTCGATTTCAATATAATTAAACTCGCCGGTAGACCATAATACAAGCTCCTCCGCCATGCGCGAGAGGTGCATCATGCACACACTGGCTGCGGCTTCGAATTCGATGATAAAATCGCGGTCGGCAACGGCGTCCAGACTGTTTTGCGTGATATTAGTGAAGCCGAGTTCTTTGGCCACGAACTTGCGGTCGATATTATACGCCACACCGGCCAGCGCCCCGCTGCCTAATGGCATCACTTCTACTCTTTTCAGGCAGTCTTCCAGCCGCGCAATGTCCCTTTCCAGCATTTCGAAATAGGCCAGAAAATGGTGCGCCAGCAATATCGGCTGCGCCTTTTGCAGGTGCGTATAACCGGGTATGATCGTGGTTTTGTTAGCGTCGGCCAGATCTACCAGTACGCTCTGCAGCTCCAGAATATGCCCGATGGTGTGAATGATCGCATCTCTCGTAAAGAGCCTGACATCGAGCGCCACCTGGTCGTTGCGGCTGCGCGCGGTATGCAGTTTTTTCCCCACGTCACCGATCTTCTCAATCAGGCGGGATTCGATATTAATATGAATGTCTTCCAGTTCCGGTTTGAACTGGAAAGTGCCCTGGGCGATCTCTTCCCCGATGCTGCTCAAGCCCGCTATGATTTTATCACTTTCGGTGGCCGTGATGATGCCCTGTTTGGCCAGCATGCGGGCGTGCGCGATGCTGCCGGCGATATCATAAGGATACAGCCGCCAATCATAATGGATCGAAGAGCTGTAGGCCACAGCGTTTTTAGCGGCTTCTTTCTGAAAGCGGCCGCGTATCTGATTCGCCATTTATTTCTTCCCGTTTTTAGTTTTCTTGCCTTTCGTTACGGGTTTCGCAGCATCGATGAGCCGCATCGGGTCTTCTTTATCACCCAATAATTGAATCTGGGCCTGGGTAGCGACCGGCAGACCCCACAGATGTATAAAACCAACTGCGGCGCTGGCATCGAATTTGTCGCCCTTATCATAGGTCGCCAGGCTGAGATTGTACAGCGATTTCGGCGATTCGCGTCCGACCACCATCGAGCTGCCCTTGAAAAGTTTGACTCTAACGGTGCCTGTGACGAACCGTTGTGAACTCTGGATATAGGCGGAAAGATCGCGGTTCAAAGCGGAGAACCACAAACCGTTGTAGATAATATCGGCAATTTCAATGGCGGTCTTTTCCTTGAAACGCAACTGGTCTTTGGCCAGTGTCATCGCTTCCAGCGCCTTGTGCGCCTGTAATAAAACGACGGCTGCGGGTGCTTCATAGGTCTCGCGGGATTTAATTCCGACAAGCCGGTTTTCAATATGGTCGATGCGTCCGATGCCGTGCAGTCCGGCCAGTTCGTTCATTTTCTGGATCAGGCTGACACCGTCCATTTCCTTGCCGTTCAGGGTAACCGGGATGCCTTTCTCAAAGCCGATTTCGATGTAAGCCGGTTTATCCGGCGCCTGGTCGGCATTTTTCGTCCATGTCCAGACATCATCAGGGGGCTCAACCCACGGGTCTTCCAGGATGCCGCATTCCGCGCTCTTGCCCCATAGGCAGTCGTCAATGGAATACGGACTTTTCTTGGTGATCGGTACCGGGATATGGTGCTTGGTGGCGTAGGCAATTGTCTCTTCCCGGGTCATGCCCCATTCACGCGCCGGAGCGATCACTTTGAGTTGCGGCGCTAAAGCATGCACGCCGACATCAAACCGGACCTGGTCGTTGCCTTTGCCGGTGCAGCCGTGCGCCACGGTCGTCGCGCCTTCGGCCAGTGCGGTGTCTACCAGCAGTTTGGCCATTAACGGGCGGGACAGTGCGGTTGCCAGCGGATATTGCCCTTCGTACAGGGCATTGGCCTGTAAAGCCGGCCAGATGAAATATTTGACGAACATATCTTTGGCGTCGATGACGATTGCTTTGATCGCGCCGAGTTTCAAAGCCTTCACGCGGGCGGCTTCAAAATCCTTGGAATTGCCCACATCGATCGTCAGGGTAATCACGTCCATCCCGTACTTTTCTTTTATCCAACGTATGGCGACCGATGTGTCCAGTCCGCCGCTATAAGCTAGTATTACCTTTTCTGCCATTTAAAACCTCTCCTTATTTATCTTGTCATTAAGGGAGAATTCTGAATTTAAACCTTCGTCTCTCCCTGTGTCTAAAACAAACTTACTACACCTTTACTTCCCCGAAAACCTTGTCCAGGATAGCCAGTGCTTCATCGATTTCCTTATTACTGATAGTCAGCGGCGGCATGATGCGCACCGCGTTAGATTTAACATCGTTGATGGTCATACCGTTTTCAATACAGGCAAGTTTGATTGCCCCGGACATATCCTTATTAAATTCAACGGCTATCAATAAACCGCGCCCGCGGACTTCGGTGATGAAGGAATATTTACTTTTTAATTTATTCAGGCCTTCCATGAAATATGCGCCCGCTTTCTGCGACTTGCCCGGGATGTCATGCTCAATTACATATTCCAGCACCGCCATCGAAGTCGCGCACATCAACGGATTTCCCCCGTAAGTGGAACCATGGTCGCCCGGTTGAAAGACGGCGCAATGTTCCTTCGCCAGGAAAGCCCCGATGGGAATACCTCCGCCCATACATTTCGCTAGAGTCATTATATCAGGTTCAATACCGAACTGTTGATATCCGAACATCGTCCCTGTACGTCCGATGCCGGTCTGTACTTCATCCAGAATCAGCAATATTCCTTTTTCGTCGCACCATTGACGTACGGCCTTCAAATAGCCTTCGCCCGGTATGTTGACGCCGCCTTCACCCTGCACCGGTTCCAGCATCACTGCGCAGGTGTCTTTTGTGGTGTCTTTTTTGATCGCTTCAATGTCATTGAAGGTTACATTTTTAAATCCGACATCCAGCGGCTTATATGCTTCCTGATAATGCGCCTGACCGGTAGCGGCGGTCATGGCCAGAGTGCGCCCGTGGAAGGAATTATAGGCGGTGATAACCTCATAAGCACCGTTGAGTTTGAGTGCGCCGTAACGGCGAGCTAATTTAACCGCGCCTTCATTGGCTTCGGCGCCGCTGTTGGAGAAAAACACCCTGTTCAGACAACTGATTTTTACCAGTAATTCAGCCAGTTGCAGTTGTGGCATGTTGCAGGACTGCGGACCGCACATCCCCAGCGTTTTAGATTGCAAGGTTAAAGCCTTGGTTATCACCGGGTGACTGTGCCCAAGACAACACACTGCCCACCCTCCGACCAGATCCAGGTATTTCTTGCCATTTTCATCCCACAGATAGGAACCCTTGCCATTGACCGGGAGAATCGGCCAGCGTACGGTATTCGTAAATAAGTATTTTTTCTCCATTTCTTGCCAGTTTGACATAATAATTTACCTCAACATATTAGATTTTAAAATATTAACATAATCAGGGAATAAGAGACAAACAAAGGGAAAAGAAGCACCTGTTTGAGCGTCATCTGGCGCGGATAACTGTACCGGCTGTGTCGCTTTCAATGGCGTTGAGCAATGCGTGCGGTTGGCGTCCGTCCACGATGCACGTCGTGGTTTTATGGACGGCGGCGGTAAGGCAGGCATTGAGCTTGGGGATCATGCCGCCGGAAGCGGTGCCGGAATCGATCAGTTCTTTGACCTGATTGAGGTTGATCACTGCTAACAGCTTGCCGTCTTTATCCAGCACGCCGGTCACATCGGTTAAAAAGATCAGTTTTTCGGCGCCGAGGGCTGCGGCGATTTCGCCTGCCATCGGGTCGCCGTTAATATTCAGCATTAAAGGTGCGTCTGCCGGTCGGTCGATTGTGTATGCGGTGATCGGGGAAATTACCGGGATGAATCCGGCCTGCAGCAATGCATTAATGACTGTAGGGTCTACTTTTACGGTTTGTGCCACGTAACCCATCTCCGGGTTTGCGACACGTCCCTGGATTAACCCGCCGTCAACACCGCTGATGCCGACAGCCCGCCCGCCCAGATTGTTAATCGTGGCGACAATTTGCTTGTTGGCCAGTCCGCCCAACACTGCCGCGACGATGTCCAGTGACGGTTTGTCGGTAATACGTTCGCCGCGCACGAACTTGGTCTCCACGCCCTGTTTCTTGAGCCATTCGGTGACCATGTTGCCGCCGCCGTGCACCACCACCAGCGACTTTCCCTTTTTCTGCAGCGTAACGATGTCTTCCAGAATCGGGTCACGTTTCCCGAAGGTCGCGCCGCCTATTTTGATAACAATTGGTTTATCCATATACGTTCTATTATAACACTACGAAAATAAAATCCGAAAAACCCAATAGCCAAGCTCCAAGTTCCAAATAAATACCAATATTCAAATTTCAATTTAGAATTTCTTATTTTGACATTGTTTGGTTTTTGGTATTTGAGATTTGGAATTTACCCCGTTTAGGTTGTATATTCCGCATTGATCTTGACATACTGCTCGGTCAGATCGCATCCCCAGGCCGTCGCGTTTGCCGTTCCCATGTTCAAAACTACGGTGATCGGCACTTCTTTCTGCTTGAAAACATTGACCGCTTTGAACTTATCGAAGGGCACCGGTGCGCCGTCTTTCAGCACCTGGATGGTGCCCATAAAAACATCCAGTTTCTCTTCTTCCAGCTGCGCGCCGCTTCTGCCCAGCGCGGCTGTCACCCTGCCCCAGTTGGGGTCGTTGCCGTACACCGCGGCTTTCAACAGGTTGGAACTGACAATTGTCCGTGCTGCCTGACGGGCTTCCTTAAGGTTGGCTGCTTTCTTAACGTTGATCTCGATCAACTTGGTGGCTCCTTCGCCGTCGCGGGCGATCGCTTTTGCCAGATAAATACAGACCTGGTTCAAAGCCCGCTGGAAAATATCGGCCATGCCGCTCTTGCCGGTGATCAACTCGGTTTTTGCCGCACCGTTGGCCAATAATAGAACTGTATCGCTGGGACTGGTATCGCCGTCTACAGAAACCATGTTAAAAGAAATCGCTGCCGCATCGGTCAGCGATTTCTTCAGGTATGCGGGTGTGACATTGGCATCGGTGGTCAGGAAGACAAGCATGGTAGCAAGATTTGGATGGATCATGCCGGAGCCCTTGGCCACGCCGCCGATGGTGAAATTGTTCGGTCCGCTCTGCACCGTCACCGCTACTTCTTTCGGCATCGTATCGGTGGTCATGATTGCCTGTTCGAACTCATGCCCGCCGTCTGCTTTCGTCACAATTTTTTTCATCGCGGCCCGGATGGACGGCATTGGCAGATTGACCCCGATCACACCGGTGTTGGCGATCAGTACTTCATCCGGCTTGGCGCCGATTACCTTAGCTGCCAGCGCCGACATCTCGATGGCATCGGAAAACCCCTGCTCGCCCGTGCTGGCATTGGCGCAGCCGCTGCTGGCCACAATTGCCTTCGCTTTGCCGTCGAATACACGCTTCGAGCATAGCACCACCGATGGCGACTTGATCTTGTTGTCGGTGAACAAGCCCGCTACGTTGCAGATTTCTTTTGAGGCAATGATGCCCAGGTCGAGGCGGTTATCACCCTTTTTACGGATATCCGCCGAAGTCGCGCCTGCGGTAAAGCCCTGCGGTGAAGTCACTGTGCCGTTCGTAACGAAATCAATCTTTTCCATAATTGAACACTATAACATAACACGCACGGTTGAGGCAAAAAGACATTTGCAGAGTTTATTGAAATAACAATCAAGAGTTAGTTCTAGTTTTCGTAACTATAGTGTCTCATAAAGGGAATGATTAATGTTTTTCTGGCTATTTTTTGAAGGCTTTCTAGTTCATCTTTAAAAATAACTTCTATTGGAAAATGATTAAAATCAATAGCGCCGATTGGTTTTCTTTTTTATTCTTTGGATTTGCTGCAGTACTTGATTCAGATATTGTATATAGTTGGGTTGTAAATTTTGCGTTACGTTCTGCGTAGTCATAAGTTTCTGGATCATCACAAAGAAAGGATGGTGTATTATTATCAAAAACTTTCAACAAGTCAATGACGAAGAGAATTTATGATCATTCTCTTTGTCAATAATGGTTTATTCTTATTTCTTTACCCAGACATGGGTGATTTCCCCAAATACGTATTTGCGATAATCATTTTCTTCTTTGTAAGCTTCGTTTATATACTCTTTAGCTTCTTGTGTGTAAAAATCATCGGGATTGGGGGTAGTAATTTGCGTTAATTTACATTCAATAATTAGCCTGGCTTCTTTGAAAGACATATCTCCGGAAGGAGTTTGAACACTGATCAATTCAACTTCTTTCATTTTCTCACTATGTCTTCCGGATTTACTTCCCAAAAAGAGCATTTGTTCCTTATATTCATTGGGAAAGTAAGATAGCGTATAAGTTTGCTCTTTTAGAATCATTTCAAGCGTATAACGGTCTGCACGAAGAATACACCAGGTAGTGGGTTTTTTAAAAAGAACCGCCAAACCACCCCCACTGCCTATCATGGAATTATAATGATCTTCCTTCCCCGCAGTAATAGCGAAAAAATCTTTTCCTGCTAACGTACATACGTTGTCGCTTATCTCTTCCGGAGAAATTTGTCTAAATAATTGATCAAAATTCATCTCTTTGACATTTACATGATTTGTTTTTTCTTTCATTTTTCTCCTTGCAAGTCTATTCAATTCATAATATTAGTATATTATCATGTAAATTTGCCCATAATTAGATCTTTCCGCGTGCCGTAAAATGGCTCTGGGCAACTAGCTTCGAGTGTTATATAACAACTACTCGATAGATTTCTCCAGAGTGAGGACATTTTTTATTTTGATTGAAGAACCATCGAACTCAATAATACCCTCATCGCGCATTAGACCCATCTCTCGTGAAAGTGAAGGCCGCGGCATCATCAGATAATCAGCCAATTCATGCCGTTTCATCGGAATTATAAATGTAGCATTTCTATTCATCCGGTACATATCCAATAAATACCTGGCTACTCTGCTCCTTATGTTTTTAGCCGAAAGGTATTCAATTTTCCTGTTCAGCATTAACGCACGATTAGACAATATTTTCAGCATGTTCGTAACCAGGGTGCTGTGAGAAGCGCAGACGTTAGAACAAGTCCCAAGTATTTTGTCTGGAGGAAGAAATAATAAAGAGCTGTCTTCCTGGGCGATAACCGTTACCGGCCAAACCTTGTTATCAGAAAAAGCAACCATTTCGCCAAATATCGCGCCTGCATTTAAAATATCCATAATAATCCGGTTGCCGGAATAAGTTTCTTTGGTTAAGGCAACACTGCCGCTCGCGACTATACCAACGCCCTGGAA
>Ga0182010_10000860_pt1 | contig 16957 bp, 14 predicted proteins | sample 611E1MmetaG_FD_120488 | JGI IMG/M metagenome (GOLD analysis project Ga0182010, IMG submission 120488) | Permafrost microbial communities from Stordalen Mire, Sweden - 611E1M metaG | ecosystem: Environmental > Terrestrial > Soil > Wetlands > Permafrost | place: Sweden: Stordalen | collected...
AGTCGGCAAAGACGGTGTTATCACCGTTGAAGAATCAAAGGGTATCTCTTACGAGACCGAATTCGTCGAAGGTATGCAATTTGACCGCGGTTATATCAGCGCCTACTTCATCACCAATGCCGACAAACTGGAAGCGGTGATCTAGGATCCTTATATCCTGATCACCGACAAGAAGATCTCCGCCGTCGCCGACATTCTGCCGGCCCTGGAGAAAATCCTGCAGACTTCCAAGAACCTGCTGATCATCGCCGAAGATGTTGACGGTGAGGCATTAGCCACACTGGTCGTCAACAAACTGCGCGGCACCATTAACGTCCTGGCCGTTAAAGCCCCCGGTTTCGGCGACAGACGGAAAGCAATGCTGGATGACATCGCCACCCTTACCGGCGGCGCCGTTATTTCTGAAGAAGTCGGCCGGAAACTTGATTCCGTCACTATCGAAGACCTCGGCAGAGCCCGCCGCGTCAGTTCCGATAAGGATAATACCACTATTGTTGAAGGCAAAGGCAAAGAGGCCGATATCAAAGCCAGAATCAAGCAGATCAAAGCGCAAATTGAGGAAACCACCTCAGATTTCGACCGTGAGAAACTGCAGGAACGCATGGCCAAATTATCCGGCGGCGTTGCCGTTATCAAAGTCGGCGCTGCGACCGAAGTTGAACTGAAAGAGCGCAAACACCGCGTAGAAGATGCGCTTTCCGCTACCCGCGCAGCTGTTGAAGAAGGTATTCTTCCTGGCGGCGGCGTCGGTCTGCTGAATGCCCTGCCCGCTCTGGACAAGATCAAGATGACCGGCGACGAGTTAACCGGTGTCGACATCATCCGCAAAGCCGTTGAAGAACCCATCCGCTGGATCGCCAACAATGCCGGCAAAGATGGCTCCGTCATCGTCGATGCGGTCAAGAAGAGCAAGAAAGGCGTCGGTTACGATGCTGAAAAAGATGAGTTTGTCAACATGATCGACAAGGGTATCATCGACCCGACCAAAGTTGTGCGGTCTGCTCTGCAGAATGCAGCCAGTATCGCCAGCATGGTGCTCATCACCGAATCCCTGGTCGCTGACATTCCCGAGAAAGAGAAAGCCCCCGCAATGCCCCAGGGCGGCGGAATGGGTGGCATGGAAGGAATGTACTAGACCCTGAAGGCAAATTCCAATAACCAAATAACAAATATCAAGCCCCACCCACCCCAGCTTGATAATTAAGAGGGAGCCCCGAGTCGACTCGGGGCTCCTTTTTTGCAACTTCAAGATGCAATTACCAAAGTAAAATATAATTGGTAATTATCAGTAATTGCCAAGCGATTTAGCTGGTTATACTTATTGATGCCTATACCATATGATAATAATAATCTAAATTAGTTGTTATGGAATTATTAGATTATAGATTCAAGTATAAGATATAAAATAAATATTTGACATCACATATAATTAAGATTATATTGTAACTATAATTATGATTAGGTAGGAATGTGAAATATGGGGAAACCAACTGAAAGTAATCTAAAACGAAAAATAATCGAAGAGATGACCGCTGATTACGGAAGTTCGCTTGAAAAGAATTTTGACCTAGCAAAGCAACTAATAAGAATCACAAAAGATGGTAAAATTGATGTTCTGTCTAAGGACAAGATTAAAGGTACGGATTGCATTTTACTTTATTTAATTGGTAAGTTATACGCGAAAGAAGCGGAATTAACTAATACCGATGATGCGGGAAACAAAGAACTTATGGATGAATTGGGTGTTCCAAAAGGTTCTTTGTTACCTTGGTTGAAAGAGCTTCGAGATGACAACAAAATTAAGACGACTACAAAAGGGAAATTTGCTTTCCATGTAGTAGCCCTGAATATGGTGGAGAAATCACTCAAAGAGATACTCGTAAAAGTGAACAAGGAGGACAAACAAAATGTCAATTGAGGATACGCTTGAAGCTATTACAAAGCAATTGGAAAACCATGAGAAAAGAATATCTAAATTAGAGGCACGACCTCAAACAGAAAATGAATCCACGAACACGAATAAGAAGATTTCTATTAAAGAATATATTATCGCTAAGAAGCCCCAAAAAGATACGGAGAAAACGCTGGCAATCGGGCACTACCTAGAAAAGTTCGAAGGGTGTTCTCCTTTTATCGTCAAAGACATAGAAGCAGGTTTTAGGTCAGCTAAAGAACCGGTTCCAACGAACATAAATGATATGGTCAATAAGAATATTAGCAAAGGCTTTATAATGGATGCTAAAGAGAAGAAGGGCGGAAAGAGAGCATGGGTTCTCACAAACTCTGGCGAAAAGTGTGTTGAAGATGGCTTCGAGGTAAAGAAATAACTTATGGAATTGAGCATACAGGAAATGTTCTTAACAGCTGATACAAGCGACTTGCCTCAATTTGAAGATTGCGACACAATCCTTGAACGAACTCTATGGGTTCTATGGGTTGCAAAAGAGAAACTACAATTAAAGAAACTGACTGTCCTACAAATAGCTTCTATCCTTAGAGATGTTCAAGAAATAAGTATCAATGCGGCAAGCATTACACAATCTCTAAAAAGGGCTGGTGACAAAATCCATAGTTATCAGCAGGACGGCGGAATTTTATATGAAATAATGAAACCTGGTAAAGAATATCTGAAGTCTCTAAGAGGCGAAGGAGAGCTGGAGATATTCTATTTTGAACCTGAGAAGAGATATTCAAGCAAAAGACTTCTGGCAAATGGCATTTTAAATACTCTTGATGGTGAGGTGAAGATTGTAGACCCTTATTGTGGCGAGAGAACACTTGATATGGTCAGAGAGGTGAAAGGTAGACCTATTAAATTTTTGACTAGACTCGAAAATATTACAAACGTAAATGCACGAGACAAGTTGCTCAGGGAACTTAAGGATTTTAAAACTGAAAATGCTAACATTGAGTTCGGGAATTATCCTAAAGTTGATTTGCACGATAGATACATTATTTCTCCAAGCTTTATAGTCCTTTTAGGTCAAAGCATAAAAGATTTGGGTGCGAAGGAATCATTCGCTATCGTGTTAAACGAGGCAAGTTGTAAAAACATATATGAGGCATTAAGCGAAAATTTTGACAGAAGGTGGAAGCTATCAATTGGATTATAATAATAGTAAATATTACTTTGGAGGTTGAGCTATGCCAAAACCAAGAAAAGATAGGAAGGACATTAGAATAGGTAAATTTGAGGAAAAGCACGGGCTTCCCTCAGGTACAATGAGAAATGAAAAAGGTAAAGATATTAGGTCAGATGCTAAATTAGGAACTGTAAAGAAAAAATTCGAGAAATAACAAACTATCGTATTAGTTTCAGTTCTCGGTAATCAACTGTCAGCTAACAGTCCTCCCGCCAAACTAAAAATTAGGAGCCCCGATTCGAAAGATGAGGGGCTCCTTTTTTATTGATTATCTGAACGCACCTGCTTCCTTTAAAAAAGTTATGCGCTGCCATTTTTCAAAACGTATTGACAAGGGTGAAGCCTGATGTTATCCTAGTCATTAATTCACAATATTCGATATCGAAACTGCTTTGAATATTCGTGCACGAAATTCGATCCCAAGATAACCTCTAATGGGGTAAACAAACTCCTAGCAAATAATATCCTGCGTGGGGAAAAATATATGTTCCCCTGCAGTTTGCCAAAATAAAGAGGGGGTCTGAATGAAAAAAGGAGTTATCTGGATCACATTCACCGGGCTGATGATGCTTTCCATGCTGCTGGCATCATGCACAACTTCTACAACTTCTACCACAGCACCGGCCGCCACCTCGACCACAACGACCACCATAACGGCACCTAAAACCACCAGTACATCTATTGCCACCACGACCACTTCTACAATACCGACGACCACTACCTCGGGTAATTGGTGGGACAAACTTGGAAAACCGCAATACGGCGGGGAAATGACTATCCGGATCGACAAGGACATTACCGGATTTGACCCGTACCAGAGCGGCTTAATGACAATTCAAAGCGCCTACATGGAAAGACTCTTCACTGATAACTGGACCACAGACCCGGCGGTTTTTGATTACTCTATACCTTACCGTCCGGCCGAATTCGTCAGCGGTTTCCAGGCACAAAGTTGGGAATTCACAGGCCCGGGCGTTTTCGTCATTCATCTGCGCCAGGGAATCCATTGGCAAAACATCGCACCGGCTTTCGGGCGGGAGTTTGTCGCTTCCGACGTAATTTTCCATATGGAGCGCGTACAGGGAGTGAACGGCGTCGGTACCACATCATTGAATGCCAATGTCGCTTATCGGGACGTAGCATCTGTCACGGCGCCTGACAAGTATACCGTCGTTATGAAATGGAATGTAACCAACCCGGAAATTATCTTGGAAACCATGCAGGCGCATGGCGGCGATACGTGCCAGGAGAATCCGGAGGCCGTAAAACAATGGGGCAACCTTTATGATTGGCATCATGCTATAGGCACGGGGCCGTTTATTTTAAAGGACTTTGTCTCCGGCAGTTCAGCTACTCTTACGAAGGATCCTAATTACTGGGGCTATGACGAGCGCTATCCGCAGAACAGGCTTCCCTATATTGATACGCTCAAGGTGCTGATCATACCTAACCTCGCAACCACGATGGCAGCTTTTCGTACCGGCAAGATCGATGCCATCGACGGGCTCCTGTTTCAGGATGTGCAGACAATTCAGAAAACAAACGCCGGCGTATCGCGGTATGCCAATGCGACATACGCGAACACCAGCGTGGACATGAGAAATGACAAGGCGCCTTTTACTGACATCCGCGTTAGAAAAGCAATGCAGATGTCGATCGACCTGCCAACTATCGCGAAAACGTATTACCAGGGTGCCATCGATCCATACCCGGTTGCATTAACATCGAAAACCGTGGTCGGGTGGGGTTTCCCCTACGACCAGTGGCCGCAAGACCTGAAAGATGAATATGCGTACAACCCGACAGCAGCGAAAAAGCTTTTAGCCGATGCCGGCTATCCTACCGGTTTTAAGACTGATATCGTAATCGATAATACGTCCGACCTTGATTTGATGCAAATTATTAAATCTTATTTTTCTGCGGTAGGGATTGATATGGATATCCGCCCGATGGACCCGGTGACCTGGCAAACCTTTGTCAGGAAAAATTTCAGCCACGATCAGATGGCCAATCGGGTTAACGGCTCACTAGGGTTTAACTATGAGCCAACCAGAGACCTGCTCAAGTTCCAGGTAGGCTATTCCAACAATTACAATATGGTTAATGACCCTGTTTTTGATAAATTTTATCCTGCGGCGCTAGCAGCAACTAGCATCGAAGACACGAAGAAAATAGTTAAACAGGCGAATGAATATGTAGCCCGACAACATTATGCCATTTCCTTGCTGCAACCGAACTCTTATGCTGTAAGTCAAACCTGGCTCAAAGGCTATAATGGCCAGGGAGATGCCATGACAGGATCAGGCTCAGGTCCCAATTTCCTATCATTCTATCTGGCGCGATTCTGGATTGACCAGCCTTTGAAAAAGAGTATGGGTTATTAGATAATATAGCTCAGGATCAGGGACATTTTAGCGAAGGAAGAGATTTTAATTTCTTCCTTCGCTTGTTGTCTTAACTAAATAATTCAATAAAATCAAAAGGAGTGTTTCATGGCTGAAATTAAACGTATATTTATGGTGGATGGGAAACCGTTCTTTCCACTCGGCAGGCACCGCATTTACATGGGCGGCTATTCCGTGCGCAGTGAATCCGAGATCGAGGAAAATTTAAAGGCTGCCAAATTGACGCACGGCAATACCGTTTGTATGGCGATTTTCTGGGATCAGCTGGAACCGGAAGAGGGTAAGTTCGACTTCTCCAGCGTGGACGTTGTCATCAAGATCGCGCGCAAATACGAGCTCAAATTGATCTTCTTATGGTTTGCTACCTGGAAGAATGGGGTTATGGACTACGCGCCGGAATATATGAAAGCCAACCCGCAGCGCTACCGCAGAGTAGTGGCGTCCAACGGTAAAAGTATCTGGGTGCTCTCCTCCCATTGTAAAGCGAACCTGGAAGCCGATATCAGAGCTTTTACTGCGCTGTGCAAGCACCTGAAAGCAGTGGATAACAAAGACCACACCGTGATCGGACTGCAGGTTGAGAATGAGCCGGGAATCCTGGGCAGCGACCGTGATTATAGCCCTGAAGCGCAAGCCGTCTTCGATAGTCCTGTCCCTGCCAAATTGATCTCCGCGATGAAAGCTGCCGGTAAGGGTGAAGTCTATGATATCTGGCAGCAATCGGGCGGCAAAAAATCCGGCTCATGGCCGGAGTTATTCGGCGCGGAAGCCGGGGAACTGATGACCGCCTGGAGTATTGCAACCTACATTAATGCCGTATCTAAAGCGGGTAAAGCTGTTTATGATATCCCGATGTTTATCAATGTCTGGGTCAGTTCAATCAACTGGTGGCCGGTGGCAGGCGAATGTTATCCTTCCGGCTGTCCAGTCGTGAAAGTGCTGGATATTGTTAAGTGGTTCACGCCGGATGTGGATATTATTGCGCCGGATAATCCCCATGAAAACCCCAGGATGCACGAGTCTCTTAACGATAAATATACCCGTGACGATAACCAGCTGCTCATGGTCGAAGCGCCCGGCGGCGTAAACATGATGCGCGCTATTTCCGATAACAATGCGGTCGGCTATTTTATGCACTTCGATACTAACGAAGATGGCGCCGTTATCCCAGGAGACGTGTGGAATGTTGAACTGACCCGGACCGTGGCGGCAGCAATTCCGCTGATCCTCAAATACCAGGGCACAGGGAAAATCCATGCTGTGGTACAGGAAGAAGGCATGGGTTTTCACGGTTTTATCGGCACGCAGATGGACTTTGACGGATATCTCGGATTGATCGAATTCCGTGAACCGATCGTGCACGGCGCCGGTCTGATCTTTCAGGTCAGCAAAAAAGAGTTCTATCTTACCGGTATCAATTACCGGATAATGCTGCGTCCTAAACCGCCTTCTGTCGCGCTGCTTGCCGGTAATGACCTGTCGCACCCCAGTTTCTGTAATTACGTCATGCGCGTTGATGAAGGCCATTTCGACAAGAACGGACAATTCGTCTCTGACTGCCGGCGCAATGGCGATTCATTGCGCGGCGGTATCTGGGTAAGACCCTCGGACGGCGTGGTGCGGGTGATAATGTGCGATTGATTTTCCCGGTTGAATAAACCAAACCATTAGTAAAATTGTTATCGGATTTTCCGATTCGGATGTGCCGTTGAGTCTGGTTGCAAAACCCGGCTTAACGGTTGCGTCTGATTTAAAACAGCGTATAATTTAAGGCGCGTCAAACGCGCAGGGGGAACAAATTCAAGTTGTCAGATCATCAGTCCGGAATTGAAGAAAAGCAAGTCGGCAACGTTACTGACGGTAAATCTTATGTTCATTTTGAACGGGGTGGTCCGTTTGGTTCGCTGCGCATACGGAATTTCCGATTTCTGTGGATAGGAAATATCCTTGGGTATGCGGCTTCCTGGATTCAGGGGATGGCGCTCAACTGGCTGGTTTACAGTTTAACCGGCTCCGGCACAATACTGGGGACTTTCAACATGGTCCGGTCGGCAACAACGCTGGGCATGATTCCTGCTACCGGCGTACTGATCGACCGCATCAGCCACCAGAAGCTTATATTGTTGAAGAACCTCTGGATGTTCGTGATCACGCTGGGGCTCGGCATTATTTTGCTGATGGGCCGCTCTCATACTTCTTACCTGTTCATTTTTACGTTTCTAGTCGGTATGATTTCAACCCTGGATCAGACTCTAGGCCCGATAGTTATCTTCGACCTCGTTCCCCGTGCCAATACCCCCAATGCGGTAGCCCTGATGCAAACCGGAGGAGCATTCACCCGCGCTTTTTGTCCCGCGATCGGTGGTTTTCTGCTGCTGTGGTTTGCAGCAGGCGGCACGTTCCTGGTCCAGGCGATTGCGTACGCCATTATCGTAATCACTGTTTTTCAACTCCGCTTTCCGCAGCAGCAACCGCAAACCGTCAGGAGTTCGGCGCTCCAAAATATCAAGGAGGGTATTCACTACCTGGCCAGGGCGCCGGTCACCCGCACTTTCATGCTGATGGGGTTTATCCTCTCGGTGTTCACGATTCCGGTAGTGACCATCCTGCCTCCCATTTATGCGGTGAAAGTCTTTCACGGCGGAGCTGATATCCTTGGTATTTTACTGGCATCGATCGGAGTAGGCGGAATTATCGGGGGTATCGTCACTGCCTACCTTTCCCGTCTGGAAAGGTGGGGGCTGCTGCAACTCGCGGCCGTTTTTCTGCTGGGCCTGTCACTGATCGCCTTCGCTTTCAGTACCAGGTTTTGGATGGCCGTATTGCTGCTGGTTTCGGCAGGGACGTTTGAAGCTATTTTCTTGAGCACGAATCAGACATTGCTGCAGCTTTCCATACCGGATCATTTAAGAGGCCGGGTGACCAGTATCTTTAGTGTAAATGCCGGGTTAGGCATCATTGGTGGTTTACTGGCCGGTATCGGTTCAGATTTATTCGGGGGCCCAAAGACAATTACAATCATTCTCGCCGGCAGCGCATCGGGCCTGGCGGTTTTAATCTTTATTTTTTCAACGACCGTGCGTGATTACCGTTTGAGTCAGGGTATTAAATCAAAAGTAAATTGAATTATTAATATACTTTAAAAAAGGAAGAACGACAAATGACAGAAGTTAAACGCGTATTCACCGTCAACGGCAAGCCTTTCTATCCGCTAGGCTGCGAATCTCTTTATGTGGCCGGTTACAGCGTCCGCAACGCAGCCGAGACAGACGAAGCCTTCAAGGCGGTCATAGAAGCCCATTGCAATACTTCGATGATCGATATTTACTGGGACCAGCTCAATCCGAAAGAGGGCGAGTATGATTTTTCCAGTCTGGATATCCTTATCGCCGGTGCGCGCCGACACAACCTTAAACTGATTTTATTGCGGTTTGCCACCTGGAAAAACGGCAACATGGACTACACTCCGGCCTGGGTAAAAGCAAATCCCCGCAAGTTCAAACGTGTGAAATCGCCGACCGGCAAGGAACTATGGTCTCTCTCTCCCCATTGCAAAGCGAATCTGGACGCTGACAAGAAGGCTTTCGCGGCGCTTTGCGCACACTTGAAAGCCAAAGATAGCACCGAACAAACCGTTATCGGCATCCAGGTGCAAAACGAGCCGGGCATCCTGGGCAGCGACCGCGACTACGGGCCGGAAGCCCAGGCTATCTTCGAAAGCCCGGTTCCCGCCAAACTGGTGACCGCAATGAAAAAACGCGGCAAAGGACCTGTGTTCGAATCCTGGCAGCAGGCAGGCGGTAAAGCGTCAGGAAACTGGCAGAAGTTGTTTGGTTGGGAAGGCGGCGAGTTCATGACCGCCTGGGGCATTGCCTCCTACATCGACGGCGTGGCTGAAGCCGGTAAAGCAGTCTATGACATCCCGATGTACATCAACGCCTGGCAGTCCGGGCAAAACTGGTGGCCGCTGCCGGGAGAATCCTATCCATCCGGGGGCGCTGTTATCAAGGTGCTGGACATCTATAAGTGGTACACACCACACATTGACTTGATCGCGCCGGATAATTATCAGGACAATCTGCGGGCGTTTGAATCGGTGTGCTCCGCCTATTCCCGTGACGATAATCCACTTTTCGTGCCCGAATCAGTGCTCAAAGGTCCGAACAAACTGCGCGCAATCGCCGACTATGATGCCATCGGTTATTTCGGCGAGATCCGCACGCTGCTCGGTAAAGACGGCGCGCCTGACCCCGAGTCCCAGACACAAAAAGATATCTGCCGGTGTATTTCGGCGGTAATTCCGCTCCTCTTGAAATACCAGGGCACAGGTAAAGTGCGTTCGGTAATCCAGGAAGAGAACATGACGAAGCAGCTTTTTGACTTCGACGGCTATATGGGAATGGTACAGTACGGCCCGTTAATGAAATTCCTCTACACTGAAAAACGGGCGCCAAGCAGCCCCGGCGGCTGGGGGTTGATCTTCCAGGCCAGCCGGAACGAATTCTACCTCATAGGGGATAATTTCCAGCTTTATCTGCGGCCCAAACCGACTATCGGGAAAATGCAGCCGCCGTTACTGAGCGGCGATTGGCGCAATACCTCGCTGGGTAATTTTATCAGCGTTGAAGAAGGCCATTTTGATAAGAACGGTAAATTTATCATGGAACGCAAACGTAATGGCGACCAGGTGACATGGTGCGGTTTGTGGGTAGAACCCAGCGCCGGTGTGGTACGCGCAATTACCTGCGATTAATGCTCTAATCGATACATTTATTTTGTTACTTTAAGGCTTTTTACCAGGTCAAAGGATCGGGGAATCCTGCCCGAATTAAGATAACCGGATTGTGGTCTGGACCGGACTGTGAACTAACCATGAGGAGCAGGAAAATAATTGTTAAGAAGGAGGAGCCCCTTTCGGAGCTCCTCCTTCATTCGTTTAACTCAGGTGAGACTTTAGCAGTTCGTGGTATTAGTTGTAACCGGAGCTACTAGTATCCCAGTGATTTCTTGACGGCGGGATCAATCCACATTCTTTCTGCAGCATAAGTAACGTTGTGGTATCCGCCTTCGGTTTCATTGTAGTAATTCTTTATCCAGGGCCAATAGCAGTTGAGGATTTGCGGGTTGCCCATCGGCAGGTACTCGGCATCGTTCAGCATGTCGGAGAACAGCTGCTTCAGTTTGGCTGCGCGCTGTACACCGTCGATCGTTTGAATTGTCGCAACGGCTTCCAGGTCAATAGGTTCTCCTGCATTATAATTGCTGGCCATATTTGAATGTTCACCATATGTGGCAGGAGTCAAAGGATTAACCGTGGAAACTGCCCAGGCTAATAAACCTGTAAACGTGCTGTTGTTTCGCGCAGCTTGCATTGCGGTCGAGTCCAGCACAGTGATGTCAGCCGTGACACCGATCTTACCCCACTGGGCCACCAATGAGGATGCGATATCCTGCTGGGCCGGGAGCGTGCCGTTGATCGTGATATTTACCTTAAATCCGTTGGGGTACCCGGCAGATGCCAGTAACGCCTTTGCTTTGTCCGGATTGTAGGTAAAGAGATCCTGAACAGAGGCAGGGAGCTGATTTAATGGTGTGAAAGAAGGATCGCCCTCGGTTACCGGCCAGGCGAGCAGATCAGCTTTGCCGTAAACGTTGGTATTGATGGTATTGAAGTCAGTGGCCATGAATAAAGCGCGCCGGACGTCCAGTTTAGCCAGATCAGGGGACTTCAGTCTTTGCATGACAAAAATGGTATCGTCACCGGACGCGTAAGCGTACTGGGTCAGGTTCGGGGAGGATGAAGTCAAAGTGTCTTTGTAAGTATAGGGAACGCGCGGCCACCAGTCCAGTTTTGCCGTGCGTAAAGCCGCTAACTGGGTAGCCTGGTCGGGAATGATCGGGAAGACCAGTTTGTCGATCAAAGGCATCTGATATTGTTTGCCGTTGATGGTCGTCTTGCCCCAGTAATTCGGGTTCTTGCTGAACGTCGCGGAAGAACCTGAGATATAATCCGTGAAAATAAACGGCCCGGTGCCGACTGCATTCTTCCAGTCAGCCCCGCCGGCTTTGTCAGATTCGGGAGAGAATACTGCGGCGTTGCTGCCGCCGTAAACATTGAAGAACTCCCAGTTAGCCTGGTAACTCTTGAAGTTCCAGGTGACTGTATAGCGGTCGACTGCGGTTACGTCTACGCACCAGGTAGAGAAGTAAGCCTTTAAGCCCGGAGCGTTAATGGCGCGGTTGCCGCTGAACGCAGCATCATCGGCGGTTAACTCTCTGGCTGCCATGCCGATATGGGCGTTACCCGTCCACATGATACCCTGTTTCAGATGGAAGGTAAGATGCATAGCATCGGGGCTCATCTCCCAGCTATTGGCCAGGATACCGGTCTGGTACGCGGTGGGAATATATTGCCAGGAATTGAATTTGAATACATTGGAGCCTCTCGGGCCGTATTTGTCGATGTCGCCGCCGGCCATCCACTCAATGTAGGGTTGGACCCAGACGGAGGTCGAACCGCCGTTGGGGCTAAGGTGGACGTCCCAGCTCGGCGGGTCCTGATTGGCTTGATCGATCAGAACTGTCAGTGTGCCGCCCGTTTGCGGTCCGCTAACAGCCGGGGTGGTCGTTGTTGTCGTCGCTGCGGTTGTCGAAGAACTACCGCAGGAAGACAATGCTGCTGCTGTCACCGTACCGGCCATCAGTACGATGATCATCCCCAGTAACAGAATCTTCTTTTTCAATTTTTTCTCCTCTTTATATTAATTTGATCAGAATATTAAATTTCAAACGATCAATAATTTCTCCTCCCGAAATAATTATTTTGTTTCTTATCGTATGTTCTCATCCTTTACAGCGGTAATTTTACCCTTTTTAGCCATGGCTTTTGTGATTTTCAATCCATAGCGCCCGGCGCCGCCAACCAACCGCGGGTCCAGGATATCTCTTACCGCATCACCGAACATATTCACACCGTAGACCATGATACTCAACGCCAGACCGGGCCAGAACGCCATCCACGGGGCCTGGAACATGTATGTCCGCGCGCTGCCGCTCAGCATTCCGCCCCAGCTCGGATTTGGCGGGGGGATCCCGAAGCCCAGAAAACTTAGACCGGCTTCAGTCAGGATCGTGCCCGGTACGCCCATTGAAAAAAGGATAATGACGGTGGCCATGATATTCGGCAGGATATGTTTGAAAATTATCGTCCAGGTGGAGCCGCCAATCGCCGTTGCGGCGCTTATGTACATATTTTCTTTCATATTGATGACAAGACCCCGGACCATTCTGACGCCGGAGATACCAAAAACGACCCCCATGCAAATGATTACCTGCCACAATCCTGTGCCGATAATCGACATCACAACCATCAGCAGAAGGATATTAGGCAGACTCATTACGGCATCCACGAATCTCTGCACGATCAGGTCAAGGGCGCCGCCGATATACCCGGTTAACAGGCCGATTAATGTCGAAACAACCGTCGATATGGAAGTAGCCGCCAGCCCGACGATTACCGAGATCCGGGCGCCGTAGATGACGCGGCTGAATATGTCACGTCCAAGGTTATCAGTGCCAAACAGGTAAGTACTCGATGGAGGTTGCATCGACTTCCCGATCATTTCATTCATACCGTGGGGCGCAATGAAGTTGGCAAAAATACCGACGAACAGCAGGAGTATGGTAATAACGGCGCCCAGCGTACCCAGCGGTTTCTCCTTCGCCATTCTGACAACCAGTCCGATAAAACGGGAGCGTTTCTTTTTTACAACCGTCTTGTTTATTGTTTTATCTGCCAAGAGGATCTCCTTCCCCGGATATTCCCGATTATTTGTATTGAATCCTGGGATCGACAAGGCCGTATGTCAAATCAACTCCCAGATTGACCAGAACCATGGCTGCTGCGTATATCACCATGATCCCGCTGACCACCGTGTAGTCTCTTTGTGAAGTAGCATCGATCATCAGCCGTCCCATCCCTGGCAGACTGAAAATTTGCTCGATCCACACCGTGCCGCCAACTACGATGGGCAATTGATATCCGATGATCGTAATGATCGGGATCAACGCATTCTTCAAGGCGTGCCGGACGACAACTGTCCGTTCCCGCAGACCTTTTGCCCAGGCCGTCCTGATGTAATCCTGTCTTAAAACTTCCAGCATCATAGTGCGCATGATTCTCATTGTGCCGCCTGCCATCGACATACCCAGAATAATGGCAGGAATGATAAACATCTGCAGATTACCGATCGGATTCGCAGTAAAACTGATCAACGACAAGGACGGCATGTAACCCCACCATATGGATGGATAAACGATCACCAGCGTTCCTACCCAGAAAGAGGGCAAAGCGATCGCCATGATAGCTACACTGCGGCCTAAATAGTCCGACCAGCTGTCCTGGCGCAGTGCCGATAATATCCCTATTGGGATTGCGATCGCCTGGCTGACCAATATCCCTAACAGACCGAGTTCAAACGTCACCGGCCACCTTTCTTTGATCTCATCAAGTACCGACTGTTGGTGCCACAGGGATTTCCCGAAGTCGCCGTGTACAACAATGCCTTCGACCCACTTTCCATACTGAATGTAGAAGGGCACATCCCAACCCAGTTCATGTTCCACTGCCTTGCGGTCTACTACTTGCGTAGTTCCTGCCATTCCGAACTGGCTGATCATTATGTCAACCACATTCCCCGGAATGATGCGTATCAGCATAAAGACTATCAAACTGACGAAAAATATCGTGGGTATCATTAACAATAATCTTCGGATTATGTAAATGCGCATGTAACTCCTTAGGCGTTTGCAAGAAATTTATGTAAATATATTGCCATTTCAGCATAGTAATCCAGCAGTTTTTCTACTTCGATTTTCTATAGCGAATATGCCAATATTAGAACGCAGTGTAGCATCGGAAATGAAGTTTGTCAAGTGTCCCTCTAGAGTGTTAGTATGGTAAAATATTAGCTTCTCTAAAAGTCCGATATTTTACCAGGAAAGATTCTTTTATTTTCGAATTAAATCAGGCAATAACAAAGTTGCAGTTCAGCGCTAAAAATGCGGGAAAAAACCTGAAGGAGTGAATTTGGAAAAGCAGGCTAATTGGTGGGACAAACTCGGTCAGCCGCAATACGGCGGGGAATTGGTTATTCGCGCCAGCAGGAACATTGTCAATTTTGATCCTTATTATGGCGCAGGGCTGGTGCATTTGATGACCGCCTGGATGGAAAGACTGGTTGCTGATGACTGGACATTAGACCCGGCTATATTTGACTATAAACCGCTCTGGCATCCATCGGTGTACCTGAAAGGCCAACTGGCCGAAAGCTGGGAGTTTACTGACGCAGGTACTTATGTAATCCATTTACGCCAGGGAGTGTGCTGGCAAAACATCCCTCCCGCTAACGGCAGGGAGTTCATCGCTGATGACGTAGTATTTCATTTTAACCGGTTATACGGACTGGGTGGGGGATTCAAGCCTAGCCCCTTCCACCAGGCTGTAAACGCATTTCAGGACCTTTTATCGGTCACCGCTGCTGATAAATACACCGTTATTTTCAAGTTCAAGCCTTCTAACTCCGAATTCATTATGGAGTCAATGCATGAGATCAACCTCGGATTAAACCTGGAGAACCCGGATGTTGTGAAGAAATGGGGAGACGTCAAAGATTGGCATCACGCCGTTGGCACCGGTCCGTACATTTTGCAGGATTTTGTCCCCGGCAGTTCGGCATCTCTGATCAAAAATACCAATTACTGGGGGCATGATGAACGGCACCCGCGCAACAAATTGCCTTATATCGATTCGGTTAAATACCTGATGATACAGGATGATACCGCCGCGCTTTCGGAGATGTGTAAAGGCAAGATCGATGTGATCGACTGCGTCTCACCCATGCAGGCGAAAGCAATGCGGAAAACAAATCCCGAAATAATCCAGATACTTACACCGCTGCCGCCAACCATTTCTCTGGACCCGCGAATCGATGTAGCCCCTTTTAACGACATCCGGGTGCGCATCGCAATGCAGAAGGCCATCGACCTGCCAACCATCGCCAGATCGTATTACCAGGGACTGGTCGAACCTTATCCGGACACATTGACCTCCCGGTATATGAAAGGCTGGGGATTTCCCTATGATGAATGGCCGCAGGATTTGAAAGACGAGTATGCTTATAACCCGGTAGAAGCCAGGGAACTTTTAGCCGCAGCGGGCTACCCTCACGGATTCAAGACAAATATAGTGTTTGATACAGCTGGAGATATGGCTCTCATGCAAATCGTCCGGTCTTATCTTCAGCAGGTTGGTATCGATATGGAAATCCGGCCGATGGAAACAAATGTCTGGAGCGCATTTATCAATGCCCGCAAACACGACCAGATCGCCCATCATCCGGCCGGACACCTCGGGCATACATCTTCACCGCTCCGCGACCTTGACCGTTTTCAGACCGGTTCCCCGAATAATTACGGTATGATAAGCGATCCGGTTTTTGACTCCTTGTATGCCAAAGCCCGGGCTGCCTCAAATATGGACGAAGTATTGCGCATTTTCCGGGAAGCCAACGAATACGTCGCGCGGCAGCATGTCGCGATATCCGTGCTGCAGCCGATGGCCTATTCTTTATGCCAACCATGGGTTAAAGGTTTCAACGCGCAATTCGGGTCTACATGGGGCGCCGCCGGCGGTCCCGGTATGTTGAGTTTCTATCTGCCGCGTTTCTGGATCGACCAAAAACTAAAGAAGTCGATGGGTCATTAAGCGGGCAAGTAGTACACCGATGGTTCGGTGCCGAGCTCTTTCAACAACTGCGTGCCGTGCCGGGCCTTAATTAATCTTGAAACCTCGCTGTCCGGGTCGTCCAGATCGCCGAAATACCGCGCTTTACCGATGCAGGTCCGCACACACACCGGGTCTTTTCCCTGTTCCAGCAGGCCGGAACAGAAGGTACATTTTTCTACCACACCCTGTCTGTGCTTGGCATAGCCGATTTTCTCCATCGCGGTCAGTTCTGCCCCAAAATAGCCATCGGTATCGCCGCTGAAATAACGCGCGCCGTACGGGCAAGCCTCGATGCAGTATTTACAGCCGATGCACTTCTCCGCGTCGATCTTCACAATGCCGTCCGCGCGTTTGTGGCTGGCCCCGGTCGGGCATACCTTGACGCACGGCGCTTCCTTGCAGTGCATGCAAATGATCGGCATAAAAACCCGGGTAACCGCCGGATATTCGCCGAATTCCTGGTCTTTCACGATGTTCCAGAAGATCCCCGGACGGGTTTGGTTTTCCGCCTTGCAAGCAACGGTGCAGGCCATGCACCCGACGCATTTTTTAAGGTCCATGACCATTCCATATCTCATTCCCGGTTCCCCCTGGTTCGCTTACTTTGCTTTGTAGATTTTGGC
>Ga0182010_10000862_pt1 | contig 16893 bp, 13 predicted proteins | sample 611E1MmetaG_FD_120488 | JGI IMG/M metagenome (GOLD analysis project Ga0182010, IMG submission 120488) | Permafrost microbial communities from Stordalen Mire, Sweden - 611E1M metaG | ecosystem: Environmental > Terrestrial > Soil > Wetlands > Permafrost | place: Sweden: Stordalen | collected...
TCCAGTACACCCTGCCGACGCTCTCGTTCGTGCCCATAACCCCGGTCCGGGTCTTCGACTCCCGGTTCAGCAGCCGGCTGGTCCAGGGGGCGCCGCGGACGATCAACGTGAAGGACGCGATCAACGTCAATACCGGCGCGGTGACCACCCCCAACGCTATCCCCGTGGGGGCCAAGGCCGTCTCGTATACGGTCACCGCCACCAACACCGGGATCCCCGGCTTCGTCTCCGTCCTGCCCGGCACGACAACGACCGTGACTGCCTCGACGATCAACTGGACGGCTTCGGGGGCGACGATCGCGGCCGGCGGGACAGTCAGCCTCGGGATCGGAGCGGCGGAGCGCCAGGTCACCCTCGTCGTGGGCGGCGCCGGGAGTGCGAGCACCGACGTCATCGTCGACATCACCGGCTACTACATGTAGCGCCGAAGTCCGCAGGAGACCCCTCGGCCACCCGGCCGGGGGGTCTCGTTGTGAATCAGGGCCCCTACGGTGACCGCACGAGCTGGGCGGGTCGACGCGGAGATCGTCGGCGAGTCGCCGAGCGGTTGAGCCGGAAACGACCTGCGGCCAACCTGGCCGTCAGATCCAGTCGAGATCCCTCCGGCGAGCTTCGGAGGGATCGGTTCGGACTCGGAATCTGGTGAGCCGGGAGGGATTCGAACCCTCAACCTAATGATTAAGAGTCATTTGCTCTACCGTTGAGCTACCGGCCCACGGCCGCGAAGGATACAGCAACCCCGGCCATCGGTGCCGGCTGAGCCTCACGTTCTCATGCCCGTGCGCAGTTAGTCGCCGGAGAACGGCTCGCTCACGGCCGCCTCAGGCGAACGGACTACCTCCAGCGGGGACCGTCGGCAGCTACAGCCCGGACCCCGCCTGGGGCTACGATAAGCTGCGCGAAGAAGCCCCGACGAAAGCTCGAGGATGATCGCGCCCCGGACGGGAATGCCTGTTGCAAACGCTGGCGGAATCGGATCTGCGGCTGCTCGAGCGACTCGGAGCTGGCCTGGCGATAGTCGATCCGGCCGGCAAGATCGTGCTCTGGAATGATCACGCGGCGCGAATCATCGGAGTCCCGGCTCTCGACGCATTGAGCACGCTCTGGACGGATCTCCTGACGCTGGTCAGGGGGGACGATACCGGCGGAGCCACGCTTCGCCAGGAGATCCAGCGGCACGTCGGCTGGCACGGCCCGCTCCAGGTGCGGCTCCGCGACGGGAAGACGCTCTGGCTCCGAGCGCACATACAGCTTCTCAGCCTGCCTGAGTTCGATGGCAACCCCGGTGTGGCAGTGCTCTTCTGGGATCAGGAGGGCTCCGATCGGGCCGCTTCTGGCCCCGAGGCCGCCCCACTCCCGTATCGGGACCTATTCCTTCAATCGCCCGAGGCCCTGTTTCTCACGGATCTGACCAGCGTCATCATCGACGCCAACGACGCGGCGGTGGCGCTCCTGCGAGCAACCTCCGATGATCTTGTGGGCAAGGCGCTGATCAGCTTCTTTGTTGGAGTGGCGGAAGGCGAATTTCAGAGGTCACGAGAGGAGCTGCTCGCGGCCGGCTCAATCGTGCGCAGCTTACCGGTCCAGCCGCTCACCGGCGACCCGTTTCCCGCTCAATTGATCATCTCGCTCGCAGTGCCGACGGCTGGGCTGGTGCTGGTTCGCATGCGAGACCACACCGAGAACGAGCGGCTGGATCGGATGCTGAGCGATCTTGCCGTGCTCACCCCGCGAAGCGAGACGCCGCTCGAGGTTTCCGACGTCGCGGCGCGCGCGATCGAGATCGTCGCCGCCACATGGGGTGCGAGCGCCTCGCTGGCCATACTCGATGACGCCGATGGCTTCTCATTGGCATCCGGTTCGAGCACGCCAGAGGCGATCCGGGCCACCTTGGGCGGCGTCGACCCGGCGCGTTCGCCGCTGGCCTTGCTCGTCCGTGAGGCTCAGGCCCCGTTCCAGATGGAACTGGGAGCGGCAAGTTCCCCAGCCTGGGCCCGACGCGCCCGGACCTTCGGGCTGGCGTCCATGCGCGCGATCCCTCTCTGGCATGACGACCAGCGCATCGGTTCGATGGTGCTGCTTTGGGCCGACCAGCCGCCGAACGCGCTGGACGCCGCCCGGATGGAACAGATCGGCCGCCAGGTCGGCCTGGCCATCGGCGGCGCCGCGGCGCGTAGGAAAGTACGCCGCGAGGCCGAGATTCAGAGGAGCCTGGCCGGATCGGCCCGCATCGGTGGTGTCGTCGTCGAGCAGATGAGCGACGCGATCGTCACGACCGACGCGGCCGACCGAGTCACAGCCGTCAATCCGGCGGGCGAGCGCCTTTATGGGTTCTCGGAAGAGGACGCCGTCGGAAGCCGGCTGAACGAGGTCATCGAACAGCTGAGACTCGACGGATCGCCGCTCGGCACGGACGCGACCGCCGAGGCCGCCGCCATGGGCTTCTGGCACGGCCGCGTCGTGCACCGGCCTCTCATCGGCAGCCTTTGCGGTCGGAACATCGTGGTGGACCTGTCCCTGACGACGTTCCGCGATGAGCGGCACGAGCCCGCCGGCGTGATCGCAATGGGCCGCGAGGTGACGACCTCTGCCCACCTGGAAGCCGAAGCGTTGGCCCTCAGCTCACTGGCGGTGGCAACGGGGCGTGCGAGGACCCGTCGGGAGGTCGCCGTGGCGGCGCTGGAGCGCTTGTGCGAAGCGACGATGGCCGACAGCGCCATCATCGCGACCTGGGGCGAGAAGGGCGGCATCACGGTCGAGGCAAGTCGGGGGCTCAGCCGGGAGCTGCTCCACATCATCCGCGAGAGCGAGATCCCGGACCTCGCCGCCGCCCTGGAAAGGCCCGGCGAAATCATCGGCTTCGAGAGCTTGAGTTCGTTCCGTGGCGGTCTTGATGTGGCCTCCCTTGTCTCCAAAGAGGGCATCATGACCGGCTTCCTGGTCCCTCTGCGCAGCCGCGACGAGTCCGTCGGCTTCATGGCGCTGGGAGCGCGCAATCGGGCGTGGGGTCGGCCCAGCGACGCGGTCATCTTCCAGGCTGCCGCGCAGGTAGTTGGAGCTTTGGAGAGCGTTCGACTCATGGAGCGCCTCGAAAGCGGGTTGGAGCAGGAGAAACACCTGACCGCTCAGCTGGAAAGGCTGATGAGCCTGACCCTGCTCCCGCACGGCGACATATCCGAAGAAGCGATGGCCCAACTACTGGTTGAACGGATCGTCGGCGCCCTGGGCGCAGAGGGCGGATTCGCGGTCCGCGAGGAGGCCGATCGCCTCAGGATCATTGCCTCGTTCCACATGCCGGCCGCAATGACGACAGTGGCCAAGAGCCGGCCCGCGAGCTCCTTCGGATTCTGGAAACGGCTGCTGGCGGATCCGAGCGCCGGCGCCTACCGGGAACGAACGGCCGGGACCCTGTCGGCCGAGCCGGATCGCCAACCGATGGTCGATCGGGGCGTGACGTCGAACGCGGTCTTCCCGTTGCGGGAAGGCGACCGCCTCCTGGGCGCGTTCTTGTGCTTCTTCTCGAGTCCGGGCGAGGCCACGGACGCGGACGACCGCAACGTGGAAGCCGTCGGGCGGATCATCTCGATCGCCTATTCGAACGTCCGGATGCGCGAAGGGTTGGCGGAGGCCGCGGAACACGAGCGCCGGCTGACGGCCGAGCTGAGGGCTCTCCAGGAACTGACGCTCCTCGGGGCCTCCACGGACGATCTGGGGCGACTCGCACAGGAGACGATCGAGGCGGTGGTCCTGGCCACTGGCGCTTCCGGCGGCGGCTACATCCTGGTCGATCCCTCCTCGGCCAAGGTCGATCCGATCACCTGGGTCGGGGAGCCGAGTCAGAGCTGGGACGCGTTCACCGAGTCGCCGCGGGTTCCCGGCGACTGGCCACCTTTCAGCGAGATCCAGAGGGACCACGGGGTCTACTTGTCGCAGCCGGATGACTCCGAGCAGAACGCCGCAACGGCTCGCGCGCAGGCCGTCCTGCCCCTTCGCGTGGACGACCGGCTGGCGGGGGTCCTGCACCTTGAATGGGCAGACCGGCCGTTGGGGCAGCAGTTCGACGTCCACTTCCTGGAGCCGATCGCCCGGATCTGCAGCATCTCGCTGGCCAACTTCCGGCTACGTGCCGAGCTGCTGCATCGGGCCGCGGCCCAGCGTGCTCTGGGACATCGACTGGAGGCACTGGATGAGTTGACGCGGATCGGCGAGGAAGCCAGCTCATTCGAGGAGCTGGCCCACCGGACGGTCAGTCTGGTCCGGGAGGCTCTCGACGCCCGCGGCGTCTGTTACCTGCTCATCGAGGTCGGGCGCCACTTCGAGACGCAAGCCGTAGCGGGCGAGACCGGTGCCTTCCGGTTGTGGCTGAAAGGCGTTCCCGCCAAGGACGCTCCCGGCGGCAGCCTGCTCCTCTCAGGCGCCAGCAGCGTCCTCGGCGACTTCGTGGTCGGCCACGTCGACGAGAGGGTCCTACCCCTCGCCGCGGCGTCGGGCTTCCGCTCGTTCGGCACGATCCCGATCCGCGCCGGCGAAGAGCTGGCCGGCGCCCTGCTCTGCTTCTTCGAGCAACCGGTGGCTTCGCTCCCGCTTGATGAGGCGGCACTGGATTCGGTCGCTCGCATCATCGCCATCGCCCTGGCCAACTTCCGTCTGCGCGAGCGGCTCGTCTCGTCGGAGGAGCGCTACCGGACCCTGTTCGAGGAATCGCCCGACGCGCTCCTCGTGTCCGCGCTCGACGGGACAGTGCTGGACGCCAACGAGGCCGCCGTCCGCCTGTACCATCTCCAGCGCGATGAAATGCTCGGCCGTTACTTCGGCCAGTTCATCACCGCCGACGAACGGGAGATGGCTCGCCGCCGCCAGGTCGTGTGGGCCCACGGACGCGGCGCATTCCAGGACTGCGGCAGGCGACCGGACGGTTCCGAGTTCCCCGTGGAGATAGAGGTTCGGGTCGTGGACCTGGGCGGCCAGCGCCGTTTCCTCCATCTGATCCGCGATCTGTCGGACCAGGACCGACTCCAACGGGAGCTCCTGCAGGCCCAGAAGATGGAGGCGCTCGGCCAGCTCGTATCCGGCGTCGCCCACGAGCTCAACAACCCCCTGGCCGCGATCATCGCCTTCAGCCAGCTGTTGCGAAGCGACGAACGCCTGCCGGAAGACATGAGGCACGACGCCGGACTCCTGGTCCAGGAGGCGGACCGAACCCGCCGCATAGTCCAGAACCTTCTCGACTTCGCCCGAGCCCGCCCGCCGGAGCGACGACCGACCAGCATCAGAGCGCTCGTTCAGAGCGTCCTCGAACTCCAGTCGTACGCGCTGAACGCGAATCAGATCCAGGTCAAGGTCGACATCCCGACCAATCTGCCGGAGGTGGACCTTGACCGAGCACAACTCCAGCAGGTGCTGCTGAACCTGACCATCAACGCCATCCAGGCTCTCAAGGCTCCCGATCGAAAGACACCGGCACAGCTCTGGATCAGCGCCGCCGCGGTCAAGACTCGGCCCGCAGCCGGTGCGGCCAGGAGCGAGCGGCCGGCGGACGAGCCGTCACTCGTCCGTATCACGATCCGAGACGACGGCCCCGGCGTCCCGGAGTCGGCTCGGGCAAGGCTCTTCGACCCGTTCTTCACGACCAAGCAACCGGGCGAGGGAACCGGGCTCGGTTTGTCCGTCTCATTCGGCATAGTGGCCGCGCACAACGGCCATCTCTGGTACGAACCGGGGCCGCGCGGGGTTGGCAGCAGCTTTGTGATCGAGCTTCCGACGACCGCGCGAAACTCGGAGACCGGCCAGCCCTCGGCGAAACCGGCAGCCACCGCAAGCGCCCGTCGTGCCAGGCCGACCAGTGCAAGAGCCACGGCCGCAGTAAAGGCGATAGCTTTGGCCAAGGTTGCGGCTTCGGCCAAAGCCAGGGTCGCGGCAAAGGCCACCGCCAACAAAGAGGCCCAGAAGCCGATCGTCGACGATCCGGCCCGGCCCGCGTCGGCGGATGCCAGGCCTGTCCCGCCGACCGCCGGTTTGGCCGACCCGCGTCGGCCGGCAGAGTCACAGCCCGACGCCTCTCCGCGGCCGCCGCGCATCCTGGCTCTGGACGACGAGCCGTCGATCCGCTCCTTCCTGCGCAAGGCTCTCGTGATGGCCGGGATGGACTGCGTTCCTTTCCCTGACGGCACGCAGGCTCTGGACGGAGTCCGCGAGGCCGAGTTCGACGTCATGCTGATCGACCATCGAATGGCCGGCATGAGCGGGACGGAGTTCTACGAAGCCGCGATCAAAGTCCGGCCGGAACTGGCACGAAGAGCCGTCTTCATGAGCGGAGACGTACTGAACCCAGACCTGCGCGGCTTCGCAACTCAGAGGAACATTCGCCTGCTCGCCAAGCCGTTCGACATCGATGCCGTGGTTCAAGTGGTGCGCGATGTCCTCGCGGCAGCCGATCGGCAGGCAGGCACCTCCGCCGGCTCGACCTAATCGCTTGTTCTGACCGGTTCGCCTGCGCCATCTGCGCCGCCGGTGAGCAGAGCAAGAAGCGCGTCCGCCGCGGCGAAGGGATCCAGCTCGTGCGATGCCACGGCCCTCAGCAACTCGCCGGCCGCGGCGCCCCCGGCAGAGCCATCTCGCGCCACGTCGTCGGCGCGGCCACCTGGGGCGGTTCCCTTGCCGCCGACCGACTCGTCCTGGGCCGCCTCGATCGAGCGCACGCGCTCGTGCAGCCGGTCCACGAGCACTGCCCAGACCTGGGCTTCGGCTCGCTTGAGGCGTGCCTGCGAGCCAAGCGAGTCACGCGCGGAGGAGCGGTGACGGTCGATCGCGGCGAGCAGCCCGGCCACGCCCTCGCCGGTGGCAGCGGTCGTCACCAGAACCTCCGGGTCCTTGGGCGCCGAGAGACCCTGCGACGCCTCCGCGGAAGTGGCATGGGAGAGCATCGCCTGCAGCTGCCCCGCAGTTCTATGCGCCCCGGGCCGGTCGCCCTTGTTGACGACGACGATGTCGGCCACTTCCAGCAGTCCCGCCTTGATGGCCTGGATCTCGTCGCCCATCTCGGGCGCCTCCACCACGACCGTCGTGTCGGCCGTGGCGGCCACCTCGACCTCACTCTGCCCCGTCCCGACGGTCTCGATCAGGACGACGTCGAACCCGGCGGCGTCGAAGACCGCCGCGGCAGCCGCAGTCGCCGACGCGAGCCCGCCTGAGTGGCCTCGCGCGGCCATCGACCTGATGAAGACGCCGTCGTCGGCGGAGTAGGCCTGCATCCGTACGCGATCGCCGAGCACGGCACCGCCTGTGATCGGGCTGGATGGGTCGACGGCCACCACCGCGACCGGGCGGCCGGCCCGACGCAATTCGGCGATGAGAGCCGCCACGAGTGTGCTCTTGCCCGCCCCCGGCGGCCCGGTTACGCCGACGATCTGGGCGCGCCCTGCAATCGGGTAGAGGCGCCTGAGCGCGGCCTCGGCTAGAGGCGTTCGGTTCTCGACGGCCGTGAGCAGCCGGGCGAGAGATCGCCGATCGCCGGCAAGGGCCGCGTCACACAGGGTTCGGGCGCGCCCCGATACCGCTGCCTCGCCACTCGCCGGCGCGCGGGTCTCGGCCACGCCGGTCCGCGCTAGTCCCGCGGCCTGGCGTTGGCGCGCAGGAACTCCGCGACCTCGTGGATCGTGGTGCCCGGCCCGAACACGGCAGCCACGCCACTCTCCTTGAGCGCCGGCACGTCGACGTCCGGGATGATCCCGCCGGCCGCCACCAGCACGTCGTCCATCCCCTTCTCGCGCAGCAGTGCGCAGATCCGGGGCACGAGCGTCATGTGCGCGCCAGACAGGATCGAGAGGCCCACGACGTCCACGTCTTCCTGCAGGGCCGCGGTGGCCACCATCTCGGGCGTCTGGCGCAGCCCCGTGTAGACCACTTCGAAGCCCTCGTCGCGCAGGCCGCGAGCGAGCACCTTGGCTCCGCGGTCGTGGCCATCCAGGCCGGGCTTGGCAATCAGCACTTTGATGGGTCGGGCGGTCATGCCCGCATCATAGCGGCGTCGGACGACCGCTCGCGCCGCCGCTGACATCAACCTGACGACACTCCGCGGCTGGAGCGAGGCGCCACCACCAACCCGGCCGATCGGCGCGGGAGGTTCAGCATGCCCATCGCCGACAACCCCGTCGTCTTGCCTCCGGCCAGATCTTTGTCGTTCTCCAACCCGCGGAGGCGGGCAACATCAGAAGCCGCTATCCCTGAAGCCTGAACTGCGCGCCCGCCAGGATTGCCATGTAGACGTCCGGGTCGCTCATGTCGACGCCACCGGCCTCCGCTCGAATATGTTTGCGGCACTCCGAGCACACGAAGAACTTGCGACCCTCCGGCGAGGTGCCCTCGTAGCGGTCTGAGAAGAAGACGCTCCCGATGGCCGTCTCCTCGCCACAGGAGACGCACGGCTCATCGTGAGGATTGCCTTCCAGAACGTTGCCCATTTCTCAATCCCTTTCCAACGCGGGGCCGCGGCGCCCGACGGCCGCTCACGAACGAAGCAGAACGCCATCCGCAACTCGCCTCGGTAACGCGCCGGTTCAGTGGGTCAGTAGGATGATGCCTCCCATCCCCCACTGCGCCACGAGCTCAGCATCCGTCACACCCTCGTGGTGCTCGGCTGTGCGAATGCGCTGGATGCAATCGGAGCACAGGTGACTGCGGCTCCCGTCCTTCAGCTGGACCTCGCGCCGGTCGGAGTAGAAGACGCTCCCCACCGCCGTCTCTTCGCCGCACTGGAAGCACGGTTCGTCGTGGGGGTTGGATTCGTCCGGGTCAGAGATCATGTCTCGACATCCCTTTCGTCGTCTCGGAGAATTCGTCCGAGTTGACCCGGGCCAGCCGGTTCGCCGCTCGGGTGCTGGGGTTGAAGCAGCCCCGCCGGCGACCCCGGACGGCCTGCTCAGACCTGAGGGTCGACCAGTTCGTCGTCCACGTGGTGGACGTCTACCGCGCCCATCATCAGATACGGCAGCGCGTATGCGCTCGATAGCATCTGGCCATCCCTGGCGCCCATCGCCGCCAGCCGTGCCCGCCTGACGCACTCGGCGCACAGATACCCTTTGGCCCCCGCTTCCAGGTCGACCCTGTGCCGATCCGAGAAGAAGTAGCTGCCGACGGCCGTCTCCTCGCCGCAGCTGAGGCAGGGCTCCACAGGTGTGACATTCTCTGTCCCGCTCACGAACACCTCCCAGGAATCCTGGCACCCGGCCACACGGCATCAAGCCCGCAACCGGCCGAGAACATGATATTCCGGTCAGACCCGCGGAACCGCCCGCTCGAGGTGGGCCATGAACTCGTCGCGTGTCTCCTTGGTAGTTCGGAAAGCCCCGAGCACGCTGCTCGTGACCATCGTGGCGCCGCCCTTCTGAACGCCACGCATGGCCAGGCAGAGGTGCTCCGCTTCTATGACCACGCCCACGCCGTACGGGTTCAGCTTCTGCTGCAGGAAGTCGGCGATCTGCTGAGTCATCCGCTCCTGGACCTGCAGGCGCCGGGCATACATCTCCACCACGCGCGGGATCTTCGAGAGCCCGATGACCCGACCTCGGGGCAGGTAGCCAACGGCCGCCGTGCCGAGGAAGGGCAGCATGTGGTGCTCGCACAGCGAGTAGAACGGAATTCCCTTGATGACCACCATCTCGCTGTAGCCGACGTCGAAGACGGCGCCGTTGATGAGTCGGTCGGGATCCACCCGGTAGCCGCAGGTCAGCTCGAGCCACATGCGGTGCATCCGCTCAGGGGTTCGGGCCAACCCGTCGCGCTCCGGATCCTCGCCGATCTCGAGCAGGATCTCGCGCACGGCCAGCTCCACTGGGTGCACCAGGGAGTCCTGTTCGGCGGGCGCGGGGGCGCCGAGATCGGCCGGCTCTTCCTCGCCCCGCTCGATAGATTCCACCATCCGCCTGACATGCGCCTCCAGGTCGAGCTGGTCGTTCCACGGTGGCTGGTCAATCGGCATCGATGGCTCCTTGCGCCGAATCGTACGCCGCGGGCGCTACGCGGTCACTTCGAGCCTTAGCATACGGCCATGACCAAGAGACCCAGAGGCAGCGCCGGGCGGCGCCGGAGCCTGTCCGCTGCAGCCCGGTTCGAGGAGCTCGTGGCCGCCGCTCTGGACACTATCCCCGAGCCGTTCGCCCGCGCCCTCGATGAAGTTGCGATCGTCGTGGCCGACCAACCGACTCGGACGCAGCTCCGGGAAGCCGGTCTGGGTCCGGACGACGGACTCTACGGGCTGTATGAGGGTGTGCCGCGGACGGAGTACGCCGCCGACTGGGCCTTCGTGCCGAACAAGATCACGCTCTTTCGCGAAGCCCTCGTGGAGGACTTCCCGGATCCCGATGAGCTGGAGCACGAGGTCTGGGTGACGGTCATCCACGAGCTGGCCCACCACCTGGGGATTGACGAGGGCCGGCTGCACGATCTGGGAGTCGACTAGGGCCGGACCGGGACCCGGCGTTGATTCTCGGCCGGATGCAACCGCGGACCCTCGGCCGGCATCTGTACAGGTAGAGGCGCAGAGGGAGGCACATGGAGCGAGCGCTCGTCGAGAGAGCCCGGTCGGGTGATCGCGATGCCTTCGATGCCCTCGTCCGCAGCCGGGTGGATGCCGTGTATCGAACTTCCCTCGCCATCCTGGGCGATTCCGCGGACGCCGCCGATGCCGCCCAGGAGACCTTCGTCTCGGCCTGGTGCCATCGCGACGCGCTGCGCGACCCCGACGCTTTCGACGCCTGGCTGTCGCGGATCAACCTGAACGCCTGCCGCGCCCAGCTTCGACGGCGAGGTCGAACCCGCATCCGCGAGATCCGGCTGCTCGATCCCCTCGACGATCGAGAACCGGCTTCACCCGAGCGATCGCTGGCCGACCGAACCGCCGATTCGGACGCCTTCGATCGAGCCTTTGGCCGCCTTTCGGTCGACGATCGGGCGGTCCTCGTGCTGCATCACCTCCAGAATCGACCGGTCTCAGAGATCGCGGCGGCCCTGGGGGCACCACAAGGGACGGTCAAGTCGCGACTCCACCGCGCCCGGGCGGCCCTCGAGTCTGCGCTCGCGAAGGAGTCGCGATGAACGGCCAGCCTCCCCCGGTCGACCAGGGTCTGCGAGCGCAGCTGGCCCGCCGCTCCGCGGGCCCGCTGCCCGAGGGTCTTGCGGCACAGGTGCTGCAGGCCGTCGACGCCGCGCCGGTGAAGCCCAGGTACGCATGGTGGGCCTTCTCGCCCCGGTCCGGACGCACTGCGCCGAGGACACTGCTGGCCGGTGCCAGCGTCGCTGCCGTCCTGCTTCTCGCGGCGGCGCTGGTTGTGGTTCCACGGTTCCAGACGACGCCGGCCGTGTCGGGACTTGCCGGCTACCCGGCCGATCGCGCGCTCACCACCGCCGAGCTAGCCTCGCTCATGGCCGGTCCGGCCCTGCCGACGAATACGGCCCTCGTGGCAAAGGTGACGATCGACCCTACGACGGATGTCTGCCCGGACGAGCGCTACAAGACCCTCGGCATGGTCGACGGGATGCACTCGCAGGTCTGCGTAATGGGCACGTACAACGCGTTCGACGCCTACGACTCGAGAACCACCGCGACCTTCGCCTTCCGGTACCTCGCCCCGGGTTACCTGGGCCTCCTGGGAGCGATCGTGTCGCCGCCCGAACTCGGGGCGGGCTCGACCTCGAAGCTGGCGTTCCGGGCCTCCCAGCCGTGGCCCACCGACCAGAGCGACAAGCCGTTCTTGGTCGAAGGCTGGCTGGGCAGCTCTTCTCCGCCGGAAGCGGTGGGTAGCTATGGGATCGCCTGCACCCAGCCGCTGCTCGGGGTGGGCGACCCGCTCAATCCCGCGGGCGGGGACAACACGTGCAAGACGACCTGGCTGGCGGGCGATCCGAGCACGGTGCCGTCCTGGGAGATCGCTGATGGGAAGATCACCGTGGCCGTCCAGGGCGGTCACGAAGTGGGAGCCGGAGGGGCGCGCTTCTACGACTCGATCCGCGACGACTCACCGGTCAACGGCGTCTACGTCGTGCGTTCGGAAGCGAGCGCTGTGAGTTGCGACCTCCCTTCCTGCGGGAACTGGGTAGTGATGGCGAAGGTCGCCGACATCTCACTGCCCCAGGCGACCGCAACGCCGCCCGTCTCGCTGGCCGGCTACCCGGCCGGCCGAGCCCTGACGGCAGCCGAACTGGCCGCGCTCATGGCCCGTCCGGCCCTGCCTGTGGACACGGCCCTGGTCGCCTCGGTCACGATCGACGCGAACACCGACGTCTGCCCGATGGACCGCTACCCGACGATCGGGCTGGTCGAAGGGATGGGTGCGGAGGTCTGCGTGATGGGTGCCGGGGTGTCGACTTACCTGTCCACGCCGAAGGCCGCCGGCATCTTCGCCTTCCGCTACCTCGGGCCTGGCGTACTGGGCTTGATCGGTGAGATCACGCCGGCCTCGTCCACGAACACGGCTTTCCGCGTGGCCGACGAGTGGCCACTCCAGGGCAAGACGTTCCTCGTCGACGGCTGGCTGGGCGCGGAGGGGCTCATGGAGATTTGCGCCCTGCCGCCCACCCCGGGCGAGATCCTCCTGCCGAACGGCGAGGACTGCCCTTACGACGACTGGCTGGGCGACGACGCGACCGCGCCGGGCATCCAGGCCGACCATGAGTACAGCCCGCCGTCTCCCCTGCCCTCGTATGACCCGCTGTCTCTGCGCGGCAACGCCCGGCATGTCGAAGCCGGTGGCATGCGCATCATCGATTCGGTCGACCACGCGGCGCCGGTACACGGGGTCTACGTCGTCCGATCCGTGACGGAGGGATGTCCCGGTGATTCGCCCCAATCGTCCAGAGGGTGCGGCGCTTGGCGCGTCCTGGCAGAAGTGGCGGACGTCTCCGTTCCGGTGCCGGTGGCGACCCCGCTCGAAGTCGCGACCGCAGCTCCCACGATCGCGCCGCCGGCGACGCCGGTCGTCCCGAGTCTGACGGGCGTCATCGGGACCGGGAACCAACCACTCTCGGTGGACGAGTTGGAGACCATCATGGTCACCCAACCGGACCACTTGGCTGGCCGCACAGTAATCGTGGAGGCGCCGATCCCGACCCAGATCAGCTGCCAGTCGGACGCCAGCGGCGGCGGGTGCGCCGTCAACACCAAGTCCCTGGCTGAAGATGGCGTCTGGGCGGTCAGCATCGGCGCCGACGGGACGTTGAGCCTCGTCGGGCAGCTGGACCTGCCGCAGACGAGTTACATCTTCACGCTGGACCAGATACAGGCGACGTGGACCGCTTCCGGCGATCGGCTATTCCTCGTGGACGCGTGGATCGGAGGAGCGGCCGAGGACTCTTGCGACGTCTCCGGGCAGCCTTGTTACGAGGTCTCCTGGCTCGGCGCGACGCCGGATGGGCAGCAGGTCAACGTCCAGCTGGGCGCGTACCACCTCTTCGGCGGTGGGAGTGTGGGCGGTGGACCCTCCATTCACGGCATCTTCCTGATCCAGACGAAGTCGGGCACGGCCGAGGTGGTCGCCCGAATGGAGACCGCGGCTCCATAGGGTTGGGCGCCGCCGGACCCTCCGAACCCAGGCCGGGGGCAGTAACATTCGGGCACAGCGTCGCCACCGAAGGCCGCCTCGCGGCCGCCACGAGGAGTGGGATCGAATGCCGGGCTTCACCCCGTTTACCAGCAACTACCAGGACCTCTCGACCAACCAGGGCTACCAGTTCGAGTTCCGTTGTGACGTGTGCCAGAGCGGCTACCGAAGCGAGTGGCAGAAGAACCTGCTCGGCACCGGCGCCTCGATCCTCGGCGGCGCAAGCAGCGTCATCGGCGGACTTTGGGGCGCCCGCAACGCCGCCCAATCGGCCCAGGACATCACCGACCGCGCCGGCCGCGACAAGGCCCTCGAGAAGGCCTCCAACGAGATCATGCCGTTGTTCCACCGCTGTGTGCGGTGCAACAACTGGGTCGACGAGACCTGCTTCAACAAGGCCCGCGGCCTGTGCGTCAGGTGCGCTCCGAACCTGGCCGCCGAGATGGAGGCCGAGCGATCGTCCGTCGAGATCAGCCAGATGCGCGAAGCGGTTGGTGGCCAGCAGATCTTCTCGGGCGACACGAGTGCCCGGGAGACCGAATGCCCGAGCTGCGGCAAGCCGGTCGGCTCGGAGAAGTTCTGCGGGAACTGCGGCACGCCCCTGGGTGTAGCCAAGTGCGCCAAGTGCGGCGCCGAGCTCGCCTCCGGCACGACCTTCTGCGGGAACTGCGGCACCAAGGTCGCCTAGCCGCAATAGCTCGCGAGATGTGGTGGTAGGGGCCCCCGTCTTGGCCTGATCTTCGGCGATCCACGAAACGCCCGGCCGAGATAGGTCAGCCTGCGGCCATCGTCCCGCAGATCGTGCAGAACCGGGCGCCTGCCGGGAGCGGTGCGCCGCAGCCCGAGCACGGACCGGCCGACTGAGGCGCCGGGGCCACGGGGAGTGGCGTAGGCGCGGCGGCGGGCGGCGGCGGAGGAGCGCCGGCGCCCTGGGTTGGGGGCGGTGGCGGCCCGGCAGTCCCTGCCCCTGCTTGACCCGCGCCGGCGGATCCCGCGGTACCAGTCGCGGCCGGAGGGGGCGGCAACAGGGAGAGTCCACACGAAGGGCACACGACCCAGGCCGGGTCCTCCACGATCTTGCGGCAGTTCTGGCAGCGTTTCGGCGAGAACGGCTCGACCACGCCGCAGAACGGGCACGCGGACACGACCCTGTCGATGAACTTGCCGCAGTACGGGCACGGGTGCTTGAAAGTCGGCATCGTCCGCTCCTATCAGCCTGAGGTGCCCGAAGGCTTCGACTTGTCGTCCGAGCCGGCGTCCGGGCTCGAACCCCTCGCGTCCGGGGGCGCGTCCGGGGTCGCCGCCGCCTCGGCCGCCTCGGCCGCCTCCATGGCTTCGCCACCGTCCCCGCCCACGGCATCGTCTCCGCCCTCGCCGGCCTCGGAGATCTGCGACTCCTGAGCAGCGCGGCCGGGCCACTCGGCGGCCTCGTCCTTGACCGTGGCATGCCAGCGGACCAGATCCGCCACGGCGGCGGACCAGCTGGCAGGAGTGCGATGCACGATCCGCGCCACGAACCGCGCCCGGGCCCAGGCGAGGCTCGGCAGGACCGCCAGCGCCAGCCGGTAGCGGAGGTACTTTGGCAGGAGCAGCTGATCTGCCGGCAGGGCCATGGGCTCTCGCAGGAAGCGGCAGTCCACGAGCGCCTCGCTTACGTCCCGGACCGCCTTCTCGGCGGCGATGCCGAGCTTCTCCGGCGGCTCGCCGTTGTACTGGGCTCGGGGCAGGACTCGGTAGAAGTACGTGGCGTGAGCGCCGGCCGTGACCAGTTCGAGCGCGACCAGGTTTCCCGGCATGGCGATGAGGAACCAGATCTTCGGTTCCGTGCCGCCCGGATCGATCGGCGACATGGCCACCCACCGGGGCGCGGCAGGCCCGGCCGCCCCACACAGCGACTGGTAGCTGTCGGCGAACGTGGGCTCGCCCAGGACGGCCGTCTCGACGATCGGCCAGCCGTCGCCGAAGACCTCCGGCCGGGTCGGTCTCCCGTCGACCAGCAGGTCCGAGGCCTTCTGCCGCACTCCGAACGGCGCGTCCGGCATCAGCTGCTCCACGAAGCCCGCGGCGTCGGCGAAGGCGCCGTCACGCAGCTTCTGCAGCGTGTCGTGGAGTCGGGTGGCGGCCTGACCCACTCCCCGCAGCGTGATCGTGCCCGGCTCACCGTCGATGGCCACGTCCCCGGGACCCGGCATCGTGACGGTGGCGATCGAGGCGCGGCGGTAGTGGATCCACGTGAGGCGTTCGTCGACCGGACACACGACGAAACCCCACGGCTGGACGACGAGCTGCCCGACGCCGGTCGTGGCCGTCATCGGCCCGTCCGGCCCGGGCCCCAGCGCGCTCCCACTGGGCATCCAGGCGAATTCGACCAGTTCGGCCGGATCCTTCGGCACATTCACCAGACCATCCGAGAGCCGTTGCTTGAGCCGGAGCTCGCGCAACGTCCGAACGAGCGGCCCAAGACGGTCTCCGAACTTCTCGAGGATCCAGCGCATCGCGTCGGGCCCCTCGCCCAAGACGAGCATCACCACCGACTGCTGGATCGCGATCAGGCTCAGGTCGCGGTAGCCGGCGCGAATCGGACGTCCGGTGCCGACCTGGAGCGTCAGCCCGGTGGCGTCGAGGCTCACGGTCGCCGGTTCGGATCTGGCGTTCGGGCAGGCCAGGCGGGCTTCGCCGTGAATCTCGATCGTCTCGAGCTTCGCCCCGCCGCCGTCCCGGGCCGCGTCGCCGCCGCTCTGTAGCCGAACGTCCCGGGCGTCGCGGCCATCCAGGCGCGCCCCGCGCGGGTCGCGCGCGTCGTGGCCCTGCATTCCACCCAGTCCGAGCGCGCTGGCCAGCCCTTGAAGCTGCCCCGGCCCGAGGCTGCCAAGTCCCGCACCCGCCCCTCGTGGGTCGCGCATGTCCGCCCCGCCCGCGCCACCGAAATCACGTCCCGACCCGCCGCCGAAACCGCCGCCGTCATCCATGGCGCCATCGTAGCCACAACTCACCCTCCCGGCGGGCTGGAAGTGGAAGCCTCGCACGGCATTCGCGCTGTCAAGCCGTGGTGTTGCTCACGGCTCGCGCCCGAGTGATCGACGAGTTGCGAATCGACCACGACCTCGTGATCGGTGCCGCCAGCTACTGCACGAAGTAGCCGGTCACGTCGAAGATCACCTGGGCGGTGGGACCCAGAGTCGAGGCGGCATAGGTGACCGATAGGGTTCCTCCGGTACCCAGAGCCACCGTGACCGCGTTGGCTCGGTCATCACCCACCGGGAAGTTAAGGGTCGAGCTGGTCGGGTTGTTCTGAGCCACA
>Ga0182010_10000863_pt1 | contig 16891 bp, 10 predicted proteins | sample 611E1MmetaG_FD_120488 | JGI IMG/M metagenome (GOLD analysis project Ga0182010, IMG submission 120488) | Permafrost microbial communities from Stordalen Mire, Sweden - 611E1M metaG | ecosystem: Environmental > Terrestrial > Soil > Wetlands > Permafrost | place: Sweden: Stordalen | collected...
AAGGAATTTCTATTCTTCTAGCCGGCTTGATTCTGCCGGCCACGGCAGCGGCCCAGCAGCCGCCCGACCCTTGTGCGTCTCTCAAGGAAGACCTGAAAGAAATGGAATCGAGCCTGCGCGACTGGCCCAATTTAGGCAAGTATCGCGACGACGATGCCAAACTCGGTCCGCCGGCAATGGGAGAAGCGAGAGTGGTGTTCCTGGGCGATTCCATCACGGAATTCTGGGCGCTGTCCGACTCCTTCCACGGCAAGCCTTATGTGAATCGCGGAATCAGCGGGCAAACCACGCCGCAGATCCTTCTTCGCTTTCGCCAGGACGTGATCGCACTTAATCCAAAGGTAGTAGTGATCCTCGCTGGCACCAACGATATCGCAGAAAATACCGGTCCCACCACGCTGGCAGCGATCGAAGACAATCTGGCGTCCATGGTGGACCTTGCGAAACGAAACGGAATCCGCGTGGTTCTTTCTTCACTCCTGCCGGCTTTGCAATATCCGTGGAAGCCGGAGCTGGCGCCGGTAGAGAAGATTCGAGCCTTAAATGACTGGATCAAAGACTACGCCGCGAAGGAGGGGTTGGTTTTCCTCGACTATCACTCGGCGATGGCGAACGACAAGCGCGGTCTGAGGGCGGAACTGTCCGAGGACGGAGTCCACCCGAACCAAGCTGGCTATGCCGTGATGGCGCCACTGGTGGAGAAAGCGATCACCGCGGCGTTGGGCAAGAACTGAGAGTCATCCCCTGTGCAGAATGTGTTTCCGCCGGGGCGCGTGGAAAAGACAGACTCCCCCGGGCCGGTGCTAACTGCGCGGATTGATTCCCAAATGCTTCAGTTTCGACTGCAGCGTTGTCCGCTTCAATCCCAAACGCGCCGCGGCCCCTTTCGGGCCGCCAATCTGCCCGTGGCTCTCCCGCAAAGCGCGCAGAATGTACTCGCGTTCCGTCGCTTCCAGGCTTTCATCCACGATTTTCTCGTCCGCAGCAATCGCCTGCAGTTCACTGAGCGGCGCCGCCAGAACCGAACCTTGCGTCAGAATCACCGACCGCTCGATAAAATTCTCCAGCTCCCGCACATTGCCCGGCCAGTCCCACCCGATCAGTGCGTCCATGGTTCCTTTCGGAATGCTGCTGATCGACTTGTTCATGCGCCGCGCGCACTTTTGCAGGAAATGTTTCACCAGCAAATGGATGTCATCCCGCCGTTCCCGCAATGGGGGCACCCGGATCGGAAACACGTTCAGCCGGTAATACAAATCGCTGCGGAACTCGCTTTCTCGCACGGCTTCAGCCAAATCGCGGCTTGTCGCCGCAATCAAACGAAAGTCCACTTTCATAGTTTGCGTTCCGCCCAGCCGTTCGAATTCCTGATCCTGCAAAACCCGCAGCAGCTTCGGCTGCAACGCCAGCGGGATCTCGCCGATTTCGTCGAGAAACAGTGTGCCCTTGTCGGCCAGTTCGATCCGGCCAATCTTCTTGCTCACCGCTCCGGTGAACGCGCCCTTCTCGTTCCCGAACAACTCGCTTTCCACCAGGCCCGATGGAATCGCAGCGCAATTCAACTTGATGAAGCTGCTGTTGGCCCGCTGGCTCAAGCGGTGGACTGCTCGCGCCACCAGTTCCTTTCCCGTTCCCGTTTCGCCCAGCAGCAGCACGGTCGCATCGCTGGCCGCCACTTTGCCAACATGCTCCATGACGGATTGCAAGGGCTTGCTCAGGCCGATGATATCCCCGAACCCCAGCTCGGAATCGATTTCCCGCTCCAGATATAGCTTTTCTTCCGTGAGCTTTTTCTTGGCTTCACGCAAGGCTTCGGTTGTTTCCCGGAGTTCAGTGACGTCCATGCTGGCGCCGGTGAGCCCAATCACCGCGCCCGCCGAGTCGAAAACCGGTTCAATCGTCGCGTCGAAATAGTGCTTCCTGCCGTCGTAAGTGAGTTGCATTTCGTGACGCACTGCCACCCCGGTTTCCAGCACCCGCCGCCGGACTTCCGCGCCGCGCGCAACCTCCTCGGGGTCAAAGATCTCGTCCGAAGTTTTTCCCAGATATTCGCTGTCCGAAAAAGGAGTCTGCGAATTGTACATCCAGGTGTAGCGCAAATCACGGTCCTGGTTGAACACCGCAATCGGAGAATGCTTCAGCGCCACCCGGAAGCGTTCCTCGCTTTGCCGCAGGGCCTCCTCGGTGCGCTTCTGATCGGTGATGTCCATGATCACGCCGACAACCCGCAAGAGCCCTGCGGCGGTATCCGCAATTACCAGTCCTCGCGCGCATACCCACCGCATCACGCCGTCCGGTCGAATGATGCGGAACTCTGCCTCGCTCGGTTCGCGGCTCTGCGCCAACTGCGCAAATGCCTCTTGGATCCTCGCCCGGTCTTGGGGATGCACCAGTTCCCAACTAAAGAAGCTGCCAAAATCCTTCGCGAAGCCGCTGGGGATGCCCCAGATCTCGGCGAATTCAGTCGTCCACGTTCCCCGGCTGCTCCCCAGTTCCAGCTCAAACGCTCCGATCTTTCCGACTTGAAGCGCCAGCCGTTGCCTCTGTTCACTCTCCCGCAGCGCCAACTCCGCCTGCTTCTGCTCGGTGATGTCCTGTACCAGACCCACCTGCCATCGGTGCGTCTCTCCCTTACCCCACATCGGCACCACCAGAATTCTTGCCCACCGCACCGATCCATCCGGACGAACATACCTTTTCCCCGTTTCGTAATGTGTCGTCTTTTCCTCGGCCAACTGCTGCAGGTATTCGCTAGTTTGCTCGATGTCATCGGGGTGGGTAATGCTCCTCACGTCGACTCCGAGCAGCTCTTCTTCCCTGCGCCCCGTGATTTCGCAGTACTTCGGATTGGCTTGCAGAATTTGCCCGCTGCGCGAATCCACCAGAGCAATGCCCACCGGAGACCGCTGGTACACTGTCCGGAATCGCAGTTCACTTTCCCGCAACGCTTTCTCCGCTTGTTTCTGGGCGGAGCATCCGCTCCCGCTCCCGCGCCGTCGTCAGTAACTGATGGTTGGTCGCGCGCAGCGCCTTCTCCGCCCGCACTCTATCCGTCACGTCATGCGCCATCCTCCGGACAATCGGCGCCGCCATTCCTTCGGTGCGCAGCGTGTTGTGATACTCCCAGATCCGCTTTTCTCCCGATCGCGTCACCGCCGCCAACAGACCGCGGGATTCGCCCGTACGCTTGATCCCGAGCAGATAGGCATCAAACTCAGCGCGGAATTGCGGATCCACAAAATCCCGCATCGGCTTCCCCATCATTTCTTCTACGCTGTAACCCAGCAGACGCGCTGAAGCGGGATTGACCGACAGGAATCGGCCTTCAAGGTCGTGGACACACAGCAGGTCTTGGCTCTACTCGACCAAGTCGCGATACCAGTCTTCGTTTTCTTCCAGGGCCCGCCGGATCGGGTCCTGTACGACTGGCGCTTCATCCGGAAAATGGCGCTTCCGTTCCCCAGGGTGCAATGCCATGGCTCACCCCTAATCGACGCCCGCGGAATCGTACACATTTTGATCGGCCAGATCGATTCCGGCAGGCGCCTGAATTCTCATTACCAGCATCTCTTCGAGACACCCTCTAAGTACACCGCTTTGAAGAAGCTCCTGTTTTAACTTGTCTGAGTCCAGACCCCACCCTCGTGCTCTGGCAGGGAGTGTAGCAGAATATCGTTTTTGTTGCACAGGACTTCCATAAGGCGATGTCAAGCTGCTTGTGTAAATACGGAGAGGGTGCGGGTTTCCCATGCCTGGCTTCTCCAGAACACCCTCCGAGACACATGACCGTACAAACTCCGTGCGCTCACTGACACTCGCATTGGAGACCGTAAGTCCGAGTGGCGGACGGAAGAATGATTCTCGTTCCAGAAACAGAACAGAGAGCGTGTAGTGACGGGGCTCTGCCCCGTCCCGAGCCTCCGATGAATTATGTTCAAGCGAGAACGGGAAGGGCACGGCTTCAGAGGCTGGGGAAAAACTCGATTTTGCACTTGATTTTGGGTGGCGCAGCGGTTCCCCGCTGCGGTAAGTGCGTTGTTTTCAGTCCGGCATTAGCCCCTGAGGACCGACGTCTCAAAGCGGCTCAACTCGCCAACACGTAGTCAGACCTTCCCTAGGCATGCATTTTCCGAGCACGGTCCAGCGTGCTGTAGTGCAGCAGCAATCCGGTGGAACGCGCGTACTGATCAAACAGCGAATGGGGACAGCGTTGGGGGAAATCGGGGAAAGAGGCCGTCACGAATAGCCGCCCAGTTGCTTCCAACGCACCGAGGCGCAAACGAATCGCACCCGCTGTAATCTGCCGGCCCAGTTCGGCGGCGTGGGGATCCTGGCTGCGGCGCGCGGCTTGGCCGAAACGGGAAAACTCCAAGGCAATGCAGGACAAGGTTCTCACATAGGAGAGGGCGGCCCAGGCTCTTTCGCGCTGGATGGTTCTGAACTGATCGGGCGGCAGGCTCGACCGCAGGAATGCCTCCTCCTCGGGATCCACTAGATTGCGGAATGCCTCAATATCCAGCGATCCCATCAACGCCCGGGCTTTGTCGATGCTGAGCGGATCTCTGCTGCGTGTGACCGCAAGGTACGCCAGCAGTGCCGCCAGGACAACCGCGATCGCTACATAGAACAACGCGCCGTTCATTGCAAGAATCGCTCCAATTCTCTGTTCCACTTATCCACGCCACCTACAGGCACATTACTGGTCTGAAGAATTTTCCTCTCCGGAACAACCAAGTACCCAAGCCAGACCAGAACGGCAACGTGGTAGCCCCCGGTTGGAAGCAGGTTCAGCGCTCTGGCCATAGATTCTGTGAGTTCTCCCGTATGCATGGCCCAGTTGGCGAGTTCCACGCTCGATAGAATGCCGAAACCCAACGTGATGCCAAACACGTAACTTTGCAAAGACAGCCCAAACGCACGCGAGAACAGGAGCAAGAAAAGCACCAAGCCGCACTGCACGATCGCGACTCCCCGGCCGACCCACGCCGCGCCGGCTATCAGACTGCCAGAAGTCTGTCCGGACGCAAAGATTGCGCAAAGAACAGCGGCGGCGAGCAGAAATCCGGTAGTCCAGCGCAGCGAGACCCTGGCGAGTGCATCCACCCGTCCGTGCTCGCGAAATACGTTGTCAAAAACCTCCTGAATAACCCCGAACCTAAGTGCAGTGCTCATTGCCAAAGTCAGCAAGTAGACATGCACATACCAAGCTCCCTTGCTGAGCCCAGTCACAGCGATCGCGAAGAGCACGACAAACTCCGCGATTTCGTACCACGTGTACAGGACAAACGCGGGGAAGCTCGTGTACAAACGCTTGGTCAGCAGGAGAACCGCAACCACCGCCAGTACAACATGGGGCGCAATCCAGAGGTAGAGCAGCAGGAACTTGTACCAGGGCATCATCTCGGTAACACGGTACTATAGTTCCCGAAAAAAGAACTTGCAATCCAGATTTTTCGCCCCTCATGTTGTGTCTAGAGCGGCGAGTGGCACCCGCTGGCATTACAGATCGGCAAGGGGTTGCCGTCGGCGAAACTCGGGGCGGTTGAAACGCTCAGCAGAAAAACGACTACGGCCAGAACTCGAATAATCTTTTTCACGATGTTACTCCTTGGCAAGAATGGTCGGACCGTGTTACTATCCACCGGCAGCTGTTGCATTGGGCAGACGTCGTGATTTGCTTTCCTTTTCGGAAAACGTAAATTTGTGTTACTCAGATCGGCTCTTGAAGACTTCGAAAACAGCACTTTGAGTGCAGTACCCGGGCTTCTGGGAAAATTGCGCTACCTCGCGCGACTGCATAACGGCGGAGGCGCCTACTCGCATTGGGGATTAGGAAAGGTCTACGGAAGCGGACCGGCGGAGAACGCGATCCGCGCGTCTCACCAGACCTTGGTCAGCCAGATACTGCGAACGCCCTTGCGAGACCTAGCGGACGACCTCAAGTCGTCGGCTGCGGCTGCGCAGATCGCGGACCGTGAGTTCTTGTCAAGTCTGGAGAAGCCTGGGGGGAACGTGCTTCCGGCTCAGAGTCTGCACGCTTCAGCAAAGCACTTCAGGTCAGTTCTGCAGGCTCTCTCCGCTCTGGCTCGGAATAAAGCACCTGCCACCTCCCGAGACGAATCGCCGCTCCCACCACCTGTCCAATGACTTCCGCCTCTTGAGGATGCTTAAGGGTGCGAACCGGAACCGGTGACAATGGGTGCGATTGCAGGACGATGCGATCCCGGCTGACATGGCACCAGCAGCACACAAAGCCATTGCGGGTCTCAACGAAGTAGATAGGACGCTCAAACTCAGATCGCCAAATACCTTCCGCGACCTTATTCTTGGACTCGTCCACCTGCACAAAACTGCCCGGGGGAAGAATAGGATGCATGGTGAAATCTTCAGCTCCGATGTAACCGTAGGTGTACCGGCCGTCGGCAAGCGTGGAAAGATAAGTGAGTGGCACCGCGCCCCACTGTTCGATCATGCGCAGAATGTTCGTAGTCTTGGAAAGGGTGAACCCCGGATCCAGCCGGACCGGGATGAGAGCCTCGCTTGCGCTGTCTGAGACCTGAGAAAGATGAGAGCGGTTGGGCCGGGCAGAAGGAAGATCTACATGAATCGTGTTAAGGTCCACCCCATACCACGACAATAGCTCGTGGTAATCACACCGGTAGATTGCCGCTAGGGTGTATAGGCGAAAGATGCTGGGGACGACTCCTTTGGTCTCGATATCGGATAGTCGACTGGGCGGAATGGCAAATTCGTCGTTCGCAAGCCGGCGTGAGACCTGCAGGCTGCCAGTTTCCACATCTCTCATAGTGTAGCCAAGCGCTTCTCTCAGCACCCGCAGCTTCTGTCCACCCGTCAGTTCCACCCCCCGCACCTCCTGGAACCCTGTCACTATAGCAGTCAGGGTCGTCCACGCAATCAAACTTCGCAAGCGTCAGCCCATCTCATGTTTGATTTCCGTAAATGACACCACCTGCCTAATCTCTTTAAAGGACTAGGGTTACGTAAATCGTACCAGTGGGGAACGGTGCTCGCCAATCTGCCGTTCTGAACCTGCCAGCTTTGTGATCGGAGGCTCTGTTCGATATTCGTGACAACTTGGGGCGTCAAAAACAAACCTTGGAGAGCAGAACCGGAGCGCGGGAATTCCTCGTACTTTCTTTGGCTCGAAGTGTAGGGTCTTCGGAAACGCAACTCCCGCCAGATGAGCGCGGATCGGGCCTTTGTGCAACATGCTTCGGCCCTTACTATGTGCTACTCCACCCGCAATAAGATCCCGCCCCCAGGAGCGAGCCAGTTTTGTTCCCCTCGGAAGGGCTCCGCTCGACCGGAGTACGGATTCACGCGCACAACGTTGTGCACTTCCCGCTTGAACTCAATGTCGAAGCGGAAGGAATAGGTCAAGTCCTTGTTGACGATCATCAGGTAAGATTGCCCCTTTTCGTCTTCGAATTCACCCACCAGAAAGCGGGCCGCGACGGAGGGCGGCACATACCCATCTTCGTCTTTCACCATGCTGATCCACCGCACCAGGCGGCTCTCGGAAAGCGGCTGGCCTTGCTTGGGCACATCGGGATAGTGGTAGACGCCCGTGCTCCGCAGTCCGGCCATGGTTGGCGCCAGCGCGTGAATCTCGTAGTTGATGCGGCGCAGCGCGTCCCAGGTTGGGGTTTTGTTTCCAAACTGGTCGGTCGCACCCATCCGGTAGTTGCCGCGCTCCGGCGTGAAGTACGTGAAGTACTGGATGCCACGCCCGCCATAAGCCAGCGTGCTGTAGACCTGCAGATGCAAGGTGGCATCCGTGGGAACCATGTAGCCGAAATGCGCGACGGCCTGAATGCAGCTCCAGAAGGGAGTCTTACTCTCCAGTCCGACCTTGCGCACAATCTCGAGGTTGGTGAAGAACTCATCTCCCATCCCGCCATAAGACAGTGAATAGTTATCGAAGCTCAGGAAGGGCTGATGGACCACATCGACGAGCGCTTTGGCATAGTCCTCATAGTTTGTGTACCACGCCTGCTCCCCCTCTCGATACGGAAACAAGTTCACGTAGGAGAGTTTGCCGGGCATGGCTTCGCGCAGCAAAGCAACTACGCGTCCGAGAGCAGGCATCTCGGACGTCCGAGGCTCATCGTTCAGGAAGAATCCCAGTACTGTAGGATTGCTGCCGAACTCACGCGCCAGTTCGGCAACGTCTTTGCGGATCTGATCCTCGGGCGGCACTTTTTCCCAGTCGTAGTTGCTTAGTCGTAAGTCTCGGAGGATACAGGTTAGACCAGCGGCGCGGACGCGCTCGACATCCTCCGCCCCGCAGAACCCGGCGATATTCATCCCCGCATCTTTCATCCCTCGCAGCAGCTCAGGGTCGGATGGCGTGTTGTCCCACGGCATGACGGCAAAATCGTGCGGCGTCGCGGGCTGGGGATGTGGAAACTGCTGAGCGAGGATCCGCGCCGGCCACAAAAAAACTAACAGGGACAGAACCAGCAAGCGATTCATTCACGTGTCCTCTCGTTGCTTCGAGCGCTCACAACTTGTCCTCCTGGAAACATGTCTACGACTACCTCTGAGCTTCGGGAACTAGCCTGGCGGGCTCAGCGAAGAACTGCCGCGCGGCACCCGGCTAGAAGGTCAGACTGGCTCCAAGCTGCATAGTACGGCCCGTGGAGGCGCTTGAAATTGTGCCCACACCGCCCGGACCCGTAGCTGTGCCGATCGCGGCGTTCGGCAGCCCGAAATTGGGGTGATTGAGCAGGTTATTGGTTTCTATCTTGAACTGCAGCTTTCCCTGTTCACCAAGCTTCCGGATGGAAAAATTTTTGAGCAATGCCCCATTGATATTCGTCCAGCGTGGACCGTACAAGATATCCCGCCCGGAATCGCCGAAGGTATACGCGTCCGGCACCACAAAGGCGCTCGGATCAAACCATTCATTATTGTTGGGGTGCGCAACCGTTCCTTTTCCGATGCGGTTCGGACGCCAAGCCCCCGCCAGCGAACCGCTGTCGTTGAAGGTGCCGACGTACGGAGTAAAAGGGCTGCCCGAGTGTATCTGGAACAGAGACGAAATCTCCCATCCGCCCACAACCGCGTTCAACAGGCCGTTCTCGCTCTGGAAACGCTTGCCGTTCCCGAAGGGAAGTTCGTAGACCAAGCTGCCGTTGAAGAAATGACGGAAATCCGTGGTCGAAGGACCGTAGTTCGATCGCGGATCATATTGGTTCTGCAGCGCCCCGCCATGCTCTGCGCGTCCGCCGCCGCCACCGACGAAGCCGGAGTTCGTGATCTCGTCCATGGTCTTCGACCAGGTGTAATTGGCCGTCAACAACAGTCCGTGCGACACCTGTTTCTTCACACTGGTTTGGAGAGCGTTGTAGTTGGAAATGCCGTCGAAGAACGACGCATTGACGCCGAGATAGTTGGGATAAGGTTGATTCAGTTGAGCATTGCCTGGCCCCAATTTGCTCTCGGGCACCTGGTCGATATCCCGCGTATAGGCAAGATGGACCCCGTGATTCCCTACATAGGCAGTCTCCAGCACTACGCCGCCTCTGAACTCGTGCTCGATGCTTAGCTGATATTCCTCGGAGTAGCCGAGCGGACTGTGAAACAGCGGATAATTAACATTCTGGCCGTTCAGTATGTCTGGAGTCCGCAGCTGAGGACCGGGATAGATGGGCGCTGGCGGCCCCTGGGACAGCTGAAAAACGGGCGTAAGCCCATCAGTAGTGGCCAAACCGCCAATGGGTGCCCAGCCCTGTCCAAACCCGCCGGATGCGTAGGTATTCCATCCTGCGATGACGTTGTAGATTCCGAATCCACCCCGAATCGAGGTGTCACTCCGGGGCGCCCAGGCAAATCCCAACCGAGGAGCGAAGAAATCTTTAATCGTGTCCGTTTCCGCCCGGTGCCCAAGCTGGCCGGCAAACCATAATGCGCCTGGCGTGCCCGTGGCCGGGTTGATGATGTTCGGCTGAAAGCCGGATACCTTGTTGTTGACCTCGCTCCATCCGCTTTGAATGATGTAACGCACCCCCAACGTCAGAGTGAGTTTCGGGGTGACTTTGTATTCGTCCTGGGCGAAACTCTGCGCACTCCAGCTACGCGCCCCAACTACCGGTTGCGGGGAGATCCACCAACCGTCCGGCAAGCCCAGGAAAAAATCCGCATAGCCCGTCCCCTCAGTGAGCTGGGGGTTCGGGTTGATTTGGTCTGCGGGGTTACTGGTGAAGAGGCCGCTGAAATCAAAATTTCCTTCGTTGGCTATAGGCCAGCCTGAGTTGACCAGCCACCTCTCAAATTCGCCTCCGAATTTTAAGATATGCCTTCCCCTTATCCAGGTGAAAACGTCGGAAGGCACGAACGTAGTCTCGGCATCCACCGCCGGTCCACCAAAGCCGGCGGCGTCAACTCCGATCGTGTCGCTGAAAACTCCGTCGATATAGATGTCGGGGAAAAGATCGCCGGCAGGATTGTTCAATCCCAGCTTGGCCGGATAACCTTGGCCCATATTTGTGACGTTGGCGATGAAGTGCTCGCGCGTAAGGGCAAGACGCAATTCATTTACTTTGCTTGCACTCATCGTCCAGACATCGGTGATCTGGCCCTGTACGTCGTGTTGTGGAGTTTTGATGCAGTCAATGCTGCAAATCGGATCCGAGTAAGTAGTGGTCTGACGGACCAGCATGAACGAACCGGTCAAACGGTTGCTTGCCGAAATGTCGTAGTCCACTTTTCCAGTGAACCATTTTGTGTCGACAGGATAGCTGACACTGGTATTGAAATTGTTGACGATCGCATCGGTCTGGGGTGAAGGGAAGTACTGCTGTATGGCTCCGGCCACCTTATCCAGCCGGGTAAGAGGAATAATGTTTCCTGGAAAAGGCTGATTCGTGTTAGTGGCGGGGTTATAAGTGGCGGGGTCATAGAGTTGGACGGCGGTGAGACTCGAGCCTTGCGGCGCGGGGATGCATAGACCACTGGCATCAAAGCCGGTTTGACACAACTCCGAGAAATCGCCCGTGCGCATCTTGCTGCTCGGGTAGGAATAGAAAGCTGTACTTGGAGTGCTGGTGGGATTGTCCTGAAAACTGCCGAAGAAAAAGGCCTTGTTGCGCTTAATGGGCCCACCGAGTGTGAAACCGAATTCGTTCCATCGAACTGCTGGTTTCGGTTGGGTGGGATCGGCAAAGTAATTGCGCGCGTCGAACTTATCGTTCCCAACGTATTCGAACGCGTCCCCATGGAACTGATTGGTGCCACTTTTGGTGGTGACGTTGAAAACGGACAGGCCACTTCCTCGCTCGGCGCCGAAGTTTGCTGTGCTCAGATCGACTTCCTGGATTGTGTCCAACGGGGGCTGCAGGATGTCCGGGTTCTGTGACGCCCCGAGCATCGCAATGCCACCATCGATTTGCCAATTGGACTGATACGCCGTCTGGCCGTTCACCCCGATGGTTTGTCCGGTGGCATTCGCATCGCCGCCGCCATTCACGCCCGGGAGCGTTCCCAATAGCTCGTCCCAAGTGCGGTTGACATTCGGAACGTCGGTGACAACTTGCGTCGTGAGCGTCAGGCCCCTCTCGGCAGTTTCCGTCTGCACCAGGGGCTGGAGAGCGGTGACCGTTATGTTCTCCGAAACCGATCCCACCTCCAGAGCGGCATCGACTTTGATGGTCTCGACATGCAACACAATTCCGTTGCGCACGTAGGTCTTAAATCCTTGTTTGGCAAAGGTTATGGAGTATTCGCCGGGCGGCACGAAGGGCGCTTCGTAAACCCCCGTCGAGTCCGTTGTAAGCGGCTGGCTCACGCCCGTCTGCACGTTCGTGATGACAACTTTGACGCCCTCGACCATCGCGCCGGATGCATCTGCCACCGCTCCGCGAATCTCCCCCGCTTGCTTGCTCTGAGACGCAGCCCAGTAGGTAAACAGCAAAACGAACAGCGCTAGAGTGCAGGCACATCTCAGACTTTTGCTTAGAGGCGGCAGGCAAAACCGGCGATGATTCGAACCCATGAGATCCCCCCATTTGTGGTGTAAGGGACGACCGCTCTTTCTCGCGGCAGCGTACCTGCCCCGAGTTCGACTCTCGACTACCCAATTCCTGGAGTCAAGGCGCGTAACCGTGCGTAACCGTAGGCGTAACTGTTCCACGGAGTAGCAGCATCCTGCTGAAGGCGGTGATTTCAGCGAGAAGCGGCCTGTTTGCGACGAAGGGCATGGGGCAGCGAACGCTACCAGTAGTGGGAAGCGATCACTTGAGGAGAAGCCGGAGCGTTGGCAATCACCTTCATGTGCAGGACGAGTTGCAGGTTCTTTTGTTGCCAACCACCTGGTGCGCCACGAAGAGCCTCGGCCAGAAGATCGGGATCTGTGACCAACTCTGCCGCTGCTTCCGTGCCGTACTGCGTGCAGCCGCTGACCAGGACGATCATGGTGTGGGTCTGCGGGTTGAATGCGCGCGAAAGGATGGCATAGTCCTCGTCGGTATGAAAATCTGAACCGAGGTGGTGAGGGTACCAATCCGTGGCTTTTCCATTGTCGTTAATGGCGCCCCGATCAGGGTCGATGAAAAAGCGGAAGCCCCTGGTCACATCTTCCCAGTGAGTACTGGAGTAGCCGATCAGGACGGCGGGAGAGCTGCGCAAGTCCTCGAAAGTCACCGCATTGCCAACTCGAGTCGCGTAAGGGTGACCCATGTGGCTCAACATTCCAGAGATTCGGGCGGCGGCGATCAAGTCGCCCCCTCCGACGTACTGGTCCGTTAATAAGACGAAATCATTGTTGGGCGGAGTTCCGACCGCGCGCGGCGGGCCCAGAAAGCTGCTGGGATAGTAAACCGGAGCATAGGACGTGGCCACAATAATGGGGTCCCGGCTGCGCAAAACCGGCTCCCAGAACTCGTCGAGTACGGAGGGAGGTCTGTAGACCCGCCATCCGACGACGGTGAGAACGGCAAGCGCAAACAACAGACCGAATGTCCCCGCAAGTCTCCACCATGGACTGCGAGCGCGACGTGCCGCGAAGATCTGTTCTTCCGAATGCCTCGTGGTCGATAATGCAACCGAGTCTTCTATCAGCGGCGGGGAAAGCTGGCCGGGACCGCTTCTTCGTGCCGGGGAAAAACTCGGGACGTAGTGGCCAACCGGCAGGTCGATTACAACTTCGTCCCGCTTACCGGAACCAGCATAGTAGAGCCCGAGCCGCTTACGGACTTCACTCGCCTTGATTCGGACTATTCCATCTTCGTTGGTGTCGTAGGACGCATCACGCCCAAACACCCCTGCGCCAACCGTCCGTTCTTTCAGCGGAAGACCGGCCAGTGTCTGCTCCACCACAAAGTCAAGAAAATCCTGGCAACGCTTGCTTGATCGGAACTCTGGGCTCTCGAGAATGCGCCGCAATTGCACCCGGACTGCCGCCGCAGCAATGGGTTCGGGCGTCAAATCCTGCAGGGCGGGCGTCTTGGCGACAGAAGGCACATCGTCGGACATTACCCCGTAATTTTAGCACCGGCGCCAAGGATGGAAAGGCCGTGGAAGCGCCTGAGTTTCGGCGGCGCAAACTGTTGATTGCCTTTCGGTCCCGTCCGAACGCCCTAGCCTGCATTATTCGTGAAGGTCATTACGAAGCTGGGCAAGTGGCGGAAGGCGGGATATGAATCCGGTAGTGAGGGCAGATCGAGCGAAAGAATCAAAGAATCGCAGAGTTCCAAGATCCGGACGGTGCAATTTGCAAAATAGAGAGACAGCAGTGCAGTGACCACCCATTGCAGGTCCGGATTCCGATGGGATTCGTAAACTGCGAAAAGGGATTTAGCCGGTCGCCGCTCCGAGCGCCAGAGCCACACGGCGGAAGGCGGGTAGAAACGGGAAGGAAGCGGGCAGATGGACAACGACGCGGCGCACCGAGACCAAGACCCGAGCGCCCAGCTTCAGCAGTCGTTCGCGCAACATGCCAACTTGGGCGCGGGCACAAGCAGTGCCGACAGCGCGCAAGCGCAACTCCTGCATCAGGACATAGGCGGCGGCCGTGAGTAGGACCCGAAACTGGTTAGCCCAGAAGCTGGTGCAACTGGTGCGGTCGATCTCGAGCTTGTGCAGTTCTTTGATGCGATTCTCGATGTCACCGCGCTGGCAATAGACCTTTTCGTAAATCCACTGTGGACTTTGTTTCATGTTGGTAATGACGAAGCGAGGATTGTCTTTGGGGTCCTTGTCGGCAGCGCGGACGACCTCGGCTTTGATGATGACGCGGCGCAGACCGGGCCACTTCCCGGCCTTGTAGCGGACTTCCCCGTAAATATGTTCGGTCTTTCCGCTGCGCCGCGAGAGCTGGCGCGCTCGTCGCATTCCACTTTCGGCGACGCACTTCAACACCGTATTCTTGGCCATCGCCACCACATACTCGAGTTTGGGCTGGGCATCCAAAAACTCGAGCACGGCAGGATGCGCGAACCCGCCATCCAGGCGTACCCGAATCCGCACTCCGGGAAGATGGCGACGAATCCTCTTCACCAAACGCTGCAGAATGCCCACCGCGCCCTTGGCGGCGGTCACGTTGCCAGGCCGTAACACGGCGGCGCAGAGATACTGTTCGGCTTCGTCGTTGAAGCTGACAAAACCCATCACTGGCAGGTAGCACCAGGTGTCGTAATGTCCGTTGAAAAACGACAACTGCTGCGCGCCGTGCGTAGGATCGTCGGTCGGATCCAGATCGATGGTGACGCGATAGGTGCGATGACGCAACCGCTTGGTGTGACGTCGGATTACGCTCTCCGCCAGGAACTCGCCCGCACGATAGAGTTCCTTGACCCCAACTCCGTTCTCGAAACGCGACAACGTCGGCTGCGACGCCAGGTCGAGACCTTCGATCGGATCGCGATCCAGAAGCAGTTTGTGAATCGGATCTCCGGACAGGCGAGCCGAGTCGTTCGCATCCGGGTAACCGCAGGCAATCGAAAACACTCGCTGCGCCACCAACTCGCGCAACGAATGATCCACCTTGCCCGCTTGCCGATCATCTCGGAGGCACGAGGCCAGTCCATCCACCAATCCATAATGTCGATCGGAGGCCTTCAGCAGGAGGGCTCCGCCGTCGGAACTCCCCTCGCGCTGATCGAACTGGGCCACGATTGGCTTGCGAAAAATTCCTGGGAACAACAAACACTGTGTCGTGTTATCTTCAGACATTCAGAAGCCTCTTTTGTTGCCGCAAACACGTCTTGACAACATGTTTGTAGCAGAAGGGGCTTTTGTTGTCTTCCAATATATGAATAATGCGGGCTAGTAGATTGAGGAAGCAATCCCCGGGCTCAGCGACCCGCGCGACGAACCTCTCGCCGGCAGGCTGTCGCTGCCTGATTTGCGGTGTGAGGTTGTGATCGCGGTTCGGAAGTCCGCGGTTGTCCGCAAAACCGTTTTCTGTTCTGCCTGAAATTGTGCTCCAGCGCTGTCATTGTGAAAATCGAGATCCGCTCAACTCATTCGGCGCTGACCTGAGACGTAGTTTCAACATAGATCGCAGGTTCTTAGCTTTTGGCCTCTTTCTTCTGGTACTAACTCGCTGCCGCTATTGTACTTTCGGCTTAGGCCAGTGTACTTTGACGGTCGTCCGCAGTGCACTAACGTGTTTTCTTTTTCCACCTCCGATGTGCGATACATGAACCATGATCTTCGCGTTCCAATCTGATTCTCGGCGAAGAAAGGGTCTACTTCCCCAATGGTCGATCTTATCAGTTCCCTTATCGGTTCGATACACCAGTTCGCTTTGTGCGTCATCATACTGTATGTAGTGTCACTAACTGCTTTTGGACAGACACAGAACGTAGTTATAAGTGCTCAGCAGATAGATAGGGCGCTCGATAACAACGTGAGCTACCCGGCGCAGCCTGACAGCTCCCAATGGCACAGCCGCAATGTGTCCGTGACGGTGTCTCCCACTACTGCTTCGTTGCAGACTGGCAAGCAAGCCCAGTTCACGGCGACGGTCAGTGGAACACATGACACGGCCGTGACCTGGACGGCCTCAGGCGGAACAGTAACCAGCAGCGGCCTGTACACCGCGCCGTCCGCGGCAGGCACTTACAAAGTAACTGCTACCAGCGTCGCAAACTCAGACAAATCGGCCTCTGCGGTGGTTACCGTATCGCAGCCCATTCGGATTTCGATTTCGGTTTCGCCCACCACGGCGAGCCTCGCAAGCGGAGGAACCCAACAATTTACCGCCTCCGTGTCCGGGACCAGCAACACGGCCGTGACTTGGACGGCCTCAGGCGGAACCGTAACCAGCAGCGGTCAGTACACCGCTCCGTCCGCGGCGGGCACTTACAAAGTAACTGCGACCAGCGTTGCAGACTCAAGCGACTCGGCCTCTGCGGTGGTTACCGTATCAAAGCCCATTCAGGTTTCGATTTCAGTTTCGCCCACTACGGCGAGCCTCGCAAGCGGGGGGAACCAACAGTTTACCGCTTACGTGTCGGGTACCAGTAACACGGCCGTGACCTGGTCCGCAACCGGTGGCACAATCACGACTGGCGGGCTGTACGTCGCTCCGAGTGCGGCAGGGACTTACACGGTAACGGCGGTAAGCGGGGCAGACACGACAAAATCCGCTTCCTCTATCGTGAGCGTGTCCGCTGCCCAAACGATTTCGGTCAGTATCTCTCCGGCTTCGCTCTCCATGGCCCAGAACGGGCAACAGCAGTTTGCCGCTACGGTTTCGGGCTCCAACGATACGGCTGTAGCCTGGTCAGTCACGAAGGGGACCGGAACGATTACACAGTCCGGACTGTACACGGCTCCGCAGGCCCTTGAAACTGACATCGCAGTCGCTACAAGCCAAGCCGACAGCAGCAAATCTGCAAGTGCGACCATCACCGTGGTTGCGCCT
>Ga0182010_10000868_pt1 | contig 16804 bp, 12 predicted proteins | sample 611E1MmetaG_FD_120488 | JGI IMG/M metagenome (GOLD analysis project Ga0182010, IMG submission 120488) | Permafrost microbial communities from Stordalen Mire, Sweden - 611E1M metaG | ecosystem: Environmental > Terrestrial > Soil > Wetlands > Permafrost | place: Sweden: Stordalen | collected...
CTTAATCAATAATCAGTTTATCACTTGTAGGATCAAACACAAAAAAGACTTCCCTGGCAAGGCAAGGACATGCCAGAACATGCGACTTGACGACCTTGCTATTATGCAGTACATTAAAGACTTAGCAATTCAGCAATCCAAGACTTTCCGTTCATGAAAGGACCCCATACTGATGGAACAGCCAAAGATCGTTTATGTTATCGGACACAAGAATCCTGATACGGATTCTACTTGTTCGGCCATAGCATATTCACATTTCAAGAACCTGACGGACAAGCAGTTTCTATTTACGCCGGGCAGGGCAGGGAAACTTAACGAAGAGACGCGTTTTGTTCTTGAGAGGTTCGGGGTCCCGGTCCCGAACGAAATAGAGAGCCTTACACCGACAGTCGGCGACCTCGATATGAAAAACCCGGTCTTCATTCATGCCGGCGAATCCGTGCATGCCCTGGCTGAACTAATGAAAAATACGGGGGTACATTCCGTCCCTGTAGTCGATGATGATAGCCGACTGGCCGGGATCGTCGGACTTCGCGATATTGCGCAACATTATATGGACAGCGTCGGCTTCACAGATCTTTCAAAGGCGCCGATAGAGCTTGATATCCTGGTCAAAACCCTTAACTGCCGGGTGATAAGCAACAGCAAAAATGCCAGCGTCCTTACCGGCAAGATCCTGGTGGCTGCCATGCAGAAAGGAACTATGCTTAACCGGGTATCTCCAGGAGCGGTCGTTGTCGTCGGTGATCAGCAAGATATCCAAATGGAGCTGATCCATGCGGAATGCTCTGCTCTGATCATAACTGATAGACTGCCCGTAGACAATGATATTATCTCTGCCGCCGAAAAACAGGGAACTGTCCTCTTGTCATCGCCGCATACTGCCTTCGGAACATTTCAACTCTTGACCATGTCTGAACCTGTATCTTCCATCATGGGCACGGATTGTCCGACAGTGGGTCTGTTAACTCACATGGCCAGTCTCCGCAAGATCGTACGTGAGTCAGACCATCGATCGGCCATTGCTGTTGATAGCGAAAACCGGATTATCGGGTTCATCACTCGTACCGATCTGCTGGATCCGGTACGGAAAAGGGCGATCCTCGTGGATCATAACGAGATATCGCAGGCCGTGGACGGCATCGAGGATGCCGAAATCCTCGAAATCATAGATCACCATCGGGTGGGCGACATCTCGACAGTTGCCCCCATTTTCGTTTACAACGATCCGGTAGGCAGCACATGCACCGTTGTGGCGACCATTATGTTCCTTCACCAGGTGAGAATACCGCCTGAGATCGCAGGGCTTCTTCTTTCGGGTATCCTTTCCGATACATTGATCCTTACCCTGTCGACGACGACCGAACGCGATCGTTTGATGGCCGATCGTCTGGCCGAACTAGCCGGGGTTGAGATCAAAAAGTATGGAAAGGATCTCCTTCACGCAAGCATAAACATAGAGGGCAAGAACGCTGCTGAACTCATAAATGCAGACTTTAAGGAATTCCTGATAGGCGGCAAGAAACTCGGCGTCAGCCAGATGATGGTGCTTGACTGCGAGCAGATAGACCTGAGAGAATCGGAGCTTCTTGACGAGTTAGAACATATACGCACTGCAAACGGCTACGATCTTACGGCACTGCTGGTAACGAATCCGCTCACTTCGCAACAGGAGCGTGTCCTTCTTAAAGGTGAAGTCTGGGTCGTCGAGAAGGCTTTCGGCGTAAAGGTTAAAAACGACACCTGCATCCTGCCGAGGGTCCTGTCGCGTAAGAAGGATTTCATCCCCGCAATCGGTCAGGCACTGAGCATGGCCAAGACGGGCGGAGCTTAATATTCCCTCTCTCTATTAAAGTATGCCCGATGACTAAAAGTCGAAGTTTATGATCATGCGATGAGTCGGGTGTCATTGAAAATGGAAAATGTAGCTGTCGTGGGCGCAAGCCCCAAAGATAATCGTTATTCTAATATCGCAATGCAAATGCTTGCGGAACATGGACATAATCCAATTCCGGTCGCCCCCGCACGAAAAGAAGTACTCGGGAGGAAAACGTACCCGACCCTCTCGTCAGTGCCTGATCGGATCGATACGATCACTATGTATATCAGACCGTCACGACAGGCTCAGGTCCTAGACGACGTCGTTCAAATCAGACCGAACCGGATTATCTTTAACCCAGGCACGGAAAATCCCGGTGAATACGCCCGTCTTAGACTGGCCGGGATAGAAGTAATCGAAGCCTGCACCCTGATTATGCTGAGTACAGGTCAGTTTTAACATAAGTTTATGATAGGCCAGATAAGATATTTTTCATAGCCTGCAAGCATTACTAAGCTGGTTTCATCTGGCGAAACGCGATATTTTGAAGGTTAACTCCAGATATCGTTTTCACGATGACTGTTTCCTTCCTTTTCTTCCCGCAAATTTCTTCACTGTCGCCTTTTTTTCGCTTCCCTTTTCTTTTATGCCCAGTTGAAGCATCATGTCCTTGAGTGACCTGATCTTGTCCCTTATCTCCGCCGCCTTTTCAAATTCCAGTCTCTTTGCTGCCTCTTTCATCTCTGCTTCAAGCTTCCTGACGCTCTGCTCCGTGAGATCGTATGGTACGGGCTCTTCGGCAACGACCTCCGGAGTAAGATAATCGGCCTCGTAGATGGAACCCAGGATGTCCTTTATCTGGCTCTTCACGGTTTCGGGTGTGATTCCCATTTCCGTATTGTATGCTTCCTGAATCTTTCGCCTTCGCTCGGTCTCGGCCATGGCCTTTCTTATGGATTCGGTCATTTTATCGGCATAAAGGATGACCTCTCCGTTGACATTTCTCGCAGCGCGGCCCGAAGTCTGGATCAATGAGCGCTCGGAGCGAAGAAATCCTTCTTTGTCGGCATCGAAGATAGCAACGAGAGATACCTCGGGAAGGTCGAGGCCCTCCCTTAACAGGTTCACTCCGATGAGTACGTCGAAAACGCCGAGCCTTAAATCACGCAGGATCGCAATCCTCTCCAGTGTGTCGATGTCGGAATGGAGATACCGTGCCCGAATGCCGAGCTCGGTATAATAATCCGTCAGGTCTTCGGCCATCTTCTTCGTTAGTGTCGTAACGAGCACCCGCTCGCTTCTTGCAGCCCTCTTTCTGATCTCACCGAGGAGGTCTTCGACCTGTCCTGACGTAGCTCTTATGCCCATCTTCGGGTCCATGAGCCCGGTCGGTCTGATTACCTGTTCTACGACTCTGTCACCAGCTTTCTGCAGTTCGTATGGCCCAGGAGTCGCTGAAACATAAATAGCCTGTTTAACCCGCATCTCGAATTCATCGAATTGCAGCGGCCTGTTATCGAGCGCGGAGGGCAGCCGAAACCCATAATCTATGAGAGTCTGCTTGCGCGACCTGTCGCCGTGATACATGCCGCCGACCTGAGGCACCGTCGCGTGAGCCTCATCTATGACCATGAGATAATTTCCCTTGGACGGTCCGCTGATGAGGTAATCAAGCAGCGTGAAAGGAGGCTCTCCGGGCAATCTCCCGCTCAGGTGGCGTGAATAATTCTCAATGCCGTGACAGAATCCGAACTCCTTGAGCATCTCCATGTCGAATCTCGTTCGCTGCTCTATCCGCTGAGATAATGCCAGTTCGCCGTTGTTCCTGAACCAGCGCGCCCTGTCTTCCATCTCCTCCAGTATCGCCCCGATGGCTCTTTCGAGCTTATGCTGAGGCGTTATCCAGTGGCTGTTGGGATAGAGAATGAGCTTCCTCGCCCTTTTCAACTTTGCGCCTGTGAGCGAGTCGAACTCATGGATCGCATCTATGTCGTCCCCGAAGAATTCGATCCTGACCGCCCGGTCGAGAGAAAAGGCCGGGAAGACCTCTACGCTGTCGCCGCGCACCCTGAAGCTTCCGCGTTTGAACTCCATGTCGGTGCGAACGTAGAGTATTTCTACAAGCTTCTTCAGGAATTCGTCGCGCCTGATCCGCATGCCTTCTTCCATGACGATATGCATATTGAGATAATCCTGCGGCGAGCCGATACCGTAAATGCACGAGACTGAAGCAACAACGATGACATCATTCCGTTCGAGAATGGACATAGTCGCAGAGTGCCTGAGCCGGTCGATGTCGTCATTGATCATCGAGTCTTTATCGATGTAGGTATCTGATGCCGGGAGGTAGGCCTCAGGCTGGTAATAGTCATAATAGCTAACGAAGAATTCAACCGCGTTTTCCGGAAAGAGCTCCCTGAACTCGCCGTAGAGCTGGGCCGCCAATGCCTTGTTATGGGCGATGACGATGGCCGGTCTGTTCACATTCTTTATGACGTTGGCGATGGTAAAGGTCTTACCCGATCCCGTGACGCCGAGCAGCACTTGGTGCTTATCGCCTGTTATGAGCCCTTCGGTAAGTTCCGATATCGCCCTTGGCTGGTCGCCCTTTGGAGTGAAGTCTGTCCTTAATTTAAATTCATCCACCATTTATGTTAGAATAAGTTTGTTGTCGGAGTAAACGGGCTGTGGGAGGCTGGTTTACACTCTCACTTATCGCTCGATACACATTTCATCATTTTCCTTTTTGAAAAGAGCCATCGGTCCAATGGGAAAAACATACAGCTGTTGCAGCAAGCCACCGTTCCATGACATCCACGAGGAGTGCGGCATCTTTGGTGTCTTCGGCCATCCTGAAGCGGCCAACCTCGCTTATCTCGGCCTTTACGCCCTCCAGCATCGGGGGCAGGAAGGCGCTGGCATATGCTCTAGCGACGGAAAGACTCTTCACCTCGAAAAGTCAATGGGCCTTATTTCCGATATCTTCAACGAAAAAAGGCTTAAACGGCTTCCGGGCGATTCGGCAATAGGCCATAACCGCTACTCCACCGCCGGAAGCAGTGTCCTCAAGAATGTCCAGCCCCTACTCGCAAACTATGCCCTCGGCTCCATAGCTATAGCCCACAATGGCAACCTCGTAAATGCCGAACAGATGCGCAACGAACTCGAAACCGAGGGGGCCATATTCCAGTCGTCATCTGACAGCGAAGTGATCCTGCATCTTATCGCAAGGGCTAAAAGCGAAGACCCTTATGAACGCATAACCGAAGCCCTAAAAGACGTGCGTGGAGCATTCAGCCTCGTCTTTTTAAGGGAGAACGAAATGATAGCATTGCGTGATCCCTTCGGCGTTCGGCCTTTAGCCATTGGCAAGGTAGACGACGCTTATGTCGTCGCTTCGGAAACCTGTGCTTTCGATATCATCAACGCGCAATACATCAGGGACGTCGAACCCGGCGAGATGGTAATCATCAACGAAAACGGGATCAGGTCTATACAGGCACTCAAGAGCCCCCGAAAAGCCTTCTGTGTTTTCGAATTCATTTACTTTTCAAGGCCGGACAGTTATATCTATAACCATACTTGTGTCAATACTATACGCAAGAATTTCGGAAAGCAGCTCGCAATCGATTCGCCGGCCGATGCCGACATCGTGATACCCGTGCCGGATTCGGGCGTTCCTGCAGCCGTCGGCTTTGCGGAGCAAAGCGGCATCCCTTTCGATTTCGGACTAATCAGGAACCACTATGTCGGAAGGACCTTCATCGAGCCGAAACAGAGCATACGCCATTTCGGCGTCAAGATAAAACTTAACCCGGTGCGCTGCCTCCTCGAAGGTAAACGTGTTGTGGTCGTCGACGACTCGATCGTAAGAGGCACCACCTCTAAAAAAATCATAAAGATGATTCGTGAGGTCGGAGGCGCCAAGGAGGTCCATATGCGGATCAGCTCGCCTCCCACCATCGGCCCCTGTTTTTACGGCATCGATACCCCGACCCGTCAGGAACTCATCGCATCGACGCACCTCGTCGAAGAGATACGGAAATATATTACAGCCGACAGCCTATCTTACCTCAGCATCAGCGGACTGAGAGGAATCGTCCCAAACCCCGATGATTATTGCACCGCGTGCTTTGACAATAAATACCCGATCATGTTCCCGAGGGAAAAGTCGGCCCAGATGGAATTGTCTTTCGCGTAATAACATACATAAAAAATAGGCATCTGTAGCTGTCGGCGATCCCCTTACTTAAACAATGATACTCGATACCATACGAGCAATCTATAAAACTAACCTCAGCGTGAAAGCTGGTGAGAGGGTCCTCGTCTTCACCGATATGCCGACACCTTCCGAAACTATTGATGCCCACGACAGCTGCAGACGTGACGGACTCAGGTATATCGCCATGTTGACTGCTGAGGTGGGTAGGTCCTATACGAAAAAAATCCTTTATAAGGAATTCCCAGCACCGGGCAGTCATGGAACAGAGCCACCGGTCGAACTCTGGGAAACCGCCTTTGGAAGGAAAACTATCGGGAAGCTCCAAAAAAAAGGCTTGCTTGCACCACTGCTAAAAAAAGAGCTCCCGGACAGCGGCATTAAAGAGGCCGAAGAAGTATTAAGAAGCGCCAAATCCGAATCGGTCAGCGCAGTCATCGCCCTTTCAAATTATTCTACCAGCCATACCCGTTTCAGGGATTTCCTGACCAGGATTTGCGGATGCCGCTACGCGAGCATGCCCCTCTTCGATGTGTCTATGCTCGAAGGCTCTATGCATGTCGACTGGAAAGCCTTGGCAAAGAGGACTCATGCCCTCGAACAGATCGTCAATACTGCTGAATATGTCGAGATATCGACACCCAACGGCACGCATATTCGTCTGTCGAAAAAAGGCAGACGGGCTCTGTCCGACACCGGTGTCCTTACCAAGAAAGGTTCCTTCGGGAATCTACCGGCAGGAGAGGTCTTTCTCGCACCTCTCGAAGGCACTGCTGAGGGGAAACTCGTTCTCCAGTGGGCGCCGACGCGTGAGCTTGAAGAACCGGTGACGCTCACAATTAACAATGGAGTCGTCGTCGATGTTACAGGAAATGAACCTTTTGTCGATTATCTGAAATTCAAACTCGCTGAACGGGAAGCGAACCGGAACATCGCTGAATTAGGCATCGGCACGAACCCTATGGCAAAGAGGCCGGACAACATCCTCGAATCCGAAAAGATTCTCGGCACAATCCATATCGCACTGGGCGACAACAGCTCCTTCGGGGGAAAGGTGAAAACACCTTTTCACCAGGATTTTGTATTCTTTAAACCCACCTTGACCTTGATTACGGCTTCCGGCGAAAAAGTTAGGATACTCGACAAGGGCGTTCCGCTTTTCTGATCCGTCTAGATGTAAGGACACGCATGCCTTGTCAACCCTACAAATTTATCCTGCATTTTAGTACAATAAAAACAAGGAGGACCTCATGGAAGCCCTGGTCGTCTACATCACCGCCCCTAACGAAGAAGAGGCTGCCAAGATCGCCAAAATCCTCGTCGAAGAACGCCTCGCCGGATGTGTAAATATTATTAAAGATATCAGATCGATCTACTCCTGGCAGGGAAAGTTAGAGGACGAAAAAGAGGTCCTCATGATCGTCAAGACAAGGCTTGAGCTCTTCAGTGCCCTTACTTCAAAGGTCAAAGAGCTGCATTCTTATACGGTACCGGAGGTCATAGCGATGCCCATAGTAGACGGATCTGAAGAGTACATCAAATGGCTTAAAGAAGCGACGACCCAAAATCAGTGAAAGAAGAAATTTATACCGATATCATCTGTAAAAGCTTCTGCCGCTATTTCAAAGAAGGTAAGGAAGAAATGCATTGCGGCGGCTATCAATTCCTCGTCGGCAACTTCACTATTGCCGAATTACGCCGGCTGGCCGATCTCCCCGACAGACCAGAAGAGATTAAGAGCCTGCTTCCACCTGGCGATGAAAATCTCTTCAGACTCGTATGCGATCCGTGCGACTTTCGAATAGACGGCTGCGACTTTCGAGAGAACCGCTCCGGTCCTCCCTGCGGGGGTTATATTCTCATAGACAGGCTTGTTCACAGTTGATTCCTCAGCCCCGCTAGTAAGCATTCGACCTTAGCCTGGGCTGGAGATTGTATGTCAGCCTTTCGTCACTTCCTTGATATACGGTCCTAGAACCATGTCCTTATAACCCTTGCCCTGCGGGATTACCGGATATACTCCTTCTTCGCGGTCGGTGACCACTTCGAGAAAACAGGGGCCTTCGGCGGCAAGGAACTCTTTCATTGCAGGTTCCAGGTCCTCTCGCTTCGATATCTTGCGGCACCATTTGAAACCGCACTCTTTGGCAATGTTGGCAAAATTTGCGTCGTAGTTCCGTTCAGATCCTGTGAATTGCCTGTCATAAAAGACGGCTTGGATAGTCCTGACCATACCGTCGGCATGATTGTTAAGCAGGAGAACTTTGATCGGTATCCCAAGCGATCCGATAGTATGGATCTCTCCCATGTTCATCTTGAGGCTGCCGTCGCCGTCTATCGCGATAACCTTACTGCCAGGGTTGGCAAAATAGACGCCGATAGAGCAAGGCATCGAAAATCCCATGGTCCCAAATGCACCCGAGGACATGAAAGACTTGGGACGCTTGGGCAGCAGGTATTGGGCGGCGAGCATCTGGTGATTGCCGACCCCCGTCGTAAACTTCATGTCGTCAGTCACATTCCTTGAGAGCAGGTCGATCACCTCAGCCGCCTGGATCTCGGTGGCATCACTGTTATAGTCTAGAGGGAAGCTCTTCTTGAGAGAATTGACATGCTGCTGCCACGCCTCAATGTTAAGCTTGACAGGGTTCTCCCGCGAGTATTCGATCAGGTCCTCAAGTACCGTTGCTGCATCACCTATAAAAGAGAACTTCGGTGAACGGGTCACTCGCACTTCCTGCACTTTCGCTGGATTGATGTCTATGTAGGCGATTTCAGCCTTTAAGCCGGACTCCCCGACCTTCTGTGTCACACGATCGTTCCACCTGACGCCGAAGGCGACAAAGAGGTCCGTTTCCTGGATCGCCATGTTTGCATAGGGCGTGCCGAACATGCCGAGCATGCCGAGCGATGTATCGAAGTTCTCGTCAAGCACCCCTTTGCCCATGAGGCTGTTTATTGACGGTATATTGAATTTACGGTTGAACGCCCTGATCTTTTCGCTCGCCGCCTTATTGTTCATACCTCCGCCGATATAAAGCAATGGGCGCTTTGCGCTTCCGAGCAGATCGAAGAACTGCTTGCACTGGTTCTTGCCAAGGTGTGTCTCCTGGTCGTACTTCAACCTATACCGCTCGATCTCTATGCCGCGGTATAGGCCCTTTTTCCTTTGGGCGTCCATCGGGAAATCAATAACTACAGGGCCCGGCTTGCCGGACTTCGCGAAGAAAAAAGCATCCTTTATGGTCTCTTCGATGTCGCTTTTGTCGGTTATCTGAAGGACCTTTTTTGCCGCCTTTGCAAAGACGCTTTTGACGTTGATATGCTGAAACTCGTCCGTATCGAGACGGCTCTGCTGGACCTGTCCGGCAAATACTATCAGCGGTATTGAGTCAGCAAAAGAGTCCGCAACTGCAGTGAGTGTATTGGTAATAGCGGGTCCGGAAGTAACGACGGCAACGCCTACCGAGTCACTCGACCGTGAATAACCCGCCGCGCTGAATGCTGCCGACTGCTCGTTGGCGTTGATCGTTATCGCGATGGAGCTGCCACCAAGGGCGTGATAGACCGGGAGGATTGTCGCACCCGTATACCCGAAGACCCTTGTCACCCCAAGGTCTTCAAGGCTTTTGACCATAATCTCGGCGCCGTTCATCTCTTTTTGCATACTGTCCTCCTTTCAGGGCAGCCTCTGGAGCCTGTCCCTTCCTTATCGCCAGCCTTTATCCGGGCCTTCCTCACGCGAATCGTATTGGCATGGGCTTCGAGTCCTTCCGCCTCGGCGAGCGATTCCACAACATCAGCCAGCTCCATAAACCCCTTCACGCTGAACTGCAAAAGACTCGTCCTCTTTATAAAATCGTAAACGCCCAGTGGAGATGAAAATCGTGCTGTCCCACCTGTCGGAAGGGTATGATTGGGACCGGCAGAGTAATCTCCCAGCGGCTCCGGCGTCCACTGACCGAGGAACGCCGCCCCTGCATTCTTTATCCCTGTGACAACTCCCGCGGGCTCAGCAGTCATGATCTCCAGATGCTCGGGGGCTATCCTGTTTGCGATATCTACGGCAACATCTAGACTCTTTGTCTTTATGATCGCCCCGTAACGACCGAGCGATTTTTTTGCGATCTCGCGGCGCTTCAGGGCTTTGAGCTGGACCCGAAGCTCACCATTCACCCTTTCAATAAGAGTATCGGACGGCGTCAATAATATGCTCGAGGCGAGCTCATCATGCTCAGCCTGGCTCAACATATCGGCAGCGATGAATGCAGGATTGGCGGTATCATCAGCGATTATCAGGATCTCGCTGGGTCCGGCAATCATGTCGATGTCCACTTCACCGAATACCATCTTCTTGGCAAGGGCCACGAATATATTGCCTGGACCGACGATCTTATCGACCTTGGCTATGCTTCCGGTCCCGTAAGCCATTGCCCCTATAGCCTGAGCGCCGCCTATCCTATATACTTCCCTCATCCCGAGGAGCTTCAATGCCGCCATGACATAAGGATTGATTTCTCCGCCCGGCGTCGGTACACAGACAGCTATCTCCTTGACCCCCGCAACCTGCGCCGGGATCACGTTCATCAACACCGTTGAGGGATACGATGCCTTGCCTCCCGGTACATACACGCCCGCCCTTTCTATCGGACGTATGATCTGACCCAGGACGATGCCACCTTTTTCAAAAGACCAAGATTCCTCTTTCTGGCGGACATGGAATTCATAAATCCGTGAGGCGGAAAGCTCAAGGGCCTTCACAATACCCTTGTCGGCCCTTCGTGCATGCTCATTGATCTCTGAAGTCTTGATCTTTATGGGTAGTGAATGATTGTCGAATCGGCTCGTATACTTGACTATCGCCTTATCGCCCTTCTTCCTGACATCCGCCAGGATGCTCTTGACGGTCTCTTCGATCTCTGGCCTGACACCGGCGGCACGCTTCCTCAGCACCTCTAAAAAAGCCCGCAACTGTTTGTCACTGTTAAGTATTCTCATCCGAACATTATACCACAACGGTTTTATTCGACAGCCCCGGCCAAGGCCTGCTTCCTGAAAATGCTTTTGTTGCAACATCAAAAACCATGCGACGAAGCAGTCCCCGGACCAATGATTTTATTTAGGCAACAAAATCCCGCAGGTTGCGTAGCCGCATAAGATATCTGCGTTGCATGTGAAAGCCTTTCCGGACAGCCGGGTCTGCCTGGGAAGCCTCTCTTTCAACTGGCCAAAAACTATCGACGGGCTAGTCCCCGTTAATCTGGTACTCGACCTCGACATAATCATCATATGTTGCCGTCCGTTTGAATCCCAGACGGTTGGCAAGGCTCAGCATATACGAGTTTATCTTCAGGATATCCATCAATATCCACTTTATCCCAGACCCTTTCGCCACCTTGAGGCAGTGCTCGGAAAGGGCTATGCCCACGCCTATGCCCTGCCACTTGTCAGACACCATTATCGCCATATCCGCGCGCTCCATGTCGGCCAGTTTTATCATGCGCACATCGCCGATGATCTTTTCGTGTCCTTCATCCTCGATAACACATACCAGTGCCAGTTCACGGTCGTAGTCGATCTGGCAATACCTGACCAGCTGTTCGTGCGCTAGATGGGGGAAGCGCTGAAAAAACCTCAGCACGATGGTCTGTTCGGAAAAGCTCTTGAAGAGCTCATCAATCATCGGTTCGTCCTCCGGTCGTATCGGACGTATAATCGCATGGGTCCCGTTTTTCAATGTAATTTCGGTGGCATATTTTCTCGGATACGGACAGATCGAAAGATGTGACGGGCATAATTCTCCTTCGATCTGCACGAAGCCGTCGAGGATTTCGTCCTCAAATAATATACTCGCGTCGAGTGCAAACCCACCATCTTGGGTAACATAGAACGAATTGATATCTATTTCCTTGATATGATGAAAGTCCACTATCAGTTGCGAAAATCTTACGACGATCTCCTGGAGATATTTTAATGACTCGGCATAGTTGGGTCGTCCCTGCAGAAACCGGAAGATCTTCGTATGCATCATCATATGTTTCGCTAGGGCTTGGTTAAGAGGGGGCAACGCAACAGCATAATCTTCCATCGCTTCAATGAGTTCGCCTCCGGTACCGAATATAATTACAGCTCCGAAGGTGGGATCTTTTTTGGCGCCGATAGCTACTTCATATCCTTGCTGCTTGATCATCGGCTGCACAAGCACCGCTGCATCTGGGTCTCCCGCTTGGGCGGCTGCCGCCCTCAGTTTCCTGAACGCCTCCGCAACGCCCTCCGGCTCTTTTATATTGCCTCTCTTGAGCTTAAGAAATATCTTAGACGAATCGACTTTAAGCACAACTGGAAAACCTATATCGGCGGAGATGGCGATTGCCTCCTCCTCGCTGAATGCCTTCCCCATCTTTATGACGGGAATACCGTATGCCTGTAGGATACCCCTCGCCTCGTTCAGGGTCAGGAGAAGTTTCCTTCTCTGAGATGCATCTTTTATGATGTCTGCAACGCGGCCTTTTTCAGGGAAAAAGTTCTTCAGGATATCCTCAGGCGTCTCGCGAAGCAGACGCAGGTTGTCGTCGTACCTGTACATATAAATGAAGTTTCTCACGGCCTGCTCCGGCGTGATAAAAGTCGGTATGCCTCTTTCATTCAGGACAGCCCTTCCGTCAGCAACCGAATCTTCTCCCATCCATGAAGTGAATACCGGTTTGTTCTGATAGGGATCAACCACGGCTGCGGCAGCTACCACTTCAGCAGTCTCTTTAGGCATGGCCGCTAATGACGGTACCAGGATAACAAGAACACCGTCGACATTATCATCCTTCAAGCAGCTGCCAACAGCGGCCTTATACTGTTCCGGCGTGGCATCAGAGAGGAGGTCAAGTGGGTTCTGGATACGCCGCTTGGACTGTGGAAGGACCTTTTTTAGTTCATCGGAAGTCTCCTGGCTGAGCTCAGCAACTGCGCCGCCCTGCTTCAATAACTGGTCGACTGCAATAACCGCTGGCCCGCCCGCGTTGGATATGATTGCAAGACGGTTCCCCTTCGGCCTGCGCTGTTTAGCAAGGGTCTCGGCAAGGTAAAACATATCGAGCATATCATCCGCTCTGACTGCGCCAGCCCTGTTGAACGCTGCATCATAAACCATGTCCTCCCCGGCCAGGCTCCCCGAATAGGTGAGGGCGACATGGGCCGACTCTTCGAATTTGCCGGATTTGAAAATGACAATCGGTTTATTGTAGGAATAAGAGCGAACCGCAGTCATGAATTTACGCCCGTTCCAGAGTGATTCCACATAGAGGATTATGGCCCTTGTCTCCGTATCGACACCGAGGAAGTCGATCATATCTGCGAAATCGATATCGAATTTGGACCCAAGTGAAACGAAATAGCTGAACCCAACTTTCTTGCTCACCGCCCTGTCCAGCAGAGCGGTTGCAAGAGTTGAGCCCTGGGCGATAAAGGCGATATTGCCGCGGGGTGGCATCTTGGGAAAAATACTTGCATTTATCCCCTTGCTCGGCCTGATAAAGCCGAGAGAATTAGGCCCCAGGATTCTGAATCCGTATTTCTGAGATATTGCCTTGATCTTCACTTCTGTCTGCTGGGGGTCCGCCACGCGGAAATGATAATCCGGACACAAAATGATGACTCCCTTGACGCCTTTTTGGCCGCACTCTTCGAGCTGTTCGAGCATGACATCGCAGGTATCAGCCAGGATGGCCACATCGATTTCGCGCTGGATATCTGTAATCTTGCGATATGCCTCAACACCCCGCACCGTTTCCAATCGGCTACTTACCGGATAGACCGCCCCCTTATAGGCCTTGCCGATGAGATTGCCAAAGACAGCCGCCCCAATGGTCTTCGGATCTTCGGCGGCCCCGATCACGGCGATCCTTTTAGGATTGAACAAGGCATCCAAATTCTTAATTGACATGGTCAGGTCCTTTCATTTCCTAGTTCTGCGATTTCTTTTCTTCAGTTTTGGGGAGCTGATCGAGAGACCACTCCATGGGATTGAGGAGCGTGTACCCCATACCCTCCAGCTTTTTTTTCACTTTAACGACATTGTTCGTCAGCAGATATGGAAAGACTGCCCTTTTCCCAGCGTCCCAGTGTCTCGCAACAAGAATGCTCCCGAAGGGTATTCCTTCTGCAGTGATCGCGTCTACAATCCTTTTCATCTGACCTAGTTTATCTTCCACCTCAATACATAGGAGGGTTCCGGGTATCTCCATCCCCAGGACGTTGATAAATGCACGAATCAGGTCGCGAGTCGAGATGATACCCGTCAATTTCCCATGCTGGTCAACAACCGGAAACGCCCCTTTTCGCATCTTATGCATCATCATAAGCGCATCTTCGAGGGTGTTCATGGGGGAAATCGTGATCGGATCCTTAGTCATGACATCCTCAACCTTAAGTCCAGCGATACGCTGCATTTCCTCGGGGTTATTCAGGCACGTTGAGAACACGGACGGCAGGGCGCTTCGAATGTCCCGGTCAGTGATGATCCCAATCAGGGTATTATCTTCTTCAACCACAGGGAGATGCCTGATATTATTATCTTCCATCCGTTTTCTCGCCTCATCCAGACCGGCGTCCCTACTGATCGTGATAACCTTACTCGTCATTGATTTATCTATAAACATAGTGTGCGCCCCCTTTCATCCTTCACTGCCAAGCAGGATTTTCACATGATTGCGTACAAGTTCAGGCAGGCGATTCAGAGCGTAGCCGCCTTCGAGGATCGAGATGATTCGCCCCCCCGCATATTTGTTCGCCATCGCTACAAGTTGTTCCATAACCCACGAAAAGCCCTCTGTCGACAGGTTTATGTCGGACATGTCATCGTCGATATGGGCGTCGAAGCCTGCCGACACCAGAATGACCTCGGGTTTGAATTGCTCGAAAGCAGGCAGCAAATCCCGCTGCAATAACTCTTTATATGCATCATCGCCCTGTCCGGGCAATACTGTTGAATTCAACGTAAAACCTTCACCCGGGCCTGACCCCTTCTCAAAGTCCCTGCCGGTGCCCGGATATGCAAATGAAGGATGCTCATGTATAGAATAAAAGAAGACCGAAGGATCGTCATCGAAAATACTCTGGGTGCCGTTGCCGTGATGGACGTCGAAATCCACTATACCGATCCGCTGCACTCTCCATTTGCTCTGCAGATATCGTGCTGCGATGGCGATATTGTTGAAGAAACAGAACCCCATGACCCTGTTGACCTCTGCATGATGCCCGGGAGGCCTTACCGCGCAGAAGGCGTTGTCGATTTCGCCTTTCATTACCATTTCCACAGAGTCGATAACGCCGCCCGCCGCCAGCATGGCGGTCTCGAAAGTATCACGACAAAGCTGATTGTCGGGATGGTCGAGCATATCCATTCCCAAGAGACTAGCTTCTTCAAAGCGCATGATGAGCTTTATGCTGTGAACGGCCTCGATACACTCCTGCTTAGCTCGGCCGGCCTTGAGTAACGTCAGCTGCGGCAGCAGGCCGCCTTCTTCCACCCCTTTGTAAATAGCAAGCAGCCGTTCGGGCGACTCTGGATGCTCCGGTCCCGTGTGATGCAGTAGATAGCGTTCGTCATAGAGGAACCCCGTCTTTCTCATTACAGTCTCCATTACAATAATAGCAATTGGACCCTTGCCGCTATTATTGTACACATAATAGAAGGGGCTGAAAAGACTTTTCTATCCCACTTTCTTTTATTACTGCCAAATCAACTCCGCAATCAGTTTGATAATCTAGAACTCGACCTTGGTCTCTCCCTGAACCATCTTTGTGATCATATCGACTATTTCAGGATTTGCCAGTGTCATAACATCTCCCACATTAGTGCCGTTAGAAATAGCACCGAGTACCCGGCGCATAATCTTTCCAGAACGGGTCTTGGGCATATCAGGCACGATCCAGACCTTCCCCGGTTTTGCAATAGGCCCGATCTCGGTAACAATGGCCTTCATGATCTTCCTGGCCAGGTCCTCGCTCGGCTGAATGCCTGGTCTCAATGCGACGTACAGATCGGGCTCTATGCCTTTCACTTCATGCTTGACAGGGACAACGGCGGCTTCCGCTACTTCCAAGACGGTGAGAGCTGCTGACTCGATGTCCTTGGTCCCGAGCCTATGGCCCGAAACATTGATAACATCGTCAATCCGGCCTAAGATACGGACATAACCGTCGGACGCGACGACCGCGGCATCGCCGGTAAGGTAAGGCCAATCCCGCCAATCCTTACTCTTTGGGTTTTTGCAGTACTTTTCAAAATATTGCCTGACGAACCGGTCGCGATCTCCCCAGATGGTATGGAACATGCCTGGCCACGGGTTCTGAATGCAAATGTTTCCGGCCTTCCCGGAGCCGGAAGGGACGACGTTTCCATGCTCATCATAGACAATCGGGTGAATGCCAGGCATGCCTGGCCCTGCGCTGCCGGGCTTCATCGGTTGCAGCGCAGGAAGCGTGCTGCAGAGGAAGCCTCCGGTCTCTGTCTGCCACCATGTATCGACAATGATAGCCTCGTCCTTGCCGACCTCGTGATAATACCACTTCCAGACTTCGGGCTCGATCGGCTCTCCGACGGTAGTCATATGCTTGAAGTGGTAATTATACTTCTTCGGCTCGTCGGGACCGACCTTCCTGAGAGCCCTGATGGCTGTCGGGGTGGTGTGGAAAATATTTACATCGAGGTCTTGTGCGATCTTCCAGCATCTGCCTGCATCCGGATATGTGGGAATACCTTCGTAGATAAC
>Ga0182010_10000869_pt1 | contig 16803 bp, 18 predicted proteins | sample 611E1MmetaG_FD_120488 | JGI IMG/M metagenome (GOLD analysis project Ga0182010, IMG submission 120488) | Permafrost microbial communities from Stordalen Mire, Sweden - 611E1M metaG | ecosystem: Environmental > Terrestrial > Soil > Wetlands > Permafrost | place: Sweden: Stordalen | collected...
AGTTCCAGTGTGTCCGTGCGCCCTCTCAGGCCGGATACCGATCTTCGCCTTGGTAAGCCATTACCTTACCAACTAGCTAATCAGCCGCGACCCCCTCCAAAAGCGGATTGCTCCTTTGATCTTTCGATATTATGCGGTATTAGCCTCGGTTTCCCGAGGTTATCCCCCACTCAAGGGCAGGTAGTCACGTGTTACTCACCCGGTCGCCACTATACTCATGGATTGCTCCACTTTCCCGTTCGACTTGCATGTGTTAGGCACGCCGCCAGCGTTGATTCTGAGCCAGGATCAAACTCTCATTTGAAACCTGAGTCGGTCTGGGTAGACCGACGGCCTCCGTCTGCTGTGACGAAGGTCCTATCTTGTGAGTACGTTCAGACTTGAGCCCGAACATTTGTTTCTCACGACTGGCACGTTCAACCTTTTGTCAAAGACCGATCCGCATTTCCGCCTAGGCGGTGCGTCTTCAGTCCGCCCAAACTCCCTTGCGGAAATTTGTGCGTCCTCGAAACCTGGTAAAGCTATCGCGCTTCGGCGACCGCTGTCAACCCGCTGCCAGCACAGGATTTCCACCTGCTTTCAACAGTAAGGGGAGTTTCCATCCAGATTGTTTAGAAGCCAACCGGAGAACTCTTTTACAGCGCGCCCGAAAACGCGCCTCCGTTTCAACTCGCCGAAAAAGTCCGGCGCACGCCGAAGCGGAAGACGATTCAAAAATTAAAGATCGCTTGGAGGCTCTGCTATTCGCGGAAACCCTTCAGGGAACTTTGTCCCCGAATGCGAACCCCGGAAAGGGGTCAGTTGGAGGCTTACTGAATTGGATGCCAAAAGCCACCGCAGGGATTCAGCGGGCAGCCCAGACACACAGTCACTTGTCCTCGACTCGATCTGTTATACCAAACCGCACCGCATTGCGCAAGGGGAGAATAAAAAAAGTTACGGCGATGCGGAAAGGGCTATTTGAGCGAGTGGAGCGACGGGCGTCCTCGCCCGTCCAGAGCAAACTCCAGGGCGTCGCGGTTGGGCGGGGATGCCATGCTCTCCACCAGCAACTCGCGACGGTAGCAGCCTATAATGCTCCCTAGCCGTGATGATTTCCGTCGTCCAACTCGGCACCCTCCACTATGCCGAAGGTTTGCGCCTGCAGCAGAGGCTGGTCGATCTGCGCAAGGGGGGACAGATCGGCGATGTGTTGCTGCTGCTCGAGCACGCTCCCGTCATCACTCTCGGGCGCAACGCCAAGGTTGCCAATGTGCTTGCGTCGACCGACCAACTTGCCACTCGCGGCATCGAGCTGTTCGAGTGCGATCGCGGCGGCGATGTTACGTTTCATGGGCCGGGGCAACTGGTGGGCTATCCGATATTTGATTTGCGAGGGCACGTTTTCGCGGGCGAGGGCGCCCGCGCCACTCAAACTCGCAAGACCCTCGGCGTCGTCGATTACGTTCGGCGGCTGGAGGAAGCGCTGATTCGCAGCTGCGCCGATTTCGGCATCGCAACGAAGCGCATAGCCGGTCTAACCGGTGTGTGGACGGAGGCCGCGCGTGGAGACACTCACGTGAAGCCGGGCGCCCCCGCCCGTCCCGGCGAGTCGAAGACTCGCCCCCCCGCCGAATCAAAAATCGCGGCCATCGGCGTGCACATTTCGCGCTCGGTAACTTCGCATGGCTTCGCGCTGAATGTGAATACCGATCTCAGCTGCTTCAACCTGATTGTGCCTTGCGGAATCACGGCAAAACCGGTGACCTCCATGCAGAAAGAACTGGGTCGCGAACTGGATTTGAACGAGGTAGCACAGTCGGTGTCGCGAAACTTCGGCAGCGTTTTCGCAAGCCAGATGCTGTGGGTCGAAACCATCGACTCTTTGCTGGGGAACAGCGTGGGCGTTCCAATGAAAGCGCCGGACCGGTTGCGGCGGCTGCATGGTGAACTTCACGGCGAAGACGATCTGTTTTTCGGCTGACACCGTTTCTTGGCTGACAGCGTTTCTTGGCTGACACAGCGGCGCTGCTTTCGCTGCGCCCTTTCGCCGAGGGCGCCAGCCCCCCACAAGGGCATCCTCGCTGAAAACTGAATCGCAGCGATAGAACATTTTCATTGGACTTGAGAACGGGCACACCCTAGAGTCTTTTGGGTGCCGCAGACGCATACTCGAACCCAGAGTTTCTTAAGACCGGTGCCCGCGCCGGAGCCTGCCCGCTCGCTGTTTCGGCCTCCCTTCCGGAATTATCAGTTCGACACAGCCTATGACGAGATGTTCGAGGCTCCCGGCGTGCCGCGTCCGCACTATCAGGCACTTTTCCAAACGTTGTTGGAGTTGCCGCCCGAGGAAATGCGTAAGAGCCAGCAGGCAGCCGACCTCTCGTTCTTGCATCAGGGAATCACATTTACGGTGTACGGCAACGACGAGGGCACGGAGCGCGTCTTTCCCAACGACCTGCTGCCGCGAATCATTCCCCACCACGAATGGCGGAAGATCGAAAGTGGACTCACGCAAAGAATCGCGGCGCTGAATCTGTTCCTGGAGGACGTTTACCACCGTGGAAGAATTCTCGCCGATGGCATCGTGCCGCGGGAACTGGTCTACAGTTGCCGCCACTTCCGGCGCGAGATGCGCAATCTGACGGTGCCGCGCGGAATTTACGTCAGCGTCTGCGGCACCGACCTGGTGCGGCTTCCGGACGGGAGCTTCGCCGTGCTGGAAGACAATCTTCGGGTGCCGAGCGGCGTCTCCTACATGCTGGCGAACCGCAAAGTGCTGAAGAAAGTTTTCCCCACGCTGTTTCGCGATTACGGCGTTTGCCCCGTCGATCATTACGCGCAAGCTCTGCTCGCCACGCTGCGGACGCTGAGCCCGGAATCTTCCAGCCGGCACGAGCCGGCGGTGGTGCTGCTGACTCCCGGAGTTTTTAATTCGGCATACTTTGAACACACCTTCCTGGCCCAGCAGATGGGCATTGAGCTGGTCGAAGGCCGCGATCTGCTGGTGCACGATAACGTGGTGTACATGCGCACCACTGCCGGACTGAAGCGCGTGGACGTGATCTACCGGCGAGTGGATGACGATTTTCTCGACCCGCTGTGCTTCCGGCGAGATTCCAGCCTGGGCGTACCGGGATTGTTCAATGCCTATCGCGCCGGCAATGTGGCTCTGGCGAACGCGGTGGGAACGGGCATTGCCGACGATAAGGCGCTTTACGCCTACGTGCCGGCGATCATCCGCTACTACCTTAGCGAAGAGCCGGTCCTGCCTAATATCGAGACCTATCTGCTGACGGATCGCTCGCAGCGGAGTTACGTGCTGGAACATCTGGACGAGTTAGTCGTGAAAGCGGTGGGTGAGTCGGGTGGTTATGGGATGTTAATAGGTCCACATAGCACGGCGGAGCAGAGGGAAGAGTTTCGCGCGCGGATCCAGGCCGAGCCCAGGAATTACATCGCGCAGCCGACGTTGAGTCTTTCGCGGGCGCCCTGTTTTCTCGACGGAGAAGCGCAGGCCCGTCACGTCGATCTTCGTCCTTACATCCTCTATGGGGAGAACGTCACGCTGGTGCCTGGCGGGCTCACGCGTGTGGCGCTGCGTAGAGGATCGCTGGTGGTCAACTCTTCACAAGGCGGAGGCAGCAAGGATACCTGGGTGTTGCGCGCATGAATGAACGCAGGGGAACGACTATGCTCTCCCGAGTCGCGGACAGTTTGTATTGGATGAGCCGCTACCTCGAGCGCGCCGAGCACACCGCACGCTTGATCGATGTGGATTTTCAGTTGCGCCTCGATCAGTCTCCAGAGGCGGGTGCGGACCGCTGGCGGCGTCTGCTCGAAGCTCTGCAGGCGCCTGCACCCGAAAAGGGCAAGCTTGACGCCGCCACTCTCACCCGCATTCTGACGCTCGACAAGACAAAGTAGCCGCGGCGCGAGAAAATCTGCGGCAAGTCCGCGAGCAGTGCAGCTCGGAAATGTGGGAGCAACTCAATCGTCTCTATCTCCAGGTAAACAGCACGACTTCCAGTGAAGCGTGGCTGCTGCACTCCTACGTATTTTTTCGCGCGGTGCAGGAGGGAGCGCACTTGTTTCAGGGCGTAACCGACTCCACGATGTCGCATGGCGAGGGTTGGCAATACATCCAGTTAGGGCGGTTCGTGGAGCGAACCGACGCCCTGGCGAGGCTGATTGGCACGCACTTGATCCGCCTTCCCTATTCGCCGGATCAGGCAGTGGAAAGCGAAGAGTACCTGGAGTGGGTGGGATTGCTGAAGTCTTGCGCGGCATTTGAAGCTTATTGCAAGAAGTACACGGCGGAAGTGCGGCCGCTGCGGGTGGCGGAGTTCCTCCTGTTGAATCCGGAGTTCCCGCACTCGGTGCGCTTCTCCGTCGACAAGGTGCACGCCGCCCTCCGTTCCATTGCCGAACTGACCGAACGAAAGGAAGAGCAACCGCCTACGTAGGGAACGTCCGCCAGCAGTGTGCGCAAGCCCACAATGCGATTCACCAGATTTATTTTGACTATCCGGTAGAAGAAGCGCTGACTCATTGAATCAGAAAAATGACTGAATGATCTATTCCATTCGACATACGACGATTTTTCGCTACACTCCTGCGGTGCGCGAGAGCGTGATGGAAGTGCGCATGCAGCCGCGCAGCGAAGCAACCCAGCGCTGCCTCAGCTTCCATCTCGACGTGAACCCTCCGGCCTATATCACGCAGTACCGCGATTTCACCGGAAACACGGTGCATCACTTCGACATTGCGGGATCCCACACGGAAGTCAGAGTCACCGCCCAATCGACGGTTCAAGTCCAGGCTGCGCCGGCGCCGCGTCTGTCCGAAGCGGGGGACTGGGCAGACCTCGACGCCTTGACGGCGGGCGACGATTACTGGGAAATGTTGTTGCCGAGCCAGTTTGCCCATTCCAATGAAGCCCTGGAAAAACTGGCGAAGGAACTTAAGTGCGAGCGTCGCGGCAGTCCGCTCGAGTTACTAACAGAACTGAATGAAGGCATCTATGGACTCTTTGCCTACGTGCCCAACAGCACCAAGGTGGATTCTCCGATTGAAGAAGCCCTTCTGACGCGCCAGGGCGTTTGCCAGGATTTCGCTCATATCATGATCGCGCTGGCGCGCCCGCTCTGTATCCCTTGCCGCTACGTTAGCGGCTACCTGTTTCACCGCGAAGCCGAGGACGGTCCGAGGGATCGCTCGCTCGAAGAAGCATCGCATGCGTGGGTCGAGGCGCTGGTGCCTCGCCTGGGCTGGATCGCGTTCGATCCGACCAACAACCTAATTGGCGGAGATCGCCACATTCGCGTGGCGATTGGCCGCGATTATGCGGACGTCCCGCCCACGCGCGGCGTATACAAAGGCGAGGCCCACAGCGAATTGAGCGTCGCCGTGACCGTCAGTCCGTCGGACGCTCCGCCGCCGGAGCAAACTGCTCCCAGCATCGTTATCCAATCCCGCCCGGTGTTTACCCGAGTCAACTCGCGCAGCGAACAGGAACAGCAGCAACAACAGTAGACTTTCGCGCGATCTCGGCAGGTGGCTCTGCGTTGCAGCCCCTTCAAGTTCACTGCATACTGGGAACGATGGGAACTGAAAGTCTGGTGCTGTCAGGCACGTACGTTCGTCTCGAACCGCTTGATCACCGCCATATCGACGGCTTGGTAGCGGCTTCGGCCGCCGATCCTTCTCTGTATCAGTGGAGTCCGGTTCCGCAGGGCAGGGTCGAAGCCACGCGCTATGTTGACACCGCTTTGGCTTGGCGGGACGCACGCACCGCGCTGGCCTTCGCGACCGTGCGCGTCGATGATGGCGTCGTCATCGGGTCTACACGTTTTTTTGATCTGGAGCGGTGGGCGTGGCCGTCGGGCCATCCGCGCCACGCTCGCCACGCCCCCGACGCCTGCGAGATCGGATACACCTGGCTGACCCGGCCGGCAATCCGGACCAAGGCTAACACTGAGGCCAAACTGCTGATGATGACGCATGCCTTCGAGACCTGGGAGGTGCTCCGCATCTGCCTTCACACCGACGCGCGCAACCAGCGATCGCGGGCTGCGATCGAACGTATTGGCGGGAAGTTCGAAGGGATTCTTCGCTCCCATCGGTTGGCTGCAGACTTCATCGCTCGCGACTCGGCCCGCTACTCGATCGTGGCGGTAGAGTGGCCGGACGTGAAGCGGCGGCTAGGTCAATTGTTGGCTTAAGCCCTAGTCCCACATTTCGCGACCTTCTACGCAATCTACAAGTTCTTTTTATCTACGTGGTCGAGTTCGATATCGGGGACGTGTTTGCACCGGAAGGCACTGAAATCATCGACGTTGTTCAGCGCAAACGTCGTGACGCCGGCTGGTTGCGCTGTGCGAATGCGGAAGAACTCCGCACCCCGGACGTCCTGGAGAACGAAGGCCGGACGGGCGTCTGGCTCTAGAGAGCTGATCTCAACATTACTCAGCGAGATGTTTTTCGCGTGCCGTAAGAAGAAGCCATGGGAAGGCATTTCCCCAAACATATTGGGCTCGGGGTACTTGTTCTCCAGCTCCGGCAGTTGGATGGCGGCAGCTCCCGTCGTCCCGCCGCCCTGGTGCTGGATGTAAATGTCGTTGAGCTGGATGTCTTCGATCGGGTGGCCGGGAATGCCGCTCAGGATCGATCCGAAACTCGAGTTGGAGTTGGAGCAGACAACGTTGCTGATCAGGATGCGGCGCAGCTTTCCCACCGGTACTCCTGCGGGTCCGCGCATGCGGCTGCCAAGACGCAGAAAGATGGGAGCCGAAACAATGTCGCGCATGGTGATGTTGGTGATGGAGACGTCTTCGAGCAGCCCTCCATCTACGGTTTCGAGCGCCAATCCTTGACAGCCTTCGAAGACACAGTTGGAAATCGCGATGTTCTTGAAGCCCCCGTTCGACTCGGTACCGAACTTGATGCGGCCGTTCCTGGATAATTTCGAACCGGGATCGAAGCGCTTGAAGGTTCCGTCGAGCAGAGTGCCGAGCTGATAAGCGCCAGTAACGTAGCAGTTGGCGATGGTGACGTTTTCAGTGGCTCGAGCATAACCGAGCGCATAGGAACTCTTAGGGCAAATGGCATCGTCCCAGGGCGAATTCACCGAGCAGTTGGAGATGCGGACATTGCGGCAGCAATCGATATCGATGCCGTCGCGATCGGTGTCGATCTTCAAGTTGTCGATCGTCAGGTTGTCAACACCGGTGGCGAGGATGCCGAAGTGCCCGCCCTTAAGAATGGAGAAATCGCGCAGCGCGACATTGCGGCAATTCTTCAGGCTGATGGTTTTATTCGCAACGCCCGAGTGCTCGGCAACGGGGCCTGCACCCCAACCTCGGCTGAGCCCTCGACCCCAGATCAGCCCAGGCCCAAGTATGGAAAAATTCTCGATGCCATCGCCCCACAGCAAGCTGTTGCGCCAATGGTTGTGGCCGAAGTCCTGGTAGGCATCCCAAGGAGTGTTGGGCTCAGCCAGGTCGTAGTAAGCGGAGCCTGAGGATGTTGGGTCGGCCGCTGGGTCAGCGGCAATGATCACCGCATTCTGATCGAGGTAGAGGGCCACGTTGCTCTTTAGGCGAATGGAATAGCAGAGGTACTTGCCTGCTGGGAAACGCAGCGTGCCTCCTCCGGTTGCGGCTGCGGCTTCGATGGCGCGGTTGATGGCGGGAGTGTCGATCGTGTTGCCATCGCCAGTGGCGCCGAAGGTCTTTACGTCGAGGATTCCTGCGCCACCGACGCTGGAGCTCGGAACACCCGGAGTCGTTTGCGCTTGGGACGGGTGAGATGGCAACGCCGCCCCCGCAATGCCGACGCCCGAGAGACGGAGGAAGTCGCGGCGTGCAGTTTTGTCCTTCGCCATGAAACGCCTCCCGAACAGGTCATCCGCATTTTACATTCCTGCTGCATTCCCCGTAGCGATGCGGATTGCCGCGTCTCCATCGGCGGAGGGAGACGGGACACGCTCCGGCCAAGCCCTGCCTCTACTGGTAAACTGTATGTGATGTCCGCATCTTCCCAGCTTGTCCAGATCGACCTCGGCCATGCCGTCCGCAGCCCAAAGCCCTCGTGGCTTAAGGCGAAGGCTCCGGTGGGCGACAACTTTCACAACCTGAAGAAGCTGGCGCGCGGGCTGGGGCTGCATACGGTGTGCGAGTCGGCGCAGTGTCCGAACATTGGAGAATGCTGGCACCACCACACGGCGACCTTCATGCTGCTGGGCGATATCTGCACCCGGCGCTGCGGCTTTTGCGCGGTGCCCAAAGGGCGTCCGAAGGCGATTGACTGGGACGAGCCGCGGCGCGTGGCCGAAGCCGTCGCTACGCTAGGCCTGCGTCATGCGGTCGTGACCAGCGTGAACCGGGACGACGACAACGTCGGCGGCGCGAAGATCTTTGCCGAAACTATCCGCCAGATTCGCGAGTTCGTGCCGGAGTGCCGGGTCGAGGTGCTGATTCCCGACTTCCAGGGATTGGAAGTACCGCTGCGCATCGTGCTTGAAGCGAAGCCCAACGTGCTCAACCACAATACCGAAACCGTCCCGCGCCTCTACCGCGCGGTGCGCTCGGGGGCGCGCTATAAGCGAACGCTCGACCTGCTGGCGAATGCCAAGAAGTGGGACCCCGCGACCGTGACCAAGAGCGGCGTGATGGTTGGAATCGGCGAGGAGACTGGTGAGCTGATCGAAGTCTTTCGCGACCTCGGCCAGCGCGGCGTGGATATTCTGACGATTGGCCAGTATCTGCGACCGTCAAAAGATCACCTGCCGATGACGCGCTACTACACACCCGCCGAGTTCGTCTCGCTGAAAGAGGAAGCGCTGAAATTTGGATTCAAGCACGTGGAATCGGGCCCGTTGGTGCGGTCGAGTTATCACGCCCACGAGCAGGCCGATGTGGCAGCGGGATAAGTGTTGCGAACGACGAACAGCGAACGACGGCGCACCTGCCAAACGACTGACGACTAACGACCGCCTTCCCAACGACCGTCTTAAATCAGAATATTTTCACGTGGATCGTCAGATACTTCTTGGGGTCTTGCCGCATCGCCTTCACCAATTCCCGTGCTTCCACCAGCAACTGGTTGCTGTTGTTATAAAGCGCGGGATCCTTGAACAGCATTCCCGCCGTGCCCTCGCCTTTTTCCAGGCGCTCAGAGAGTGCCGCCAGGTTGTTCACCAGCGTCTGCAGGCGGTCGGCGAATTCCTGATCGTGCGTCATCTTGCCCATCGCACCCTTGCCCGCATTGATGTCGTCGGTCAACTGGCGCACGTTCGCGATCGTCTTGTTCGCGTTGTTATAGAGCTCGGGATCTTTGAGCAGTTTGCCGGCGGTGCCTTTCCCCTGCTGCAACTCGTCCACCAGCGTGTTCACCTTGTCGATGGCCGCGATGACCTTTTTGTAAGCCTCATCGCTCGTGAGCAGGGGGCCGAGCGAGCCCTTCCCGCTTTGGATCTCATCCATCAATCCTTTAAATTCAACCACCGTCGCGTTGAGCTGGTCGTACAGGGCCGGACTGTAGATGACCTTGCCGATGGAACCCTGGCCGCTTTCGATAAAGGCCACGATACGATCCACCCGCTTCAGCAGCGAGTCCATGTTCTGCAGCGTGCCCTGGCTGGCGCGCACCACGTCCTGGATATCGGGCTGGTCGCGAGCCGCCAGCGTATCCCCGTCGGTTGCCGCCGGACCCTTCGCCGCCGAACTGTCAATGTCCACGAAGGTCTCGCCCAGGATTCCGGCGGTGCTCAACAAAGTAACGGAGTCTTTGCGAAGATTGAAAGAGTACTTGGTGTTGACCTTCATCGTAACTTCGACCGGCGTCATCGGCTTGCCCACGATCCGGACTTTGGTCACGTTGCCGATATCCACACCCGCCAAACGCACCGGCGCGCCTTCGCGCAAGCCGCCCGCATTATCGAAGTATGAGCGCAGCTCGATCTTGCTGGTAAACCAACCGCCGGTGCCGCTCATGACGAAAATCAGAACCCCGAGCGTGACGCTCGCGAACAGGACGGTGAGTCCTACGCGGAGTTGCGACCATTTCAGCTGCTTCTGGCTAGGCAAGGTGGTCAGTGAACGACAGAAGCATCATAACAAACGTCGTGGGATTTCAGATTCAAGATTTCTTGAGATCGGAAAAAGGCTCCGGCTGGGGTAAAAACGAAAGCTCCCACTCCTTCGGGCGTCGGGTGCGAAGGGTGGGAAGGGTGGGAGCTTTTTTCTATGCGGGCATTGCCGGTTTACATCGCCGGTTAACGCTCATTGCGCTTCTGTTCAGCCTTCGCCTGCTTATTCGCCTTCTTCTGAGCCTGCTTCTCCTGCTTGCTTGGCTTCGAGTTGTTGGGCTTCGGCTTGTCGGCGGCTGACGTTTGCCCGCGCTTTCCCGCTTCATTGTTCGCTGGACGTGCCGTCGAGCGCTCATTGGAGTTGCCGACAGCTCTGGCTGGCGTCTCGGACCCGCGATTGCCTGCGGACGGCCCGCGCGCCTCCTGCGGCGACATCTTCGGAGCATGATACGGCTCTCCTGCCGCACTGGCTCGCTGTACGTGCGGTCCACTGAACTCGCCCGGCTTGCCCGTGGCCGCAATCGCCGGACGTCCGTGATTCTCGGATGCGAACAACTGCCGGTTCTGGCTGGCGGCATGTTCGTGTTCGGTTTGCGCTGCTAGCGCCGCGGTATGTGGCTCGCGCTCATACGCTTCCTCTTGCGGAGTCGGCCGCGCCGCGATGCCGCCGGGGCCGTTGAAGCTGGTGTGCGTGCTGTTCACGATGACAGTTCGGTTATAGACATTCGTAACATTGGTCACGTTCACGTTCATCACTGAGCGGTTGTAGAAAAACGTGCCGCCTCTCCACTCGCCGCCAGCGAAGCCCACACCGCCGTATCCGAAGCCGTAGTTAATCCCGCCATAGAAGCCGACGTGCGGTCCCCAATAGCCCGCGTGCCAGCCATAGAAGCCTCCCGCGAAACCCCAATAGCCCGGCGTCCAGAGCATACCGACCGGTGCCACCACCCATGTGCCGGGGACCCAGTAGTAGCCGTTGTCGTCACTCCACGCCCAATAACCTGGGATCCAGTGATAGCCCGGCCCAGGGCAGATAGGCTGTACATACACCGGTAGCGCCGGCGGACCGATCCGCACCGAAATCCCAATCCCAATCCCGATCTCTGCAGAAGATGCTGTCGATAGCGACAATACCGAAACTGTCAACATCAAAAATCCGAATACCACCCAGCGAACCGAGCGTCTCATTTTTATTCTCTCCTCATAGACCCAGCTATTTGGCCCAGAACCGGTAACCCGGGCTCATTACGTTCCGCCCCTATAAACCCTGAACTCTTGTGCATGTTGCGTTGCCGCAGAAAAGTTATTTCGAATGAGAAGGTTGCCCTAACCTGACACGTTGGTCGATGCACCTATGACCCGGCACAGGCAAGGTTTCATTCCAAAAAAGAGGCTGGGTGGGGTAAAGTTATAGAAGTCCAAACAGAAGGCTTTTTCGGCATCCCACAACGCTGGAGATCTTACACTCAAGCCTTAAAGGGCACCATGGTGAAGGGGCCAAGTGCAAGTCCGGCGCTATAGACAGAGGAGCCGGACGGAAGTATGCTTAGCGGTCAAAAAATGACGGCCAGAGAATACAGCGTATTGGATATGCCAAACTACGGGCCGATCGAGGCTGCTCGTTATTTCCATCTGCCTCTCTCCACCATGGAGTACTGGGTGGGCGGTGGACGGCACGCGCTTGTCAAGCTTGCATCGTCTCAACCATCCCTCCTGTCCTTTAACAATCTGGTGGAATTTTTTGTATTGGAAGGACTGCGCAAGGTCCATCACGTGAACATGGCCAATATCCGGAGTGCGGTTGGGTACATGTTGAATAACACGCGCTCCATCCATCCGCTGGCAGAGTACGAAATCAGGACTGAAGGAAAATGCGTGTGGTTCTTTCGAGAGGGACGCCTGATCAACGCCTCCAAAGGCGGACAGCTTGCTTTTGATAGTATCGTCACGCCATACCTCAAGAGAGTATCGCGAGGACCCAAGGGCATCGCCGAGGCAATCATTCCTTTCACCAAGAAGGAGTATCGGAACGCGCAAACGGAATCCACGAAGGTCGTAGAGATTGACCCTGGCCGCTGTTTCGGTATGCCAGTGCTGTTGGGTTCCCGTATTACCACGTCTTTTCTAGCAGGCCGGTATCGTGGTGGGGATTCCGTACCCGCAATCGCACGCAGCTATGGTAGACCCATGGCAGACATCAAAGAGGCGATCGAGTGGGAAATCGGGAAAGAAATCAAGGCCGCCTAATCGCACCTTCTATCTCGACGAATGCTTCGACTGCCAAGAGGTAAGAACCGTCCTCGATGCCAAGGGCGCGAGATACCGCGTCTACAGCGAAGACGTGGCAGCGAATTCCGGTATTCAGGATGAGAGCATAATCCCGCACATAGGTACCAGAATCTTCATCACAATTGATGCAGACCAACGCAGAAAGAAGCGCGTGCAATTTGAGCTGCGCCGATACGGCATCCGCGCCTTTGTTCTCCCTGCCAATTTGTCCGGCCACGGAAAAGCGCAGCTGCTCGGAAAGTGCAAGGATCGCATTTTTGAGTTCTGTCGCAATAACGACGCCCCATTCATCGCCTACATTGACAAGCGCGGGACGATCAGTCTGAGAGTGGACAAAGATGGGCGGACCCACGGGAAGCAGAACCCAAACTAGGCTGAAGATTCTTCTCGATGCTGCCGCAAATCAACCTTCCAGAATGACGTGGGCCAGAGCTTGCTCGGAAGTGTGGGTGAGCGAGAGCGCGATGTTCTTGGTGCCGAGTTTAGCGGCGATGGCGGCCGCCTCACCGTGAAACTGAATGGTCGGACGCTGCCCTTTCGGTCGCACTACTTCGATATCGCGCCAGCGTACGCCGCGGCTCCATCCCGTGCCCAGAGCCTTCATTCCGGCTTCCTTGGCGGCGAAGCGCGCGGCGTAGCTCTCAAAGCGGCTGGCTTTTCTTTCGCAATACCGCATTTCGCCGTCGGTGAAGATGCGACGAAGAAAGCGGTCGCCGAAGCGCTCGATGCTTGCGCGGATTCGAGGAACTTCGGCGATGTCCACGCCTGTGCCAACAATCATGACCATATTGTGAATTGATAATTTGGAATTGGCAATTTGGCACTGAAACCGTGCTCGGGAAAGCCGTGCTCAGAAGAGATCGTCGCCGCGGTAGATCACCTGCCCATCGATCAGTCGCGCTTCCGAGAAGAGTGTGTGGGGGCGCGCCGGGCCTTCAGCGTCGATGTGAAGGACTTCGTGCCCATGAGCCACCAGCCAATCCGAGACGATCATGCGATGGCAGCGGAAGTAAACGCGTTCGGCGCACATGTACGCGGTGCGTGAGGCGCCGGCGATTTGGAGCAGTTCGGTTGCGGCGTGCTCAAACTCCGGCGTCAGCGTGTAGTCGGCATAGTTGCGAAAGCTGGCATTGCGCAGTGCCGTGTGGGGAGAGTCTTTGCGAGTTGCCTTGCGGTATCCGCCAAGCGCTTTGACCCAGATGTAGCGAATGCCTCGCTCGGAGAGCGAATGCTCCAGCGACTCGCGATTGAAGTGCGGCAGGCGGCGGGACATAGGAAAGGCGCGGATATCCACCAGCGTCTCAATGCCGTGCGCACGTAGCGCCGACACGAGGTCATCGAGCGAGCGTGTGGAGTGGCCGATAGTGTAGAGGGTTGCCACGGGCCGTCTTAATTCTCACTTTCAGTTCTCAGTTCTCAGTTTAGGGATGCTAACGCAGTGGCAAGGTTTGCATCTTGCTCGGGAAAAACCGTGCGCAGGTCGATCAGCACACGGCCCTCCTCGACGCGGGCGATGATGGGCGGCGTGTTGGCGCGCAGACGAGCGCTGAGTTCGTCGGCGCTGAGATCGGCGTGGGTGAGCGCGATCAGGCGCGTGGGCAACAACGCCGATGGGGCAGCGCCGCCGCCGAGGACGGATTCGCCATCGAGGAGTTCCAGTTTCAGGTACGTGGATTTTGCCGGAGTCGATGCGACCGTCGACACGATTTTTTCCGCGCGGCACGCGATCTCGTCTTTTGACAGGCGCATCATGCGCAGCACCGGCACAGTGTCGTAGTCGCGTTTGACGTAGGCGAGCAATGTGGCTTCGAGCGCGGCGTAGGTAAGCTTGTCCACGCGCAGCGCGCGGAACAGCGAGTTCGAACGCATGCGAGCGACCAGCTCGGCACGGCCGCTGATCAGCCCCGCCTGCGGGCCGCCTAGAAGTTTATCGCCACTGTAGGTGACGATATCAACGCCGGCGCGCAGCCTGTCGAGCACGCCCGGTTCTCCGTTGATTCCAACCGAACGCAGATCGAACAGCGCGCCGCTCCCTAGATCTTCCATGAGCGGAAGATTACTGCGACGAGCCAGAGCGACCAATTCGTCGAGCGCAGGCTGTTCGGTAAAGCCCGTGATTTCGAAGTTGGAACGATGCACGCGCAGCAGGAGACGCGTGCGGTCGTTGATGGCGCGTTCGTAATCGCCAACGCGCGTGCGGTTGGTCGTTCCCACTTCGCGCAGCGTTACGTTTGACTTCCGCATCACATCGGGGATGCGGAACGAGCCGCCAATTTCGACCAGCTCTCCGCGCGAGACGATAACTTCGCCACCCTCGGCCAGAGAGTTCAACGCGAGTAGAACCGCGGCGGCGTTATTGTTCACCACAATGGTAGAGATAGCGGTCGCGGTCGCCTGCTCCGATCCACGCGGGGACGGCCGCCCTCCGCTGTCCAGCCGAGCGCCGCTCGCCACCGTATTGTCGAAAAGCTTTCGGAACAGCCGATCCACGTGGACGTCGCGCTTCCCGCGCTCGCCCGTTGCCAGGTCGAATTCGAGATTGGAATACACGCCCGCCGTGGCGCAGACATGATCAAGCGCGGCGGCAGCCAGCGGCGCGCGTCCGAGATTGGTATGCAGGATGACGCCCGTAGCGTTGACCAGCGGCAGCAACGAGTAGCTCAGCGACTGGCGGAGTTGACTCTCGACCGTTGCGTACAGGCCGCCGAGAGCAAGGTCCAGCGACTTCTCGTTGAGTTGGCCGTCGCCGATTTCCTGGCGAAGGCGCGCGAGCACAACGCGGATGCTTTCGGCAACCGCGGAGTGACTCTCTCGTTCCATCAGCGCCTGCACGTCGGACTGGCGGAGGAGTTCGTCCGTAGAAGGCAGTTTCTGAAAGAGCGCGGATTTGTTGGCGGTAGACATCGAGGCCGATTATGCCACAAGAGCAGTTGCCAGTTGCCAGTTGCCAGAAAAATCGGCAATGGACCTTGGCGTCCAGGACGGCGGGTTTCTACTGGCAACTGGTTACTGGCAACTGGAAACTGGCTACAGCGTGTGCAGATACGCCAGCAAATCTTTGATCTGCTGGTCGTTCATGACTTGGCTGAAGCCTTCCATCTTGGCTCGGCCATACTTGACGATGTCGGTCATGCGGTCGTCGTTGGCTGGCAATCCGCTCAGCGACAGGTACGGCCGCTTGAAGACGCCTTTCAGGCTCGGCCCCTGCTTGCCGCGCGACGAGTAGGGTTCATGGCAGCGGGCGCAATAGTTGTCGTAGAGTTTTCGGCCCGCGGCCTGTTGCGGGTTGAGGCCGAGTTCGGCGTCGGATTTGCGCCGCTCGACATCGCAGCCAGCAAGGGCGAGGAGCGCGAGAATCACCACGGAGGCACGGAGGCTCCAAGAAATCGGTCTCAGGACATTCATGATTATTGCCGCAGAGGTAGGATAATACGGAAGGCATGGCCGTAGTCGTCAAACGCGTTTATGAGGCTCCTTCTCCGTCAGACGGAGTGCGCGTGCTGGTGGATCGTTTGTGGCCGCGCGGATTGAAGAAAGAAGACGCGGCGGTCAAGTTCTGGCTGCGCGACCTGGCGCCTTCAGACGAGTTGCGGCAGTGGTTCCATGCGAATCCCAGTCCCGAAGCCTGGCGCACGTTCCGCAAGCGCTATCTCAAAGAGCTGGCGGGCGAAAAGAGTTCCGCAGCCGTCGAGAAGCTGCATCATCTTGCGGAAGGCAAGCGGAACGTAACGCTGTTATATGCGTCGCGAAACCAGGAGCACAACAACGCGATCGTGCTGAAAGAATTGCTGGAAGGAATGCCCAAGCCTCCGTCGAGTGTAGGCCGCGCCGCGCTCGGTCGCGAACGGATTCGGAAAGCTAAAAGACAGTAGCCAGTTGCCAGTACCCAGTACCCAGCCATCGCTTCCCAGAAGAACCCGGCGTTTGTTGTCGCCACCCTTCGATCTTAGTTTCCTCGGCGCTTCGCGTTTACTGGGTACTGGCAACTGGGTACTGGGTACTGCCTTCGCACTATAATTCCCCAGTCATGTCTAGTCCCGACCCCGACAAGAAGATCGAGAAGAAGATCGAAGCCCTGCGCGAGAAGATTCGGCACCATGAGTATCGCTATTACGTGCTCGACGATCCGGAGATTTCGGACGTCGGCTTCGACGCGCTGATGAACGAGCTTAAGCGGCTTGAGGCCGAGCATCCGCAACACATCACGCCAGACTCGCCGACCCAGCGCGTGGGCGGCAAGCCGCGCGAGGGATTCGTCAAGGCGAAGCACTCGTCGCCGATGCTTTCGCTCGACAACGCTTACAGTGAAGACGAACTGCGCGACTGGGAGCGCCGCGTGCACGAACTGAGCGGGCAGACCGCCCTCGAGTACATGTGCGAATTGAAGCTCGATGGCATGTCCCTGGCGCTCGTCTACCGCGACGGCCGTTTGGAACGCGGCATCA
>Ga0182010_10000870_pt1 | contig 16801 bp, 16 predicted proteins | sample 611E1MmetaG_FD_120488 | JGI IMG/M metagenome (GOLD analysis project Ga0182010, IMG submission 120488) | Permafrost microbial communities from Stordalen Mire, Sweden - 611E1M metaG | ecosystem: Environmental > Terrestrial > Soil > Wetlands > Permafrost | place: Sweden: Stordalen | collected...
CCTCTACGAAACCCGCGCCCGCCTGATGGTCGAGCGCAACCAGGGTCTGACGACAACCTACAACCAGCTCAAAGACCCCGCCTGCGACGACCCCGAGATCCTCGCCCTCCGCCGCCTCCACGAAGACCTCGACCACGCAGTCCTCGCCGCCTACGCCTGGCCCGACATCCCCGTCGCCGCCTACGTTACGCCCACCACCCCCGCCACCCGCGCCGCCCAAGAATCCTTCGAAGACGAAATCATCGACCGCCTCTTCGCCCTAAACGCCACCCGCGCCGAACAGGAGCAACTCCAAGGCGCCGGCAAGGCACCCACAAGCCCCGCCAAGAAAGCAGCCCGCAAGAAACCCGGCGGCTCTGACAACCAACTCGATCTCACCGACCAGCCCGCCCGCAAAAGGCCGAAGTCATGACCCCGATCCAGGAAGCCCGCGAGGCACTCGACCCGGGTAGAGGGCCAGCTACAGTCATGGTGGCGGGCGTGACGGATCACGTGCGCGAGATCGCGAAAATGGTGGACCGGCTGGACGCATGCCCCAAAGCTGACAGCGCAGCGGGCAACGCCGGCTTTCTTGAATTTTCGCTTGACCCTGTTACCTTAAAAGGTAACCATGCGGACCTTGGCAACGCGAAGTGCTACGATGATCCCAGGGACGGCCATTGCCAGTAGAGCCATACAAATCTTTCGGACAGGGCAGCGTGTCCTTTTTGTCCGTCGAGGGGGAAGGTGCCCATCGAGGGAGTTCTTGGATGACTGCCAGAAACCGCAGCGAAAGAAGTTCGACGGATCCTTTGACACGCTGATCAGAATGGGAGCGCCGTACCACAACGAGCAAAGATTCAAGGCACTGACTGGAAAAGGAAAACCGTTGTGGGAATTCAAGGAACACGATCATCGAATCTACTGTCGTCGAGTGGTACGCGGAACTGCAGTAGATGTTGTGCTTCTAAGAGGATGGGTGAAAGACAAGACGAAAGGCAAGCAGGAGAACGCAGAGATAGAGAAAGCTTTGAACCTTCTGAAAGAACTGGATAGCGAAAGAGACGGCTAATTATGAAAAATCACATCCACGCCCCCGATCCCGATCTGGAATCGCTGGAAGAGATGAGCCTTGCAATGGCGCAGGCTGAGATCCAGATCGCCATGGACGAAAGCGGCCTGAAGAAATCCGAACTTGCTGACAAGCTTGGTCGGCCTAGGTCCTTCATCAGCAGAATCCTCAGCGGGAATCACAATCTGACCATCCGAACGATGGCGCGTGTATTTGGAGCCTGTGGGTTTGAGATTCGATTCAACCGCGTTCCTGTTGAGGTGGTTTGGAACATGGACGAACCTCGAACCGTAACCAGGATCCCCGCACGCGCGGGGGTCTCCCCTATGAGCGTGACGACGGTGACGCTCGTAGGGAAGACCCCCGAGCAATTTTTCGCTGTAGGCTAGGAGTTTCGCGTGGCGTTTCAACTTGATATGAAGGCGGTCGCAAGGATCGCCAGCAGAGTTCATTTGACGGAAGTCCGCCTCATTGGACTTTCCGCTGTCAGGGTGTCCGACAGCGACGAGAAGCAGCTTCAGGCCAAGGTAGAGCCATCCTGCACGGCGAGAATAGCGGGACCCGATAGAATCGATGCCACTTGTCTCTACAAGTTCAAAGGCTCCGATTCAAAGCGCGACCTGGCAACCGTCGATGTCACCTACTTGTTGGTGTATCGAACAGAAGGAAGCGATCCCATTGATGAATCCGATCTGGAGCATTTCGCCAACGCGAATGGCGCGTACAATTCTTGGCCCTTCGTTCGCGAACTGCTTCACTCGATGACCTCGCGAATGGGATTCCCGCCCTTTGTTCTGCCGGTATTGTCTTTCTCCCCTCCACGTCCGCAGACGTCTCATCACGTCCCTTCGAAACACGAGAAATAGCCAAGGTCGGCCAGGGCGCCGCGCCAACCATCGCTCGCTCGGCACACGGAGGGCGAGTCGGAGGTCGGGCGGCAATCCTTCCTCGGCGGGATCCGGACCGTGGGTCGAACGTAGTCTATTCCATGCCTATATCGTTGCTTGGCAAAGGAAGGTGCTACATGTGGGCGATAGAGGGTTTGCCAGGCGAGCGGGTTGATGAAATAGTCGCGGCATGTCTGACGATATTGAACGGCCGAGTTTTACAACATGGTTTCTCGCGTTCATCGCAGCCGAACTTGGTATTGTGTACTGGGGATTTTGGGGTCAAGTGGTAAATCGCCCCCCACTGTGGCAAGTCATTGCAGCCATGGTTATATTGGCTGCGTTGTATGTTGTGGTCTACCAGTGGCGTTTATGGAAGCATCGAGCAAAACGACAAGTGGATGGGGACGCACAACTAGCCAAAGTCAATGGTGAAACACTTCAGCTATTACCCACATGGAATTCACTCGCTGGCATGACACTGCACAAAAAGATCGAAGGAGCCGTCTTCGTAAGAAGGAAAATAGCGCCGACGGACTATGTCTCAGCCACCTTTCGTAATTACACCAGATTTCTAGAATTTTGCCCGAAACAAGGGAAGGAGACTTGGCGGCGAGAGGCTTGGCTGGTCGGGGCGATTCAAGATCCCGTTGTGACCAATGACCTTCAGCGGGAGATTGAGGCCGTCAGTGTGTGCGCCGAGGGGCAACACAAGGAATATCAGAAGGTTCTCGTGATTGTGCTGGTTTACAGATCCCTAGACATCAAAGAAAAAGGGGAGCTTTTGCACCAACTTGAAGCAGTTAAGGCTAATGGTGGGTTGTCAGCAAAACTCAGTTTCCAGGTTTGGGACAAGAATGATCTCTAGATTTCTTGATCAAGCAATGACGCCTCAGCAACGCCTCACCCGCATGCGCCGCATGTTCGACAAGAAGCGTGCCGTCTTGCGCGAGGACTACGACTTCTTTGCCGGAGCGCGCGTCACAATACCGCCAAAGGCCAAGAAGAAGCGGCGCGGTAAATGAGTTTTGCAAGCAACGATATAGGCATGGTCTATTCGACGCTGAGGCTGTGGAGCGTCTCGACCTTCGAGACTCCGAGCAGGCGCATGGCATCGCGGAAAAGTGTCTGGCCCTCCAGGGTGCTCGCGAGCAGCGCACGTGTGAACCGCTTGCTCGCTCGCACGGCCTGGGTCAGGTAGAAACTGCCGCCGCTGCCCTTCGCGCGCTCGCGCAGCCTGTCCAGCTCGGCATCGAACGCCTCGGCGAAGAAGGGTTTGCTGATGAAACCAGCGTCGTGGAGTCTGCGCAGGATCACGAGACTGCTGACTTTGAATCGCCTGGTCAGGCGGCTGACCTCGCGGTCGAGCTGGTTGCTCTTCTGGTAGTCGGCGCGCAGGACTGCGAGCGGCACCAGGAACTCGGCCGCCACCTGGTTGCACCAGCGCTCTGTCTGGCGGCTGGGCACCTGCCTGATAGTTGCGTCCGTAACACCGGATTGCCCGATCCACAGGTGTACCAGTTCGTGCGCCAGGGTGAACGTCTGCGCGGCCTTGGTGTCGGCGCCGTTGATGAACACCAAGGGCGCCAGCGCATCTGCGATCGTGAAACCACGGAATTCGTCGGGATCGAGCGGGCGGCCGTTGTTGTTGAGGACGACGCCGCTGCACATGACCAGCACGCCTGCTGCCTCTGCCTGGCCGATGAAGTCGCGAAGCGCTTCGGTCCAGGTGGGCGAGTCGTTCCGACGGTCCAGGTCGAAATTGAGGGTCTTGCGCATCCGCTCGGCGACCTCGACGACCGGGCTGCTGGTGGTGGCCGAACCGACGAACGGGCATGGCTCAACCCCTGCCGTCGCGGCGAACTCCCGATACCAGCTTTGGCGCTCTTGGCACGCATAGACCATGGCCAGCAGATTCGGGCTCGGTCGCGATAGGGGCGTGTCACTAACCGTGCGAAAGTCCGGTAGCGGCAGCCGTTCCACCGGCGGCTCGGGCAGGAAAAAGTACCCCACGGGCGTCAGCGTCGCCTTGGCCAGTGCCTCCAACTGCTTCAGGGTCGGCTTAGAGGCGCCGCTCTCCCATTCCGCCAGCTTGGAAAAGCGCGACATCAGCGCGGCAAGCGGAATCCCCGCGCGATCACGCGCCCAACGAAACAGATTGGGGCTTACTTCGGCGCGAAGCATGGGTACGTGCTGATAGTATCCCGCCCACCGACACGGGCGCCAGAAGTCGCGCGGTCTCAGGGCGGTGGGCCGGCGGGCGTCGTGTCCTGCCATCGCCAAGGGATGGCTGTGATACCATGAACCGATGCGGCGGAAGTACCTTGGCGACGCGCTGGATTTCTGGAAGGGGGCCATGCTGGAGGCGGTCGGGCACAGGGCGGGCCTCTGCGTAGCGGCCATGATCACTGACAAGAAGGCTTGGAACCACGAGGAGGCGGCGACCTACGCGGACCTTCTGGGCGTGCCCACGGGCCACATTGAACTCAGATACTTCGACTGCAAGTCGCGGCAGGCGTACTTTCAGAATCTTGGCAAGCGCAACGGGCGCCGAGACTACTTTCTCGATCCCGATATCGGACTCGATGCCGGGTTGGCCAAGAAGAAGAGGAAAAAGGGGAAGGCCGACGCCCAGCACGTCACCCTTGGGGATGTACGCCAGTTGCTTTCGGACACCAACGTGGTCGCCGTCTACCAGCACAGCCGCCACGAGAAGAACTGGCTCAATAAGTCGGCGCGCCTCTTTCGTGCGCTCCACCGCGTTGGCTGCGAATGCACCCACGTCGGGATGCTGTTCGTCACACACAGCAAAGAGCGAGCGCGGGAGGTACACGGGGCACTTGAGCACCGCCTGGGCGCTGCGAACTGGAGGGTTTTCATTCTGAAGGTCGGGGCTCGGCGGCGTGGCAGGTTCCCTCAAGCACGCCGATCAGTTCTGTGAGCGTGCCCCCCAGACTTCACCGCGACGAGACGGGCACGAGCCTCCTGCGGGAAGTGCTTCCATATACTTATCATTTAGCACTAGGGAGCTAATATGATAAGTTATGGTTAATGGACAATGCCACCCTTGCCCACAACCTCCGTCGTCTCCGCGACGAGAGGGGCCTGAGCCAGGCACAGGTCGCGGAGCGGACGGGGATTTCGCGGGTTGCGTACAGGAACATCGAAACCGGCACGGCCGAGCCTCGGACCGGCACCCTGACCGGCCTGGCAGCGGCCCTGGGCGTGAAGATCCCCGACCTGATGGTCGAGGTCCATCCGTTGCAGGCGGTGCGTTTCCGCCAGAAGAAGATGACCAGCCGCGAGCAGGTCTTGGTGCGGGTGTCGCGCTGGCTGGAGGCGTACCGCGAGCTGGAAAGCCTGCTGGGCCAGGACAAGCGGTTTGCATTTGCCAGTGCCAAGGTCACCGGCCAGGCCCAAGGCGCGGAACGCCTGAAGAAGTTGGCCGAGGCCGCCCGGCGCAGCGCGGGGCTGGGGCCAAAGGATGCGATCCGCGACGTCTGCGAGCTGCTGGAGGACAACGGCGTCAAGGTGTACCCGCTCTGCATCGCCAACGACGGGTTCTTCGGCCTGTCCGTGGCGAAGGATGACGGCGGCCCGGCGATCATGGTCAACGTCTGGGAGCGGATCTCGGTCGAGCGATGGATCTTCACCGCAGCCCACGAACTGGGCCACCTGCTGCTGCATCTTGGCGCCTACAGCGTCGACAGCCGCGACGAGAACATGGCCGAGGAGAGGGAGGCGGACAGGTTCGCCGCCTACTTCCTGATGCCCGCCGAGGTGTTCGCGGAGGCGTGGCACGAGACCCGAGGGCTGTCGTTCGTGGAGCGGGTGCTCAAGGTCAAACGGCTGTTCCGGGTCAGCTACCGGACCGTGCTTCATCGCGTGCAGGACACCACCCCCTTGGGCAAAGCGGCGTGGGGGCGCTTCCAGGCCGAGTACAAGGCGCAGTACGGCCGCACCCTGGCCGTCACCGAGGAGCCCCAGGGCCTGAAGTCGGCGATGGCCGAAGCACACAGCGCGCACGAGCCCGACCGTCTGACCCCGCACGAGTTCAACGGCGAAAGACTGAAGCGGCTGGTCCGCGAGGCCATCGAGCAGGAGAAGATCTCGCTCGGCCGGGGCGCAGAGATCCTGGGCATGGACCTGGCGGACATGCGCAAGCTGGCGGCATCCTGGGTCGAGTAGACCGATACCCGCCCCACAAGTCACCCCACAGGTCGGCGCACCTCTGAAGGCCGCCGTCTTGGTCTAGCGCCCGCGAGCCCTGCGGCCCGATGGAGGGATCACGATGACCCCATTGGAGTCCATGGTGCCGGTGACGATCTTCCCGGCCACAGCTCTCGCAGACGAGGATCGGACTCGCTTTGCGAGTTTGCCCAAGGTCGTCGCCTGGACATGGCTCCGGTCCAGTCTCCCCTGCCCGTCGATGAGGCCAACCTTGACCAGCCGCCGAAAGCCCTGGAGGGGCGGAACCTTTCTCTGCTCCGCAAGCACCTCAAGGCTCTGCCGCACCAGGCAGTCCACCGGATCGGCGGATTGTGTGGATGCTCTGAGCATGAAGCGAGCGTACCTCGGCCGCGGCGAGATTGCCAGAAGCGTGACGCCAGAACTCAGAGCACGGGCCTGAAGAGGCCACCGATGACGCTCGGATCTCGCACGGCAAGTTGAATGTGGGTCTCCTTCCTGATGGTCGCACCGGGGAATACCGGTTCGCCCTCCTCGAAGGCGCCGCGCACCACGCTGTACTTCCCGCGGATGTCGGGGATGCTGAACAGCGAGTTGATGACCAGGCAATCGAGGTAGTGTCGCTTGCGGTCACTGATCTCGTTTTCTGGCAGTTCCAGGCCAGCGGCGCGGTACCGCTCCGCCAGCAACTCATAGGACTCGGCCAACATCGGGGCGAACCGGACATCGGTGAGGTCCAGGACGTCGCTCCCAAGTAGGATGATTGCACCAACCACGGCGGGCTTCGCGTTCTTCTTTCCCTTGACCTTCACCTTCCTGGCCTTGTTCTCGGCCCACCGTTTCGCCCGGCTCGGACCATGTTCCCAGAAGTAGATCCCCTCGCCGAGCCAGTCCCAATCGTTCTTGCTGGCCGGCCAGTCCGCGACGGACTTGCGACCAGTCAGCAGATCAGAGGCCAGGGGCTCCAGGCACCCGTGGTATCCGATGACGACTCGGGGGAAGTTCATCGCAGGGCCTCAGAATACGCCCCATCAAGCTCCGACTTCCAGTTTCGGGAGTCAGCGGTCCTCTCGTCGCAGGCTCAGACCGCCCGCCGGCCATTGCGCGCCGGGTAGGGCTAGGCCGGCCCACGATGCAGCCGAGGGCTCAGCGGTGAGCGTTTCATCCAGCACCACCACGACGCGATGGGGACCGCAAGTGTAGGACGAAATCGCGCGCAGGCCAGGTGCGGGGCGTACCGTCCGGCCATGCGCAAGACGAACTGGTCGTCTGCGCGCAGCTCGGCCTCGACTTCATCGTGGTTGTCGAAGTAGTAGCCCAGGGCGCGTGTACCTGCGCTAAGGTCAATTGGGGCAGGGCCTCGACGATGTCGTCAACGCTCTCCCCCTGGTACACGTGTCTCGAAACGACCTCCGAAACCTTGACCCGCGTGCCACGAATGTGCGGGCGACCGCCACAGACGTCAGGCAGCACCTCGACGTAGCCTCCGGGAAAATGGGGTATTCTGGCTGCGCCCATGACAGTGGAATCTATCATGCCGGGTTGCGCTTGTGTGAAAGGGCAGCGAGCGCCCGACCCGTCTGCCGCGGCTGAGAGCGCAGCGACCTCCGTCGCGACTTGGCGTATCATCGTCGCATGCCAGCGTCCCGGCCCGTCGAAGTCCGCCAGCACCTGATAGCGGCGCTGCATGCGGATCTCGTCGGGCCTTTTCTCCCCGAATCTGGCGACGGCCCCCGATCCGAGGAAGTGCTGCCGTTGCCACCTTCGCGCTGGTACCTTTGCGGTTTCCTTGCGCCCGAACAGGGACGCGCGCCCGAGGAGCAGGTCGAGGAAGGCGAACTCGGCGAGGGTGACGACGATGAGGAAGCCACTGCCAGCCAAGAGCCCGAGCCGAAGAAGAAGAGCCTTCTCCCAGCTTCGCTCGGCGTGTCCGTCTTCGTGCCGGACGGCGACGCGAAGGATGTCATCACCGCCCGAGTGAGCTTCGCCGACTACGAGTTGGTCGAGGGCGGCGAGAGTGGCGAAGAAGCCGACGGGCGGCGGAAGCATGAGTGGCGGCGAAAACCGCGCAGCCCGGTCGAGGTCGACGTCCCCATTGAACCCAAAGTTCTGGCGAAAGGGATCCCGCTGCCGGGTTTCCCGGAACTCGTTTTGACCGGCGTGGCAGAGGAGGTCGTGGCGCCGGGGTTGCCCAAGGGAGTGCGGGCGCTGTCGCTCTTCCTGGTCAACCGGCGCCAGCCCGCGCTGCGGGGTCGCGAGGACGAGGCGTACATCTTCCAGGTCGAGCTGGAGGTCCGGTGTGCGAAGGGCTTCGTCGCGCGCCCTAACGTCCGAGGCGAAGGCTCTGAGGAGTGGGACGAGCGGGTCGCCGATCTTCAGTTCCGAAACCGGGTTGAATACGTGGTCGGGCATGGCATTGCAGCCGAGCCCGTCGAGAAGGATGGCCGCGTGGTCGCTGTCAGGACGACCTGGCTGCCCACTGCGACGGTGCCTCGGGTGAAGACCCGCGACAACGTCCCGGACGTGCTCGTCGGCATGGAGGATCTGGCTGCTCTGCCGGACGCCGCCACCGCGCGGGCTAAACTGTCGCCGCTGGTCGAGCACTACGCGGCTTGGATAGCGGGGCAGAAGACGACTCGACTGGACACTCCCGGACGACGAAGCACCCTGGAGGCCCTTCTGCGCAGAGCGGAATGCGCCCGCGAACGGATCGCGGCAGGGATCGATCTGCTGGAACAAGACCCGCTGGCCTTCGATGCGTTCAGGATCGCCAACCGAGCCATGGCGGATGCGGCCCGCAGGCGCCCGGATCGCTACAAAGAGGGCGCGCAACCCGCGTGGCGCCTGTTCCAGCTCGCGTTCGTGCTGCTCGCCTTGCCCGGCCTGGCCGACGAGACGCGCGAGGATCGCGAAACCGTCGAGTTGATCTTCTTCCCCACAGGCGGTGGCAAGACCGAGGCGTACCTGGGGGTGATTGCCTTCAACCTGGTGCTGCGACGGCTGCGTGGCCAGGACCGCCCGGATGGTGGGCTCGGCACGGCGGTGCTGCTGCGCTACACCCTGCGCTTGCTGACGCTCGACCAGCTTGGCCGCGCGGCGACCCTGATTTGCGCACTCGAATTGATCCGCAAGGCGGACCCACGGCTGGGGCAGGTGCGCTTCTCGCTGGGCCTGTGGGTCGGGAAGTCTGCGACGGCGAACACGCTTGAGGAGGTCGCCCGGGCGATCACCGAATATCGAAACAGCACCTCTGCGGTCGCGCACTCGCCATTTCCACTTCCGGCCTGCCCGTGGTGTGCAAGGCCGCTGGGCAAGGACAGCCTGGAACTCAAACCGAACCGCACGCGCCCAGATGAGGTTCTGATCGGGTGCTCGGACTTCCGTTGCGACTTCGCTGCCGCCAAAAACCACGAAGGTCTGCCCGTGCTGTTCGTCGACGAGCAGATCTACCGCGAGTTGCCTTCGTTCATCGTCGCCACTGTGGACAAGTTCGCCATGCTGCCGTGGCGGGGCGAAACCGGCGCCTTCTTTGGCCGCGTCCACTCGCGCATCGGCCGTCGCTTCTTTGGCCCCATGGATGGCGCAGTGCCGCCCCCGCAGTCCGCGAAATTGCCCGAGGGATTGCGCCCGCCGGACCTGATCGTGCAAGACGAATTACACCTGATTTCAGGGCCATTGGGCACGATGGTCGGGCTATACGAGACAGCCATCGAGGGCTTGTGCGTGCGCACGCGGCCCGAGGACAAGGTGGTCAGGCCCAAGATCATCGCGTCCACAGCCACAGTTCGCCGGGCCGACAAGCAGATCCAGGCGCTGTTCGGGCGAACTGGCGTGGATGTGTTTCCGCCCAACGGTGTCGATCAATCTGAATCCTTCTTTGCAACCGTGGACAGCGGGCCAGGCCGTGAATACCTGGGCGTCGCCGCCCCAGGCCGCGCAGTCAAGGCGATCCTATTGCGTGTCTACGTGTCGCTGCTGGGCGCGGCCCAGCGCCACTTCGACAGCAAGGGCGCGGGCGACCAGGCCGCCGACCCGTACATGACCCTGGTGGGGTACTTCAACAGCTTGCGCGAGCTGGGCGGGATGCGCCGCCTGGTCGAGGACGAGGTTCGGTCGCGCTGTCAGAAGCAGGAAGACCGGCACCCGGTGGGCTTCAAGGGGCCGCACCCGTGGGTCGCCAACCGCGAGATCAAGGTAGAGCCCGTCGAGCTGACCAGCCGCGAGAGCACCTACGCCATCAGCCGGGCCAAGGATCTGCTGGGCCGCCATCACACCGACGAACAGCACGTCGATGTGGCCCTGGCCAGCAACATGATCTCGGTTGGCGTGGACATCGAACGTCTGGGCCTGATGGTGGTGGCCGGTCAGCCCAAGACGACCAGCGAGTACATCCAGTCCTCCAGCCGCGTCGGGCGCGACGTGAATCGGCCAGGGCTGGTGGTCACGGTGATGAATGTCCACCGGCCGCGCGATCGATCGCACTACGAGCGGTTCCGCACCTACCACGAGAGCTTCTATCGTTTCGTCGAGGCGACCAGTGTGACGCCGTTTTCGGGGCCAGCCATTGAGCGCGGCCTGTGCGGGACGCTGGTGGCGCTGGCCCGCCTTCGCACCCCTGCGCTGACGCCGCCGACTGCCGTGCGGCTGCTTGAGGCCGAAAGGGCAAGCACCGGGGATGAGGCGGCCAAGACCATCGCGGACAGGGCGCGGCGCCAGCCGCAACGAGGGGACGCGGCCGATGCCGACCGACTGGGCGAGGCCGTCCTGGGGCGGTGCAAGCATCTGCTTGACACCTGGCAGAGGATCGCCAGGAAGGCCACCGAAGGCGCTGGCGAGCGGGTCTATTCTCCTTACGACCGCGACTGCCGAAACAAGAAGGCACTGCTGCACACCGTTTTGGAAGAGGACGCGACCGAGGACGAGGAGGATTTCTCGGCGGCGACATCCATGCGCGACGTTGAGCCGTCCGTGCATCTGTGGGTCGAGCGGCATCGGCTGGGAAAGAAAGGGCCAAGCAATGGCTAACAAGTGGCGCGGCGGTCGCGATCCCCATGTCGAACCCGACGGGAAGGTTCGACAAAGCCAGGCCAGTTCCACGTTTGGGCCGGGCGCGATGATCGACCTGGTTCACGATGCTGTCGTGGTCGGCGGCCTGGATTTCTGGCGCTACGACGACAAGGGGCGTTCGGTTTCTGAACCACGTCTGCGCGACGCGATTGCCAGTCGGCTGGAGGAGTCGGGGCGCAAGCTGCGCGACGAGGGCTCGTTCAGACTGCCACCCACAGGTGACGATCACGAGCCGCGCCGGAACTGCGGCATCGAGGTGCTGGAGTTCCCCAAATGGTTCATCTGCCAAAACCCCGAATGTCGGGCACTGGTGCAAAGCGACCAGATGGTGCGCAAGGGCGACAAGTACATCCATTCGTGCGATGGAAAAAAGGGCAACCCCTGCGTGCCGGTGCGATTCGTGATGGCGTGCAAGAACGGCCACCTGGAGGAGTTCCCCTGGATCTCCTACGTCCACGGTCTGCAAGGCAGGCCGCGATGCGCGGCGCCCGCGCTTCGTTTGCACGAGGGCGGAACCGGCGATTTCGCCGACGTGGCCGTGCGCTGTGCCTGCGGTGCCGGTCGGCCAATGTCGAACGCCCTGGTGGAACAGGTCAACCCCACGTGCAGCGGCCAGCGCCCGTGGTTGGGCCGCGAAGGCCAAGAAGCCTGCTCCGAGAGACTGCGCCTGCTGGTGCGCACGGCCAGCAACAGCTACTTCCCGCAAGTGGTCAGCGCCCTGTCGATCCCAGAGCCTGGCCTGGGCCTGCGCGATGCGATCCGCGAGCAGTGGAGCACGCTGCAAATTGCGAACGAATCGAATCTGGCGGTCCTGCGCGAGATTCCCAAGGTCCAGGTTGCGCTCGACGGCCGCGGCGACGCCGAGGTCCTGGAAACCATCGAGGATATTCGTCAGGGAAAGCAGCCGCCGCGCGATGCCCTGCGCACGGCCGAGTTCAAGCAGTTCACCGGGTCGGTGCCTGAGCGCATAGGCGATCTGCCGCCGCCCAAGGGCCATTACTTCTTCGCGCGGACCTTCCAGCCCCGCGACGGCTTGCCGACGGGCATCGCCAGGCTGGTGCTCGCCCATCGCCTGCGCGAGGTCCGGGTCCAGGTCGGCCTGACCAGACTGGAGTCGGCGACCCCGGATCTGCAGGGCGAGTACGATCTGGGCGTCGCGATGGCGCCGCTCGGCTTGCAGACCGACTGGTTGCCCGCCACAGAGGTACGAGGCGAAGGCATCTTCATCCAACTGGATGAGCAGTCCGTTCAGCGTTGGGAGAACCGTGACGTAGTGCTGGCGCGCAGCCGCGAGCTGTACGACGGCTTCCAACGGTGGTCCAACGGTGGCAAGGCCATCTTTCCCGGCACCCGCTTCTATTTGCTGCATTCCCTGTCGCATTTGTTGATGACTGCACTGTCCATTGAGTGTGGCTATGGCGCCAGCGCACTGACCGAGCGAATCTATTGCGCACCCGCCACTGATCCGACCCCGATGGCCGCCATCCTGATCAGCACTGGCAGCACCGGGACCGAGGGAACGCTTGGCGGCCTGGTCGAGCAAGGCCGCCACCTGCGCGCCCACCTGCGGCTGGCCTTCGATATGGGCAAGCTGTGCTCGAACGATCCGGTCTGCGCCAGCCACAAGCCATCCAGCCTGACCGAGCGCAACCTGGAGGGCGCCGCCTGCCACGGCTGCCTGTTCGTCGCCGAGTGCTCGTGCGAGCGTTTCAACCAGTACCTGGACCGCTCCCTTGTCGTCCCCGCGCTTGGGCACGACGGCGTGGCGTTCTTCACCGAGCGACCATGAGCGCGGGACACGTGGTCGGATTGACGGCGCTGTCCGAGATGGAACTGGAGACCATCGCCCGAGCCGTCCGCCAGGGCCTCACGCCGTCCCCGATGACGGCATCGGCACTGGCCGAGTTGTCGGTTGGTGATCGCGCTGGATGGCTGGTGGGGCTGGATGCAGACGCCGTCCTGGCCGCGATCGTTGCCGTCCTGGCCGAGCGCCGTCGGGGCGATGACACCAAAGTCGATCTGGTGTGGACCGGCCCCGACGTGGCCGCCAGCGCCGCCCGCGATACCGCCGTCGTGGTCCGCGAACTCTTCGCCCGGGCAGAGCGCAGCGTCCTGGTGGCAGGCTTCTCCTTCGACCACGGCGCCGACATCTTCAAACCCCTCCACCGCGCCATGAGGGACCGGGGAGTCGAGGCATCCATTTTCCTGGACCTCCACCGCGCCCCCGGCACCGAGCCCGACGTCAACGCTCACGTCCGCCGCGAAATCGACGCCTTCCTGGTCGCCAACTGGCCCTTCGGCGCCCCCATCCCCCGCCTCTACTACGACCCCCGCACCGTCGAGCCCACCTCGACCGCCAGCCTGCACGCAAAGTGCATCGTCGTAGACGACCGCCGCGCGCTCGTGACGTCAGCCAACTTCACCAGCCGGGGGCAGGAACGCAACGTGGAAGTCGGCGTACTGGTGGAAAGCGAAAAGTTCGCCCGGGAGCTGATACACCAGTGGAGAAACGCGGCGGAGGCGGGGGTGTTCCTGCGGCCCGAAGCCGCCTCCGATGGGAGATAGCGCAGGACTCCTTCCTGTGGGACCGACCCCAGACGGAATCAGGGCGGGTCGGGGCAGCAGCAGTCCTACTTGGGAACGTACACCTTGGGCCGCCGGCGAGGTATCCTGGGAGGCGTGTTCGCATCACGGGACCCAGTCTACCTCGGCATCGCGTGCCAGCATCACACCCAGACGCCATGAAAGCTGCCGTTCTCACCAATGATCGTACCGTGCACTTCGGCGACGCTCCCGACCCGAAGATCCGGCGCGGCGAGGTTCTGGTGCGAACCAGTGCCGTCGGCATCTGCGGCACCGATTTGCACGTCTATCGGGGAGAGTTTCACGAGCGCGTGCGATTCCCCGCAATCCTGGGTCACGAATTCGGTGGTGTGATCCAAGAGGTGGGACCAGACGTGCGCGGCTTTGCGGTCGGCGATCGCGTTGCCGTGGATCCCATCCTGCCCTGTCACTCCTGCGCAGCGTGCCTAGAAGGACACATCAACTGCTGCGCCACGCTCAAGCTGCTGGGACTGGACCTCGACGGCGGCTTCGGCCAGTTCGTGGCGGTTCCGCAAGCCAACCTTTTCCGTCTGCCCGACAACGTGGCGATGAAGGTGGCGCCCATGGTCGAGATGTACGGGCTCGGTCACCACGTCTTGCAGCGCGGCCACGTCCAACCGGGTGAGACAGTGGCCATCCTGGGCGCAGGCAGGCTGGGACTGTCAGTGCTCGACGTGCTCTGCCACAGCGCTGGCGCCGCCTTCACGATCGTGTGCGATCTCGCCCCATTTCGCCTGGACACCGCGCGCGCTTTGGGCGCGGATCACGTGGTCGACATTCGACATGATGACCCCGTGGAACGCGCACGCGACCTGACCGACGGCGGGGGCGTTGATTGTGTAATCGAGTGCGTGGGGCATGCCCACGAGATCGACGGACGCGAGCCGCCGCTGGCCCAAGCCGTGAAGATGATCCGTCCGGGCGGGCGCGTGGTCACGGCCGGCCTGGGCGAACAACTCACGCCCGTGCATTTCAAGACCCTGGTGATGAAGGAAGGTGAGATCATTGGCACCCGGGTGACGGCGGGCGAGTTCTCGCGCGCGCTGCGATTGCTGGCCAAGGGGCTGCTTCACCCCGAGCGGCTCATCACACACGAAATGCTCGTCCGTGATGTCGCGGCGGCCTTCGCGTTGGTGGATAACGAGAATCCCGGCGTCATCAAGGTCATTCTCGACATGCGCGACGGCGGGTGATCGCCGGAACCTGCGGGTGCTACGGGAATCTCCCCAATTCTGCCCACGCGGTGGCGATGCCGGCAACCAGACCGAAAAGATGCCCCCTCCCGCGGGTAGCATGGCATCAGCCTTGACATCCATCGCCGGCGGGGTGTGATTGAATCATGCGCGCCTGGCTACTCGACGACTTGACCGGCATCGGCAGCTTGCGTCTGGCGGAAGTGCCCGATCCAATTCCACAGCAGGGTGAGGTGATCCTCCGGCTTCACTACGCGAGTTTGAATCCCGCGGACCGCTATTTGGCGGAGAGGCAGTATCCTGCCAAGCCCGCCTTGCCCCATATCCTCGGCCGCGACGGCATGGGAACCGTAGAGCGACTTGGCCCCGGGGTGACGCTGCTTCAACCTGGCGACCGGCGGGTCGTTCTGCGGAGTGAGGTGGGTGTGAACCGTCCGGGCACATTTGCGGAACGAGTCGCCGTGCCCGTCGACGACTTGGTTGAAATTCCGGCGGGCTGGAGCGATCCCGAGGCAGCCGGCGCGACGCTGGTCTACCTGACTGCGTATCAGGCGCTGACAATGTGGGGCGCGCTGCCGCGGGACTCGCTCGTGCTGGTCACGGGCGCGTCGGGGGGCGTGGGTGTTGCGGCCGTGCAGCTCGCGCGGGCGATGGGGCACAGGGTGATCGCCCTGTCGCGCAGCGATGAGAAGAGCCGTCGGCTCCGGGAACTTGGCGCGACGAACACGTTCGATCCGGGAAGTCCGGGTTGGCAGCGATCCGCAAAGGCCGCGATCGCTCCCCGCCGCGTCGATCTGGCCATTGACAACATCGGTGGCAAGCTGCTCCCCGAGGTCATCGATCTGCTCGGCGATCTTGGCAAGGTGAGCGTCGTCGGGCGCCTGGCCGGGCCGGTGCCGGAATTCAACACGGCGACGCTGTTCTTCCGCCGCATCCGGATCGGCGGCGTTGCGGTTGGAGCCTGGACCCGTGCCGAAAGCCGGGCGGTTTGGGGGGAAGTATTGCGGCTGCTATCGAGCGTGGACGCCCGGCCGCTGGTGGATTCTGTCTTCCCCTTCGGGGACCTTGCGAAGGCGTTCGGACGCCTGGCCCAAGGCCCCATGGGAAAAGTGGTCGTCGCCGTAGCAGGCGGTTAGAGAAGCCCGTTCACGACATTGACCGCCTTCGACGTCACCGTGTCCGTGGCTGAGGTCAGCCCGGGGCTGGAAGCGGTCAGCGTGATATCTCCTGCGGTCATTTGCGAACGAATGAAGACGCGATTGATTCCGCCCTCGGTGTACAGATAGAGGTTGTTGGTCGAATTGAGCATGGCTTCGTTGACCCCGCCACGCCAGGTTCCAGGCCCGGTCACAGTGAAAGTGATCTTGGGCTCGTTGATTGGCTGGTTGTCCGTTGGTTTGGTGGTGGGGCCGTAGGTGGGAACCCGCAGTCCGCTCGCGTCCACGACCTCAACGTCGTACATGACAAAGTCCGCACCATTGGCCTGCAGGCCATTGGGTCCAACCGTCTTGGTCAGCTTGACGGCGGCCGCCGCCCCAGCGGTGGTCAGGGTATGCTGGCAGACTTGCTTGCCGCTGGCGTCGTACCCTATCGCCTGGATGGTGCCCGAGGCGAAAGCGACACTCGCCCAACTGTACTGATAGCCGTTGGTCGCTTTGGTCACCTTTCCTTGTGACTTGCCGTTGACCAGCAAGTCCACCGACGAGACGTTGTTGGCCACCACGTACATGGTCTTCGTCGTTCCCGCCGGATAGGTCCAGTGCCCGATGATGTGAATGTCAGGCTGGGTGTTCCCGGCCACGCGGAAGGAG
>Ga0182010_10000876_pt1 | contig 16719 bp, 11 predicted proteins | sample 611E1MmetaG_FD_120488 | JGI IMG/M metagenome (GOLD analysis project Ga0182010, IMG submission 120488) | Permafrost microbial communities from Stordalen Mire, Sweden - 611E1M metaG | ecosystem: Environmental > Terrestrial > Soil > Wetlands > Permafrost | place: Sweden: Stordalen | collected...
ACTGCCGCCACATACCAAGGGTCCTTCAACCCTAATATCTCTTCATATAAGTGAGTATCATTCATAACTGCATATTACTATATCCAGTCGTTTTTAGCCCCCTTTAGCCAGTAGAGCCATAAAACGAATAGAGACATGCAGCTCGAAGTTCGCGCTGTAAAAATAGCCAATTTATAAACAGACTCTAATTATATCGTATGCGATACTCAGGCCAAGACCAGTTCCCTTGCCGACCTCCTTGGTTGTGAAAAATGGCTCGAATATTCTCTTCTGGTTCTCCTCTGATATGCCGCCACCCGAGTCGGATATGGCAATGTTGATCAGTCCTTTTTCAGCCCATGTTTTAACCCGTATCTCTCCCTGTTTTTCGATTGCATGGGCCGCATTCACCAGCATATTCATGAAGACCTGGTTCAGCTGTCCAGGGTTGCAGATTGTTAGAGGGAAATCTCCATATTCCTTGACAAGAGTCGCCTTGTACTTGAGCTCATTCCATACTATGTTGATCGTACTTTCGAGACCCGAGTTGATATCCGCCGTTTTAAACTCCGATTCATCTACGCGGGAGAAATTCTTGAGGTCCTGAACGATCTTCTTGACTCTGTCTGCGCCCTCAAGGGATTCGTTGATAAGGTTATCGAGGTCTCCGGTTATGTAATCGATCTTTAGTGCTTTCCTCGTTTCGGCAATCTCCGGAAGAATATTGGAATTACCGCACTTCAAGCTGCATCTCTGCACTGCAGCGGTCTGGACTGTCATGTATTCCGATACCCTTTCAAGATACCGTTTCAGGGTGTTGAGGTTGCTGATGATAAATCCCATGGGGTTGTTGATTTCATGCGCTACCCCGGCCGCAAGCTGTCCGATCGACGCCATCTTCTCCTGCTGCAATACCTGGGACTGGACCATTTTGAGCTCGTTATAAGCATTCTCCAGATCCACATGCTGCGTTTCAAGTATATGCATCATATTGTTGAATTGTTCGCCCAGATAAGAATATGGGTCTTGTGCAGCAGCATCTTCAAAAAATGGGCATTTCGTGCATGTCTCATATTTCTTTGCGAATTGGCCCTGGACTTCACCTTTGCAAAAGGTACCAGCTTTCTGCCAGCATCTTCGATCATTGCCGCCGTCAGCATAGCAGATGCAACCTTTCTTGTCACATCTCATAAACTCGTGACATTTCTTCAGGTTAGTGTTTTCAAACCTAACGCTGAAATTCTTCTTGACGGCCACCTCTTGTATCAGTGCGGATATTTCATCAAGGGCCTTTTGCAGGTTCATCCGGCCCTGTTTTAGTTCATCTTCGGCTTTCTTTCGGTCTGTGATGTCGTGAAGGGTGATAATTGAGGCAGCTGACATTAATCGATCCTTGCTAGGAACGTCGTATACTGAACACTCGAAGTATCGACCGGTTGTGTGATAGAATTCATTGCACTCCGCAGGACCTGAAAAGCTGGTAAATCCACCTTCTAAGAGAATATCCTGCCATTTGCCATTAAGAAGTTCTTCATATGTTTTGCCGGTCAATGTGCTTAGCACTTTATTGCACCGTAGAATCAGTCCGTTCGAGTCGACCAGCAGAACAGCATCCCTGATGCAATCCATGCTTTGTTCCCATTCGCGTTTGGCAGTCTCGATTACATTTACGGTCTTGGCCAGGATATCATGTTTTACCTTGATGTCCTCGAATCCCTTCATCTGGACAAGGTTTCTGATCTTGATCCGCAGTTCGATGAAGTCGACCGGTTTATTAATGAAATCGTTTGCCCCAGCATTGAGACTATCAAGTCTGACTCTCTTATCTTCTGAACTGGTGATTGAAATTATCGGTATGTGGCGCGTTTCTTTTTCGGCCCTGAGTTGTTTACATGCCCTTATGCCAGTCATGTCTGGCAGGAACAAGTCTAGGATAATAACATCCGGATCATGCAGTCTGGCCTTCTCAACGCCCTCCTTTCCGCTCGAAGCGGTTTCGCAGGCATATCCGTAACTGGCGATATTCGCCGACATGATCTTTTGCTGCATCGCATCGTCTTCGATGATGAGGATCTTGGGCTGAGTAGGTTTTTCAGTTTCTTGTAAAAGCATCGCTTGTTATGTTCCTTTTATTAATAATATCCCTTGGATGCAGGTACAAAACTATCAAAAAAGCGTGCTTAAAGCCATGAGCAAATGATCAGAAAACAAGTAAATCGGTTGCCAGTTTTAATCGTCAAGGATTTATACGATCCTATTAGCTGCAATAAGAGTTAACTACTTCCATGAATTCTCGTATGGATATTGGTTTGGCGATGTACTCCCTAAATCCAAAGGATAAGAACTTCTCCCTGTCACCACTCATTGCGTAGGATGTTAGCGCTATAACCGGGATGTTCATGGTTAACGGATCAGACTGTAATATCTTAAACGCTGCCATCCCGTCAATCTGTGGGACTTGAATATCCATAAGGATAAGATCCGGCGCCGATTCTTTCGCAATTTTCACCGCCTCAGGTCCGTTATAGGCTTGTAATGTCTCGTATCCTTTCGCCTCAAGTAAGGCCTTGAAGAGCCTTTGGTTCGATCCTTCATCATCAACTATTAGAATTCGACTCATTTTGTTTATGCTCCGATGTTCCTGGGTATTACAAATGCGAAACGACTTCCCTTGCCTGCTTCGCTTTCGATCCAAATTCTTCCCCCATGAAGCTCGACAATTTTCTTGCATAAACTCAAGCCGAGGCCGGTCCCCTTGTATTCCCTTGTTAATCTGACATCAATCTGTTGAAAAGGAGTGAACAGTTTTTTCTGGTCTTCAGGGGATATCCCTATCCCCGTGTCAAGTACGGAAAATTCAATGAATTCCTTATCATCAGCCGAGCCCGCCACTGTATGAATTTTCCCTCCAGCGGGTGTGAATTTAGTAGCATTGCTCAGAAGATTGAACAATACCTGTTTTATTTTCCTCTCGTCCCCCATCATTGTATCTAGGCCTTCTGCGATTTCGAAGGTCATTTGAAGACTTTGTTTGTATGCTTTTTCCTTAAACAGGGAAATGCTGCTTTCAAGAAGTCTTTTTATGTCGAGCTCACTCATCTGCAGTTCCATCTTCCCTGCTTCAACTTTTGACAGATCAAGAATGTCATTGATTAAGCTGAGGAGGTGTTGTCCACTTGTGAATATATCGGTGACATACTCTTTCTGTTGATCAGTTAGCGGCCCGCCAAGTCCCGTCGACATCAGCTCGGAAAACCCGAGGATCGCATTAAGTGGCGTCCTTAGTTCGTGGCTCATGTTAGCCAGAAAATCAGACTTGGCTTTGTTAGCCGCTTCTGCCGTTTCTTTCATAATTTCAGCCTCTATCACCTTCTTGCTTTCGGTGATATCCTGCATAACATGTACTGAATACAGATACGTGCCTTCTTCATCTAATTTGGGATACATGCGCACATTAAAAGTCTTCCCTATTGAATCTATTACGAGTTCTTCTGACACAGGTTTTCCTGAAACCGCTGCCTCCCTGCATGCGTCAATAATACCGTCATTCTTTGGGAATATTTCCCAATAAGGTCTGCCGACACACTCGGCTAGTGACATGCCGGCCGGTTGCTCATAAGCCTTGTTTGCCCTCATTATCCTGCCATCACCGTCATGAATGAAAATCAATTCCGTGATGGCATCAAAGGTGTTCTCCCATTCTTCTTTTGCAGTTATTATTTTCTGCTCTATCTGTTTGCGCTCTGTGATGTCCACATGGGTACCAACTATAAGACGCGCCTTCCCTTCTGCATCTCTGCTGGCAGCTTTCCCTCTGCCCAGAATCCACCGCCAAGTACCGTCTTTAGAGCGCATGCGGAATTCTGTTTGAAAGATCTCGCGCCTGTTTTCAATACAGTCCTGCTTAGTCGATAGGACACTTGCCAGATCATCAGGATGAATCAGATCAGTCCAGACTGTATAGGTGTCTAGGGATTCGTTCCCCACATAGCCTAACATCTTGAAGTAACCGGGGCTATAGTATGTTTGGCCAGTTTCGATGTTCCACTCCCAAAGGCCATCGCTTGTTGCCTCCATCGCCCGTCTGAAGCGCTCATCACTCTGGTGTAGTGAGGCCTCTGTCGCTTGCTTCCGTGCTTCTCTGTCCAGATTATCCAATGCAAAGGAGATGTCCATGGCAGCTTCCTCAAGTAGAGCAACTTCTTTGTCCTGGAAAATATCAGCCTCGCTGTCATAGACTGCAAAGGCACCGCAGACCTCTTTGTTGCAGTGAATCGGAAAGGCTGCCACGGCTCGAAGCTCGTGTGCCACCAAAGCTTTCTGCCAAGACGCTGACAGCTCGCTATGCTGAAAATCGTTGAAGATAGAAGGTCTGTCTTCACGTATACATATCCCGACAGGGCCATGCCCTTCGGGCCTGTCGTCTGCATACACCTTGATATTGTCGAGATAGGCGTGTCTGTCCCCAGCGCACGCCACAGGCCTTACCTCATGACTCTCAAGGTCGTGCCAGCCGACCCACACTACCTTGAAGCCTGCGTGTTCGGCTGTGGTGCGGCAGACTTCCCGGAACAATTCCTCTCGGGTCTTGACGCGAACAACAGCCTTATTTATGCCACTTAATGTGGCGTAAAGCTTATTTAGTCGTTCGATTTCCCGCTCGTGGGCCTTACGTTCGGTAATGACCTCGAATACGGCCACGAAATGTTCCCTTTTCGGACTGTACACAGATATTGAAAACCACATCCTCAAGGCAGCCACATACATCTCGAAGCGCTCGGGCTTACCGGATGATGCGACCCGGCCGTATATCTCCAACAACTCCGGATCCGACTCCAGTATCCCCGGGATGACCTCACTCACTTTCTTGCCAATGACGTCCTTCAAGCCCGTCAATGTCGTGAAGGCATCGTTCACTGCGAGGTAGGTGAAGTCTCCGGGCCGATCCTGCGAATAAAGCATCTGGCAATAGGCAAAGCCATTTAGCATATTTTCAAATAAAGAGCGATATAATTCTTCACGCTCTCTCAACTGGGCTTCCGCGTTCTTGCGCTTCGTTACGTCGGTCCACGCGCCCACCGCTTGAACGGGCTGGCCTGTCAGATCGAATATTACACGGCTATTATCTTCGACCCAATGATAAGAGCCCATCTTGTCTCGGAGCCGGTATTCTGTCGAGTAGCCCTGGCCCTTCATTCCCTCACTTACAACCGCAAGGACACGGTCGCGGTCTCCGGGGTGCAAGCTATCCAGCAACCACTCATATCTACAGGACTCAGCTGCGGTGAATCCCAACAAACGCTCAATGTTGTCGCTTATGAACACGGGAATCAGGTTCTGCCCGTGGATCTGCAGGTTGTAGATTACTGCTGGACTGTGCTCAAGCAACTGGCATAGCCGTTCGTGCGTCTCGTGCAATTCTTCCTCCGCCCGCTTGCGCTCTTCGATTTCCGTGGTCAGAGTTGCAGTTCTCTCTTGCACCTTCTCTTCCAGCTTTTCATTCAACTCCGTGAGCTTTTTCTGCGTGTTGACTAACTCACGGTTTTTGTGAACGGCTGTCTCGTATGTCGACAGCAACAGATCAAGTATCTGCTGCCTTTCGGAGGTAATGTAGTACTTCTTTCCACCGAAGAATATCTCGACGCCCATCTGAACCTTCGTTTCCCTGCGTAGATCGACATTGAGCAGGATATGATGGATGCGGGTAAGTAGGTATTGTTCGTCGTAAGGCTTTGTTATAAAATTGTCAGCTCCGCATGCGAGTCCCTTTAGCACGTCCTCTGCATCGCCAAGGGACGTTAGAAGGATGATTGGCATATTTTTCAGGTTTTCATCGGACTTTATCTTTTTACAAAGCGTGTACCCGTCCATATCTGGCATTATGATATCGCTTATGACCATAGTCGGCAATGAACTACTTATAATTTCAAGTGCCTCGCGGCCGTTTCGAGCCATGAGAACCGTATAGCCTTGTTGTTCCAGTATGTAGCCAAGCTGCTCAGCCTGGGTTGCACTGTCCTCGACAACCAGGATTTCGATCTTTTGGTCGTTTTTTTTCACTTTTCACTTCCTTTCGGAGCGTTCTTTATTGACTATACTGATAAGAGCCGTGGCTATACGTTCTGGAGAAAGTATGTAGGTGGCTGCCCCGATCTCAGCCGCCACCCCCGGCATTCCGTAGACAACCGAACTTTCACTGTCCTGAGCAATAGTAATCGCACCCTTATCTTTCATCAGTTTTAGCGCGTCCGCGCCGTCATTTCCCATGCCGGTAAGAAGGACACCCGCGGCTTTCTTGTCGAAGACGCCAGCCACTGAACGAAAAAGATAGGATACCGACGGTTTTGCACCGTTCTCAGCTTTGCCCTCGATGATGGAAATCCTTCCACTGCCGTAAAGGCCCATCTGACGCCCGTCAGGGGCAAAATAGGCATGCCCTGGAATCGGCTGCTCATAATTTTTCGCAATGTGCAACGGTATACGGCTCGTTTCCCCCAGCCAGGCCACCATCGCTTCTATGAAACCGGTTGTCATGTGCTGAACGATAAGAAGAGGAACGGGAAAGTCCGCCGGGAGACTGTTGAGGATCGTCCTTAACACTATCGGACCTCCGATTGAAGCCCCGATTGCGATTGCCCTAAGATTGTCGACCGATGAGGGCAAGACCGCTGTCTGTATGTTCGCAAGCTGTGCAGACGATACAGATGCGGTTTTCCGATTGTGGGGCCAACGTCTTACCACTTTAACCTCGGACATCGCCTTCACTGTCTGCAGAAATTCCCTGACCATCCGCGAATGGTCGGGATGACCGGGACCCGTAGGTCGTTGCACGATGGCCACGGCTCCCGCTTCCATTAAGCGGAAAGTTGTCTCGGCCTCTTCAGGGTTCCAGTTACCGCTGACAACGACTATTGGCACGGGGTTGGTCTCCATAATCCGTTGGGTGGCCTCTATCCCGCTTATCGTCGGCATGTATATGTCCATTGTAACCACATCAGGTCGATCGCGATTTACAAATTCTATCGCTTCTTTTCCGTCGGTGGCGGTCCCGATCACTTCAATGCCAGGATCAGCAGCAAGAATCCCGATAAGCAGTTCGCGCGCGACTGCTGAATCTTCAACCACTAGAACCTTGATCATTCAACGTTCCTTCCGTGACTCACGCAATTTGTCATATCAGCCTTTTTATCACTTCGATTAGGTTACTTTGATCAAAACTGCTTTTGACGATGTATGCATTGGCACCAGCATCTATTCCGCGCTCCTTGTCCTCGCGGGATTCGAGCGCTGTCACTAGCACTACCGGCAGTTCCGAAAGTTTTTTGTCCGAACGTATTCTCGATGTAAGGTCAAAGCCGTTCATCCTGGGCATTTCAACGTCCGAAACGACAATATCGAACTCCAGCCCTTTTAGTGCGGTGATCGCATCAATGCCGTCAACCGCTGTTTGGACATAGTAACCGGCCGATTCGAGGATATTTTTCAGCAATGTCCGTGCGGTAATCGAGTCTTCCGCCACAAGAATTCTTTTGATTCCAGGAACTGTTTCTTCCGCCGCGACTGACAGACTCGGAGCGACTGAGACCTTGATAGCGGAGCTGATCAGGTCTGCCACATTGAGGATAGGCACCACCATACCGTTTCCCAGGACGGTTGCGCCCGCAATGTTTTTGACGCGGGAAAGTTGTCTGCCGAGCGGTTTCACCAGTATTTCCTGTTCGTGCAAGACTTCATCTACCATAAAAGCCACGCGTGTTTCAGCTGAGCGTAACACCACTACTTGAACATAAGCATCGGCGGTCTGCTGCCGATTGCCTGCTGTTTTCAGTTCTAGTGCGTCGGCAAGTCTGATGAGCGAGACCGGCTGCCCGTCGAAAACAAGGGTTTCGCGGTTCTCTACTGTTTGAATCGCCTCTTTTTTGGCCCTTGCAACTCTCTCAACATTTGTGGAGGGCAGAACGAAAAGCTGTTCAGAAACCCTGACAAGATTTCCCCGAAACGTCGCAAGAGTCACGGGTACGACCATTCGGAATGTTGTCCCTGTATCCATCCGGGTATCAACCGTTACCGTGCCGTTCAGTTTCTCGATCTTCTCCCTGACAATGGCAAGTCCGAGTCCTCTGCCGGAGATGTCGGTGATCATGGGACTTGTTGTCACGCCTGAATGAAAAACGAGCAGAAGGGCTTCCCCCTCTCCAAGTTTATTTGCAGCGTCCTGCGATATCATCGCATGACTCACGGCGAACGATTTTATTTTCGCTACGTCGATCCCTGCCCCGTCGTCCGAAACCACAATCTCGATCTTGCCATCCCTCGAAGAGACGACCATCTTTATTTTTCCACACGGCAGCTTTCCTATTTTTTCCCGCTCCTCAGGCATTTCAATGCCGTGGTCGATACAATTTCTCACCAGATGCATGAGCGGGTCTTTCATCTCCTCCAGCACCCGCCTGTCTACTTCGATCTCGCCGCCTTCCGTAGTCAGTTCGACTTTTTTACCCTCCGCACGCGCAAGATCCCGCACAAATCTGGGAAATATTTCAAGCATCGACAAGAAAGGAAGCATCAATGTTTTCTTAATATCATCAAGCAGCTTATCGACCATAGCACCAGATGTGCGGTGATCGTATTCGGCCGCCCTAGTTATAGCAGACACCTTGGTTTCGAAGAAAGAAATAAAAGGATCTGATAATAAAGTATTGCTTGTATGGTGACTCCGCGAAATCACATTGGCGCCTTGTCTTTGCGTCTCCTTTTTCCACAAGTCGAACGCCTTTTTCAAATCCGTCAATTCTGCTGCGCGCTCGCCAGTTGCCAACTTGACCGCAATCATCTCTTCAGCCTGTAGGAGCAAGGTATCGAGCTTTGATGCTGAAACTCGTACACTCTCTGAAGTGACTGGAACTGTAGAGGCGACGAAAGATTGATCCGGGGGCTCTGCGAAATGTCCGACTGTTGATTCCTCCAGGGGTTCAGCCACATTCACTTCAGGGCTTTCCCGTTTCTCAGGCTCGACCTGGCTGCATTTCTCGGCTTCTAAAGACGCTTCCCCTGTTATCGCACCATCGAGCTGTTGTATCAATTTTCTTATTACCGACTTTTCCGAGGCCACGGGCTCTCGACCATCGGCCAGCCCGAAACAAAAGTCTACAGTCTGATGAAGCAACTCGCTTATCCTCGTAGAAAGGACGATCTTTCCGCGTTTAAGTGCGGAAAAAACATTCTCCATTGCCTGGCAAACAGATACAATAGCGATCAGGTTCACCGACCGGGCAGCTCCTTTGAGACTGTGTGCTTCACGGTACACGGTCTCGACGATCTCAGCCTGCTTTGCCGAATCGACTTTGCCCATCTCGGTGAGTCTGGACGAAATTACATTGAGATGCTCCTGTGCCTCTATCCTAAACGTTGAAAGAAGTCTCTTCAGGAACTCTTCATTATTAGTGTTCATATCAACTCCAATATCGGATCGAAGCCAGCACTTTGTGCTTCAATAAACAAGTCGCAACCGCGCAACTATACTTTATATTTCCCCACTAATTCCTTCAGTTTCTGTCCGAGTTCGTTCAAGGCATGCGCCGCCTGCTCAGCCTGTTTCGTCCCCGATACGTTCTGCTGTGCCGCCTGTTTAATGTTCTCCATCGCTACCGCTACTTGATCTATTCCAGCCAACTGCTGCTGGCTGGATGCCGCTATCTGCGAAGCCGCCTGCGCAGCCTCCCTAATGCTTTCCGCCAGCTTCCTGATGGACTCACCTGACTCGGTCGCCTGCTTTACTCCGCCTTCCACTGCTTTGCTCACCTGCTCCGCAGCCAACACCGATTTGCCGGTCGCCTTCTGTATGTCTCCCAGGATTGCACGCACCTGTTCCGTCGCGTGTTTCGACTGATCCGCCAGACTCTTGATTTCCTGCGCCACCACCGCAAATCCCTTACCTTGCTCTCCTGCCTTCGATGCCTCTATCGCCGCATTTACAGCTAGAAGATTAGATTGCTGCGCAAGGTCGTTGACGACCGTTATAATCTCACCGACTGCTTGAGTCTGCTCGCTCAACATGACTACGCTCTCGGCAACGGTTTCCATCAATCCGTTGATCTGATTGATGCCGGTAAGCGTCTCTGACACGGCTGCATTGCCCTGTTCAGCTACCAGCGCCGCTTTCTGCGAGTTGTCCGAAACGCCCCTTGATTTCTGCGCAGACACTTGCGCCGTCTGCTTCACTTCCTCCATGGTAGCGGTGGTCTCGCTCACCGATGTTGCCGTCTCGGCCATACCCGCTGCGATCTCGGTTGTCGATGACAGGATCTCGCTCGCCGATGATGCCAGGACATTGACTCCGTCCCGTATCTCCTGGTTTATCTTCCGGAGATTTTCAATCATATTCGCAAAAGCATTCCCCAGAACGTCCTTGTCCGAAACGGGCTTTACCGTCACCACAAGATCACCGCCCGCTACTCGCCCGGACACCGCAGCTAAATCCTGGAAATACCTGATCATAGCCCCAAATGCCCTCGTCAGGCCTCCGACTTCATCCTTTCTATCGTTCAGATTTATAGCAACTCCAAGATCGCCTGAAGCGATCCGGCCTGCTGCAGTAGTGATCTCTTTGAGCGGTTTTGCAATGAGCTTGTCAAGCAATAAGACAGCTCCCGTACCAAGAACCAATACAAGGATGCTGACAATGATAAAGATCCAGGATAGTGTTTCCGCCTTTTTCTCCGCTTGAGCAATGCGCGCCTTTGCCCGTGCAATAGCACTATCCCCAAGGTCCTTTGCAATAGCCCTTATCCGATCATATCGCTCTTCCTGGACATTAGCAGCCAGTTTTTCCGCCTCACTGATCATGCCCCGGTGGATAAGAGAAAATTGTTCATCTCTGGTTTTCCGATACTCAGCCAAGACCGAAACCATTTCCTCAAATTGCTTCGATTCCTGCGGTCGGCCCTTTAATGATTCAGAAACAAGCTTCAGCCCGCTATCGATCTCCTTTGCTTTTTCTCTGATTTCCCTTTCGAGCGACTGCTGCTTTATCGTGTCCTTTATCATCATCATTTCGAGCACTTGAGCACGGGTACGATTCTGGTCCGATCTCAATTCAACCAGCTCAATCGACGATAAAAAGTCCTGCTGAAACAGCTCATCCTGAGACTGACGGATTGTCGTAAGGCCATTGAAGGCTATCGCAATAACAACCAGCAGAAAAAAAACCATAAATCCGAAAATGAGAAAGAGCTTCGTCCGCGTCGAGAGATTAACAAACCAATTCATTGTTCCTCCTTGCGATCATGCTTCTTCGTGAACTACGATATTCTTGTCTGCTAAAATTCTGGCCGCGTCGAGGATCACTATTCGCTCCACGGTCACACCTTTTAAAAAATCCTTACGGATGCCTGTGAGCGTGGGCAAGGGAGGGCTCAGCTCGCTGAGTGCTATGTTCCTCACGCCGAGTATCTCATCTGCCAGGATACCGAATTCCATTTTATCGTCATGGATGATGATGACTTTGTTTAGGTCGCTGATCCCTTTTTCTGGCATGTCAAAAAATTTCTTAATATCTACTACTGAAACTATCCGACCACGCACGTTAATGATGCCCAGGACAAAAGCTGGCGTGCCGGGAAGGGGCGTAAAATCCTTCAGCGGCCATACCTCTTCGATGTATGAAGTTTCCAATCCGTATCTCTCAGTGGCCAGGATGAACACTACGATCTCTACACTCTGGCCCGTTTTTTCTTCCTTTTCTTCTCGCGCAAGGGCAGTCGCTCTCTCTTTTAGGACCGTCATCACCTTTTCTATGTCCGGCGTAATCCCTGTCTCCAGCGCTTGGCTTAGGGTTTCCACGCGGTGGTGCACTTCGGCCCAGTCGATTGCCGGGGCTTTTTTCTGTTTTGTCTTCTTGTCGTTCATGCGACCGCCCTTATCGTATTTTCAATAATCTCTATCATTCTGCCTACGGTAACTCCCTCAGTTTCGGCAACTAAATCGTCCGGTGCACACTTCTTTAACAGGGAAAGCGCATTATTGAAGCATCTCGTTGCTTCCTCCGGCTTCCCCCTGCGTCTCGCCAGGTTCCCGAGGGTAAAATGGGCGAGCGCGAAATCCTGGTCTAGATAGAGCGCACGCTTCAATGCTGCGGTAGCCTCGTCATCCTTCCCCTGCTCCTGAAGGATGGTGGCCAGCAGATAATGGCATCCTGGATCCAGCTTTGCGGCAACCAGCGCCTTTTCGCACCACTGGGCGGCCTCGGCGAGTTTTCCTTGGTTGGCGAATGACCTAGCCAGAAGTTCAAGGTGTTTTGCGTCATTCACTTTCAACAGCAGTGCCGACACAGCCTTATTTGTCACCTCGTCACACCGACCTTGTCCGTATAGAGCACACACTTTTTCAAGAACATCCATAGGGCTCTCAGCCGTCTTTGAGGAAACGGCATCTGCGGCCGCGACAGTGATACCAGCCTCCATTTCGAAACAGACGTCCGGCGTCGGCAGTAATAGCTCGCTCCCAAGCATATTTTCATCGGAAAATGGTGGAATGACCGCAGCCGTGCCACCTAGAGAACTGTCTTTCCTGTAGAAGGTGAACCCAGTGCGATTCACCGCAGCAAACTCAGGGAAGAGCTGATTCGAACTCTCGCTGGGGCTGACTATCAGCCAGCCTCCCTCTACAAGTGATCCATGCATTTTCCGTATCACTTTTCTTTGGACATCAGGGGAAAAATACATGAGCACGTTCCTGAGGAAAATAACGTCCATTGCATTTGTAACATTGAATAGAGAAGGATAATAATCTTCGACCAGATTAAGGTAGGCAAACGTCACTATCCTGCTGATAGCAGGAAGTATCTCTAACTGTCCCTTCGCTGTCTTCCTGAAATACATCTCTTTGACTAAAGGCGGTACATCCCGAAAAGACCAATCAGTATAAATACCTTCCTCTGCTTTTAGAAGGAAACGCGGATTGATATCGCTGCCGAGAACGGTGATATTCCAGTCCATGATGTCGGGAATCATTTTCCTGAGAAGGATAGCAATGGAATAGGGTTCCTCCCCCGATGCGCAGCCTGCTGACCATACCCTCAGAGACTGATTACCACCTCGGCGTTGGTTGATCAGCTCCAGGAAAATGCGAGTTTCGAGGGTTTCGAAAATCTGCCTGTCACGGAAAAAATATGTCTCTCCTACAGTGAGATGGCTCGCGAGGACCTCTATCTGGCGCCTCGTCAGCGGTGTGGACAAAAGCCAGCCGGCGCATGAAGTCGCGTCTTCGAAGCCAAACTCTTTCGCAGCAGTATACATTCCTCTCTCGATATCCCCCCATCTGTCCTTCGCAAAATGGAGACCCATCTGACGGGAAATCAGTTGGCTCAATTCGAGAAGCAAGTGTGCGGGCATATGGGTTTTCTTCTCTGTCACAGTTCAACTCAATGCCTGGTCGAGCAGTTGTTCCTCTTCGAGAGAGAGAAACTTGTCCAGGTCATGAATCAGCACCAGGCCGTCATTGAGTTTCACCACCCCATCGATATACTCAAGCCCGGGGACTATATCACCCGGTTTGACGACTGCTGCGTCGTTATATTCGATCACTCCACTCACCACATCTACAACGAGGGCAACCGGACGCCCCGATGTCTCAGCGATGATTAGAGAGTCGTTTATTGATATTTCTCGTTCCGGCAGACCGAACCTCTTACGAATGTTCAAGACAGGGATAACCCTGCCACGGATATTAATGACGCCAAGTACAATATCGGGGGCTTTGGGAAGGGGAGTTATTTCGACGGCACGTATGATTCTTTCCACCGTTGCGATATCCAACGCACATCGCAGCGCTGCAACGGCAAAGATTAGTAGTTTATCTTGTCTGTTCATTGGTCAATCGGGGGGAGTGTCCGAAAAGCTTGTCACATATATACTCTCGAAGCGAGTTCTGATTGCTGATCCGGTGACAATAGGTTGCAAGCATTTTTCTACTCACAGTGTCTATCTTACTTGCCAATCTGCAAGTAAAGCAAATAGAGCGTCTTAAACTGCAGCCATTAAATTGCCGAACGAACGAACGCTGGTTAGATCATATATTTCCTCAAATCCCCTATGAAGCTTCTTAAACATCCTCAGCACTTCCGGATCAAAATGCGACGGCAGTGTTCTCCCATCGCCATAAACTATAATCTTGTATGTAGTTTCATGATCGAAAGCCGGTTTATATGAGCGCTTGCTTCTCAGCGCGTCATACTGGTCCCCGATTGTCAATATTCTTCCTTCGATAGGAATCTGTTCCCCTTTAAGCCCCTGAGGATAGCCGCTACCGTCCCATCTCTCGTGGTGAGAGGCGGCTATTTTATTGCCTATGATCAGTCTTGGATGATTTCCTATGATCGCCGATCCATAGACCGTATGTTTTTTTATCTCGCCCCATTCTTTAGCCGTTAATTTCCCCGGCTTTTTCAGGATGTCAGGATGTACGTGGATCTTTCCGACATCATGCAGGGCGGCCTGAACACGCATAGCCTCGACAAATTTCTCCGGCGCTCCGAGGCCGTCCGCAATCATGGCGCTGTAATCGCCGACACGCCGAATATGAGTGCCTGTGTCATCGTCATTTGCCTCTGATGCACGCGCAAGCCCATCGACTATATATCTAAAAGCTGATTCCGTTTCGCGGATCTGGCCGGAGAGGGACTTCAGGAACAGGCTTTGCATAACAAAGCTGTTCAAGACTGACGCATCATAGGGCGTAACGTCCCTGCCATAATTCACGGCAAAGATACAGAGCGATTCGCTCAGATAGCACGCCATGTTGGACACCTCTATGGATAGTGATGCAAGCGTTCTTACAAATAATTGAAATTCAGGTTTTTGATCCCGTCCTGCCATGTTGTAAAAAACGACCCTCGAATTGTCAGTTTTGCCCAAGTCTTGCAGGCCGTAAACGCCCGTGAGAAGCGTCCTGTGCAGCGCCCTAAAATCATAATCGTACTGGTACCATCGCCAAGCATGACCCTCACCCGACATGCCGACGATTAATAACTGCGGTTTATCATACTGATCGACAGCTTTACGGATAATCTGATTTACAATAGCATCTACCTTCGGGAGAAAAACGAACTTCAGCGGATCAAATGACTCTATGCTTGTCTGGCCGAAGATTATCATATTATTGATCTCTTCGTAGGAGTGATTGAGACGGTCGTTCAAGATCTTCATTTTTAGAAGCATTCTAATGCGAGCGATGACCTCCACTCGGTCGATCGGTTTGGAGATGAAGTCCTCGGCCCCAGCATCGATGCTCTTGATTCGGTCTTCTTTCGCCGAAAGTGTAGTAAGCATGACCACTGGAATGCTCCGGAGCCGCTCGTCTCCCTTGATCCTCCTGCAGACTTCAAACCCATCGATCTTCGGCATCATAACGTCGAGCAGCACGAGGTCAATGGTGTTTGTACCGATTGTCTTCAGAGCCACTTCACCGTCTTCCGCCTCGACAATTTCGTAACCCTCCGGAATAAGATAGGCTTTGAGAAGTGAAAGGTTTGTGGGCTCGTCATCGACTACTAAGATTACTGGTTTATTTTTCATCCTCTATCACTCTCTCCAGTCTGTTAGAAAACTCACATGATAAATTGATTAATTACTTTCACAAAGGTGCGCGTATCGATCAATTTGCATAATTGTGTCGTATATTTATCAGTGTTCACCGATTCTATCTGCAGACACCCCGCTCTTTCTTGAATATCAATTTATGATTCCCAAGTCACTGGTAAAAAACGTCTGCTTTCTAATTAACCAAGATACCCCGTCACGGTTATAACGTCTAGGTTCATTATCGTTGCAATCTCCTGTGTGCTGTTGCCTTGATTTTTCAAAAGTCTAGCACGAGTGCAATGAGAAAGTGTGACGATGTCCTCTTTATTGTTAATCGGTTGTGGATGCTGTGCAGGCACATGAACAAGTGTGGTCAACTTGCGTTTATCACCAGTTTCCTCGATCGCATTATGTCCGCTTGACTCACACTTGGAAGTTGGAAATATCATCGCTTTGGTCTCCTTACAAATTGCTCTTATAAGATGTTATCGACATTGCATAAATTATCTTGAGTGTTTATCTTTGGAGAGCCTTGTCTCGTAATCCAGATGACATTGTACAACCCCGATCAATTCCATCAGCGATGATTACCGTTAATACTCTCCGGCATATTCAATACGCTTTCCGGTAATAATTTCTGTGAGCACATAGCATTAACAATCCCACTGTTTTTTGGAGACTTGTACTGGGAATCATCGACTGGAATAAGGCGCCCAGTTTGAATATTACTTGGAAGAACACATCGTCCATTTATCCAGAAAAAAGGCTTCATCATTTTAAAGACTTCTGCACGGAGGCATTACCAAGGTGGCTTCTTATTGCCGATGATTTTAGAAAGAATCTTTCACCTACGGCAGAGTATTGACAGGATTGATTCCAGGAAGTACAGCTCCGTTCGGATTTTGGCCATATCGACAAAAAACCGGCCTTTCTTATAACAAAGTTTGTTATTCTATGTTGTCCTAAATGGAGGGAAAAGGAGGATAAAACCATGAACATTTCACTTACGCCACAGCTCGAAGAGATGGTTAAAACGAAGGTTGCAAGCGGGCTTTATGGTTCCGCAAGCGAAGTCTTGCGCGAAGCCTTACGCCTTCTTGAAGAACGAGACCGGATACACGCTATGCGTATTGAAGAGCTAAGAGCCGAAATCAAGAAAGGC
>Ga0182010_10000877_pt1 | contig 16719 bp, 13 predicted proteins | sample 611E1MmetaG_FD_120488 | JGI IMG/M metagenome (GOLD analysis project Ga0182010, IMG submission 120488) | Permafrost microbial communities from Stordalen Mire, Sweden - 611E1M metaG | ecosystem: Environmental > Terrestrial > Soil > Wetlands > Permafrost | place: Sweden: Stordalen | collected...
AAACCTGAAAATAGATTTTTATGAGGCAATGCGTAGATTTCATGGCGAAGGATTCGGAATATTGGGTTCCTTTGTTTTCGGATTTGATTTCGAAAATAAAAATGTGTTCGAGCAAACCTATGACTTCATAATGAAAAGCTATATGGATGTCGTCCAGCTGAGGATTCTTACTCCGTATCCCGGAACGCGATTATATAAGCGACTCTCAGACGAAGGCCGGTTGTTTGAGCATGACTGGTGGCTCCAGGGTCATCCTCCTGATACGATTCTATACCAGCCCAAGGGCATGACGGTTGAAGAACTCATTAGCGGCTACGCCGGATTGAACAGACAAGCCTATTCTACGGGCGCCATAATGAAACGATTCCTTGGCATGACCCCATGGAAGCGGACGTTGCTGGGTTGCATGACGTACACAGGGGTCAATCTGTCTACCCGCAAACGTTATTTCAAGGGCCTGAGCAATCCACAACCATTTGCAGCGCCTTCCAAGCCTAGCGGGAATGCATTAGATTCAACCAGGAAACAGTAGTAGTGAGATTATGTGGCCTATTTGAAAAATAGTTAGGATGAAAGCCGAAGAACATCCACGGACAGATTAGGATCATGGGAAGGGGAAAAAATGGCAAATTCTGTCTTTTCTTTCTCAGTAGGACTTCGGACTCGGATCTTCGTCGACATTTCTATTCTGCAGTCAGCCTTCCGTCCGCCCAGCATTAAGCTTTTACTCTATTACGGTGTGGATTCCCTGGGTGTTTCGAGAATCGAACACTGATCCTTTCCAATTATACCCATCAATATATTAAGGATGACTTCTATCGATGACTCCGAGTAAGCGTCGAAACATTTCTCGATGCGAGGTTAGAAAAAAGCGTCGAAAGTAAATAATCGCCCACCGTAGAGATTTCAGGGTGGACTCATCGATGCTCAGCGAGTCAGATCAAGGCGCGTTTTGAGACAACATCTACGACGGATCAACAATAGTCTCTTCCCGTAAATCATCGATCTTGTGAGACCATGCATGCCCAACGAGAAAATGTATCAAAGACGCTAAGTAATTACGACTCACTGTTTACTTTTTCCTTGTTTGGAGCTATTCCAATGTCAGGAGTTAAAAAACAGTGGTTGAAGAGGAGAATCGATGAAGGGATACGACAAACAAAGCAGGTCAAGCAGTCTGGACGAAGAGTTGGAGATGGAGAATGTGTACGTAGTGGATACAAGTGTGATAATCGCTGATCCAGACGTATTTTGCAAACTTGGTCGACATCGGATAATAGTGCCGATTGCTGTCAAAAAAGAACTCAATGGTTTGAGGCTGAGCACTGTAACAAGGAAAGCCGACGCAGCCGCGAAGGCATCTCAGACCCTGGCCGATTTAGGGCGCCGTCAGAATATAGCTTTCGGTGTAATAACGCCCGAAGGTGCTTTCGTTCGAATATTTAAAAGGTATGTGCTGGTCAGTGAACTGGAAGGCTGGGCCGACAATCGCATTGTCGGGGCGGCCCTTAAGCTCCGGGAGGAGAATAAGTATTATAACGTTGTCCTGTTAACCAACGATCGTAAAATGAGGCACATCACGCGATCATATGGAATACGGGCCGAGGAATATCCACTCAGCATGGACTAAATGGCTGGTGAAGTCATGAAGAGAGGAAAGCTGAAGCAACAAATCTGGCAGGGGAATAATACAAAAGCTATGTTGGAGCGGCTAATCACCCCGCCTCACTATCGATTCAATGAAAAGCGACGCGGATGATTACGACTTGCCTATGGCTATTGATACGGATAGTCGCTTAATCAATAACAAAGCATTACTATTTCTGAGCAGGAGGAAGCCATGGATGTTTTTGTAACATTACCCGAAGATGAAAGCCTGAAAGAAGCCGGATCATTTGCGAATGATGGATATGTGCTTGATGACGAAATGCTGGAGAAGTATAGACGCAGTAGGATAACCATGCGGCAGGGTCAGATCCTGACGCGCCGAAAAATGTTTTGCAAGAATGCCAGTGTTTTTGATGTTAGCGGCCGGAAGATTGTCTGGGGCGATATCGGCCAAGATGACGTCAAAGAGATGTATGGTGTCTATTACATCCTGAGCGAGCATAGCTCATTTTGGTCACCGGTCGTGCAGGACGTTAAGGACTGGAGTCGCAGGAGTGATGATCCGCTTTCAGAATCACTCTGTCGGCAGTTCCTGCCGAAATTAGAACCGGTCCGTTTTAAGATCGAGACTGTAAAAAGATTCGCAATCGCGCGCATAGTCGACGGGAAGATACAGTCATCTCGGAAACTCTACAGTGCTAATTACCAGCCGGCGGTCATATTCTTTTCGCCGGAATAGAGGGGAGGGCAATATGGACGAAGAAAAAAAAGGTAATATACCGCGTTGTCTGGGACAAATTACATGCTGCTTTGGGCAATGACGGCTCTAAGATTAACACAGAGTGGTTGACAATACTTTATTGGGGAGAATAAATAGTTATGGGAAAGAAGATATTTAGCAGCTTTATAATTTTGTGGGCTACTCTGGATTTACCGACACTCGGGGGAGTGTTGATCTTTACCTCTGGACTGGTCCTGGCAGCATACATTTGGCTGCGGTGGGGCGCGAATGGCAATAAAGAAGGCACAGGGTGATCGCACCGAGCTTGACGCTCTCCGATACCACAATGGTGTCCGCCTTACCGCGTATATGTTCATTCACGGGTCGCGCCCAGCGCAGTGGTGGATTACGATGTCACCACATCCTTGTCAGTTTTCAATGTGGAAGAACGTTTCACAATCGATGAAGTTGCCGCAAACAGGGCATTGGGGTTCGATAATCTTAACCAATCTACTGCCGATAGTCATTTCCCTTACATTTACTGGAACGGTTTCGGAAAGTGGATTTACCAAAGTAAGACAATTATTGCAAACAATGCACTCCATAACCATTAACCCTTTCAGGTTAGCCCGCAGCTTTCTGATGTAGTTAAGTCGTTTCTCCCTGTCAAGGAACTCTAGCTTCACTACTTCACGGTCAATCATGATGTTTTTATCATTTCTTATCATAAGGAATAGATAGTGACTTGCCCGGGGAAAGTAAACAACTAGAAGGCAACTTTGCTAAAGAAAAGAGTATGATGTTTTCTTGCTACAAAAAAGAAGAGAAGCCGTAATCACTCTGACGCAACAGTATACGAATAGCAATGGCTGTAAGGCAGCCCTAAAGAACGAATCATTCTTTCCAGACCGCGGCGGGCTGAAAATTCGGGATTAGGAGCAGTTCACAGGGCTATGGGCAAGGCATATACTGGCTATAACATTTCTTATAAGCAGTATTGTGGTATAATAAAAAAATGGACAAATGGTCTATCGCCTCAGCTGCTTTACCAGAACGGCCAACACCCAACGGCTTGCTGTCAGACTGGGCCAGGTGGTATTTCAGGTTGCAAGTCGACGGGATAGGAGCTCCACTTACTCAGAAAGCAAAGCGCCAGGATCTCGAGAAATTTCTGGACTACTTTATAAAAGCGATCGGGGATAAACCAGTGTCTTCGTGGCGCAAGCCGGTTACGCAGTCTTTTATAAACAATCTCAAATCATTGACATATAGATCCTCTTCGATCAGCAGAATCCTGGCAACACTGTCCAGTTTTGCCCGTTATCTTGAGCGACAATCCGTGATCAGCCCTGACGATAATCCCCTCTGGGGTGTTCAAAAGCCACTTCGCAGCTTGATGAAGCCCAAGCACATCGCAATATACGGTCCCGGGGGCGAGCTGTTTATGGAAGGGCCTGCAGCATATGACCAGTTCCTATCGGCGGCCAACAACATAATTCAGGGCCAGATTGAAAACGGAGTCGTTCGTTTTCCACGAAGAGTTTGGCCGTATCGGGACAAGGCCCTGCTACAGTTTCTTTACCACACGGGGCTTCGTGTAGCAGAGGTTTGCAATCTCGATTATGGGCATATGCAGCCCGCTCCGTATGCTAAGGCTCGTATCTTTAAAGATGTTGTCTGTAAGGGAAATAAGGAACGCGACATCTTCCTGGACGAGGTCGCAACGCTGGGACTCGAGGAGTTTTTTGATCATGAAAGGAAGAGAGGGGAAGGCCCCCTATTCCCGTCAGCACGAGAGCGCAACAAAAAGAAGCCGGCTGCAGGCGACCTCACCATGGGAGAGTACGATTTAGCCAGACTGTCTACTTCGTCGGTGAGAGTTATATTGAATCGCATAGGGCGTGAGGCTTGTGCTCTGTTAGGAGATGGATATTATGCCAAGATTCACCCGCATCGGTTACGACATGAGCGGGGTTATAATCTGAAAATGGCCGGCGCAGACCCGGGCGATATCCAGAAGGAGCTTGGGCACTCTACCCCAAACTATGCACCCCTGTATTCTCAGCCAACCGATAATGAGCGCTTTGAGTGGCTGAACAGTATCGCCAAGAAGCAGAATGAAGGCTCGCAGTGAGGACCGTCGGTCGACATATAAGGAGAATTACACATTGTGGGACGAAGTGTTCAGCGACAACTTTGCATGGAGAGCTGCAAGTAACGATGTCTGCAAAATTGATTCGGCCCTCCGGCTGCCCATTTCGACCAGTCAGACATACGCCAGCAGCTGCCCGCCGTGCTATTGAACGAACGTTCACTAGTGTGATAGAATAGTAGATGGAGCAATTATCTCTCATAACCCATGTCCGGAAAGTTGCGCCGACCGAGCCTTTATTGACGATGCCGGATACGCCACTTACGGGCAAATCGACAATAAACGAGGCCTTGATTAAATATCAGAACCACCTGATAGCCGGCAGATACAAGACGTCCACTGCTGATGCTTACGCCAAATCGATACGCAACTTCTCGAGGGGGAAAGGGGATCTGCCGGTTGGGAAGCCAACGAATGAAATGAAACTTGCCATAGAATCGTTCATCGCTCACCAGAAGCGCGTCGGCATGGACGAAAAGACGGTTGCATGCCGGATCAACGCACTGCGTAATTTTTTCGGTTGGCTCACGGACGAAAGGATCATTCCCTACAACCCGATGGTAAAGATATTTCCACCTCACGTCAAGCAGGGGGAGCCTATAGTGCTTAGCAAGTCCCAATATGATGAATATATGAAGGCTGCAGAAAACGATGTGCGTGATCTGGTCTTTGCAATCATTGCACTAGAGGCGGGACCTAAGAGGAGTGAGCTTGTCCTCATCGACGAGACTGACGTGAACGTTGAGAGTCGATACCGGCCCACTGTCTGGATTGCCCGGCATGACAGATTACATCGGCGTGAATTGGAGCTGCCGACGTTTTTTGTTGACGCTTTCAAAGAATACGTCACTAAACCCCGCAACTCTTCGAATTTGTTCGGGTTGGCGCCTCGCGGCTGTAATTACGTAAGTCAGGAGATTGCAGAGCGCGCAGGGCTCGACATGAAGGTGCCAGTATCGGTCCTCCGAGATACCTATGCCATTCGGAGGATCTCAGCTGGCGTTGATGTGGTTAAAGTTCTAAAGAGTTTGGGGCTGCAAGATCGGAGCATTGATGCCGATGTCATCGATCGTTACAAGATGGCAGCGGTTACGCACAGATAGCCGTTTCTCACCACTCGACACATTGTAAGGCAACTAATGCTTATTCCGGTGAACTCTGCCCTTCTATTACGGAGACCCCTTGTCTTTATCATGTAAAGGAGTCCCTATGCCCTGCGATGTTATGGTTTGCGTAGATGATATTTGACAACCGCCGGTTTGACTGCTGCAGCGACCTCTGCCATTGCATCATTTGTCTTTGAGAGGATAGTTATTGCCTCATTGAGTATTCTGGGTTGCTATGAATATGCATTTGAATTCATATTCAGACTCGATGAAATGCCAAGCCCAAGTATTGGCCCGATCCTCGAGAAAAAAATTCGCTTTTAATAATTGCAGACATAATCCTCACTTTATTGAAAAAAGATTCTATGTTATTATGTCCTTGTCTGACTTGGCATTTTAAGAAAATTAAGGGGCCTATGCTAGCGTTTTGTATTAGAAAGCGAATCTTCAGTCTTGTTATCGTCCTATATTTTTCCATTTATGCTGCATCACCGCTTTTTTATGTATGTGCCAAACAAAGGTCGTCTGAGGGTCTTCATGCAGTAGGAACCGAATTAGCCTATGGAACGGACTTACATATTTTTCTTTATGATCTCATTTACTCGACTTTCGACTCTAAGTATAGCAAGGAGAACCCAGAGCCAATTGCTGGAATTCTACTCCTGAAGAAGAGAGCGGTTTTATCCGATGATAAGGCCTCAAATCGTATCTGCATTGCAGGTATAGCAAAGTTGAATGAACATTTGTTTTTTTTGAGTGATCCATCGTTTTCAATATCCATGCTTTCCCTATGTAATTCCTACGAGAATTTCCCGCTATTATTTTCAGATCTCTCTCCGCCACAATTCACATGATCAGCTAATTTCACAAAATGTATTACATCTCTTTTTAAGAGATATATATGCCATTTATGGAACAGTCCGACCATTGTCATGAATATTATTCCCGTCAATGCCCGGAATTGAATTCGTCTTTTTAGGAGGACCAATGAAAAAGCTTATTGTGGTTTCGATGATAGTAGGGATCATCGGGTTCGGATGTTCTCAAAAAGCAGTTGTACAGAGTGAAGCTCCCTTACAAAAACCGGTGCCAACAGTGGTTGAAAGCAAACCAGTTGTCGTACAAAAAACTGAACTGGTGGCTCCACAGGAAAATATAAACGAAAAAGACCTAGAGATGCAGCGTTTAAAAAAAGAACTGCAAGCAAAACTGAAGGACATTCATTTTAATTTTGACAAATCTGATCTGGAAAGCAGTGCAAAACCTGTACTCAACGATTTGGCTAATATTCTTACGAAGCATCCGAAACTGAAAGTCATTGTTGAGGGCAACTGCGATGAGAGGGGCACAAGCGAGTATAATATGGCGCTTGCAGACAAGAGGGCTAGTGTCGCCAAACAATACCTTATTTCTGCAGGCATTCCATCAGCAAGAATTGACACTGTCAGTTATGGGAAAGAAAAGCCTCTCTGCACCCAGAGCACAGAGGAGTGCTGGACCAAAAACAGAAGAGATCACTTTGTTTTGAATTAAAACCTAAGAGTTGATTCTCTTTCCATGAAGAGAATAAATGAACAAAGCATTGCAAGACCTGCATGATCCCGTGCAGGTCTTGCAATGCCTTCAAATCTGACCTAATATGCTGTCACATCAATTGCATGAAATAATACTTAACGCTCTCTTTAATGTTATGACGTGATAGTCCACCTGCTTACTCATATATCTATAGTTATTTATGGGCCAGTATATACTGCATCTTTCTTGGGAGCTATGTTACTTTGCAATGGTAAATTCGGAAGCGTCGAAATAGAACTCCTTCCTCAATAGGCGGCACCATGTCTATTATAAATTCTGCACTTTTCAACCGATAATGCGGCAACGAATCAGCCTGCTCATACCTCCTGAGCCTCTTCTTCAATAACTGCCCGGCAATATTGGGCCGTGGTTTAGATACGATGTTCCATCATTGGGGCTTTAATTAATCTGGATTTGGCTTTGCCTGAAATATCGTCTGGCTGTCAATCTTACGAAAATGCACGGCCGAGTCACATAATTCACAATTGTTCATAATCCCTTCATAGGGGGTTCACATTCATTTGTTATTGTGCAGGTATGTGAAGAAATAATCTGCAATAGCTGGGACTACTGAAAGATGCGCTGTAAATGAATCGGATAGTTAAACAGTTGCTCTATCACGAATCCCAGACTTGCAAACAACGGCCGCGATCCCGGTAGTATAAAGCGTTGTGGTACAGAAGATTCGCTACTGCCGTACGGGATATGGCTATCCGGCAGAATATCCTTGTAACAATATGAGAATAACAGGAGGTAAAGATGATTGTGCGAAAAAAAATGATTATGATTGTGATAACTGTTGTCGGAATTGGAATTTCAGTGGGTCTCAACTTCAATTCTATTGCCTATTCGGAAGAGACGAAGATCTCGAGGGATGCCATTGAATTGCTTTCTAAAACAGACCGGGCAATGGCCGAAGTGGCAGCTGCAGTCAAGCCAGCAGTTGTAAATATTTCATCCACGCACACGGTAAAGACGCAGGGCATTGCCAATCCTTTTAATAACGATCCTTTATTCAAGAGATTCTTCGGCGACCAATTCGGCGGTTTTGGACAACCTCGCGAATTTAAACAGGCCGGTCTCGGATCGGGTGTTATCGTCAATAAGGATGGCTATATCCTCACAAATAACCATGTAATAAAAGACGCCGATGAGATCAAGATCAGGCTTTCGGACAAACGCGAATTTAAGGGAACGGTCATCGGGACTGATCCAAAAACAGATCTCGCAGTCGTCAAGATAGAAGCTCATAACCTGCCGGTGTTAAAACTTGGTGACTCCGAACATTTGAAGGTTGGAGAGACCGTTCTGGCCGTCGGGATCCCGTTTGGGCTGAACCAGACAGTGACGTCAGGCATTGTTAGTGCAGTCGGCAGGGCGGATGTTGGCATAGCCGATTTCGAAGATTTCATCCAGACTGATGCGGCTATCAATCCCGGCAATTCCGGAGGGGCGCTAGTCAATATTTATGGCGAGCTCATTGGGATCAATACTGCTATATTCAGTACTTCGGGTGGATACCAGGGAATTGGCTTCGCTATCCCGAGCAATATAGCAAAGGTAGTAATGACCAGTCTCATCAAGAGCGGCAAAGTCGTTAGGGGATGGCTAGGAGTATCGATTCAACCGGTCACTCCTGAGCTTGCAAAACAATTCAACATTAAGGAGGGAAAGGGAGTCCTTGTCGGAGATGTCACGGAGGATAGTCCAGCTGAGAAAGCGGGCATGAAAAGAGGAGATGTAATTAGTGAATATAATGGGAACTCGATCACCGATCCTGCAATGCTCAGGAACCTAGTTGCAGGGACTGCACCTAATACTGCGGTTTCGATCATGCTGCTGCGTGGCGGGAAGCCTCACACCGTAAGGGTGACTGTAGGTGAATTGCCAGCATCGTTGCAGAAGATAGGCAAGGAATACGACAATCTTCTTAAGGGTGTCCAGGTACAGGACCTCACTCCCGAAATCAGGAAGGAACTGAACATACCAAAACAAGTAAATGGCGTCATAGTCTCGAACATCGAAGAGGGCAGTGCTGTAGAAGGTATACTGACCCGTGGTGACATACTCCTTCAGATAAACAAGCATGGGATTGGGTCGCTGAATGACTATGAGAAGGTAGCATCTGGGGTCAAGTCCAACGAAAACATCCTTTTGCTCATATTTAGAAATGGATCGACCTTTTACGCCACCGTTTCAGCTCATTAAACGCCGAAGAGCGGTTAAATGCAGCGTATAATGAAGAACGATCTTTTGGATATCCAAGAGGCATGGAGAAGAGGCGAAATATGCATATGATACTGTCCAAAAAACAAGATAATGTAAAAATTGCGTTTCGAGATGAAGAGATGGGTGCAAATGCCTTGAAGAAATCATTTCAAAAGGCTGCGCAAACTGTAGAAAATATGTTCCAGGAGCCGAAGGTGCTTGTAGAGTGTGACTTCATTGTCGAAGTCAGTCGGTCGGTGGCAACAGAGGGCAAACATACAAACTACATCGAGCAGCTGATAAAAGGTATGCTGGAGCGGAACAAACATATCAAAAATATCTTCGACATAGACGCCTTCGAACCGAGCACGGAAGGATCATAGCGCAGTTTCTCTTGAAGTCGATCGAGTCACCGCCTTGGCTATGCCCGGCGGGTGGCTCGCGGCTTCATAGGTTTCAGTACCAGACCATACATAATCAATGTGCTTAGCGTAGCGGACTGGTATCTTTAGTAAAAAATCTATTGATAGCTTTTTTCGAAAGATCTTCAAGATGGAACTCCCCGTCAAAGAGCGCTTTGAGGGAATAGATTTCGGCTTGAGATGATTTAAATATGAAAAGACGTGACATAAATTCACAATTTGTCATTATCCATTCATCACTTCTTCATAATCATATGGTATGCTTTTATTCAGAGTCTGAATCAGATGTAAGTAACGAATAGGCGACATGATCTATGTTGAAAATAGGGAATGACTCTGGAGTCCCAGCGCTTCGACCGGCTTTCGCTTCAATGATCATCGAAGCTGCAATACCCGAAATATAACGGTTTCCGAACAAGAGACGAAGTGAACTGTGATCGGGTATCAGGGAGAGCACAAAATACACGTAAGGCTTCTACTGACAGGTAAAATGCAATAGGGCTTACAAGAAGATCAGGTTATTTCTGATGACAAAATTACATATAACCGGTTAACTTATCAAAATGCTATTTAGGAAAATAAACAAACAACATTTCAAACCCGCAACATTGTCATTTGTTGTCTTTTTGTTGGCGGGCGTAATTTGTGCGCCTATCGAGAGCTTCCGCGACCATCTGACTGTGCAGTCCCCGTCTTCTATCTTTCTTGCAGAAAATGCTCTCAACCCCCAATATACTGAGTGCCGTACCTTGAATGCAGAAGAAGATGCAAAGGCATATAGTTTACATGATATTTATGCAACTTATGCCTCGGCGCAAGCTACTCTGTATGAGTATGCATTCTCAATCTGCCGAATTAGCACGAGTAAGAATCTTCAGTTCAAGGGCTTTCTTTCCTTTTCCACCGATCTCTCACCTCCAACTGTCTAGACCATCTTATCCTAGAAAGATTCATCTCTGATATTTGTAGTCATCTTATTCATAGAATTAATAAGATGGCAGAATAACAAGCGTGAATATTTTCTGCTTGAATCGGCCTAAGATAAAAATGAAAATGAGCCATTATACGACAGTATCATGGTACATTCGGAGGCATATATGTCCTGTCCCTACTTCAAGATAAAAAATGATATAGGAGTCTGCGGTGCTTCGTCAGACACACACCCCCCGGGTATCGATGAAATGAGTTGTTTCTGCTTTAAAGATGAATATTGTGCGTGCTCCATATTCCGTGACTGCCTGGCAGCAATAGATCTTTATGTGATTAAAACCAGCATTGGGATTTATTCGCTACAGCACGGCTCAGCCTCAAAGTATTGAGAAAGTGGCATAACAGTTACTTGTTTACATGGAAAGACTCAATGGTAATGCTTTAGGTAATTGGTTCCAGACTGAAGGCTGATTTCTGACGGCGATCCATAGCGCATTACATGTTAATGATGCCGATAAAGTTTGGAAGAGAAGATAGTTCTCAGGGCTAGTATTCTTCGACTGAACTACAACTTCATATGGAAGGTTCGAGGCCAACTGAGTATGTAATTTGTCCCAGTTAGGTAACTATAGCGCACCAGAGTTAATCCGAACGTGAAGAATCGTTTTCATACAATGAAACGCTTCGTTAGAAGAGGAGGAAATTATGAATAGTGCTTATATAGAGAAGCCATCACCTGACCTTTGCGCCAATAAGATCTTCGAAATTAGTGGCACAAGGCTGGAACCTGATATAGCACTGGACCTATGGGAGAAGATATCGCAGCACAAATGGCTGATGTCTGAGAAACTAGGCCGGGATGTGGGATTGCGGACTGCGTGCATCGACTTTTTGGAAAACATGGATCAGGCTCTCAAGGAATATATCGACTATAAGCGCAAAGATATATTAGATGAAATGGGAGCTCAGCGGATCGGGAGAGAAAGATGGGATACCATCTCTGATACCCAGCCGCCTAAACAATTAGTTCAACGTAGAATCATTCTTCCGCTTATGGAAGAGGACCTCTCTAAAAAGCACGGCGTTATTCTGCCCAAAACGATTATTTTCTTTGGACCCCCAGGAACTGGGAAAACTCATTTTGTAAAGGCGATAGCAGGTGTTCTCTCGTGGTGGTATATAGAGATATTACCAAGCATGCTAATGGTGGACGGAATAGAAAGGATAGGCGCCAATCTTCACAACATCATGGAAAAGGCGCGAAGCGTGGAGGACGCAGTTATCTTTATTGACGAGTTTGAGGAAATCGCAGGTAGTAGGGATGAAGCAACACGGATTGACAAATCTATTACCAACGAGTTTTTAAAGCAGGTTCCACTGCTGAAGAATCAGGGGAACAAAGTACTTTTTGTTTGTGCCACCAATTATATCCGTCAACTGGATACCGCTTTGCTTCGCCCTGGAAGGTTTGACTGTATTATTCCCGTTGGTGGTCTGGATGAAGATGGCAGAAGAACTATACTTGAACAATTCCTTACTAAGCTCAATGCAGAAAGTGTCGATCTCAATCTCATTGTGAAGATGACGTCAAGATTTACACCTGCAGATATTGAGTATCTCTTTCAACAGGTGGCGCAATTCGCTTTTGAACGAGAGCTCGCTAGCAAACAGGATTATCGGGTAACAACCGATACTTTTATTGAGATATTACCGAATATTCGCTCTTCCCTGACCGATGATATTATTGAGGAGTTTCAAAAGGACAGTATCACTTTTTCACGAACATGAGAAATGCCGTAAAATTCATTAGAAGGAGCATTCTCCGTGATCATCAGTTGCTGCCGACTTCTTGACCACCACATTTCTCAGTGATGCAGCGACGCAAATCAAGGCTATTACAAGGAAACACTCGACAAAGAGGCTAGGATAACTGACAATGATCGGCATGGATCAGCCGTTATCGCAATCCCTGAATCCGATGTAGCGTTACTACTACACCGGCACACTGCCCTTGCTATGCGCCGATGCAAAGGCGCAACCGACGGCACTAATCTGCTCCAGTCTTATGTGAGGAACGAGGGGACTGACGACCAGATGAGAAGTGATTGATATCATTTCAATGAATAAAAGATTTAAAATATACCCATGACCCGGATAAGTTTTATCTGTAAGGGAGTCATTGCACCACTTATCATAATGTTTTTTTTATGCACCAGCGGAATCTCTGCTGAGAGTGCGGATTCTCCGTTTCAGGATAACGGACTTAGCTCGCTTATCGAAAAGCGGATAACCGAATGGAGTGACCCCTCAGCAGACATTGTCAGAGGCGAGAGGATATACGCTGCAGTTTTGGTGGAAAGCTTCTATAAAGGAAGAAACTACAGGCCTGCATGGAGCCAAAATGGACATCTGGTGCAGGTTGAGGCACTTATAAGGGCGGTGGAGGACACGTATGGTGATGGTCTGTCACCCCAATATTACCATCTCGCCCCAATAATATCTCTTGTGGATAAGGTGGGGCAAGAATCAGCCCCTGATTCCGTACAACTGTCCGATCTCGACATACTTCTCACAGATGCCTTTCTCACTTTAGGTTGTCACCTGTCTGCCGGGTGCGTGAATCCGGTGACTATTGAAACAGAATGGTTTGCAAACAGTCTCAAGGTCGACGTTTCCTCTGTTCTTGAACAGGCACTCAATAAAAAACAGGTACGGGAAGCCTTGATGGAGCTTCGCCCCCAAAAGGACGTTTACAGCAGACTCAGGCTGGCCCTAGCGCGATACAGGGAACTTTTTTCAAAGGGTGAGTGGCCATTGGTTTCATCCGGATCCCGCTTGAAAAAAGGTTCGAGGTCCGACAGAGTTGTGGAATTGAGAAAGAGGCTTGCTGCTTCGAGTGATCTGCTCGCTGATGAGGCAATGGGCGGGGATTTATTTGATGAGAAAGTGGAACAGTCCGTAATCATCTTTCAGAAACGCCATGGGCTTAAAATCGATGGGGTTGTCGGCCGTGACACGCTCGATGCCTTGAATGTTCCATTGAAACAGCGGATACGTCAAATGGAATTGAACATGGAACGACTACGCTGGATACTGGGCAATATAGAGGAGCGTTTTATCGTCGTTAATATTGCAAATTTCCGGCTGGATGTTATTGAACACGACAAGTCAATCCTCTCGATGAAGGTAGTAGTAGGGAAGCCTTACCGGCGCACTCCTATATTTACTGCGAAGATGACCTACCTCGTGATTAATCCTGTGTGGAATATCCCTGACAGCATTGCTCGGAAAGAGATATTGAAGAAGATCAAGAAAGATCCTCATTATCTTGCCGAACAAAACATCAAAGTCTTTAGTGGCTGGAGAGCTCAAGAACAGCCAATAGATGCAGAAAGAATTGATTGGTCAAAGGTAACTGCAAAGGCGTTGCCATATCGATTACGTCAGGAACCGGGACCTCTGAATGCCCTCGGAACTCTTAAGTTTATGTTTCCCAATAAATACGATGTTTACCTTCATGACACACCAGCCAAGAATTTGTTCTCCGATAATGTACGCGCCTTCAGTCATGGGTGCACCCGCATTGAAAAACCGCTTGAACTCGCTGAGTACCTGTTACGTGATGACCCACGCTGGTCGCAGAAAGAATTAGTGGCAGCGCTAGAGAAGGGCACGGAGCAAATCGTCCAGATTCTCCGTCCACTGAATGTTCATGTCCTTTATCTTACGGCTTGGGTTGATGAGAGCGGCCTTGTTCAGTTTAGAAATGACATTTACGGAAGGGACAAAAGCCTTGATGAGGCTTTGCGCGAGCAGCCCACTCTTCGATAAACGTGACTCATTTCACTCCTTACAATTCCATTGTTTTATGCATAAACATATGTATATTCATTTATATAATCTATGTCAAGCAATAAATGCAATAATGTCAATAAATGTGTGGATGGATTATCTTATAGCTCAAAAGTAGAATATCCACCACAATTAGAAACTGGAAAAAGAGTTTTAAGGCAATCCCTAAGCATTTGATTTAACAAAACCCTCAATGATCTTGTCTTTACACTAGTCGATAGAGTTTTGAACAGGTGGACAGAGTCGCTTGCGCCGATGGCTTCCTTATGAACACCGCATTGCTCAGCGATGCAAATCGAGGCGTGTTAAAGAGACACTCAAAAAGGCAACCATTACAGTTATTTTGGGTATCATCACATTTCTGGCTCTGGCGACACTGATTGTAGGAGTTTTTCCAGAAGCCAACACCGAGACTCCTGCCGCCAGGAAAAAGCACTTTAAACATATGGTACACTGCTGACACATTCCTGAGTACCAGAAACTCACCTCCATGCGGTTTTTGATATTCCAAGTGATATAATAAGCTACGATGTTTGGTTATAATCTCGAAAAGCTCACTCTTGTTGGCATTCCCATCGAACGGATATTCCCGTTCCTTCGCTGGTGGCCTATGGTCAACCGTCGTACCACACGAGCCGACATAATAGCGGGAGTTACGGGCGCAGTCATCGTGCTTCCACAAGGGGTCGCTTTTGCAATCATCGCTGGACTGCCTCCAGAATATGGACTTTATTCGGCAATAGTACCTGCCGTAATTGCAGCTTTCTTCGGTTCTTCGTTCCATTTGATATCAGGACCGACAACGGCAATATCAATTGTTATTCTTACGACAGTAGGCAGATTAGCGATTCCATCGAGTCCCGAGTATATTCAAATGGTGCTGACGCTGACATTCCTTGTCGGGCTCTTTCAAGTGGGGCTGGGATTGGCAAGGCTGGGATCACTCGTAAACTTTGTTTCGCATTCCGTCATTGTTGGGTTCACTTCCGGAGCTGCTATCGTCATTGCCACAAGTCAAATGCGGCATCTCACAGGGATCGAACTCCAGAAGGGACATTATTTCGTGCACATATGGGCGGAATTGATTCCGAAGCTGTCCGAGACTAACTTATATGTTCTGGCAGTTGCCGTCATTACATTGATTATCGCGCTACTCTTTAAGAAATTCTTGCCAAACTGGCCTGGAATGCTATTCGCCATGATCGGTGGCAGTCTATTGGCATTGCTTCTGGACGGTAAGAATCACGGGGTTCATCTCGTCGGCGCATTGCCTCAGCATCTACCGCCACTCTCCAGCCCTCATTTAACGATTGCTTCTCTGCGGGAACTTGCGCCGGGGTCGTTGGCGATTGCGATGCTAGGATTGGCAGAGGCGGTTTCGATCGCGCGATCGATCGCCACAAAATCGGAACAACGTGTTGACAGCAATCAGGAATTTATCGGGCAGGGCCTATCTAACGTCATAGGCAGCTTCTTTTCTAGCTATGCCTCGTCAGGTTCATTCACCCGCACCGGGGTGAATTATAATGCAGGTGCAAAGACACCGATGGCGGCATTTTATTCTGCTATAACATTAACCATAATAGTACTGCTTATCGCCCCGCTCACTGCATATCTGCCGATAGCTTCAATGGCAGGAATTCTGGTTCTCGTAGCATATAACCTCATCGATTTCCATCATATCAAGGCCATCTTTCGAACAAGCAAGCCTGAAGCTGGGATTCTCTTCGCAACTTTTCTTGCAACCCTGCTGGTTGAACTCGAATTTGCAATTTATGTCGGCGTTATACTTTCGTTGCTTATATACCTAAACCGGACTTCGCATCCAAGCGTAATCACGCTAGTTCCTGATTCCGGCAGAGAGAAACAGCACTTTATCAACATTCAAAAAAAATTCTCGCAGGAATGCCCACAGCTTAAAATCATAAGGATTGACGGTTCAATCTTTTTTGGGGCGGTCAACCATGTGGCCCTGATGCTCGATGAGATTACTAAACAGAACCCAGAACAGGCTCACATTCTTATTGTAGCTGGAGGTATTAATTTTATCGACGTGGCAGGATGCCAGATGATGAATCAGGAAGTCCATCGCCTCCGACTGAGTGGCCGAGAGGTCTACTTATGCTCTCTCAAGGGAGAAGTCGT
>Ga0182010_10000878_pt1 | contig 16701 bp, 18 predicted proteins | sample 611E1MmetaG_FD_120488 | JGI IMG/M metagenome (GOLD analysis project Ga0182010, IMG submission 120488) | Permafrost microbial communities from Stordalen Mire, Sweden - 611E1M metaG | ecosystem: Environmental > Terrestrial > Soil > Wetlands > Permafrost | place: Sweden: Stordalen | collected...
CATCGTATTTCATGAAATCACCGCCCGTCCAGTACACCGATGCCAAAGCTCATGCCGAGACAGAAAAGTTTATTGCTGAAAATAAACTGGGCAAAGAAGATAAACCGGCGAAAAAGTAGGAGAAAGTTTACCCGTTGTGAGAACAAACCATCGGTGAAAACAGTGCCCGTTCCTAGCATGGAAAATAAAGGTCTCTGAAGTAACAAATAAAGCAACGATAATTGGAAAAATAGTTTGAAAAGGTATTGACAATAAAAAGAATAGAAGTTATGATGTTACATAGTAACCATTGATTTACATTAATAATCCCCAAAAGGAGATAAGTAATGACACTGGTAATCCGTATAGATGAAGAAGTAATGGAGGAACTAAAAAAACGAGCAATTGATTTTGGCTTAGTTTTCGACCCACCGAATACCACACTAAGAAGAATTTTAGATTTGGATCATATTGAAAGTAGTATAGTAAGAAAACAAGGGGAATTTTTTAAGTTAACCCAAAATTCAGAAAATAATAAGGTTTCCATCAACACTCAGAAAAAAAATTGGCAAGAAGGCCTCATGGATTATATAAATCAAATGCATAAAACAGAATTCTTGTTAGAGGATGTATATAAATTCGAAGATGAATTAAAAATAAAACATCCTAAGAATCAAAACATAAGGGATAGTATAAGATGGGCGTTGCAAAAACTTAGGGATGAAGGGTTAATAGAATTTATGGGACGAGGCGAATACAGAATTAAAAATAATCAATGAAATGTTAACAAAATAAAAGCTGTAACCTGAGAGTGAGCCAATTAAGCTTTGAGCCCGAGATAAAGGCGCTGTAGCGTGAAATTAAAAATCTTCGATGTGTTGGCAAGAGATAAAGAAACCATGACTAAATCAGCTATCTATTGCAGAGTAAGCACGGATAACCAAGAGCGAGAATGCCCGAGCCTGCAGATCCAGTTGGAGAATTGCCAAAAATAGTGCCAGGACAAGGGTTATGACGCGTCTTATCGCTTCAGCGGGTGGTGCCCGGTTCGGACGGTTTGCTGCAAAAGCTAACGATCCAGGCGGCGCCGAAAGCAGAGAACGAGGGAATCATCAAGAGCGCGATAGGCCTTGAGAATATGGAATCGATCGTAAAAAGAGACCCGACCCTGGAAGAGGCTTATTTAAGCATTATCAAATAGGGAATTCGACGCGAAAATCAGGTTTAAAGATTGACATCTGAGGAGTTCGCACAGTAGACTAATTTCTAAGAAACGCGACTTAATTTGATTTGGAGAGCTATACATGAATCCCACTCTAATCAGAGCGGTAATTGTGGTTACTTTCGCCCTGATATTCTATTCCATCGCGGTATTAATCGAGCAAAGAAAATCCGCGATTTCACAACGGGTGCTGGTTTTTCTGACAGCAGGTTTGGTTTTAGATATTTCTTCGACCATTCTCATGATAATCGGGTCGCGGAAAATACCAATCACCATCCACGGTTTTATCGGTTATTCGGCTTTGACTGTCATGATGATCGACACAATTCTGGTATGGCGGTTTTGGCGCAAGAACAGGGATGCGCAAGTGCCCAGGGGACTTAATTTATATACGCGGTTTGCCTACGGCTGGTGGGTGATAGCTTATATTGCGGGCGCGGTGATCGCGATGACATTGAAAAGCTAGCCGGGCGATCATAACCTGATACGGGATCCAGAGTTAATTAATTTTTCTGGATACCGGCTTTCGCCGGTATGGATGAGGGTGTTCGACCTGTAGGACTCAAAGAGGATTATGCTTAATAATTTGTCTCTCAACGAGGGCGTCCGAAAACAGAGTGCGGAAATAAAAAATCCCCCTTAGTTCCCCTTTCGCGAAAGGGGGGGATTGGGATAAATTCGCTAATCCGAGAGATTTTGGACAGCCTCAGGTTTATAGAATATAAACCTGGTTGACTTGCAATTTGGATGGTTTTTGTCATACAATCTAGCTGAAACGCGGGAGTAATTCAGTGGTAGAATGTCTGCTTCCCAAGCAGAAAGTCGCGAGTTCGAATCTCGTCTCCCGCTCCAAAATTTCCAGCCTCGCATTTCAGCATCTTTGCTTACTTGATTATACTTTACCAATTACTTTTATCCCCCGGTGTCATTTATTTGAACCGTTCAGGTCTTGTTAGTGTTACTGAACCGTGGCAGAATTTAATCAATAAATGTGAACAAGACGGGTAAAAAAAGTTCTCCAGCTAAATTAAACTCTAACGGAAGTAAATCAGATGATCGTTTGCTTTGCATGTGGTGGGTTTATCGATGTGCGCGACAGGTTTTGCCGCTACTGCGGACGAATTGTTATTTTCGACAAATCAGAGCCGTCCCGCCCATATGCCGTAGTTTCGCCATCCCGCGATGTGACAAAACCAACAGCGACTACTACAGTTAAAGAGGAATTATGCCCGCGATGCGAGAAAGCGGTAAAGTGCGATAACCCGGAAGGCAATGTGATCGGTTGGGCGCTGGCGCAGGCGATATTCCATGATGATGAAGAAGAACTGAAGGAAGTCCTGGAATTACTGGGCGATCAGGGGGCCAACAAGGATATTACCCAGGGGTAATGGTGTCATATCCGGATTGAATCCTAATATCAAAGCTATAAAATCTAATAAACAAATTCAAAATACAAAATACGAATTACTTATCCAGCAGAGCCTTTCTGCGTTTATTTCGGAGGATTCATTATAAAGTAAATCACCTACTGGCCTTAATCAGACTGCTGATAAAGTAAGCGCTAACAAATAGATAGCGGAAAAACAGGTAAATCCCTCCTAATCTCTCCCGTTGGTGCCTCCGGGACTGTAAGCCTTTCGCGAAAGGGAGAGAAACGATTCGTAACATCAAAATAAATGAAAAAGGGCCCCAATTCAGCAGTCTCCCAATTCGCGAGGAAATAGCATGTTTTGGCTGTATTAGCTATTTCGAAGGTACCAGAATAATGGTATCTGCATCTCCTCTCATCGAAAATAGCTGAAGCTGGCCGTTGATAAGGCGGTAATTGGCGACATAACTTAAAGCCCCGGTTACTTTGAATGACTGCGGCTCGTCAGAAGTCGTCGTATCGCTTACCCTTTTTGCCATTTGCCCAGTTCCGGTGAGGTTGCCGTCCTTAGCCTGAAAAGTATCCTCGAAATAGAACGGGCCGTCCGTTCCGCTGATAGTCATTTTTTCATCAATGTTCAGTATAGTCTGAAACTTTTTTTCGAGACTTTGCCCGCCGACGGATACCGACTTCCATTTTGTATTAATTAATTGCGCAGGGTCTCCTGCATATTCCGGCAGTTTGATAAAAACCAGTAAAGCTTGACCTGACGCGTCGTTTATTGTTAATTTGTGGTCCTTAAAGGAATAGCCTGCCGTTTTTCCAAGCGCCTGATAATAGCTATCTTCCTGGTCGTTGATTTCTTTAGCACAACCGATCAAAGTGTAAGCAACGTTTGATAACTGCAATTTACCGTCCGGTTCTTCGGTATACTGTCCGCCATATCGGTTACAGCCGGAATAGCCCAATGCCTGCTGGTCGCGGAAGTAAAGGCTGATGTAGGAATTTGGAAGCAGGTTGACGCCGTTAATTGACTGTAGTTTCCAATGGGTGCCAGCCAGTGTTGTGATTACTTCGGTGGTGGTGTCTTCTTCGGTGCTAGAAGCAGTTGACTTACAACTTGAGAGGATCACTACTCCGACCAGTAATATTGTTATAAGATATTTTTTAAACATTAGAGTTCTCCGTATTCCATCTTTTACATGTGATTCGGTTGATAGCGGGCCAGACCGTAAGCGGTTGAGCACCAGACATTACCGTCGCGGTCAATTAAGATTCATTGAATATTATTGAATTGCAGGCCATCTTTTACCGTAAATATTTGCCACTTTTTATCCTTATATTGAGCTAAACCTTCGCGGGTACCGGCCCACAGCTCGCCGTCCCGACCCTGGGCGAGGGTATTGATCGTAGTTACCCTATCGGCGGCTGCGAACAGCTGCCAGGACTGCCCGGTAAACGCATAGATCTGATTACCACCGAAAAAGAGCAGGGTATTACCGGCTTCATAGAGATTTGCTGTGATGCTGCTTGGTGTCGGGAACTCAATCACCTGCCATGACTTTCCATCATACCGGTTCAGCCCGCTATCCGTGCCTGCCCAGATATTACCGGCTTTATCAACGAACAATGATTCAATATAGGTGCCGGTGATGCCATCAGCCCGGGTAAATATTTTCCAATTTTCTCCGTCATAGCGGCTTAGGCTCTGATTATGTTCAAACCAGATATTCCCCTGCCGGTCTTTGATTATTTTTTGAACGTCTGTACTGGATAATCCGTCTTTGGTCGTGAATTTTTGCCATGATTTACCATTGTAGCGTAGATGCCGCCTTCCGGCTGTTTGTTAATATTAGGATCGGGAGTTGTTCCGTGGGGGAATGTGGCAATTTGTTTACTGTATTGTGTACCGAACCAGATATTACCCTGATTATCCTGGACAATTGAAGATACGGAAAAGAAATAGTCCATATCGATGCCGTCACTGGCGTCAAATTTACGTACGGTTTTGCCGTCAAAACGGCTGATGCCGGTATTCGTTGCCCACCAGATGTTGCCTTGCGCATCCTGAAAAATGGGAGAATTGATGGAATTCAAACCGTCTGGTTGAGTGAATGTTTTCCAGGTATCGCCCTGATGGTAAGTAATCCCGCCGTTGGTGCCGAACCAGAGATTGCCATCCTTATCCATAAACATCGTATTTACTTGATCATCGTTTGGCCCCGCGGGAGTGGAAAAGCTCTGCCAAACTTTGCCGTCGAAGTGTTTTATCGCAGAGTCCGTGCCAAACCACAGATCGCCATTCCGGTCAACCAAAGTGGAAGTCATAATGCCGGTAAATCCATCGGTGGCAGAGAAAGTTCGCCATGCCTTCCCATCATAGCGGCTGACGCCGTCCGCGTTCGTACACCAGATAATTCCGTCATTGTCCACAGAGATCTGCCGGGGATCGGTTAATCCATCGGATGAAAATTTGTCCCAGGTATTGCCGTTATACCGGTAGACAATATGGCTTACGCTGTCATTAAGCACAAACCAGAGATTACCAAGACCGTCCTGGGAAATACGTGTGGCGTAGCCATCGAATCCGGTTTCAGCGCTGCTGAAGTTCTGCCAGCGTGTTCCGTCGTAGCGGCTCACACCGTTTACCGTGGCGCACCAGAGATTATTCCGGTTATCTACAAATATCGACGAGAGAGAGGTAATGGCCATGCCGTCAGCGGTAGTGAACGTTTGCCAGGATTGACCGTTGTAATAAGCGAGACCCTGCCCGCTCAGATTAGCCCAGATATTGCCTTTTTTGTCCTCCAGCATCGAACCGAAGCTGATATTTGCCGGTAAAGAGTCCCCGCCAGAGAATAATTGGGGATACCTGCTGTAAAAATAAACCAAAGCAGTAGCGTCGGAAACCCACTGATTACCGGGATGTTTATCGATTAAACCGGATATAACCGCATTTTCCGGGTAAGAAACTGCCCAGCGGGTGCCGTCAAAAGAGTACGCATTGAAATTACTCACCGCCCAGATAACGCCGGCATTATCCAGTGTGATACCCCAAAAAAAACTATCCGGCAATCCATCCTGAACGGTATAAAGTTTGCAGCTTCCGGTCTTGCGGTTCCACCTTTCCACGCCGCTGGTGGTCGCCGCCCAGATTTCGTCCCCTTTGGTGATCAGCATATTAATCTGACTGCCGCTGGCGAAAAGAGTCCAGCGGGACTGGCTTTCTGCTGGAGTAGAAGCCGTTGTGAGATTGTTACCACAACCGAATAAACCGGATATGAATATAAAACAGAGAATAGATAATAACCATTTTTTAAACATTAGAGTCCCCATCATTTTCATTCGAATTGTTCGAATTTCACTAATCCAATTGCGGCCAGCCTTTATCTTCCTTACCGATATTGAGCACGGCAAAAAGAAAGATGATACCGGTTACAACAGTGATAGACGACCATAAAAGGCTGATACCGAGAAAAAAGTCAACGCCGAGACCCACTATGTTAACGGCACAAAAGCCCCAGAATCCCCATTTTTTCCACGAGAACAAGGCGACGGCGCAAATAATTTCAAGTATCAATAAAAGTACCAATACCGGAACGGCCCACGAACCTCCCGGCACCACGCTGACGCCTCCCCCGCTCAGATACACGAAAATGAAGATGAGGCTGAAAGCAATGGTCAGAATCAACCAGGCCGTGAGACAGCCGTTCCTCTTCTTAGTTTTCGGCGTTTGCGGAGTTTCGGTTGTGTTATTTTGCAAAATACTTCTTCCTTATTATTGCGGCTAATGGTCAGTCACTTCGCCGGATTCCGCAGTTTGTTTAAGCGCAGTTCTTTTCGACAGCCGGGCTGCAATCAGGAACAGGATGCCGGCGATGAGCAGCGGCAGGCCGAAAGTAGCCCAATCCGTAAATAAGCCACGGATCATGTATGTGATGGAAATAAACCTTAGTCCCGAAAAGTCATTGATCATGTGGATCAAAAAATAGGCAGCAGATAACACGATAAACAAGATTCCGCCGATGCGTTCCCGCCGCCAGGACAGGATTTCAGCAGCTAAAACCAGTATCCCCAGTGCGATTGGAAGAACAATGTATCCCGAAATCGCGCCGTGTAAATCAACCATGACAGAACCGACTGCAAAGACGGTATTCCAGAAGAAAAAGATGATCGAGAAAAGCAATGCAATAATGCGGGCCGTCCACCGTACCGCCAGGATTGTTTTCCGATTACTTTTGTCAGTCATAGAATGAACTCCTACACAAAATGTATGAAATATTCACTTATAGCGGCTTGGCCTTATTATAATAATATGAATGATTATCCGTCAAGGAGGGCGTATGCTTTAATAGAATTAAGATATAGGCTTTTATGTAAAATATAAACTCACACTGAGCTTCTATACGATCCGAAAATTGATAGTGTTTATTTGGATTTCACAGCTATATTGATTACAATGCCCTATCTCTTTTTCCTCTTTTCCATCAGGGAAGTACATTTTAACTGAGGTCTATTCCTGCTTGACTGCGGTCGAAAGGGACCTCCAGCTTTCCTCTAAATCGGAAAGCCTACGGAAGTATTTCGTTGAAGACTCAAAAAAGGTTGGTTAGAGGGGCTGAGCCCCTCGTAACTCAAGCCTTGCTTGAAACGAATATCCGATTGGAAATTAGAATTAGTAACTCACATAATAGGATCGAGTTCTACTTCCCGGTATAAAATTGTTTATTATTTCACCAGCACGAGGACGATCCTTTTCATGCATTTTCCTGTTTACTTTTAATTGAATTCGCTATTTTAGTGCGCCGTTGAGTTCCTTTTGGACGCGTTGTCTTTTTTCGGCTTCTCTCGCTTTGATATGATTTTTATAATCGGTCTCAATTTGTTTGGCGAGTTCCAGGCTGATGTTCCAAGATTTATTTTTCACATGTATTTCCGGGTAGTACTTGCGGAGGAAGATGCGCACCATTTGTTCACTGGTGCCGAGCCGCGGGGCGAGTTCTTTTGGGCTGAATGATTTGATTACACCGGCTTTGTTTGCGGCATCCGACCGGAATGGTTTAACCATGGTGTTTGGTTTTATTGTATTCCGGTCTGTCTGAACCTGTGGTAGCTGTTTCGTTAATGTCGTCATTTTATCCTCCTTTGTTCTTCTGAAAAACCCTACTATTTATTTATACGTAAATTTACGGGTAGTATTGCAGAAATATTTTACTTTTTTAACACATTTGTTTTCCTTTTCACGGCGTCACTGTAAAGTGCACAATTGCTAAAGCGCCCCATTCATCTGCAGCGGCGACTGTATATACGCCCGGTTCGAAGGTTTTAAACTCACTGGAATCCGTCCAATATCCATTTATTTTAATTTCATCTTTCATCGTGTTTAATTCAGCGTCGTCAGGACGGAGGCTGATAAGATCGCTCAACGGCTTAAAAATATAAGTAAAGTTGATAGCCAGTCCCGCCGTGCAGTGGTACATATTCCCTGGGTCGAAAAGATAAAGGGGCTTTATTTTAGCGAGTTTATCAGTCGTATAATTGCCTTGATAGACAGCAACTCCGAAGGGATAATTGGCGGGATTGCAGGGAGTTGATGTCACCAGCCCGTTTAAATGCCATGTGTATGATATGCGGACTTTATTTTCAGATGACAGGGTATTCTGTTCGTCGAGGACGATGAAAATATCAGTACCAGGCTGATATGCCGCTGCATTTAAGGCCAGAGTGAGACGCAACCCGTGGGTTGATCGGGAGACGGCGGCATTGACACCCGCGAAATCAAGATAGATAGCGGGCTTGGCGGTAACACCACAGCCAACGATTACAGTGGACATAACCAGTGACAACATGATAGAGATGATGTATTTAGTCGGGTGTTTCATTTCTTCTTCATTAATTCCTCAAAGAGTCCCTTTGATTATTTATACGAATCATTGAGGAGAACGTTGCATTTACCAGGCTAAACAGCGAAGATTTTCAATTCACCGGAGAGTTCCAGGTCTCAGAAAATGCGGAGCCGTCCTGAAAGTTCCCGCTAATTATCAGGGAATATGGTATACCTCCGCCAAATCCGCCGCCGACCAGATAGCGATCGGCAGATATGGTTTTTTCGGGCAAAAAGGGATTTGTACCAGTAACCCCGAAGTCAAAATCGAAGCTGCGATTCCCCAACTCAGTGAGCAAGACTGATAGAGAAACAATCGGTTTGGCAGCATTGTTCTTCAGGAATACAGCAATTTGCGGACCGGCGGGGTTAACCGGTTGACCGTTGATATGAGTTTCCGCGACAGATTGAACTGCGATCGGCTGCTGAGGTTGATTTGCTGTTGAAGTAGTGGTCGGTTCCGTCACGGTGAAGTGCACAATGACCAGGTTGCTCCATTCATCTCCGGCGACGATGGTATATACGCCGGGTCCGAAGCTGTGGATTGTCGCCGGATGAGTGCCGGTCCAATAGTGCGTCAGCGAAAGTTCCCGATATATCCGAGTGTCAGAGTGATTTTCACAGGGCGGTTGGCAACCGAAAAAGACATCTGCGATATCACTTTGCGGTTTGAAATCAAAGACGGTTCCTCCGGCCCAGGCGAATGCGGGGCAATGATAGGTAAAATCGGGATCAAAAATTGCAAGCGGGGTTACGGTGGAAATGTTTTTGGAATTATATTCTCCCTGGAAGATAGCAATACCGAACGGTGAGCCCTGAGAACATTGCCCCAGGGTTAATCCGGGCAGCGGCCATTTCTCGGCGGCAGAGATACGGTTTGTTTTAGACAGCGTATTCTTTTCATCGACCGCGATCGAAACATCCTGAAATTGCTGGTAGGTTTTCGCATCGAGGGCAAGCGTGAGATTCAGACCGTTGGCGGATTTAGATGAACCGAAGTTGACACCGTTGAAATTTGAAGTTTCTGTAGTTGAGATAATAGTTGTGTTGGAAAGGGTTGCAGGGGAAGATGTTCCGCCGCATCCGGCCAACACTATACTTGACATAACTATTACGACTATTATTGAAATTCCAATTCTGTATTTCATCTTAATATCCTAAAGATTCGTTTTTTAGCGGACACCGTTATTGCGCAATAAATCAACAAGATATTGACCGGGGATGACCGCCGTTGTACCGGAATCCTGGTTTGAATTGATGCAGATACCCAAAATTTCTTCGTGACCGGGGGAATAAACAGGGCTGCCGCTTAACAATGCATTCGTCGAAATGTTTGTCTGGTAGTAATCAGTCAGGCCGTATGCAACACTGATCTCATTACCTGGCAAACTGGTGGAATCGGTTAATGTTGATTGACTGATGTCTATCTGTTTACCGGAGGCGATTTTCCCGGTTTTTGTTGTTTGCACGATCTTTTCTGAAGCATAACCGGTGACAGCAATGGATTGATTCTGTGCAAGGGTCATGGAAAAGGGAGTGTCGCCGACATGTAGATTACCAAGGGCTCCATCAGCGAAATTAATTCTGACCGGGCCTACACCGCCAGGTACAGTAGCTACAACAGGCATTTTAAGTTTTAACAATGCCAGGTCGTGGGCGGCATCGCTGGCGACGATACTAAAATCGTTCGTGATTGCGGGGGTAGCGACGGCGTACGCATGTCCATAAGGGTACCCTAAAATTTCTATGCTTAATTGTTTGGTGTCAGCCGGTATATTTTGCATATATTGCGCGCCCAGATCAAGGATATGGTTTGCGGTAATGATATAGCCGTCGTTGTTTACCAAAATGCCCGTGCCGAGAGGAATAAGCAAAACAGCAGTACCGTTTTTCAGGTTTTGTCCAATAAAAACGATCTGGACTGTGCGCAGGACCAGTGGACCAGCGGTTGTCGGGGATACCGGAATGGGAAGATGGATAGCGTTTGAAGGCACAGGAGTGGAAACTAAACTACCAAGCACCGGTGTGGATTGCGCAGTAGTGGTGGATGGTGTTGAAGCCGGGAATTCGCTGCCTGGCGGCACCCACACAAATTCGAAGGTAGCACCGATCTGGTAAGTTCCGCTGATATCCAGAAAATACGGGGTGTCACTGCCGATATTATCGACAACGCCAACGACCGTAGTCGTGCTTCCGGGTTGTAAAGGTTGATCAGCAGTAAACGAGAAATCAAAATTATAACTTTGCGCTCCCAATTTCCTGAGAACAACATGCAGAGATGTTTCCGGCCAGATATCTGTATTTTTCAAATTTATTTTGATATTAAAGCTGCCCGAAAGAGATTTTTGGGGTATGCCTGAGATTGAGACGACTTCGATGGGTTCTACCGCACCGGGGGTAGTGGTAGTGGCGGTAGTTGTCGATATAGTTGGCGTGCAAGAAGCTAACACTGCGGTAATTGTCAGCAGACCGGCGGATACTATATTAAAAAATGCTTTTTTCATATTACATAATATTCCTTAATTAGCGATAATTTAATTAGCTGCTGTTTCCGGGGCAGCGAGCGCTTCCGGCGGCACCTGAATGGAGACCGGTTGATTGTAATGCGAGAAGATTTGCTGACCGTGAAAACCCATGGTTCTTATGTTTGGACTGGGCGACGCTAGCTCTGAAGACGGATCCGGGCCAATATCTCCCTGGAAATTGAAATCTGCATCGATTTTTAACGGTAAATAATTTTTTCTGTCAATCCAGAGTTTAACCAAGCCCGTGTGGAATGTATCCGATCTGACAACCGGTTGATGGCCGCTCATATCCACATCGTAGGCATAACCACCTGGTTGTGACTGCGATAGTACCCAATCATAAGCGGCTTGTGCGGCGGGGATGATGCTCAGGACGTAACAATCGGTATTATCGATTTTTTCATCCGCCAGTGAACTGACTTGAGCGGCGTTTTTCAATACTTCGGAGAGAAACGAAATCTGGGTTTCATTATCCCAGCCTTCTTTCCAAACCGGAGTTTTATTCCAGCCAAATGTTTGCGGAATGTTAGATTCGGCAATGGTTTTCAGATACTGCTTTCCGTCCTTGCAATATTCTTCGTCGGAAACCCGTATCTGCGTACGTCCAGTGCCCATCGTGACGATCATGATCATGGCCATTGATTGATCAGGCACATTGACCAGTTTAGTACCTTTATATTCCGCGCTGCCGCCATCGGTAAAATCAGTATCCAGTTGATAAGACTTTACCGCGGTTATTGCGGATAATGTTTTGTCGATGATAACCTCTGCGGTAGGATGCGCGCTGCAAGAACAGGCGGTCGTTATCAATAAACAAGTCGCTATTATAGTTGCGATAATTTTATGCTTGTGGTCGAGGTTCATCGAATATTCCTTTTTCTAAAATATAAAGCGGCCGGTATAAATGCCGCCGTTAATATGCCGAGCAATAAAACGCCTATAATGTTTCTCCCAATCCGCGGTCCCATGTGGTCCGCCTTTTATTCCGTCGTTTTGTTATTATATTCAATGTCATATCTTGAGATCTTTACTGACTGACGAGAAGATATAAAAACGGCGTCAGACTACCGCCGACATCCTGCCAGGCCAGTATCACTCCGGCGGCGGGATTATTGTGTTTAGTAATATTAATATCTACGTTATTTGTATTTCCCAGACCGACGTATTGAAGCTGTTCCGATATTCCATCTGCGAAAGTGACGGTAAACCAGTATCCGACCGGCGCCGAAATTGTTGTGCCTGTACCGTAAGAAAATGGTGTAAAAGTGACACCCTGCCAGGTGGTTGCTTCCGCGATGGTTTTATATACACGCTGATAGTTGAATTCACCCCTGCTGTCAACGCGGATATTCCCCTGGTCCGGCAGCGTTAATTTTATAACGTCTGCCGGTGCAACAGTTGATAACTGCACATCTGCAGGAGAAAGCGCGGTAGTGTTTACCGGTGATGTTTTAGTAGTGACGGCAGCGGGGTTGCACCCCGCTGCCTCGGCTAATGTGCCGAGCAATAATGCGCCCATGATAATTCCGCTAATCCGCAGTTTCATTTCTGCCACCTTATTTCGAACATTTTTTGTTCGGTTCCTAATACATTTTATTTGCTAACGATAGTATAGGAAGCCTGGACATCCAGGACGATACCCGTGGAACCGGCGTTAAACGAATTACCGGAATCGGATGACACGACTGACGGGCCTGCACTGACATTGTAATAGTTATTGTAGGGGTTCTGTGAGGCGCTGGTTTCTATTACCAATATGGGCTTCCCCAGGGCGACGCCGTATGAATTCGCGATGTCCTGAGCTTTTTGTTTCGCGTCGTCCACCGCTTTCTGGCGGGCATCGTCATAATATTTGGTGGGGTCTTCAACGGTGAAATTGACATTATTAATGACCGTCAGATTGCCGCCGGCTGCCACTACCGCATCGATCAGCGTGCCGACATGATTGATGTCGCGCAGTTTGACATTAACGGTATTGGTGACATTATAACCGTTGATGGATTGTGTGCCGCTGGTCTGGTCGTATGAATACTCAGGATAGACATTGAACTGCTGAGTCTGGATATCCTTGTCGGCGATGTTATTTGCTTTCAAGGCGTCCATGATTTTTGCCATCGCGTCGGAGGTTTTTTTCATAGCATCAGACACGCTTGCTTCGGTCGATTGTACTCCCATCATAATGTTCACGATATCCGGCGTCACAGTTACTTTCCCTTCACCGGTAACCGAGATACCCTGCTGCTGATTGGTGACCACGGTGCCATCCGTACCTGCGGCTCCTACGCTACCGCCAATCAGACAGAAAATAATAATTAATGCCGCCAAAGCAATACCGATTAGCCATAATTTACGCATTTTTATCTCCTAAATATTTTATTAATTTCGTAATATTCAACCTTACTTCAATACCGGATAAGAAGCCTGGATATACAGGGTGACATCAGTCGAGCCGGGATTGAAATACGATGACGACAATGACATCGTCGTCACCGGCGCCGGAATAGCCAAACCATGGTTGATCTGGTTATAAAATTGTTCGTTGGAACTGCTTTCCAGGACATAGGTCGGTTTACCCAGGGTGACGCTGTAAAGACCGGCCAGTTTTTGCGCTTTATGGTCGGCATCAGCGATGGCTTTTTGACGGGTGTCTTTGTAATATTGCGTGGGGTCTTCCACGGTGAAGTTAACGTTGTTGATCTGAGTGAGGTCACCACCCGCCGTGGTTACATCGGCGATAACGGCACTTACTTTAGTGATATCGCGTAATTTTACATTGACGATATTGGTGACCTGATAACCGGAGATGGTCTGACTACCGCCCATCGGTTTGTACGAGTAGGTGGGACTGATATTATACTGCTGGGTTTGAATATCCTTGCTATCGATCTTGTCTGCTTTGAGGGCGGTCAGCACCTTGTTCATGGCGTCCCTGGTCTTAGTCATGGAATCGGCCACGCTGGCCTCCCGCGATGAGACGCCCAGATTGATATTGGCGATATCCGGGGTGACGGCTACTTTTCCTTCGCCGGTGACCCAGAATCCATCCTGTTGATTTGAAATGGTAACCTGACCGGTGGTGACGTTTGCAGTTGTTGCTGCAGCAGCCCCGGTGCAGCCGGACAGTCCGACCACAGTGAGCGCTGCCAGTAAAGCAGCAGGTAATAAAAATCTTGTATGTTTCATTTTGTTTCCTCCTTATATCAAATACTTGTTTGTAATAAAAACATTAATAAGGCTGTAATAAAATAGGCTTTTTTACATTGTCACCTCCTTTCCTGTGAAATAACGTCCCACTTTATTTATACGAAAAATCCGGGATAGTATTGCAGGGAATTATTCCTATTGAAGTAACCATACCATCTTTATGGGAGCCTTTACACGAATAAATCATTACAATTTATTCATATTACTGATGCTCTCATAGTAACCAACAATATATAGAACGAAGCCGATAATAAAAAGTTACTGGTTACCGGCAGATATTTTTAAGGATGTTCCCCCCTGTTCTACTGGACATAATAAATTTTAAGAGAATTTTGAGAAATAGGTTCCCGTCATCTTTCAAAGATAGCGAAGCATTTGTTTCGTGGATCAGAAAGAGCCAGAACGTCTGCGGGAGAAATCTCAATATCGTCAATGAACATCCCGACCATTTTTATTTAACGATGTTTGCCTTCGGGAATCCGGACAGCTCCCCGATACGAATATTCTTTCAGATCATGGCGTGTGACACCAGTTCGACAGGGACGACGCTGACCGTGAGACGCGAGGCTATATGTTTTAATTGGAGCCAAACGATCACCGCTGAACATTAGTCAAGGACTTTATTCAGAAACGGCTCACGATGGATCAACTATTGTCAACTAATAATTAGGAAGATGGTTGACGTAGAATTGAAGCGGTGAAGCTATTCCTCCCGGGAGATCTTTTCTACGACCCCGAAATACGTACTAAAGTAGGATGACTAATGGCCCAAATGAGGGATGTACAGGCAGTCTCATTGAGACTAATATGGACTCAGTTAGCATCACGACTCACTTTGTTTAGGGAGGTGCCCTGTGGCAATGGCAACAAACCAGGACAAGATGGGGATAATCGCAAAGGAAGCCCCGAATCGAACAATAAGTCAAACCCTCAAAACGGAGGAGACTGCAACAGGTGACTCCGGTGAAGTCAAGAACACACTCGGAATTGCCTTCCAAACCTATCTTGAAGGAAGGAAAAACTTAGCACAAGCATTTAAAGAGCGGGGTCAGCATGATCAGGAAGCTTATCGAGACGCTGAACAGCGATACCGACTTTGTGAGGAAACCATAGAGAAGGCGATGAAAGTACGCGAACGAGCTGAATTATACGCTTCGGACGTATACAGAGAGGACGTAGCTAAGGGAGTAGATAGCGCTGCACGCGCTTATGACGATAAGACGAAACAATTGCTGGTAGAGTGTAAACAAAGAGTAATGGAAGCATGGAGAAGCTCCACGGAGACTTCTGCGCCGATGGCAAGCGTTTGTGAGGAAGCCATCGAAAAGGCGATGAAAATAAGAGAAAAGGCCGAATTGGATGCTCTGGATGCGTATAAAGAGAATGTGGATAAGGCCGTCGAAAAAGCCTCTCGAGCCTACAAGGACAGGATGAAACAAGCGCTGACAGAGTGTATGCAAAGGGTAATGAGCGCCTGGGTTAACTCAATGGATACCTCGATGCAGATGACCGGCGTCTTTACGGAAGATGGAAACATCAAGGAAGAAGCACATTATCATGAAAGGAAAACGGGATACCAAAAACTGCAACTTCAAGTGACCATCATTCGTGTTAAAAGAAAGCTTATGTCTACAATTCAAAGAGCTTTAATGAAATTCAAGTTCAGACGCTATTCTTAAGCAAAATCGAGGACGTTGCTATTTTCAAGGCTGCACATTTAATCTATTGTTAAAGTGAGGTTCGTGCTGTGCCGATTGAGATCGCCGGACAAACTTATTATAAAACTTCAGAAGCATGCGTAAAGGCGCGGATCAGTAAAGCGACCCTTTTTCGCTGGCTAAAATCAGGCGTGATTAGCAAGTCTCACCGTGACAGACGGGGACGGAGACTATTTACTGAAGATGATATGAAGACAATATTAGCGGAATCGGAGAGAGTTGATGTAGAAGACAGCTCCGATCGATTAGAGAATGACAATAATTAATATGAAACAAGAAACAGAAAGCCCAAGTGTAGAGGTTTCAAGCGAGCGTATCGCGCAATTGGAAGCAGAAAACGCCACTTTGAGACAGGAAAGAGACGATCTGAAAAGGGCTGAAACACAATTAAGAACGCTGGTAGACAACACCCATGACGTAGTTTTTCAGCTTTCTCCTAAAGGGGTTATCGAATATGTCAGCCCCAAAGTACGAGACTTTTACGGATATGATCCTGAAAAACTGACCGGGAAACTCTTTGAAAGTACAACCCCACTGAGCGAATTACCGAAAGCGATCAAGGCTTTGAATCGAGTTCTTTCAGGAGAGACCATCATCAATCTCGAAATAGGCCAATTTAACCATACCGGAAGTATTGTTTTCGTAGAGATTAATGGAGCCCCCATAATAAAGGATGATAAGGTAATCGCCGTGCAGGGAGTGATGAGAGACATCACGGAGCGGAAGCGGGCAGAAGAAGCAGTCAGAAACAGCGCACAGAAGCTGATAAAAGGTATGGAAGATACAATGCAGGCGATGGC
>Ga0182010_10000880_pt1 | contig 16682 bp, 13 predicted proteins | sample 611E1MmetaG_FD_120488 | JGI IMG/M metagenome (GOLD analysis project Ga0182010, IMG submission 120488) | Permafrost microbial communities from Stordalen Mire, Sweden - 611E1M metaG | ecosystem: Environmental > Terrestrial > Soil > Wetlands > Permafrost | place: Sweden: Stordalen | collected...
AGGCACTACAGCCAGCCTTAAATTCATGGAAGCAGCCTTTGGTAATATCTCAGATGTTGAGCGACAGAAGATACGGGCGAACCTACTGATTTATTGCGGACAAGATACCGAAGCGATGGTGAGAATCGTTAAAAGGCTTGATGAAGTGTCACACTAACTATTTGAAAGGGTAATTATTGTGTCAGGGGAAAGCATCTACCAACATTTTAAACCTGCAGTCACTCCACTGCCCGGAGACATACGTCAAGCGTACTGGTTTGTTTTTTGTTCAAACAAACTCCTGGTGACAGTTGATGAGGGAAAAACAGGGATTCCGTATTTTAAGAGTCTATCTGAATTGAACATAGCTCCGGTCAGAATACAATACCTGGGTACCTTACGGGGAAGTCCGTGCTATTCGGCGGAGGCGACTACCGAAATCGCAGCTCCAGAGACAATGTCATTTAGAGAGCTGAGGTCATTATATGGAGCCTTAGAAGAAGACCTCTTTCTATTAGCCGGTAAAGCCATCCAGGTAGTAAGTTGGGACCAGACTAACCAGTATTGCGGCAGATGTGGCGCAAAAACAGCACCGCTTGAAGGCGAGAGGGCTAAAAAGTGCCCTGCTTGCGGTCTGATTAATTATCCGCGTATCAGTCCTGCGGCAATCACCGCAATAACCAGGGGGAATAAGATCCTCCTGACACACAATGCCGCTTTTAAAGGTAATATCCACAGTCTTATCGCCGGATTTGTTGAACCCGGGGAAACGATCGAGGAATGCGTTCACCGGGAGATATTTGAAGAAGTCGGATTGAAAGTAAAAAATCTCAAATATTTTGGCAGCCAACCATGGCCGTTCCCGAACTCGTTAATGATCGGTTTCACGGCCGAGTATGACAGTGGGGAGATATCAGTCGATGGGCAGGAAATCACCGAAGCAGGTTGGTATGAGGCAAGCAACCTGCCGGAATTGCCAGGTAAAATAAGCATCGCGCGAAAAATAATTGACTCGTTCGTAAGAACGCAATCTTAAGTTATTTCAAAATGAATTCCAATAGAATAAAATGATTGCGAAGGCAAATAAATAAAGTAAGGGGCATAATTGAAAGATGCCGACTAGGGGTGGTCTGGGTGTACTCTGGTAGAATGATTGAGCTTAACTAAATTAGCTTAACTGATAAAACTGAAGGAGTAGATATGAAAAGGGCGTATGCGGACATCCCTGAAGGTCAGATTCATTACCGTGTTGAAGGAACTGGGGACCCGGTCTTGTTGCTTCATGCGGCTGTGACGTCATCAGACGAATATACCAGAGTGATCCCATTCCTGTCCAAGTCCTATCGTGCCATTGCTATGGATTTCCTGGGCAACGGAGACTCAGATCCGGCTCCATGTCCGTTCCAGATACCTGATCATGCCAGGACTATAATTAGCTTTATGGATAGTTTGGGCATCAAGAGAGCCACCATTGTCAGTCATAGTGTAGGGACTAAAGTGGCGGTGGACATCGCCGCCACTTATCCGGAACGTGTGAGCAAGCTAGTCCTGTGCGGTTTGGGAATCCGTCCGGAGCCGGGCGAGAATATTACATTTAAAGAGCCTTCAAATTTCACAGACGCTGTGGAAATAAAGCCAGACGGTTCTCACTTAATGGAGTGGTGGCGCCGCGCCTCCCTATGGGGTGATCCTCTAGAAATAGTAGAGGAAAGATTCCTCGAATATGTCAAAGCAGGACCAAGAGGTGAGGAAATACATTGGGCAGGCCGTGATTATAACCCGTCAGATAAATTCCAACTCATTAATTGCCCGACGCTGATGATTCTTGGAACTAAAGAGCCTTTTTACAATGGACCAGAAAAGCTCAGAAAGTTATTCCCCAAAGCCAAATTTACCATCATTGAAAATGGCCCAATTCATGTCACTCGTGTCATGCCTAAAGAATTTGCTGAGGCTATCCTCGACTTTTTAGGAGAGCGGGCTGCTTAAAATGATTAGTTGTGACCTGCTCACTAGCAGATATATGATAACGGTTTTAGGAGTCCTTGTACTCGCCTTTTAATTTTCCTGTCCATTACTTCTATAGAGCAGAAGTAGATGAATAATCGGTAAAAAAGATTCTGAAAACAATTTTATATAAACAGAATAATGACTTTTCGTAAATATCGTTGACAGATGCTGGCATAATCCCAGTATCGAATCTCAAGAGAGGGAATCGAGATATGCAATATCGTAAATTTGGGAAATTGGATTGGGAAGTGTCTGCGCTGGGGTTTGGGGCGATGCGTTTGCCGGTGGTCAACAAAAACCATAGCAACGTCGATGAACCAGAAGCAATTCGAATGATGCGCTATGCTTTCGACCACGGCGTCAATTACGTGGACTCCTCATACGGTTATCACCAGGGTAATAGTGAGGTCGTCATCGGTAAGGCTCTGAAAGATGGCTACCGTGAAAAAGTTAGAGTCGCCACTAAATTGCAATCCGGTGAAGTCCATACTGCTGCAGATTTCGACCGGTGCTTGAACGAACAATTAAAAAGATTGCAGACTGACAGGATTGATTTCTATCTTTTGCACCATCTTAATAAGGCGGCATGGCCGAAATTGCGCGACCTCGGTGTGCTTAGCTGGGCAGATAGTGCGATATCTGATGGCCGTATTAGTTATTTCGGTTTTTCTTTCCACGACACTTATGATGTTTTTCAGGACATAATCGATTCTTATAATTGGACATTGTGCCAGATACAATACAACTATATGGACGAAGCTTTGAATCCAGGTACACGTGGACTACAATACGCGCATGAGAAAGGCTTAGCGGTTGTCGTGATGGAGCCAATCAGGGGTGGTCGACTAACCAGACCCCCGTCAATAGTAGCCGAGTTGTGGACAAGTGCACCAGTACAAAGGACTCCCCAGGAATGGGCATTACGCTGGGTCTGGAATCATCCGGAAGTGACACTAGTTCTCAGCGGCATGAATAATATGGAGCAGGTGGTAGAAAATGTCGGTTATGCCGAGCATTCTCAACCACATAATCTGACAACAAGCGACCTGGAATTGATTGCACAAGTTCGGGATGCTTATCGCTCACTGGGTCCGGCGTCATGTACTGGGTGTGGGTATTGTATGCCTTGTCCTAATGGCGTGGACATTCCCCACATCTTTGATCTCTACAATGAAGCAATGATTTACAATTCTCCTGAAAAGCCGCGAAAGTATTATAGTGACAAGAGAGAAATCAAAGAAGAACAACGTGCCGATAGGTGCATTAAGTGCGAACAATGTCTGGGAAAGTGCCCTCAGAAAATACCGATAACAGACCTGTTGGAGAAAGCACATGTTTTCCTGACGGGAAAAATATAAATTCTATTCTGGATTTGCCAGAGCTAATTTTTTAAACCACTTTACGATCTTAATGCCGTAAAATTGGACTGCTGCAAAGTATTGAAATTGGAAAGGTAATTCTAGCTTTATTTTTAAATTGATGCAGATGCAGACCATTTTGTATTATGAGTATGAAAGATGGAACACCGTAATACCCTGCGATACCACAAAAGCCAACCAGAGAGTCAATTTTTAGCAGTCCAAATATATCCACAATTATGACAACAAAAACCTGCAGCTACGCGATATCTTCTGCTGCTACCGCAGTTCGGGCATTTGCCTAATACGCGCCTTAATTTGGCGTTGAACACGCTACTCCGTTAAAATGAAGCACAAAATTATACAATATTTGTCGTTTTTTAATCCAATGACAAAAAGTAAAACGATTAAATTAATTTATCAAAAGAACAAACACAAAACCAATAATGATTATTGAACCGATGCAAGTTCTCACGCTTCTCAGTATATTTTTACCCTGCCGACGCAAACGGGAAACCAGTTATTTACTTTTACCAATGCGGAACATGGCTGTCCCGCAGGTTGGACATACGCCCTTGGTTGCCGGTTTACCATTTTTCATGGTAACTGCTTTGGCACTTTTCATTTCTTTCTTAGCGCGGCACTTTACACAATATGCTTCCATTTTTGATCCTCACGTTATTCGGTAGTTATATGTTATCTAAAACACGGTGACATATTCATTATCACCGGAGGTACCATGAATAACTATTGTTTAAGAAACTATTCCAAATAAGATCCTCTATTTTTATTGTAGTGCGGCTTTTGCCCTTGTCAAGAGGTAAATGCACTTGGCCTATAATCTCTGAAAAATAGAGTATACGTGTGTCTTAAATGTCTATATTGAAACCCTGCTGTGAAATGTGCCTTGTGGGTTTCTTGCTTATCATCAAATGGAAAAAGCTGTGTCTTTTACGAAATAATTCTTATCTAAAACAACGGAGAAGTCCTGAAACTAATTTACATTGATGTATAGAAATTCCATGGTGCCCCACTCATCGCCGGCGACCACCGTATATATCCCGGAAGTCAGAGGAGTTAACTGTATTCCTTTCGGGTATGTTCCTTTGACGGTTTCAGTGGCTGACATCGAAGTCGGTGACGCAAGATCACCGCCGGGCATTATGGCCGCATTGTTGCTATTGGGAAGAAAGTCATACCCGGTTATCAATCTCATTAATTGTGGGCAAGGAACTGCTCCAAATAATTCTAGCGGAGTCCCCTGCGAAATATTACGGGCGTCGTAGTGTCCCTGGAACACTGCCACTCCAAACGGTAGCACATTAATATTCGGGCAGGCCCCGATTGCAATGCCATTAACTCTCCAATTTGTTGCAGCGGCTACATTGTTGTTAGTAGGGAGTGTGTTGAACTCACTGACATTAATCTGGAGAGGTTCGCCCGATGTTAAGATGACCGCATTTACAGACATCCGGAGCTGTAATTCATTCCCTGATTGTGCTGTTGTTGTTGTCAGCGTTGTCATCGTTGTAGTCGTGGTTGTTTGCGCACAGCCAGCTATTAATACCGAAACCAGAACAAAAAACGTTGATATGATATATAATCCACGTCGTATTTTCATAGTAATTTTATCTCCGTCAGGCGTAACCATCGATCAATATTAGTCCTCAAGTTGTGCCGTTTTGCTGTCTGGCGCCATTAAGTAAAGGTGAGAGAATGTATAGCCCTTGGCAGCTCCATGCCAGTGTTTCTCTCCCGGAGGGATAAAGATAACGTCCCCGGGGACGACTGAGATCTGTTCCTTTTCCGTGGCGACAACGCCTTTACCTTCGGTAACGATCAGTACTTGTTCGAGAGTGTGACTGTGAAACTTATTTCGGACCCCGCGGCCGAAGTTCACCTGGGTTATAAGTAAGTTTGCGCCCATCTCTTTGCCTATAATTGGCTGCATGGTAACATTTCCAGTAAACAATTTTCCCGAATGCGGCTCTTTAGCCACCTGATCAACCTTGATTACATTCATCGCGGACCTCCTCTCTCTGTAGATATTGTCAATTCTAACACAACACTAATTTACGGACAGGGAGCTATTTTCCAGCTTTAGTTTAATTTCCTGATAAAGTGATTAGGGGACTCTTGATTTTTTAAGTGCTCAATGTTGTCACTCTTGGAGATTTCACAAAATTGAAACACTTTTTACGCATATTTTATAACTATTAAACAGATTAAGGATTAATCTTGTAAATGTAGGAGATTCCTATGAATTTTGCATAGAGATGTGCAAAGTAGAAATTCCCGAGCTTCTCGAACGAATAGGTTGCCTGTTTTATTCTAGGAAGCTATCCAATTCAGTCAACTGGGGAGAGGACGCTGAAGTGAATTTCAGTCAGTCTTCTGAATAAGAAACGATGCTTTTCAATGATTTACCTCCCATTTTAAATGTTCTTTATAGTTGAAGAGATTCTACAGAGTTTACCGTTGAGTATTAGAATGAACTTGTATATCATAGTGAAAGTATGCGTGTCCGGTTGTATTTAAGGACAAGATATTAGATTTAACTGGGAGGATTTGATGGAATTTTCTGATGTTATTCAAAAGCGCTATAGTTCGCGAAAGTACAGACCTGACCCGGTGGGCGAAGAAAAAGTTCAGCAGGTTCTCGAAGCAGTTCGGCTGGCACCTACCGCAGCAAACCGACAACCATTTAAATTTATTGTCGTCCATACGGCAGGCAGAGAAATAGAATTAAGAAAAATATATCATGCTGATTGGTTTGTGCAGGCTCCAATAATAGTTTGTGGATGTGCAGTACCATCAAAGGCGTGGGTTCGCCGGGATGGCAAGAATTACGCCGATGTCGATGTCGCCATAGCAATGGACCACTTAATATTAGCTGCCACTGAATTGGGGTTAGGCACCTGTTGGATTGCAGCATTTGATCCTGTTGCTGCTCGCAAGGTCTTGGGTTTACCGAATGACGTAGAACCAATAGTCTTTACTCCTCTAGGTTATGCGGATGATCAGCCTGGTGCAAAGGGACGTAAAAATCTGGTTGAAATAGTCAACTATGAGCACTGGTAGCATGGGTTACTTCCATTCTGCCTGCGTTTATTAGAGATTGAGCGAATCCACTAAATGTATGGCCAATTAAACCGCTTGGAAATTTAGCAAAGAGGTTAACGAAATCGCCTGTACAACCCTGGGCAGTTAGCACGATCAGAATAATCATATTTAAGACTAATAATCTACGTGAAGATGCCCGCATTGCTAAAGTTCCTTATAGCCCCTTTGTATGTTTCTAGTTTACTTACCTTGGGTATGTTTAGATTATAGGGGGATGGCAGTTGAAGAGGGGTTTCATGTCTCTTAATATGTCGTCAAGAGCGCGTTGATCGTAATCGTCCATGATTGAAACCTTACCAGCACGCTGATAAACAGTTTTCAAAATACCCCGTCGACGTAAAATCTCTCCAAAACCACCTCCGCCAGAAGCGCTTAAAGCGAATAAAGGCGACATCAGTCTAAAGATACGCTTGGCTTCCTCAGATTCTCCGTTCTCCAGTGCATTCCATATCCGGACTAAAACATCGGGGATGTCACAGCCTGGCATTAATCCGGCAACTCCCCTGGGAAACTCAAACAACACAAAATGTCCACCCGACCCGCCAAAAACTCCCTTCAGCTTAGGAGGAGCTTTTTCCAGTATTTGAGTTAGGCGGTGAGTTACAGGCACCGCCTCTTCCTTGATATATTCGATGTGTTCTACCTCTTGAATTAATCGCACTAGAGTATCGACTGACATGTTCCCACCCATCTCGTGGTCCTGAATAAAAATAGGGATGTCAACAACACTTGAGATTCCCTGGTAATATTGCAAAAAAGCCTCTTCCCCTTGTAATTTTTGAATATAAGGTGCCATGGCGATAACAGCATCAGCCCCGATTTCACTAGCATGCCGACTAAAAATCATAGCGTGCTGCTTCGACACGCCTTGCGTGCCAATTACCACAGGCACCCTTCCGCCAGCCTCTTCAATTACTACTTTGGTTCCTATGAGACGTTCTTCATCAGTCAGCGTAGTAAACGAGCTGGCGATAACGGGCCAGACAAGGCCATGAACACCACATTCAATACAGAAGTTGATAATGCGGCGTAATCCATCCCAATCTACCATTAAACTCTCGTCAACAGGTGTTGAAAGAACTGCAAATACGCCACGAAAAGGTTTGGACATTCGCATTCACCCCTATATAAAATTGCAAATATATCAATCTTTTCTACCCTTATGCGAGATTATACCACAGTATTGCAGATAAAATGCTCTTAGAAAAATGCTTAATTTCATTCGGTTCATTCGTTTGCTTTTCGTTACTGGGTATATTGGCGATCATGCTACTACTACTTATGAGGTTAAAGTCGAAGTGAGGTTTACAGATTAGCTTGATAATTGCAACTTCGGCAGTTGAGGTAAGTAAAATATATTGTTGAATTTCACAACTTAAGCAGACCTTTGAAATAATCTTCGTTGTTCATACTATTTAAAGTATTTTCAAGGGTATCGAGGGAACTTATGTGTGTATACATACTCATGAAGTCGATTTTTTTATGTCTCATTAAAAGGTGGAATGCTTTGTCGAATGCCTCGGAGGTATTCACAGCCATTCCCAGTATTCTCGCATGCTTGCCGGCAATATGCCGTGCCACGTTAATGGATATATCGTTGTCTTTATCAATAACATTGCCAACCTCGACCAGAGTACCCATTCTCCGCATCATTTCTAATCCCTGAACGAAGGCTTCTGGTTGGTTGGAACACTGGAATACAACATCGGCACCGTTGCCATTTGTGAAGTCCTTAACCAATTTAATTCTTTCTTCCAGCGCCGTTTCTTTGTAGTTAATTTGATAGTCTGCTTGAGAAAGCTTGGTCGCTATGGACAACCTCTTGTTCCGCCCACCAATAATTACTATTTTTTCAACACCCATGATTCTTGAAACCAGGGCGCATAAGGCGCCTATTGGGCCGTCACCGATTACCGCGATAGTCGAATTCGTAGTAAAAGAATTTTCAACAACTCCAGGACACATGCATGCAAGTTCTACCGCTCTGACCGCGACTGCCATTGGATCAAGTAACGCAGCCACCTCGGAAGGCATGTCATCCGGCAGCTTCCATAAATAAGTTTCGGGGAAAATATATAGGTATTCCCCAAACCCTCCTTTGAAGTGTGGATATGTGTTTACGTCATCGTTAAGGCCGTCAGGTCTGACAATTCCAAATAACTCACTGGGCGCACCATAGAAAAAGGAGTTTTCACAAATTGTGCATTTTCCCGGGCCAAAAGTAAGACAGCTTGAACATTTACCGCAGGTTATCCAGGGATATAAAACAACACGGTCACCTACTTTCAGTGGTCCACCGAAGACATTCAAAGTGTTGTTGGCCCTTTGACCAAGTTCTACTATTGTACCGGTGATCTCATGGCCTAATAAAGCGGGATAAGGAGGAGTCATCGGGAACAAGTTCCCGTCGGACCCACAAATAGCGGTAGCGTTGATTTTGATAACCGCACCATTTTCCTCCGCTTTAGGTATTGGAAGCTCCATCATTTTTATCTTTCGGCTGCCGATCCATACCGCCGCACGCCCTTTTTCCGTCGTCATATTAAACACCTTCATCCCCTTTGAATTTATTGACAATTGCTGTACCATGAAATTGACAGTAGGTATCATTGTTGACCTAGAAACCAATGGATTCTGGATCCCAACCCATAGGGTAGGGTTGCAGATTCTGATTCAGATCATTAATTATATTCATTTCATCTCTGGACAATTCAAATGTATAGAGATCCGCATTGGCTATAATCCGCTCTCGATGAGTAGATTTAGGTATCGTAATGATTCCTCTTTGTAAGTCCCAACGCAGAACTATCTGTGCTGCAGTTTTTGCATGTTTTTCTGCTATCTTCTTTAAAACTCGGGTATCGAGCAGATTACCACCTGTTCCCCCTAGGGGGCTCCAGGCTTCAACAGCGATTCCGAGTTTCTTACAATATTCTATCAGTGGTTGCTGTGAGAAATGTGGGTGGCATTGGATCTGATTAACAGCTGGCGCAACTATGGCATCCTGAAGCAAAAGGTCTAGGTGGTGTTGAACGAAATTACTCACTCCGATTGCCCGTGCCCGTCCGGATTTATATATCTCCTCCATTACCTTCCAAGATTCCAGAGTTTTCCCAGGAAACGGCCAATGAATTAGATAAAGGTCGACATAGTCCACCTGAAGAAGCTTTAGGCTTTTCTCGAACGCCTTCATCTGTGTTCCCTGTATCATGTCTTCTTTCCAGAGTTTCGTAGTCACGAACAGTTTTTTACGCTCGATTCCGCTCTCATGAATGCCTTGCCCGACACTTTTCTCATTGTGATAGGCCGCCGCGGTATCTATGAGACGGTAGCCAGCCTCAATAGCCCAACGTACGGCATTAACCGTTTCATCGCCATCATTGCATTGAAACACACCGAGTCCGAGATACGGGATTTCGATGCTATTGTTCAGTTTTCTCGTTGCATGGATATCCAACTTGATTTTCTCCTCGTAAATAAAGCGATCTGTGTATGATTTATAGAACTGGCATAAGCATTGGGTGTGGCTCATTTGAACTTAGCTTTTTACTAAATAGGCCTTATGATTGCAGGAAAATGCTGCTTTTACTTTCAAAATATAATAATTCTCTTGCTCAATTAGCCTTTTCATGCTTTAAATTCCCATTGTGTCTAGTATTATTTCACATTTATAGCCGAAATAAAAGAATAGGTTTATTGTGGTGAAGATATAAAGAAACTTGAATACATGGTAAATATAATTTCATGTGCCTACACTTACCTGAGAATGGATACTCCAAAAGGGAGTCCTTTTAATGCGCTGATATTAGTGTGAGCGTAAGTGCTATTTATGAGATCAAACGGCGCAAAGGACTTTTGAAACAATTTTGCGTAGCATATACACCGATAAACCGAGATACAATTTTTGCCATTCAGATAAACTCCTGCGACTTTTTCTACACAAAATATTTCTGAGATATTTGGGCAAGGTTCATTGGCAAAGCCGGTATTAATCTATTTTGTAGTATTTTTGACAATGCAGAAAACTGGTGCTATACTACCCCTAAAATTGACTGTATTCAATAGTGAATACCATATAATAATACATATATCATAAGTAATGGATATACTATTGAAAAAGAGTTATTATCAATATAGGGAAAACAGTGGAATTCCTCAGCAATTAGCGAAAACGAGCCATTTTTAAACGATGAAATTCAGTAAAGCTGACCTAACTAAGGGAATCAAGTGTACCGTAAGTTTGTGGTAGGACTCATATCTAAGAGTTGTTGTTGACCCCTATTGCCGTCTGAGCCAAAAATTACAAAGTTTTCCGCTAAATAAAAGGAGAAAGATATGAAAAGTGGAACAGTGCGGATAACGATAACTTGTCTCATTGTAATATCAGTTGTATTGGCTTCTTGTAGTTCGTCGACAGCGTCTACATCTACCGCTCCTGTTCTGACTACTTCCACTACGCCTACGACTACCAAAACAACTTCGCCACTTACGACTGCAAGTGTTTTCCCAACTTCAACAAAACTAACAACAACTTCCGCAATCGGTAACTGGTGGGACAGTCTTGGTAAACCGCAATATGGTGGTACAATGACTATCCGGTTACCTTCAGATATAGGTAACTGGGAGCCTGATGGCCCTCAAGCACTTAACATAATGGCGGGATGGCTGGAAAAACTAGTTCAGGACGATTGGACATTAAACCCGACTGTATTCAGCTATTCTATTATTTTCCGTCCTTCAGATTATGTGAAAGGTGGACTAGCGGAAAGTTGGGAATTTACTGATCCAGGGACCATAGTTTTTCATCTTCGTAAAGGGATTCACTGGCAAAACATTCCTCCGGTAAATGGTCGTGAACTAACCTCTGATGATATCGTTTTTCATTTTGATCGGCAGTATGGTCTTGGTGGAGGGTACACTGTATCTAATCCCCTTATTGTATTGGGTAGCAAGTTTAAAGATCTGACATCTCTTACTGCACCCGATAAGTATACAGTAGTTTTTAAGTGGAAAACTCCTAACCCGGAGAACATCATGGAGATTGTCTTGGCAAATCCGAATGAACTCTGTATCGAGGCTCCTGAAGCAGTAAAGCAATGGGGGAATCTCATGGATTGGCATCATGCCATCGGCACCGGACCGTTTATGGTAAAGGATTATGTATCTGGAAGTTCCGCTACATTGGTTAAGAATCCCAACTATTGGGGCTATGATGAGCGTTACCCGCAAAACCAACTTCCTTATATAGACACACTGAAGGTTCTGATTATACCTGACGATGCTACAGCTTTAGCGGGATTGCGCACGGGTAAAATTGATGTTCTGGATTCATGCACCATGCAGCAGGCTCAGCAAATGGCAAAAACAAATCCTGAAATATTACAGACAACCGCCGTATCCAGAAATGGGGTGACCATAAGTCTTAAAAATGATATCGCACCGTTTAATGACATCAGGGTTAGGAAAGCTATGCAAATAGCGATAGACCTAAATTCTATTTCATCATCCTATTATAGTGGTACAGTTGTACCATACCCTTCTTCAATGACCACGAGATATATGAAGGGATGGGGGATTCCGTACGAACAATGGCCGCAAGACCTAAAAGATCAGTATGCCTATAACCCAACAGCGGCCAAACAACTTCTAGCAGCAGCTGGTTATCCGACTGGTTTTAAAACGGATGTAGTAGCCGATAATTCAGGGGATATGGATTTGTTGCAAATAGTTCAATCCTATCTGGCTGCAGTGGGTATTAATATGGAAATTAGACCAATGGATGCGGTAACATGGAATACATTTGTAAGGGTTCAGAGAAAGTATGACCAAATGTCTTACCGGGCAAATGGTGCGCTTGGATTAATCTTTGAACCCATGACGCAATTGACGCAGTTTCAGACCGGAAATGCAAGTAACTATTTTGGAATCAGCGATCCTGTTTTCGATACCTACTATCCAAAGGCTCTAGCATCAACTAACATCGATGATATAAAGAAAGTTGTTGTAGATGCTAATTTGGAAGTTGCACAACAGCATTTCTTCATATCTTTATTGCAACCAACCGCTTTTGGCCTTTGTCAACCTTGGTTAAAAGGTTTTAGTTATCAGGTTGGGGCAATAGGAGGAAGTTCTGGTCCTTTCTTCCTAAATTTTTATGCGGCTAGATATTGGATAGACGGAAATATTAAGAAGTCAATGGGATATAAGAATCAATAAACGCCTAAGGTAAGTTTTAAAAGAAAATTGAAATATGGTAATTAATAAAAATGACTGGATTGATGTCAATGTTCCGCTATATACAAGATACTACTTGGAGCTGAAATATGGCTTTTTGAAGGGTTATATTTACCTGGAGTAACTTCTGGAACTTATAATCTTATCAAACTTACGGAAGCTGATGGTTCTCCTACGCGAGCGGTATTACAGTCTATTTAAATCGCCTCCATTCATAATGTTTGGAATTCTTAATTATTTCTAAAAGAGGAGAAGGAAATGGCAACACTAGATAATTTGATGGTTGATGCCATTGATTTGCATGTACACGGAGCGCCGGAACCCATCGAAGGGCCTCGAAGGGTCAATCTATTCGAGTTGGCTCAGCAAGCCAAAGCAGCCGGAATGAAAGGGGTTGTTATAAAATCCCTGCGTTTTGGTACTGTCCCCGTGACAGCTCTTGTTAATGAGATTATCGATAGCCACATTCTCATCGGCAGCCTCGTACTGAACCAGGATGTTGGGGGACTCAATCCAGAAATAGTGGAAACGCAGGCGCGGTCGGGGGCGAAAGTTATTTGGCTTCCGACTTTTTCCGCATCAGCGCATATACAAGCAAATGGTAAAGGTAAAGATCAGGGTATTTCGATTCTCGATCAAAATGGAAAAATTGTTCCGGAAATGGCTAAAATCTTACAAATCATCAATAAACACAAATTGGTTCTGGCGACCGGTCATGTGTCCAAACCGGAGGTTTTTGCAGTGACCACGGAAGCTCGCAGGCAAGGTATTGAAGTGATCATAACCCATCCGTTAGCAGGGCCACGTGGTGCCCTTATCTCGACTGACGAAGCCCGTGAATTGGCAGAGATAGGAGCCTATATAGAGTTCACATTTGCTCACTGTATGCCGCCGATGATGATGTCCCCCGAAGAAATGGCTGTTTGTGTTAAAGCGATAGGAGCCGAACACTGTGTTTTATCTACCGATTTTGGGCAGCTTTTCAATCCACCCGCCACGGAAGGCTTTCGTATGATGTTGGCTACTCTGCTGGAGTTCAGTAACCTTACCGAAGATGAATTGAGTATTATGGTAAAGGTAAATCCAGGCAAGATATTGGGACATACTTAAATAAAAGGGCATCAAATAATTTGACAAAAGGGGGGTAGTAATAATTAGCGGTTACATGGGGCGGACTGGCACCTACCGCAGCAAACCGACAACCATTTAAGTTCATTGTCATCCATACGGCAGGCAGAGAAATAGAATTAAGAAAAATATATAATGCTGATTGGTTTGTGCTGGCTCGAATAATAGTTTGTGGATGGCAGTCGCATCAAAAGCGTGGGTTTGCCGGGATGGCAAGAATTACGCCGATATCGACTGAATTGGGGTTAGGTACCTGTTGGATCGTAGCGTTTGATCCTGCTGCCGCTCGCAAGGTTTTGGGTTTACCGAATGACGTGGAACCAATACTCTTTACCCTTCGAGGTTATATGGATGCGCAGATATGAGCACTGGTAGCGACACGTCACCAGCTATCAGCAACTGAGAATTGTTCTGTAAATTTAAGAGGACTATAGCTTAACTTTGAACATACGACACTGATAATTCTGTATAGTGTTCCCCTTTAATTAGATTTTGTATTTACCATTTGGTTTTTGCACAGAGCCGTTATTTTGATTGTTCGGTCTCCTGGAGAACTGCCACCGGTTGCCGTCCTAGCCATTCAAATACTCGAAGGTATATAAATAGGAGAAAAGCAGTTTCCCGCGCGCGCGTTTCAGGAAGAGCTGGAATATTTCTATTAATGTTTTGTAAAATTTTCGATTTAAAAGAACAACCGGCTGAAGCACATTAAATATATGGTCCATATCGACCTAACGGCTCAGGTTCTATTCTCAAATAATAAGTGATGTGAATATTTTAGTTTGCAAGCACGGTGGCTTCAATATGCACGTCTTTAGCTAACAGATATCTTCGATCTCTGTAATATAATATATTAGAGGTGATTAATGAGTCTGATTCAAGTTATGCTTTAATATCAGGGTGAGGTCGGAAATTATGAATATAACGAACCAGGATAGCGAGCAGCAGATTGGGGATATTATCAGGTATACAACCTGTAGTGAGCATTGCTTTAATGTGTGCATTCTAAAGGTGCACATTAGGGAAGGGAAAATTTGGGCAGTTGAGCCCGATGATACGATAAACCGAGGTATTGCCCGGGAGGATGGCCATGTCTCAGATGAACTGATTGATAAATGCATGATTACCTCCAAGCCTTGCACCAAGGGTTATGCGCACATTCGAAATCTATACGACCCCGATAGGGTGACACATCCGATGAAGCGGGTGGGTGAAAAGGGCGGCGGCCAGTGGCAGCGAATACCCTGGGACGAAGCTCTGGATACGATTGCAGACAAATTAAAATATTACAAGGAAAAGTTTGGCCCGCTGTCGATTGGAGATTTCGGGTCGGATGGTTTTGGACTAAGTAATTGGTTCGGCGCCGGGGTCGCGGACTGGGGCGGTCACTCTCTCCAGGGTGTGGATGAGCCGGAGAATTGGGTTTTAGGGAGACAGACTCACGAAGATCGCCAGGATGAGAGTAACCTGTTACAATCCAACCTGATCGTGTTGTGGGGATTTAATCCCGCGACGACTCTCAGTAACCATGCCATTTATACTATGTTACGTGCCAGGGAAAGAGGTATCCCTATAATTTTAATAGAACCCAGATACACGCCGACAGCCGAGTCGGTCGCCAGCCAATGGATACCAATACGTCCTACGACCGATGTAGCTATGATGATCGCGATGGCGAATGTCTGGTTCAAAGAAAACCTCACCGATAAGGAATTTATCAAGAAGTGGGTTGAGCCTGACGGGTTACGTCGGTGGAAAGACTACGTTCTTGGCGCAAGTGACAACGTCGACAAGACACCGCGATGGGCGGAACTGATCTGCGGTGTCCCTGCGGAAACGATTGTTGAATTTGCCAGACTATATGCCCGGAGCAAACCGGTCAACTTGAACACCGCGTTTTCCCTTGGCCGGCAGTTCTATGGAGAGAATGGCATCAGGGCAGCCATCTACCTGCAGGCGCTGACAGGAAATACCTTGACACCCGGAGGGACAGCTTCAGCTGAATCGGGTTGCGAATTTGGCTACCACGCGCCGTCCTTGCCGAGGCCCTTTGTCGACTGGCAGAGAGCACCGGCCACATATCAAGCGCCCGTTCTCATGACCCATTTCAAATGGCCCGAGGCCGTCGTTTTACGGGAAAAGCTGGACCAGGGTGAGATGACTGTAGATGAATATAACCGCACGATTGGCAATGCTCCCGGGAATCCGCCCCCGAATATTAAAATGATCCTTCTGTCGTCGTCTAACCCGGCGATGACTCATCCGGATGTAAACACAAATATTAAAGCCCTTAAGAAACTTGATTTTCTGGCCGTATTTTCATACCACCTTGATAATCCCAGTGCCAGGTACGCCGATATTATTCTGCCCCAAATGAACAGAGCTTTTGAAGGTAGAGATGCGTGGTTTGGTGTCGGAGCTGCATGGAGGGACTTCTTTGTTTCAGCACTATCGAACCTGAATGGAAACTATTTCGTATACCGCCAGAAGTGTATCGATCCGCCGGGGGAAGTAAAGGCTCCGGGATGGATCGGGGTACAGATTGCCAAGCGATTGGGTATCGTCGAACAATACAGTCCACGTTTGGCTGATGTTCCTGATGATAAGTGGGATGAGACTATAGAAAACCTGCATCGGAAGGCTTATCAGGAATGGACGTTGCGGAAAGAAATAGCTCCTTTGCATCCACCGACCTGGGAAGAGTTTCAAAAGAAGCCGGTCTTTCGCTGGCAGGTTGATGAACCGTATTACACCTATAAAGATGACATAGAGCTCGGGAAAAATCCCTTCAAAGGAACAGAATCGGGCAAGATGGAGTTTTATTCTAAAGAATTAGCCAGGGGACCTGAA
>Ga0182010_10000884_pt1 | contig 16644 bp, 15 predicted proteins | sample 611E1MmetaG_FD_120488 | JGI IMG/M metagenome (GOLD analysis project Ga0182010, IMG submission 120488) | Permafrost microbial communities from Stordalen Mire, Sweden - 611E1M metaG | ecosystem: Environmental > Terrestrial > Soil > Wetlands > Permafrost | place: Sweden: Stordalen | collected...
ATCCTTTAGCATAATTCCTGTGCCAAGGAGGAAAATTGAAAGGTATAAAGGATGTCTTATGTACCCATAGATGCCTGATTTCACAAGCAGAGAAGTATTTTCGAAGTTACTGTCAGGTTTGCCTTCTTTCTTAAGTAACAGAAAACCCGTAATAACCACATATATCGAAAGTATAAGCAATATCCATGAAGCGAGCTGTAAGAATGAAAAAGGATTTGCGAACCATACTTTAATGTTTAGTAACACGAGGATGAAAACACTTTCAAATGCGAAAAATCTAACAATACCGTGGTATCTTTTGTATTTGATTGACAAAAACCATGAAAAGAAAATGATCAGTATTGTCCCTGCAATAATTACCGGATAATTCATTATTGTAAAAATGTTTGGTTACTTGGATAAATTTTTTTCATTTGGCTTCTTCAGCCAGTTATAAACTTCAATCTGTGATTGATTTCTGATGTTTTTTCCTGGTTTAACAAAGGTGTTTGACTGCGTGGCATCAAATATTCTTGCCTTTACATTATCTTCCCACTGGATATCAAATATCTTCCTTATTTCGCATTTTATATTTTTGTCAAATATAGGGCAGGTAACTTCAATTCTATGGTCAAGATTACGGGTCATAAGGTCCGCTGAGGTAATATAGACCTGATCATTTCCTCCATTACAGAATATAAGAAATCTGGAGTGTTCAAGAAACCTGTCAACTATTCCGATAGCTTCAATTTTTGCACTGATATTCTTTATACCGGGAATCAATGATAACATCCCTCTTATAATCAGCTTGATTTTGACGCCTGCCTGGCTTGCTTTGTAAAGATTATCTATAATTTCGCTGTCAGTAAGGTTATTAAGTTTGAGATAGATAAATGCTTTTTTACCTTCTTTAGCATTTTTTATTTCATTTTCTATCAGCGAAATTATTTTGTTCCTCAGGAAAAACGGAGATAAAACCAGGTGATAAAAATTGTCTTTCTTGTAATTTACGCTAAAGAAGTTAAAGGCTTTATAGACTTCATTGGTGATTTTTTTGTCGGTGGTAAGCAGGAGCATATCTGTATATACCCTGGCGGTATCTTCATTAAAATTGCCGGTACCGACAACTGCATATCGCTGGGTAATATCATTTTTTACACGGGTTATAAGACAGAGTTTGGAATGAACCTTTAGTCCGGGCACACCGTAGATTACTCTGACGCCCTCTTCACGAAGCTTATTACCCCAAAGTATATTAGCCTCCTCATCAAACCTGGCTTGAAGTTCTACAACAGTTGTAACTGACTTTCCGTTTCTGACTGCATTTAATAGTGCATTGATAACGCTTGAATTCCTTGCAAGCCTGTAAAGTGTTATTTCTATTGAAGTTACATATGGATCGATGGAGGCTTCGCGTAGCAGATCAATAAAATGGTCAAAAGGGTGATATGGAAAAAAGAGCATAAAGTCCCTCTTTTTTATCGCTGATAAAATACTCTTTCCGGGCTGGATGTCTCTGTGAGGAACCGGAATAAGCAATTCATTGAACAACTTCTTGCGGCCCGGATTCGGGAAATTCATAAAATCTTTAAAATTATGATATCTGTTACTTGGAATAACAACATCATCCGGTCCGAAATTGAGTTTTTTAGTTATTATTTTCAGGAGGTCTGCAGGCATAGTGCGATCATAAATAAAGCGGACAGCACTGCCTCTTTTCCGTTGCTGTAAACTCTTGGATAATTTATCTATATAGCTTTCCGATATATCATCAGCAATCTCCAGCTCAGCATCTTTCGTCAGTTTAATAGTATAAGCAGAAATATCATCAAAATCAAAGATGAAAAATATCTCATTTAACCCAAACCGAATAATATCATCAAGGAAAATAATATACTTACCGTCATCTTTTTCCGGCAGAATAATAAATCTCGGCAGTACATTAGTAGGAATCTCAAGAAGAGCATATCTTCTTTTCTGTGTACCAGTCTTGGCAAGGTAGATAGCCAGATAAATTGCATCGTCAGTAAGATTAGGAAGACTGGTATTTTTTTCAATAAGGAAGGGCATAAGCCTGGTCCTTACCTCTTTATGGAAATAGTTCTTTACAAATTCAGCCTGTTCCTCATTCAGTTGTTTTTCGTTTATTATATGAGTATTATGCTTAGCCAGCTCATGAAGAAGTCCGTTGTAAATCTTTTCAAATTTTGCATTTTGAGCCAGGACTATGTCATGAACTGTTTTCAGAGTCGTTTTTGGATTATAGCCAAGTATTTCCTTTGATTTTGAACCATATATGGAAAGTCTTTTCAGGGTTGCTACCCTTACTCTGAAATATTCATCAAGATTATTGGAATAGATGCCCAGGAATTTGAATCTTTCAAGAAGCGGCACCTCCCTGTTATCAGCCTCCTGAAGCACACGTTCATTAAATGACAACCAACTTATCTCCTTCGGAATATATAACTTACTCATGAAATTTCTAAGGTTTAAGAAAATATTCAGTTTTTCCCACGTTCCGGTCAATGTCAGACCATGTCATAATTTTAAATGATATGCAGATAATTCCTGTCTTTGGTAAGAAATCACACCCATCCCGGCATAATATATTAGCTATTTCCGTAAAAGAGGGATTATGTCCGAACATAGTTACCGTTTCTGTCTCTTCATCTATTGTTGAAAGCAGGGCAGGCAGATTCCCGTAGCTCATCTTAAAATACAGATTGCTGTTCATGATAATATTTTCGGTACTAATCCCGAATTCTCCTGCAAAAATTAATGCTGTTTCGAGAGCTCTGAACGCCGGGCTTGTCAGGATAACACCCATAGATTTTTCTTTTTCCAAAAGCTTGCGGGCCATGATTCCTGCTATAACTTTTCCCTTAAGAGTCAGGGATCGTTCGAAATCAGAGATTTCAGACGATTCGTCTTCAGCTTTTCCGTGACGGATTAAGATTATTCTTTTCATTTTCCCCTGTCAATAAAACAATAAATAAACCTTTATGATCAGATTCCGAAACTGGTTCCCATTTTCTGCGCCTGGATCACCAGGGTATCTTTTTGATCAACAAGTTTTAGTTTTCCCATGACATCAGCGAGGGGAACTGATACAATCTCTGTATTTTTCAAAGCAACCATTTTGCCAAAGTCTCGTTCGGCTATCATATCAGCAGCGGCAGAACCATACCGGGTAGCAAGTACCCGGTCCATAGGAGAGGGGGTACCACCTCTCTGGATATAACCCAACACTGTTTCCCTGGTTTCGAGTCCGGTTAATTCGTTTATTCTTCTGCTCAGTGATTGAGCAGCAGAGCAACTCTCCCTGATCGGATTTCTGATCCCCTCGGCAACAACTACTATGGAATAGGGTTTATTATCATTTACCCTTTGAAGAAGATAATCTGCTATTTTGTTATCATCATATTGAATCTCAGGGATCAAAATAACGTCTCCACCGCCTGCGATGCCTGAATACAATGCGATCCAGCCGGCATTGTGTCCCATCACCTCAATTACCATAATCCTTTTATGTGAGTTTGCTGTAGAGTGCAAGCGATCGATCGCTTCGACGGCAATATTGACTGCCGAATCAAATCCGAATGTCAGGTCAGTACCCCAGACATCATTATCAATTGTTTTTGGTATGCCAACAACATTCAAGCCTTCCTGCGAGAGGAGATGGGCTGTCTTCATGGTTCCATTTCCCCCAATACAGACAAGGCAGTCGAGGCCCATTTGTTCATAATGCTCTTTTATGAGGACAGGTTTACTGATTTCATTTTTCCCTTTTCCGGTGCTTTTAAAAGGTTTCTCCCGCGAGGTCCCTAAAATGGTGCCTCCAACTGTGAGAATACCTGATAGATCATGTTCGGTCAGCTCCCTGTATTCCTTGTTTATCATACCTGAAAATCCGTCACTTATCCCAACCAGTGTCATTCCGTATTTGACTATTGCAGTTTTTCCGACACCACGGATAGCTGCATTTATCCCCGGACAATCGCCTCCTGCAGTAAGAATGCCTATCCTCTGGCCTTTGGTAATTTTACCCATTCTAAAGTGTTTATTATTAGTGTAAAGCAAATTTAACGTTTTATAAGTAGATTCAGGTTAATATATTGTTACAAAAATGTGGTTATTTGCAGGCTGGATCTAAGCCGAAGAATTTGACTTTTTCCTTGAGTAATTTAATTTATGTAACTTTATCTGGCTGTATAAAGTTTTCAAGTATAACAATGGAACTTGATTTTGTAAAACTGAAGCAATTAAAACCTGCTATTGCAGGATATATCAGAAAATCGCAGGCATTACTGAAGAGGTCCGACATTCCGGATGAGAATGCGATTCATGATATTCGTGTTCTCATGAAGAAATCAAGATCTTTATTGAAGCTTTCAGCTCATCAGACAAATAATCCATACTATGCGAGAGATATTGCTGATCTGAGAGAGATTGGAAGAACATTGTGTTCCTGGCGCGAAGCTTCAGTGTATAGAAAAATACTAAGGGATCTGAAAAAAGAATTTCCTGATATTTTTTCAGGTCTTCAGGGAAATCCGGTTCTTAGCATTTTACTTGAAAAACCAAAACCCACCGGTGAGCTTTTTGTGGAGATAAGCTCAGCACTTGGTCATATAGAAGCATTATTAAATAAAACCAGTTACCGGATACGTTTTCAGACCATGAATATGATTGATCCGAAGCTCCTTATCAGTGAACTTGATGTTACATATAATCAGGTTGCAAAAATCTATTTAAAATGCAGGAACAATCCTAAACCTGAGACCATACATAATTTCAGGCAGAAGTCTAAGTATTTTCTCTATCAGCTATACATTTTCCGGCCTTTAAACCCATTGTCAGTAAAAGCCCTTGAGAAAAAGCTTGAAATAATGACTCTGAATCTGGGTAAATTCAATGATCTGGCTCAGATAATAAGGGTTCTGGGTTATGATTATCGTGAAGCTACTAATCTGCCTCCAATGGATGAATTAATACTAAAAATCCGTGATAGACAGGACAGGTATCTGGCCAAAGTGTGGTCTCCCGCGTACCAGATATTCTGTCCAGGGCAAAAACTTGTGAATCTTTTGGGATTCAAGCTGCTGGTGATTTAAGATTTATTTTTCTTTTGTCCTCTCTGCCTGTTCATCATATTCTTTTGTAAGTTCGGTTATCTCGTGTTCTGTTTTTCGTTCCAGATTAATTACTGCATTGTTTGCGGGCTCTTCCCTAAGCATTAAATGCTCCTAAAGACCAGATATCCTCTGTATTTATGCGCAGATGATAATTTGGGAATGATAAAACAGGAATGAATGCTTTGTTTATCATCTGATGAGCAAAATTACCCAATAGTAAGTTAGTAGCGCTTTTCTCCTGTTCAGTCATTATTGAAATAAGGTCAGCATCTACTGATTTTGAATAATCGAGAGTTAAATCAGTCAGATTGCTACCATGAAGATGTTCAATTGAATAAGGAATTTTGTGAGTTTCAAGGTACGCTATTACCTGTCCTGCATATTGATGAAGCTTTTTCTGAATACTCTTTAAATTTGAGAGTCTTATTGTAATCAGGTGAATTTTTGAACTAAATGCTTTTGCCAACTCAACAGTATATGGGACCTTTTCCCTTGTTTCAAAAGTAATATCCAGTGGCAATACTATATTATTAATATTTGAAGATATTTTACTTCTTCTGATAGTGATCACAGGATTCCGAGAATGAGAGATTATTTTGTAAGCATTGCCTCCAATAAACAATTCTTCAAAACCTGATCCTCCATGCGTTGAGAGCACTATTAGCGCGTCATTATAATTATCAGCAAATTTGGTTATTTCTCTAAATATCTGACCTTCTTTAATAGTGTAATCCAAGGCACAATTTGTATCATCATTCTCTTTGCATTTTTGAATGATATCCTCGAATTTCGTTTTTGCATATTGATTCTCCGTTCCAATTAATTCATTACTATGGTTTAATTTATTGCCTATTACATGAATCAATTGGATATTCGCATTGGTTTTTTTAGCAAGCATCAATGAGAGTTTCACACCAGTTAATGATTCTTCTGAGAAATCAAGAGGAACGATAATTGTTTTCATGTTTTGTGTATTTAATTTCAATATTCAGATAAACCATAGGTTAATTTCTGATGAAGCTCTGATTTTAAACGCTTCTACAATAACAAAAAACTGGTTATTTAGGATAGAATTCATCCTTTCTCTTTCATTAATTTTAATGAATTTTGTGATTCAAAATTATGCACCTTAAACCAGTTAAGCGTTACATAAATTATAGAAAGTGTTACACGATTCACACTTATTCAAATAGTTGGTTTTTTGATACCTCAATTTAAATTACATATGTCAATTTTTCTTAGCTTCTATACCGAATTTAAACCCTGCTTTAACCCTTTCAATTAATTCAGGAACGATATCTGTATATTCTCCGACAATTCCAAAATCTGCATAATTGAAGATGTGTGCTTTCGGGTTGTGATCGATTGCAATAATTTTTTCAGACTCCTTCATGCCGGCAATATGCTGTATTGCACCTGATACTCCCACAGCTACATATATTTTCGGACGGATTGTCTTCCCGGTCTGGCCGACCTGTCGCGCATACTCGGCGACACCTTCATCTACTACAGGACGGCTGCTTGCCCATTCTGCATTTACACCCTGTTTTTTTAGCTCTGCGGCAAGGCTCTTTATCAGTGCCAGATTATCACCGGTGGTTCCTCTTCCCCCTGTAATAATTATATCTGCACTGAAAAGATTTTGCAGGCCACCCTCACCCCGTTCTGTCTTTACTATTTCAACGACAAAGTCTTTATCTTCAAGAACCGGATTGAAATATGATACAATCCCTTTTCTTCCTTCAACCACTACAGGCACTTCAAATGTGCCTGCCCTGGCAGTTGAAATCTGAGGGCATACGAATCCAAGAATAGTTGCAAGTTTACTTTCGCCATAGGTAGGCCTTCTTGATTCAAGAATAGGTTTGTAAATAACTTTTTCCTTTTTATCAATATATTCTCCGATCTCTAGTCCGGTGCAGTCTGCTGTAACACCGCTATCAGTTTTCATACCTATTCTCGGGGCTAATTCCCGGCCTGAGGTGGTTGCAGCAAAAAGCGCTATTTCCGGATTTCTTTCCTTTATTACCTGTGCAATAACTGATGAAAATGGCATGACAAGATATTCTTCAAGCTTCTCATTTTCAACAATAATAACTTCATCAGAGCCATGTTCAATCAGCGTTTGAGCAAAGGGCTTAACATTTTTTCCAATTATTAATGTCATCACTTTGGTATCGTTGCCAAGCTGATTTGCCAGGTTCCTTGCAGGAGTAAGCAGTTCGAGAGACGGTCTCGAAATTTTGCCATTGGTTAATTCAGCCCAGGTAAGGATTCCTCTTGCTCCGTTTCTGAAATCTTTGTCAGGGAAATCGGGATATTCAATTTCTTTCTTATCAACCTTCTCTTTCTTTTCTAGAACATTTCCGCCTTTTTTCAGATTGACTATTAAGCTATCTACCAGTGCAGCTTCATTATGGCCTTCCGACATTACTATCGGAGGCCTTTCGCTTACAATATTTACCACTTTTACTACGATAGTGGGGGAGCCATTGATACCGATCTTTTCTGTTCCCAAACCGATATCGTCTATGCCAAAAGTTGTAATTTGAAGATTGCGGGCCTTAATAGCTCCGCTCAATGATGGCTTTCGGGGAGGGATTCCGGTTGGCGTTAATGAGATGATGCAAGGTATCGGTAATTTCAGGATCTGATATCCGCCTTCTATTATTCTTTTGGCAATTACATTGCCGGCGCCATCGGCCTTTACACTCTCAACAAAAGTGGCCTGGGGAATTCCTATTTTTTCTGCTACCTGAGATGGTACGTGTGCAGTATCGCCATCACTGGTCTGCCTTCCCGCCAAAATGATGAATGGCTCTTTGGAATCTTTTGTAAAACCGAGATGTTTGAGCATTGTGGATATTGCAAGCCCGGTGGCATACGTATCACTTCCACCAAGCTTTCGGTCCGATAACAGATATGCCTCGTCATAGCCCATTGAAACAGCTGTCCTGAGAGAGTTCTCAAACGACTTGGGTCCCATCGAGCATACAATCAGCCTGGCATCAGGATACTGCTTCTTCAGCTGCAAACCCGCTTCAAGTCCGAATGAACAATCTATATTAATGATGGATTTTGCTTTTGTCCTATCCATCAGTCCATCTTCCCCCATTCTCATTTCACTCGGGAGCGGAACTTGTTTTATTAAACTTATTATAGTTAAAGCCATTGTTATATTTTCTTTTTATCGTTACATGTTTTGAAAATCCGGACCATTGCCTCCATTCGGAACTACCCAGGTAATATTATCTCCCGGAGATTTTATATCACAGGTTTTGCAGTGCATACAGTTTTCCGCGTGTATCCTGATCTCTTTATGACCGGCTTTATCTACATGTAACTCGTATACCTCCGACGAACAAAAAAATTGTTCAGGAGCGCCATATTCTTCAATGTTTACTGCATTGAATTTCTCCATGTCTTTGATATGAAGATGCACAACCTGATCCTCATCATGATAGACTCCTGAATGGTAAACATCTGTTGATTTATCGAAAGTAAGAACTTTATCGAATTCAAGTTTTCCTTTAAACCTCTCTTTAAATGGTTTCTTTTTAAGCTCGCTTAATTTAAGTGTTGTCTGGTAGTCTGCATGTGATCTCAACCTTCCGAAAAAACCTGCCCCGCCTGTTATCAGCTGTGTTCCGAAAAGCAGACCGCCAGCAATAAGCCCTTTTGCAAATCCCTGTCTGAAATTTCGCACCACATACATTTCTTTATAGATGGAACTGTTATTTACCAGAGTCTCATATTGCTGAAGACTTTTTTCAGAGGTGTCGTTTCTTGATAAAGCATCGGCTGCGGTTTGAGCTGCCAGCATTCCGGATCTGACGGCCAGATGCACTCCTTTCAAGGCAGGCATGGCGACCAGACCTGCACTGTCGCCCACTATAATGGCATTGTCAGTATATAATTTGGGAATTGCATAATAACCACCCTCGGGAAGAGTTTTTGCTCCATATTCCACCATTTTTCCTCCCTTTAATATCTTTGAGACGAAGGAGCTGGCTTTCCAAATCTGGAAGGCATCATGAACATCGAAGGAGGGATCCTGATAATCCAGTCCGACTACCAGGCCTACAGCCACTTTATTATCATTCAGACCATATATGAAACCACCTCCGAATTCGTCATTATCGAGAGGATATCCCATTGTGTGGTATATTTCTCCCGGTTTTATGTTGCCCGGTGGAACGACCCATAATTCCTTACAACCTAAAGAATATACCTGTTCATTCCTGTCTTTGTTGAGGTTAAATTTAGCAATGAGCATTTTAGTCAGACTACCACGCGTGCCTTCAGCAAAAACAGTGATCCTGGCTTCTATCCGCGTACCTGGCTGAAAATTTTCGAGTTTCTGGCCATGATGGTCGATACCTGTATCCTTGGTTTTGGCCCCAATAACTTTCCCATCCTTATACAAAATCTCATCTATGGCAAAACCTGTATATATCTCCACCCCTTTTTCCTGAGCTTTTATTGCCAGATACCTGCAAACCTGACCTAATGAAGCAACGTAGTTGCCCTTATTACTCATATATGGGACGTGGAAAGGCAGGGCAATGAAACCTTTTTCCCCAAGCAATATCGTTGTATCCTTAGTTACTTCAGAATTAAATGGGATCTCCGACAGATTAACATCAGGTAACAATTCCTTAAAAACCAATGGTTTAATTACTGCACCAGATAATATATGACTGCCGATCTCACGACCTTTTTCAATCAGCAATATTCTGTTGTTCCGGCCAGTTTGTTTTAGTATATCTGCCAGGCGGATAGCCGTGGCCAGACCTGACGGACCACCACCGATTATAAGTACATCTGTAGAAACTGTGTCATTACCGTTCATTATAACCTCCGGAATTAATATTTATTTATTATTTATGTTGATTTTAATTAAATTAAGAATTTAGGATACAAAACTATTATTTATTAAACAGTTACAGGCATGAAGTTGTTCTCATATTAAATACGAAACTTATGTTTTGGCAGGTAAAACTTTGAGTATGAAACGATACAAAAATCTCATTCACTCTATTTTAAACCAGTCAGGGATACCGGTGTTCTCCTTTACAGAGTTTTTGCAGTGAGAGAATTCATTTGTATGTATGTTGTAACAGTAATCTTTTTCCCACTCCTTGGCCTTTTCTGATGTTTGTTTTATTGCGTCAGTAATAAAGAGTAATTCATTATCTGTCATTGTAGGATGGAGCGACAGTCTTATCCATCCCGGTTTCATTGAAAGATCTCCAGCATCTATCCTGTCTGTAATTTCTTTCGACATTTTGAAGTCCACATTCAGCAGGAAATGGCCGTAAGTTCCTGCACAGGAACATCCTCCTCTTACCTGGATCCCAAAATGGTCATTAAGCAGACTTGTAAAGAGGTTGTGATGAATATTATCAACATAAAATGAAAAAACGCCGAGTCTGTCTTTTATCTCAGGGGCAAGAATATGGAGATTTGGAATATTTGATAATTCACTGAATGTCAATTCAATAAGTTCGTTTTCCCTTAGCCGAATTTTTTCTGTATCCATGTTTTCTTTAAGTGTGACAGCCAGGGCAGCCTTAATTCCCTGGAGAAATCCCGGAGTACCGCCGTCTTCTTTTACTTCAATGTCGCTGATGTAGCTGTAACCGCCCCATCTGTTGGTCCATTTTACAGTTCCTCCGCCGGGATTGTCAGGAATATCATTTTTGTATAGCTCCTTACTGAAGATCAAAACTCCAGAGCTGCCAGGCCCGCCTAGAAATTTATGAGGTGAGAAGAAGATAGCATCAAGCTGACAATCTTTTTCTGCAGGGTGCATATTAATGTCAACATAAGGAGCTGAGGCAGCAAAATCTACAAAGCAATAGCCATGATTTTCATGCATTATCTTTGCAAGTTCATCGTAAGGAGGATAATAACCGGTTACATTGGAACATGAGCTGAAAGAGCCTATCAGCAGGGGTCTGTCTTTATACTTGACAATCTCTCTGCGAAGAGCTTCCGGATTGACTGTAAGATCTGGTGATGGTTCTAAAACGACGACATCTGCAAGTGTTTCAAACCAGGAAGTGTGGTTGGAATGATGCTCTGTATGAGTTAAAAATACAACAGGGCGTTTATGATTCGGGATGTCCTTGCAGGTCTTATAATTTCCATGTGCCCAGGAACAGAACTTAATAGCCTGTTCCGGCACTTTTAGCCCAAGTAGTCTTTGAAGCTTGGCAATTGCGGAGGTCATTCCTGTGCCGGTGAATATTAAAATGTCATTATCATTGGCATTCACATGGTGTTTCACAATTTTCTGGGCATGATGATAAGCATCTGTCATTGCCTTGCCGGTAGAGGTGGATTCCGAATGAGTATTGCCGACCATGGGGCCGATGTCGTCTGAAATCCTTTTTTCAATTTGCGAATAAAGTCTGCCGCTTGCTATCCAGTCTGCATAGATGAGTTTTCTGGGGCCGTAAGGTGTCATTATTTCAGCATCGATACCAATTATGTTCTTTCTGTACTGGTAAAAATATTTCTCGAGCTCGCTCATTTATTGGATTGGCTTCTGTTTTGGTATTTAATGCCAAAATTACTTTTAACTATCGGTAAGTCAAAAAGAATATAGATTTATTAGCTTGATTTGACTAAAACGGAGCCATGTTGATATTTGAAAATCAAATGTATTAAGAACTACGAACAACGAATTAAGAATTAAGAATTTCACATTACTTCTGCATTCTTAATTCGAATGTTCTTCATTCTGACTTTATTGATTAGGTGAAAATTATCTGTGAACCTTCACCTCCGGCATGAGCATAGAACTCACCGATTGTAAGAATCCCGCTGACATGCTCAGACAGATCTTCCTTTTTGAATTTAAACATATCCATGGCAAGTTTGCAGGCATAAATTTTCCCCCCACCGGCTGTAATTAAGTCCATAAACTCACTTACTGGCGGAATATCGAGCTTTTCCATCTCTCGCATCATCATCCATGATGTAAAAGATTCCATTCCGGGAATTACGCCAAGGAGTGAAGGCATTCTTGCTCCACCAGGTAATCTTAAAGCCGGATTTCCTATTACTCCGGTATGAAGCTTATCCATTCTTTTTTTTACGATAGCATCCAGTCCGAAGAAGGTGAAGAAGATATTTGTTTCGATACCTTCCATGACTGCTCCGTTGCCCATAACGAGGGTTGCATATACATCTTCAATTGCACCTTTGGCACAAATGATATTGACTTTTCTGATCCGAAAATCTTGTTCTGTACTCATATATCTTGTAGTTTAAGGGTTAGATACAACTTGAAGGTTTAGGAATGCCGGCAATTTTTGTAGCTTTTTTAAGAGGAGCTCCGGGGAACAACTGATAAAATGTTTTTACATCGAGAACACCCGAATGATTGATACTCCTGATTGAAAGCGCTTCTCCGCCGAGAAATCTGTTGCGAAGAAATTCCATTATTGCAAAATGCTGACCGGTAAGGACTAAGCCTTCTTCTTTTGCAATCTCAATTGCAATTTCTTTTGTCCATTGGGAAGGATTTGTAAAATAACCCTCTTCGTTTACATCAACTGTAATTCCTGCATAAGTTTTCTGTGGCATAATATTTTAAGATTAAAAAATTTAAAAGTATAATAAATAATATTTTCAATCAGCTTGAAATCTTGCCGCTCATCGACATATGGTTGCTGACCGGTAATTTTCTTCCCATTAGAAGAATATTCCAGTAGATCCACTTAAAGAAAAGTTTTCCCCAATGATTTATCCTGGTTTCTTTGAGCAGGGCAAAGGGTCCGACTATAGGAAGCGGAAACATCCCGGTCAATGGTTCGGTTGTATAGTTGAAGTCAATAAGAATGCCTTTGCCGAAACCTGTTTCCACGTAACAATTTGAATGCCCGTCAAAGGAAGCTGTTAATGGTTTGTTTCTTATAAAGCTTAAAATGTTTTCATGAAGGACTTCTGCCTGGAAATGTGCCACGGATCCCGCTTTTGAAGATGGAAAATTTCCTGCATCTCCTATCACAAAAATGTTTTTACTGATTACAGACTGGAGGGTGTTTTTATCAGCTTTAACAAATCCGAATTCGTCACCAAGCCCGCTGTTCAGTACAACAGGATCTCCTGAGTGAAGAGGGATGGTGATCAGGCAGTCAAAGGGTACTTCACGTCCGCCAAAATCCAATATTTTTTTGTTATCATTATCCACTTCTCCAAGGAAGAAATCGGTGAGCAGGTGGATATTCTTGTTTTCAAGCAGATTACCGAAGGACTTTGACGCAATAGGTTTTGTAAAAGCGCCCGACATGGGTGTAACGTACGTAATATTGACTTTATCCCTGATACCCTTTTTTGTAAAATATTCATCCGCATAAAATGCAAACTCAAGAGGGGCGACCGGACATTTAATTGGATTATCAGCAATGTTGATAACCATATTTCCTCCTTTCCATTTCTCTAAAAACAGTGCAAAGGACTCGGCTCCTTCAATTGTGTAAAAGTCGAAAATACTTTTTTGCCATAATTCACCCTTGAGACCAGGAGTGTCTTCGGGACTTATACGAGCACCGGTAGCTATAATTAAAATATCGAAATCGAAAGCTGTACCATCTTTCAGATAAACTTTACTGAGCGACTTGTCAATTTTTCCTATTTCCTGGTAAACGATATCAATGCCTTTGGAAAGAAATTTTGATTCTTTTTTTACAACATCTTTCCTGGTATAATATCCAAATGGTATAAAAAGAAATCCGGGTTGATAAAAATGATCTTTTTCTTTGTCTATAATTGTGATATTCCAATCTGAAGAGGGAAGATCTTTTCTCATTTTATTGGCCATCATGGTTCCGGCAGTTCCGGCTCCAAGTATTAATAGATTTTTCATAATAAACGGGTACTGTTAATTAATTAACAGAACAAATGTAACCTATACATTCAATTATCTAGATATATATGATAATTATGATGTTTTTATTCTGCATTATTTTTTTCCGGAATTTAAATAGTCGATGGAATCTGTAAATTCGTGAATATTTACTTATTTTTATCAGCTTAAATTAAATTATAATAAATATGAAAAGGAACATTTTTATATTCGTCATTATTTCTGTTTTCTCTTTAACTTCTTTTGCTCAACAAGGCAAAGGACAGAAAATTAATCCTGCCGGAAACTGGAAATTTGAAGCTCCCTATGCTCAGGAAGGATATACTTCCGGTACAATTATCGTAGGTAATGCAGAACAAAAAACTACTGTTACAATATCTTTTACAGGTAATGAATTTAAAATACCCGGTGAGGATGTAAAAGTTGCTAAGGACAGTGTATTTTTTTCTGTATATCTTCAGGGGCAGATCGTTAAAGTATTGCTGAAGATGGATACTGAAATAAAAATGTCTGGTAAAGCAGTATATTCCGAAGGAGAAGTTCCTCTTACTCTTAATAAGGTTTCAGCTTCCGATGCAGAGGTAAAAAAATAGTCTCAGCTTCACCATTTTCAGCTCTGAATGAGCAGAATATTAAAGTCGTGGAAATTATCTTTCATCATCTGTTCAGACTGATTATCATTTGTTACTGCTAACTATATTAAGCCCCTTCAGGGCTTTAATTCAATAGGTTACTTTCACCCCCGGTGAAACCGGGGGTTATTCATGTTCAGCCACTTCATGGCTTGAAAATATTTTTTGTCGTGGGTATTTCGAATCTCCTAAAATTATGTAACTTGATAAATGAAAATTGATTAAAAACTTGTCAATCCAGGTTCACGGATACTAATTATTAAAATATTAAGCTATGGAAAAAGTAATTGCATGTTGCGGATTAAATTGCGCTGCCTGTGAAGCAAGAATTGCTACTATTAATAATGATGATGAACTCAGGAAAGTAACTGCGGAAAAATGGAAAACCATTTATAACGTTCCTGATATGTCACCTGAAATGATCAATTGTACGGGATGCAGGGAAGAAGGGGTGAAGCTTGGCCACTGGAGCATGTGTCAGATAAGGATTTGTGCAGCTTCAAAAGGTTTTGAGACTTGTGGTAGCTGCAATGAGATGGAAACCTGTAGTTTAATATCCCCCATTCATAGCTTTTCACCAGAAGCAAAAAATAATTTATTGAATGTGAACTAATTATTAAAAACCGGTTATTTATTTTACCAGATAATGGCTGAAATTGTGAAAATGGTTCTTTCCGACAAATCGGTTATTCCGACTGAGGAATATATATTCTCACTGATCGGAAACAATAAACATTATTGGAAAAGAATAATGGATTATGTGTCCGAAAACTATAAGGACACTTTGGGCAGCTGGAACTACTATAATGACGGAAAGCAATGGCTCTTCAAGATGGTTCATAAAAAGAAAACCATATTCTGGTCTGGTTTAAATAATGGAACTTTTCGTATTACTTTCTACCTGGGCAATAAAGCAGAGACAATAATAGATAACAGTGATCTGCCACAGTCTGTAAAGGATGAATTTAAAACAGCTAAACGATATGGTCTGATCAGACCTGTAACTTTTGTAATTAACGGTGAACCTGATGTTGACAACGTGCTGAAGATGATTGCAATAATGACGAAACTGAAATAAGAATTCAGATTGTCAACAGAGAGTAAGATTAGCTGATGATAAAATAATATTAATATCCAATCTGTGCTGTATTTAAATGATGACATATCTTAGTGAAATTTCATCCAAGCTGATTGCTTTCATTTTACTGTTTGTAACCGGAAGTGTATGTGCACAAAACCTTGACATTCGTATTCTCAGATTATTAAATTCACCTTCAAAGCTCCCTTCAGATAAATTCTTTCAATTTGTTTCTAATTCTGCTGTTTTTCCGGAAATCGGTATTCCGGCTGGAATTTTGACTTCGGGGTTGATAAGACAGGATGATGAGATTGTCAGAAAAGCCTGTGTAATTATTGGTGCTGCAGCAATAAATTCAGGAATAACGCTTGCTGTCAAGTACTCAGTCAATCGCAATCGTCCTTTTGTTACGTACCCTGACATTGCCAAAAAATCAGCTGCCGGAAGTCCCTCTTTTCCATCAGGGCACACCTCAATTGCCTTTTCTCTGGCAACTTCATTAACACTCTCATATCCAAAATGGTATATAATTGTTCCCGCATATTCCTGGGCGGGTACAGTTGCTTTTTCCCGAATGGATCTGGGTGTCCATTATCCATCGGATGTGCTTGCCGGTGCGCTGATTGGCTCCGGCAGTGCCTGGCTGACATATTATATCAATAAAAAGCTGATTATGAACTCACAAAAGAAACCTGTCCATTAGCTGGTGCAATAATTGCCTTCACTATCTCTATTTCTGGCTTCCTGTTCCTGGCCCTGTGAAATAGCTCAAAGCCAACGCTTAATCATTATTTCACAGGGCTGGTTCATGGTTTTTCGTCTCTGGTTTCTGATCTCTCTGATCTCTCTGATCTCTGATGTCTGATCTCTGATCTCTGATCTCTGATCTCTGATCTCTGATCTCTGATCTCTGATCTCTGATCTCTGATCTCTGATCTCTGA
>Ga0182010_10000885_pt1 | contig 16612 bp, 7 predicted proteins | sample 611E1MmetaG_FD_120488 | JGI IMG/M metagenome (GOLD analysis project Ga0182010, IMG submission 120488) | Permafrost microbial communities from Stordalen Mire, Sweden - 611E1M metaG | ecosystem: Environmental > Terrestrial > Soil > Wetlands > Permafrost | place: Sweden: Stordalen | collected...
ACCAGCTTGGGGTACACGCGATCGATGGTGCGGAACCAATTCGCCGGTGCCTTCTTGGCCACGTGGCGTCTTTTGATGGCTGGTGCATGGGCCTTCAGATAGCGGGCCAGCTTGGGGTAGTCGTGCAGGTCGACCAGGCCGCCCTCGTCGCGGAAGGTATTGATGACGAATCGGCCAGCATCGCGGATGTGGCCGCGCTCGATGTCGTCACGCATGACCAGCGGCAAGAGGCGCTCGGATTCGATGTCTGCGTCCTTGCCCACGATGAAGACCTGATCGCAGCCGGTGGCCACGCCGATACCGACGTGGGCCAGGCCGCTGTGCTCGATGGGCGCGAACTTGGTCTCGAGCAGGCGCAACGTCTCGCTCTGCTCGGGCGAGGTCACGATCCAGGGCGCGTCGCCCTCGAACCAGGTCGGGTAGAATTCGACCGCGCCGGCGCCAAGGCGGCGTCCACCATGGATGGCGGCTCGGATCGCCTCGCACTCGGACGGGACGCCAGTGGCCATCCTGGCGACCATGACTGGTCCCGTGGACTGGCGGCCGATTGAGAAAATGGCCGGATACGCGCTCACTTCTGACTCGAACGGTGACGCCTGGTGAAGGTCGACGTAGGACTGGACGTGGTACTTGTCGGCGACCAGCCGCCGCAGGGGCGCGCCGTAGCGATTCAGCGTCCAGCGATCCGCGCACACGAACGCCAGAACCCCGCGCGGGCCGAGCAGGTCGAGCCCGCGCTCGATGAATGCGACATACAGGTCAGCGCGGTCGTAGATGGACTGGTAGTGGGCGCGGTATTCGGCCTGCAACGCCGGCGCGATCTGCTCGATGCGAATGTACGGTGGGTTGCCGACCACGGCATCGAATGTGCCCTGCGCCGGGGCCAGCAGGAAGTCGCCATGGCGGACCCACATCTGGGCGAGGTGAGCAGCGGTTTTGTCATCGGCGCCGTGCAGCCGAAGCGTCTCCACCACAGCGGCGCGCGTGATGGCCACGTGCTCCTCGTCGATGTCGAACGCGCGCACGCAATCGGCCAGCTTGTCCGGCTTCACCCTGGCTGCCTTGGCCGCTGTCATCAGCCGCCCGATCGCCGGCACCAGGAACGCGCCATGGCCGCACGCAGGCTCAAGCAGGCGCATCCGAGCCAGATCGCGCTCCTGCGAGTAGCCCGCCAGATCCAGGATCAGTTCGACCATGTGGGGCTTGGTCAGCACCACCCCATGGGTCTCGCCCGACGACCGGCGCCCGTACTCGTACGCCTCTTTCGGAAAGCTGATCGGGAGGTGCATGGAGAGCTGCATGGATGCTACTTGATGGCGGCCAGGAGGGAACTATCTGTCTGACCTGAAGTGGCGCGCGACCAGGACGCGCATCTGCCCCAGCCCGACGCCCCTCTCGGCGGGAGTGTTTGTTGCGATCCCGCCGAAGACGTGCCGAGGTGCGGGACGCCGCACAGGTTCCCGCGTGTCTTGGCCCTCCGGCTACTGCGCCCGGTCGGCTGTGCTCCTCATCCCTCAAGTCCTCGCGTCAGCCGGCGCACATACCCGCGATCTATCAGGCTCTCGAATTGCGTCCTCAGTGCGCGGGCGAAGACCGGATCATCGAGCAGAACACCGGCCTCAATGTTTCGCCCCTGCGCAGCCTCGGTCAGGTTGGCCGAGGTCACGAAGGCGCGTGCGTCGTCCACGACAACGCACTTGGCGTGCAGGCATGCGCTGTCTTCGCCCATGGCCAAGAGGGAGCGCGGGTCGTAGTAGACCTCAGGCACTGGCTCCCACGGCCAGATCTCCTTGCGGAACCAGCCGACAAACGCATCTTCAACTTCGCGTTCGGACGCATGGGCCATGTGGTCGAGGCGGCGAACGTTCAAGAAGACCCGGACGGTCAATGTCCCCACATCCGCCATGCGTTTCGCCAACGGGAGCAGCAATGGATTGCCCTTGGCCTCCCCGTCCTTCGCTCTGTGCCCGAGGTTGAAGGTCGAGACGACCACCGATTTTTGCGCGCCCCGGAAGAGCTCGTTGCAGACGATGGCGGTATCCCTCGAGCCAGGGATGTCGAGGTCGGACCAGACAAGTGCCGGCTGTGGCTTCGCCTCGCCTGCCTTGCGGGCCGCCGCCGCCAGGCGGAGCGCAGCAGCCAGTGCCCCGCCTTTCAGACCGGCGGCGTGGAGAGCCTCGATCAGTCGCTGGGCGTCGGCCTGTTCGGCCTTGGCAACGTGGCGCCCGGTCTGCATCGCCCCGAAGGGGAAGGCGACAAGACCGCGATCGACCGCGCTGGCTAGCGCGCCCAGTGCCGCAGCAGAGAGAACAGGTAGATCGTCGCTCAAGACCCCTCCGCGAAGAACGCGGCGTCCACCTGATCGACTGTGGGCACCACGAGCGACCGATCCAGCAGTTCATTGCGTCGCTCGCACGATGGTTCCGCGATCAGCAGGCAGCCGTGGCACGCGGCCCCGTGCATGATGCGCCCCTCGTGCGCCTGGTTGGGCCTGTGTTGGGCACAGACCGGATCGTTGCTACACAGACGCCCGAGCTCGAGGGCCCTGTCGAGGTGCCGAGCGATTCTTCGACCGACCTGGACGAGGCCGCCGAGCGTACCCTCGGCGTCGGCAGTGCCGGTGTACAGAAGGATGCCGTAGGCGCCTTCGCGAACGTAGATGCGCTCGCGGATGCTTGCCGCTGCGTAGCCGCACTCCAGCGCGATCGCTGTCAGCAGCAGATGTGCGAACGAGTGCAGCATGACGTAGGGCATGTAGATTTGTTCGACCCGCTCAATGGGGACCGGAGTCTTCGACATGCTCTGTACGCCGGCATGGAACTCGCGAGCCCTCTGCTTCACTGCGGGGCGCGTTGTCCAGATCCTCACCTGTTCTGGATCGAGGGCAAGAAAGACGCCCTCGCCGCGATTCTCGATCGCTGGCAGCCACCGTGTTTCGAGTGCGAGCGCGGCAAGACGCACCCCCAGGTCGACCTCGGAGTCGATGGGCAACGCTGGGGACTCGAAGCGCGTGAAGCCGATCTCGGTGACTACTTCGCGCAGGCGATGCACCAGCACGATGCGCTCGATTGATGTAATCGCGCCCTTCCGTCCCGTCTTGAGCGGCAGGCGACGTGCGTAAAAGTCCCCGTCGGGCCTGTCGTCACCGATTTCGTCAGGCACGGACAGGAACGTGTCGAGCTCGACTTCTTTCAGCCCCTTTTCCGTCCCGGCACCTCCATCTCTTCGTCGCTCGCAGTCGGCCCAGACCTCGGCGTCGGTCAGGCCCTCCAGCGCCTGCTGCACACGCTGCTTCTTGCGCTCGCGTTTGATGTCGGCCACCACCTCCGCGACCGAGAGAAAGTCGTCCCAGACGGCATCGACGGCTTTGCGAACTCGTTCGTCGTGGTCAGGAATCGAAATCGCGCGTTCGATGACTGGAAAGTAGGCGTTACTTGCATGGCGAATCAGCAGTTTGTTCCGATGCGGTTTGCCCTTCTCGCCCACGCACGCCTCCTGTGCCGTCGGCCCGAGCCACGGGCGGTCGCCCCGACACTCACCCAGCACCGAGCGTTCCTCAGACGTGCTCTGAAGCCGCACCAGCGACACCGGTTTGAGGTTGCAGCCATCGCACCTGACAAACAGCTCGACGAGATCGCCCGTCGTACCGCGCTCGTCGAACCAGAGCTGGCCACCGCACGCGACGCCGTCGCCGTGGACCAGGCGCGGCCAATCGATGTCGCTCACGTGGCCGTTGGGGCATCCCTGCACGAAGCGCACTGGCACCACTGGCCAGTCCTTGCGCTTCCGTTTTCCGGTCGGGTCATCGCCGTGGTAGCGGCCCTTGATGAGCGCCCTGCGATGCAGGAGGGGGCGCGACCTCCCGTACTGTTTGGAGCTGACCTCGAACTGCGCCAAGAACCACTCCGGGAACTGCCAGGCCACGATGCCGATGCCCACTTGGTCCTCGCGTTCAGGCACAGGCGGCGAGCGGAGTTCAAGGAACGGGAGTCCCAGCCGCCGCCGTAGGTTCGCAAGGAGGCGTGGCTCGGGAACGAGCTGCGCGTCTCCGGCCCAGTGCTCGAGCCCAGCGACAAGCACTGCGCAGTCGGGGAGGTCCACCAGCGCACCCGGGCCGTACGTGGAGACAATCTGGCTCTGCCGAATCTTTGCGATGCTCATGTCGCCTCCGGCGTTCCGCCGTCGAGGCGGCGAACGATGACTGGAACCTCTGCTTCGACATCACGCAGTGACCACTGCGCCTTGAATTTCCGCAGCTTGGAGTGTGGTGGCTCTCGCTTCAGGTCGGAGTCGAGGGGATCGTGGAGCAGGGGTGGACGCGGCGGAGCCTCGAACGGCGAATACTGTAGGCCCGCCTGAAGGGGCGCATTCTCGGCTGCGATCTGCTCCCAGGAGTCGAGGAGGTCATCGACTCGCGAGTCCATCTTTGCACCGAGTTCCTCACGTTCGGTCGGCTCGAAGTCCTTGGTGTGGTTCTCCGCGCGCGCTCGCACCGTCGACTTGAGCCAGCCCAGCTTGGCGCGATGCTGAGCGAGATCTGCCGCGCGTGGAGCTGGGGTCAGGCTGGCCTCTCCATGCCGCGCCAGTGAGACCACGACGGCGGCGAGCCCTCGGTCGACGGCACGTGGTGCAAACGGTGTCACGCTGGTGGCCTCAACCGATCGATAGAAGGTCTCGTGGTAAGCCTCGAATCGTTCGTAGTGTGAGCGGTCACGAGGCTTGTGAATGTTGAGCAGCGTGATCACAAGACCTGGCCGCTCCTCGTCGCGGCCTACGCGACTTGTCGCCTGGATGTACTCGGCCGAGGTCTTCGGCTGCCCGAGCACTACCATCAGCCCGAGACGGCTGATGTCCAGCCCGACGGAGATCATGTTCGTCGCGAGTGCGACATCGACGTGACCGTCCTCCGCAAACGTAAGAGCCAGCCGACGTTTCGCCGTGGCGACGCGGTCGGTCGGCTCCCGTGAGGTGAGCTCGATCGCCTCGAACCGAATCGTGCGGTCCACAAACGGGCCGTCGACCTCGGCGACGCGGCAGTGACGGAGGTATCCCTGGAGCCGGCTCCGCACCTCGTCGTCAACGATCCTGCGGGCGCCACCGAGCTCGCGCAAAGCATTGAAGTACCCGAGGCAGGTCATATACGGGTCAGCGGGGTTCGTCGCGTTGGCCGTGCCACCGGCTGCGTCGTAGTGCTTCTTGGCTGCCGACAGCATCGCCAGGCACGCGCGCAGAAACACGACCTTCACGCTGCGTCCCTGCGCCGCCACGCCCACATAGAAGCGGGGGTTCTTCTCCGACGCGCTCACCGTATGGGCGAAGAATGAGTTGCGGCGATCGGGACCAGGTGGAGGGAAGACGTCCACCTGCGAGCGATTAAAGAGCGCCCGCACCTGGGCTTCGGCCCGTCGCACAGTTGCCGTCGATGCCACTATCTTCGGGAGGACGTTCTTGCCATCCACTTCGCGACGGCAAAGCTCACCCACGGCCGTTTCGTACAGGCCAACCATCGTGCCCAGCGGTCCGCTTATTAGATGAAGCTCGTCCTGGATGATGAAATCAGGCGGCGCCAGCGGTCGCGGGAGCTTCGCGCCTCCCGCGCGATCTCCTGGACCATAGAAGCCCGCGCTGTCGAAACGCTCTACCTTGCCGAAAAGTTTGCCGGGTGTGGAGAGCCACGGCAGAGAGGCCATCTTGTCGACCGTGGCGATGACAAAGCAGGGAAGCCGCCGGTAGAGGGGCTCGTCCACTGCGATGATTGGCAGTGCATTGTCCCGCGTGAACGCGCAGTCCTCATTCGCGCAGGTGATGCGCAGGTCGGTCGGCTGATCCGTACTCGGAATCAGGTGAAACGACGTGGGCTCGAACTTCCTGCCGCACCAGGGACAGTTCTCGAGAGGGATCGGCGCCGGCTTGTACTTGCTGTTGTTCTGGAAGGCAATGGTCCGCGCCCGGGCGGAGGTGCGGTCATTGTCTCCCTTCTTTCCCATGCGGTTCGGTGTCGCTTTTCGCCCGACCCAGAGGCCGATCTCGAAGGGCCACTTGCCAAGCTTCTCGACGTCCCTCTGCCGCTCGAGCTCGAGAGCGCAGATGAGCGTGGCGGCGCGGCCGAGCTGATCGAGCGTAAGCAGACGGAGCGTATATCGCATGAGCACGCTGACTCCCGAGGATGTCACGCTCGGATCTCGCAGTCTGCGAAGCACCAGCGTGAAGGCTGCGAGGCCCAGATACGCCTCGGTCTTGCCACCGCCTGTCGGGAAGAAGAGCAGATCCAGCACCTCACGCTCCGGGTCCGTCGGCTTCGCGATACCACGCAGATTCATCAGAATGAAAGCGAGCTGGAACGGGCGCCAAGTCGGCGCAGCCACCTGGTCCGGACGACAGCCCTTGATGTGCGCCGTCCGCTGTCTTGCCGCCGCCGCCATCGAGCGATTCGCGATTCGAAACGCGTCCAGCACCAGGGGGGCTTCCAGCTCTGCGATTCCGCGCTCAATGCGCTGGCGTGCCAGCTCGCAGCGGTTGAGCAGATCCTTGGCCACTTCGGCGCGCTGAGGTTGGGTAGGGGCGGAAGCCCGTTGTTTGGCGATCCAGGCGCCGTACTCAGTGCCGAAGGCGCTGAGGCTAGCCTTCGCCTCAGCGGCGGTCTTCACCTCAGCGAGCTTTTCCATCGAGAGTTCAACGCTCGTGATGCTCGTCGGGTCGACCTTCTCCACGGCGGCGGTCGGTATCCAGGTGCTGCGGACCTCGTGGCATGTGCCATCCTCGATCACTGCGTGCGTCGCGACGCCGTGGCCCACGGCGAACTCGAAGGCGTCTCGATACTGAAGGTCCGCGATGCGCTCGTCCGCATCGTCATCGACCAGGCCGCGAAGGTTCGGCCGTCGCTCGAAGCTCCCGGTCACCTTGAGGATGAGCTGCGCCTGGAATAGATGGCCTTGATCGACCCGCTCTTCCGCCTCGGGATCGCGTTCATTCACCACGAACACGGATACGGCCCGCGTGCCCGGGGGCAACTCGGCGCGTTGCGGACCAAGGTTGCTGACATCACGTGCCGAGACGTAGACGCAAACGCCACGGCTATCCGGCAGCTCCGTGCGTCCGAGTTCCTTGGGGAAAAGGGAAACCTCGACGAGGTGAGCGCGCTGGGTGCGTTGCCAGACCCACCACTCCGGGTGCTTGGGATTCTGCGACGCTACCTTCGTATAGTCGCCCCACATCACTTGAGCCGAAAGCGTCTTCACGCCCTTGGGAACCAAGACGCTGATGCCCAACGAAGATGGCAGAAACGCCTTGCGGGCCGGGGCCTGGTCGGGCTCCACGTCGTCGTCCCCCGTGCCCTCCTCTGACCCCACGACGGTGTCGAGCACTTCTTCGGCCTCCGGATCGTGTCGCTGCGACTCGGGCGCCTCCGTGGGTACCAGGAACCCGGTGAGATACCAGCGCGACGGAGGTTCCGAGAGCTGCTCCGCCTCGAGGGCATGACCCGGTCCCGGACCGACGAGGTCAAGCTGTAGGGTCTCGATGAGCTTGGCGCGGATATCTGCGGATGTTGTCATTCGTCGGTCTCCCCTCAGAAAAGGCTGCCTTGGCTGCTGGGTGGCGCCTTCTTTGTACCTCTTGCGCGGCTGCTGGGCTTCTTGCGGCCTTCGCCTATGGCTGGCGCGTCCTCAGAAGGAGGAGTGTTGCTTTGCTCCTTGGCGCGCTGGGCGTTCAGCTCGAGCAGGCGCGCGAGGACCTCGTCGCGGACATCGTCGGGCCAACGGTAGCGCCAGTGCTTCTTCTTGCGGCGCTCGCGCGCGGGCTGGCTATCGTCCTCCTCTTCCTCGTAGTCGAGAAGAAACTCGCAAGTCGGCTGGATGTCAGCCCAGGCGTAGGCATCAAGGACGGCGCGATCCATAGCAGCGTGGAGATCCCGAAGCGCGACGATGTCCGGATCGGTTTCCTCGGGGTCATGGAACCGCGTGTAGACCGCCGTCGGTCCGACACCTAGGCGCTTCATGACCTCGTCACGCAGCGTGTGATAGGCGACTCCCGCAGAAGCGACTATTGGTGAGTCCACAACCTCAGGAAGCAAAGGGAAAGTGACGAATGCGTTCGACGTACTGTACCTGATGTCCCTTTTCAGCGTGCCCGCCGTTGCACGCGCCCATATCTCGTGGACGCGAGACTGCATCACAGCGAAGAATCCAGTCCTCTCTTCCGAAAATACTACAACGTCTTGCATGAAAAATTTCTCGGACCCAGTGAAACGGAACGACAGGTATGTCGATGGTGTGGCGCACACCAAGACCTTCGCGCTCTTCCTCGCCTGCTCAAAGAACTCAGTCCGCTTGTCCCAGTGAAGCCACGGCCGAGTTTCATGCACCTGTCTGGTTTGGCCGGAACGCTCCGCCAGCACTTGCGGCTTGAGCCAGCGAAGAAAGTGACTGCACCCTTCAATCACCGTTTCCTCTGCTTCGCCGAAATCAGCAATGGTTAGATCGGATTCGCAACACGGCGTCTCGTTTAGGATTTTCCCATTCACATACGGCCGAAGCCACCTCCGAAGGCCCGGATTGTCGGGCAGAACCCGAGCGAGATCGCCGGTACCTAAAATGAAGGAATCGCCGTACAGCACGACGCCTGCGGAGTACGAGATGTCATGCACGAGCCGGCTCGCTTTGGAAACGTCTGCACCGGCCGACAGGGTCGCAGCGATCACTTCGACCCTTCGCCCATCCAGCACGCAACCCGTCGCATTTCCCTTCCGGATGTGAACGCGGGTAACCACGACCGCAGCATCTCCCGGCCACGGTCGATCCCGCCAAACCTCATAGATGTGACCGCCGGATCGAAGAATTGGCTCAATGCCCACGCGGCGGGACACAGTCTGGCCCAAGCTGTTGGTGGCAAGCAAACCAATGCAGCCACCGTCTGCCAAGAGTGTGAAGGCTCTACGAAAGAAGTACGCGACTAGATCTGCGGCGCCTTTGGCTTCCTTGGTTATGGTCTTGATGAATGAGCAGTAAACTGGGCCCAGCACCCCGGGCATGATCTTTCCGCCAGCAAACGGTGGGTTTCCGACAATCGTGTCAAATCCGCCGCGTGCTCCAAACACTTCAGGAAATTCGATTCCCCAGTGAAAGCACGGCACCGGCCTCTCGCCTGACAGCCAGTGCTCGACGAAGCCCCTGATGTCGTCAGCGGCGCCGATCCCAGAGAGCGAGCCCTGCACCCGTGCCTCCCAATGCCGGCGTACCTCCTCGCGTGGTTTCGTCCCATCCTCCGAGAAGAAGCACGCGACGACCGCATCCCCAACCATCCGCACCTTGGCCAGCGCATAGTCCGCGTCGCGCAGTAACCGTCGCTTTTCGCGCACATCATCTGAGTTCGCCAGGTCCGGGATCTTCGCACGTAGCGCCATCGCCTCTTCGATAGCCCTGTCAACGAACGCTCGCAGTAGCGGGATCTGCTGCTTCAATCCGTGTTCAATGCTCCAGTTGAAGCTCGCGATCTGCTCCCGCGACAGCCCCACCAGCGAATCTCCTTGCCGAATAGAGTAGTCGAGGAAAGTGAACGCGTGATCTCGAGCCAGCGTCGCGAGCCACAGCGATAGTTTGGCGAGGTCAACCGCGAATGGGTTCTTATCCACGCCGTAGAGGCAGTGCTGTGCGACCTGTCGCTGCGCATAGAGCAGGATGTCCTCGTCGGGCGGCACGTCGGTCGGGCGGCCGTGCAGGTCGTAGGACTTCACCAGTTGCTCGGCGAGTTGCCGGCATGCCTCGACCAAGAACGCGCCCGACCCCATCGCGGGGTCACAGACCTTCAACGCAAGGATCTGCTCGGGCTTGGGGTTTGTACCGAGATCCTCGAGGATCGGACGCAATGTCGTCCGCACAATCGGCTCGGTCAGTTCGCGCGGGGTGTAGTGCGACCCTGAGCGGCGCCGCTCGTCGGTGGGTTGGAGATAGAGGCCACCCGAGGGCACGGGGCGCGGCGTGAGCGGGGAAGTGCGCCGGCCCAGCGATGCGATGAGATCGTCGATCGTCCTCGCTTGCTTGAGCGCCTCTGCGGCCTTGCCCGAAAGTTCGACGTTCGCCGTGTCCTTCAGGTGTTTCGCGCGGTCGGCGTCCGCCTTGGTGAGCATGGTCTCGAGGCCGAGGACCACGTGCTCCTTCCCGACGCCGATCGACGTTTCGATCGCGCGCTCGAGGCGGAAGCCCATCATGTTCTCGTACACGGAGCCGATCTGTTCCACATCGAGCGCCCGGTACGAGAGACGGTCGCTGTCGAGTAGGAGGAGCTTTTCGAGCACGCGCAGAACCACGCCGTCCGCCACCTTGGGCACCGCCACTGGCGCACCCATCACGCGGGTGCTGCGATAGGGCCGCCCCTCGAGAAACGCCCATCCGTCCGGATCGAAAAGATGCCCGTAGCGCGGTGGGAGTCGAAACTCACCACGCTTGGCTCCGTCGTGAACCATGCGGAAGAGAACGAGCAGCCGAGACCACGCGCCATAGCGTTGGTCCATCGTGTCGGGGAAACGACCGGCGTCGATGCGGAGCTCGTCGAATAGGCCGACGAGCGAATAGTTCCGTACGTATGTGGCGGATGACGAGAGCAGGCCGCGCTCCTCGGCGTAGAGGATGAACACGAGGCGCAGCAGAACCGCGAGTAGCCCACCGTAGACGTGGTCGGGATCTTCGCGAACGCTTTCGTCAAGCAGTCCACCCTTGGAGGCCTCGTTGGCCGCCTGGAAACCGCGCAGCAGCTCGTTCAGCGCCTCAAGAACTTGGTCCGCCAGCTTGGTCGAGACCACGTTCTGGTACTTGCGGCTCTCTTTGAGGATGTGCGGCAGCCGCTGTTCCCGTGGCAGCGCGAAGAGCCGCGCGGTGCCGAGGAGCATGCAGAGCGCCGAAAGCATGTCGCGGTCAAGGGCCGTGCAAAGGCGGTGTACGGGCCAGGTGACGTGTCCGGACGACTCCCCACGAGGCGCGTAGACCAGGCGAATGAAGCGTCCGTTGGACAGGATGCCGATCGGCACTCCGGTCTCGCGGAGCAGCCGCTCGAGCCGCACCTGTGGACTCGCATGCCACTTCCGCGTTTCTTCAGCCGGGGGCTCGTCCAACGGCGTGCCATTGGCCAACTCCTGGATGAGCATCATCCACTCCGCGCCGTCCTCCGGGAAAGCCGGGACCGCGCAGGTTGGCCGAAGGGTTTCGTCGAACTCCGGGAGCACGAGCTCGATCGTCGCGGGAAGAGCAGCGCCATTCGGCCCACCCACGAGTTTGTCTGGCTTCCAGCCGAGCACCTGCGTGGCCAATGCCTCGAATGAGAGAGACAGTGGCGGGCCAGCGGCAGCGGCTTTCCCGCCATCCTTGGTTTCGGGTGGCGTGACCAGGGCACGCAGCACCTGCTGTTCCTTCAGGATGTTCTTGTCAGGGAATGCCTGGGCGGCGAGCAGCGCCGGTGGCGACACGACGAGGCCGACGGGCTGTAGGAGCCCGATCCAGTCTCGATGCACGCGAAGTTCGTAGTCAGTTGCCACGGCTCACCCTGTCACCGGCCACAAGTAGGCAATCCCGACAGGCTCGATGCGCGTCGCCTTGACCACGTAGCTCTGCCGAATCCGCTTCGGTTCGAGTTCGAGGTCGCGGGGAATGGCCTCGAGGCGTTGTCGCCAGTACCTCGCGTTGTCTCGCAGCTGCTGCCGCTCTTCGTCGTCGAACCCCTCGGACGCGAAAGCCATCTGCGGGTCATCGACCTTCTCCAATTCCCGCTCGATTCGTTTCTTCTGGCCCGCAAGGATCTCGACCATGTCGCGGGCCTCGCGCTCACCGCGCTCCTCCAGCTTGGCGATGGCTTTCGAGGCCAGCAGCTCGCAGCGGGCTTGGAGATGCGGGAGCAACTCGGTCACGTCCGAGGGTGCCGAGCGCAAGACGTTTCGCTGCACCTCCCGCGCGACTTGGGGAGCGCCGGGCTTGGAGATCGAGGCCAGCAGCAGATCCCACGACTTTTCCTGAGAGTCCTCGGCGTATGGCTTGAGACCGCCGCTGCGCGAGGCGAGGTCCGTCCAGCGTGCTGCAACGGAGACAACCTCGTCGTGCAGACGTGCAGCACGATCGCCGTAGAGAGAGAGCCGACCAAGCAGCAAGACGCGCGGCACCGCGTCGTCGGTTTGACCAACACATGCTCGCGCGAGGTCGTCCAGCACGAAACCCTGGGCGAGGAAGCGTCCGAGAAGACGCCGCACCAAGCGATGCTCGAGATGAAGGTGAACCACGTCTTCATCAATATGCCCAGGGTCTTTGAACACGACCGGGCGAATGGGCGCCGTGCGACGCCACTCCCAAACCTTCATCCCTCGCGGCCGTGGACTGCGAAGTGTATCAAGGGTGTCAGCCCAGGTCGGGTCCGCACCGGGGCGGCGGTCAAGCGCCGGCACGTCGAACGCCTCGTCGCCTCGGCCGCTTGCGCGCTTCAGGGGCTCGGCGCCGAGCATTCCGAGCGACTCGCACAGGACGCTGTGGAGCTGCCCCTCGTTCAAATCGAGCGAGCGGCGCGACTGATCGAGGATGTTCCGCAACTCCTCTATCTGTTTGGAAAGGGCGGCTTTCCGCTCACGTGCGCCCTCGAGGTCTTCCGGTGCGGCTTGGCTTTGGGGTTCGGCCGTGTCCGCGCGAATGGCTTCGGCAAGCTCCTTCCGGCCGCGCGGACCAATTCCCTTGGCTAGTCGCCGGGTCATCCGCTCTTCGAGCACCGGCGGCATGCTCCCCAGTTCCTCCTGAATCACCTTCGTGCGGTCGGCGAGCACCTCGAGTACGCGGTCGGCCTCGCGCTGGGCATAGATGAAGTAGTGGCACCGCACCTCGTCGGCGCGTTGGAGCTTGCGGTCGATGCGGCCGTTGCGCTGCTCGAGACGCGAGGGATTCCACGGCAGATCCATGTGAAAGAGATCCGCGCAGTGGTTTTGAAGGTTGACGCCTTCCCGCGCGGCATCGGTCGCGACCAGGATGCGGAGCGGGTGCTTCTCAGGGGCTGCGTTGAAGGCGCTCTTGATTTCCTCGCGCAGTTCGTCCGGCATTCCGCCGTGAAACGTCGCGAGACGATCGGCGCCCTTCTCGGTCGCACCGATCGCAGCCAGGAGCTGTTGTTCCAGGTAGCGTTTCGTGTCCGCGTACTCGGTGAAGATGACGACTCGTCGCGGGAGCCACGCGGCAGGCGCGCCAGTGGATGGCACGCCGAGTGCGGGAAGCCCCGGACACATCTCGCGACGTATCCAATCCACCAGCCAGCGCACGCGAGCGTCGGGGAGGCGTCGCGAACGCTCAGCCAGCTCCTCCATCTGCGCGACCAGATCAACCTCGCGAACCGACGGCTTGCCGCTATCAGCCGCCGTTGCCGATGCGATGGCCTGTTCTTCTTCGGACTCGACCTGGTCCTCTGGGAGCTCCGAGCGATCATCCTCGGCGTCGGGCTGGGCGAGCAGCAACTCGAGGTTCGCCGGGGCAGGCGTCGCAGGCGGCTCAGCCACCGCACGTTCGAGCGCCCGTCGATGCGCCCTGAGCGTGCGATAGAACGCCTCGATGGAGGAAAACAGGCGTTTCTGCAAGTTGACCAGCACCAGCCCCTGTGCAGCCCGTTGCCTCGGCGACAGGCCCGCGAGCCGCTTCTCACGAGCCTCCCAATACCCGTCGAGCAGCCTTGCCAGCTGGAGTTCGGGTGCATCCGTCGGCAGACCGTCGAGATCGATCTTGACGATCTTGCGCGCCGGGAAACCACCTGAAACCTCACGCAGGTCAGCCTTCAACCGGCGCACCATCACCTCGTCACGGAGCTTCGGTTCGACGGGCGTGCCGCGCACGAAACGTTGAGGATCGAGGATCTCGAGGAGCGCCGAGAAGCTGTTCGAGAGGCCGTTGTGCGGCGTCGCGGAGAGGAAAAGCCGATGCTCGAAACGCTCGGCCAGACTCCGCACGGCGCGCGTGAACTGGGAGTCGATAGCGTACTTGGAGCTGCTGGCCGGGGCCGCGTGGTGTGCCTCATCGAGGATCAGGAGCGAGCCGGGGTCGGCGCCGTCCCGCCGATTCCCCTTCTCGTCGACGCCGAGCCAGTCTCGCAGTGGCGCCGCGTATTCCTCGTCGCGGAGCAGCGCGTGCGACAGGATGAAACGCGAGTGCGTCGTCCACGGATTGACAGCGTAGCCGCGCTCGCGCCGACAGCGCGCCACGTATTCACGATCGTAGATGACGAAGGTGAGGCCGAACCGGCGCTCGAGCTCCTCGCGCCACTGGACCACCACGGATGGCGGGGCGACGACCACCGCGCGCCTCACGCGCTGGCGCATGAGCATCTCACGCAGCACGAGACCGGCCTCGATCGTCTTGCCAAGTCCGACGTCGTCGGCGATGAAGATGTTCACTCGCGGGAGCCGAAGCGCCTTGCGGAGCGGCTCGAGCTGGTAGGCCATGACTTCAATGCCCGCGCGCCACGGCGACTGAAAGAGCCTCGGGTTCGTCGAGGTGACGCAATTCCAGCGGAGCGCGTGGAGATATGCGGCAAACCGCGAAGGGGCGTCGAAGTCACGCCGACCGAGCCGATCCCAGGACGCCCGCACGACCTCCGTGTCGATCTCGTGCTCCCAGAGCACCTCGAGCGCCTCGCCCTGCGCGTCGTCGTCGAGGCACGACATGGATACCAGCGTGGCCTCGCCGGGCTCGGGGGGCGGCTGCACGTCCTCGACGAGGTACTGGCGCTGGCGGACACGGACGATCTCGCCGGGCGCGGGATGCGGCGGAAGAAGCTGGGTCATTGACTAGCTCCGGTCTTGGGCGCCCCGTTGTTGTTCCACGCGGGCTCGAGCGGTTGCTAGGGCGAGATGGAAGCGCTGGCGTAGAACCTCGCGTGGAGGCAGCTCGGTCAGGTACTCGGCCACATGAATGCCTCGTTCGCCGAGGTCGAGATACTCGACGGTCTCGCGCTTCTTGCCCGCGCACAAAATTATGCCGACGGGTGCTTCTTCGCCCGGCTGGCGCTCATGACGGTCGAGCCAACGCAGGTAGAGTTCCACCTGGCCCGAATCGGCAGGCTTGAACTCGCCAATTTTTAACTCGATAACCACCAGCCGCCGCATGCGCCGATGAAAGAACAGCAGATCGATGTAGTAGTCATCGCCGTCGAGGGTGATTCGTTTTTGCCGCTCGACAAACGCGAAGCCGGCACCAAGCTGCAAAAGGAAACGCTCAATCTCGCGCAGCAGCGCCGACTCGAGATCCTTCTCGCTGAAGGTGTCGCGCAGCCCCAGGAAATCAAGCAGGTACGGATCCTGGAACACGAGATCGGGCGAGACCTGGTCGCCCTGCCGGAGGGCCGAAAGCTCTTTTCGAATGATCTGCTCGGGCTTCTTCGAGAGCGCGGTGCGCTCGAAGAGCATGCTGTCGATCTTCTGCTGAAGCGTGCGGGTGCTCCAGCCCTCGGCGCGACACATCTCCGCGTAGAATTCGCGCTTCAGTGGGTGATCGATGTAGATGATCTGCTTGAAGTGGGTCCACGCCAATTGTCTCCGCAGTGCGGAGACAATCTCGGCGTCGGGGAACGCCTCAGCGAAGCGGACCATGTGCCGCAAGGATTTCTCGCCGAAACCGCGCCCGTAGTGGGCTTCCAATTGTCTCCCCACTGCGGAGACAATCTGCGCCCCGTACTCGGCCCGTCGGGCCTTGAGCACGTCCTGGTGTATCCGCGTGCCGATCTGCCAATAGAGCGTCGTCAGTGCAGCGTTGGCGGCCTGGGCGACCTGTCCCCTCGCCGATTCGATCAGGTTGCCGATGTCGAGGGCCAGCCGTTTCGCGTCCTTCCCTGGGACCAAGACCACATCGGCCCGCACCACGTCGCTCTCACGCAACTCTCTCGGTGCAGGCGTTTGTCGTGGCGATGTTGCGGTCTTCTTTGCGCGGGAGGTTGGCTGCTTGCTCATGGCTTGCTCTCTTCTATGTCCCGATAGGCGACGCAGAGATCGGCGGGCGGAAGACTGGGGATGGGGCGTGTGGGCCTGGCGAATTCGTCACCAGCCTTGTGACGAATCTGGTGGCCGCCAAATCGTGGCCCATCGTCCTGCTGGAGCAGTGGCTTCATTGATTCATCCCCGTTCATTGCAGGTCACATTTCAGCAGGCGTTTCGCCAAGCCACATCTCGGCTGTGAGCTTGCGATGTCTGTCAGGGAAAGGAGATAGGGCATCCTCGACCGCTTGGCTGCACGCGCAGCCTCGCTGACGCGAACGTCAGCGAGGCCAACGGTAACACGGGCCTCTGACACGAAGAAGCGGAACCGGACAGCGGCGTATGCTGTTCGGTGGCCCCGGCGAGCGAGGCCCACGACTAGCGCAGCTGCGTACGTGGACATTCCACACTTTCGTGTACGCAACAGCGACAGAGCGGGGATCATGGCGGAATTTCAAGGGCGGGAAGGTCGGCTGGCCGACCGATGCAGCGATCGCAGGACATCGCTCGGTTAGCCGCAAGACGTGCAGCCCGAGCTTGGCTTCGGGCCGCTACCAATTCAGTGGGCGGGTCGGCAGCCGTGCCGAAGTACATCTCGTCCGGGGTTTGGCCGGCAAAGGCCGAATGGGGCATCTGGGC
>Ga0182010_10000886_pt1 | contig 16607 bp, 15 predicted proteins | sample 611E1MmetaG_FD_120488 | JGI IMG/M metagenome (GOLD analysis project Ga0182010, IMG submission 120488) | Permafrost microbial communities from Stordalen Mire, Sweden - 611E1M metaG | ecosystem: Environmental > Terrestrial > Soil > Wetlands > Permafrost | place: Sweden: Stordalen | collected...
GTCTTTACAGCATTGGCATTCCGAAGGACAGCATCATTAATTATGAAACCTCCATCAAGTCCGACAAGTTCCTGCTGGTGGTACATGGCTCGGCGGATGAGCTAGCCAAGGCCAAGGATATTCTGAAAAGCACCGGCCACGAGGTGTCCGTTCATTCTCAATCTTGAAATAGGGCAAGCGGGGCATCCACTTCGCTCCACAGGATACGATATATGGTTTATACGTGATGCAACGAACTTCCCGGAAGTGCAAAGAGACTGTCCCTACAACTAGGGACAGTCTCTTGACTCGTTCACATATGAGGATGCTTGTGCCAGATATCTTGGACAGTTGCGCTGGCCGGACGGTTTTCTCAGTCCGACTTGCTGTTGTCAACGGTGATCCCTATCGTTCTTATAATAACATCTGACGTAACCACTACAGGTTGGGGGGGTGTGCAGCGAAGTGGATACCCCGCCGCTAGGGCAATAAATATAAAGAGGTCAGTATGATATTGGAATTACATGAAAAGGAAATAGAGGAATTGAAGTTGTCAGAGACAAAATACCAGAGAATCTATCGGATGATGGTATTTATTTAGGAACATGCGTGACCGAGTGATTAAATGGAGGTGATTTGAAATGGCAAAAGCTGTAGGAATTGACTTGGGAACCACAAATTCGGTCGTAGCGGTCTGGGAACAAGGAAAAGTGACAGTGATTTCGAATGCTGAAGGTTCCCGCACCACTCCCTCCGTGGTGGCTTTTACGAAAGACGGTGGACGTCTGGTGGGCCAGATTGCAAGGCGCCAATCGGTGATCAATCCGGAGAATACCATCTATTCCTCCAAACGTTTCATCGGAAGAAAATACAGTGAAGTGGATGCCGAAAGTAAGATCGCCCCTTACAAAGTTGTTGAAGGAAAAGACGGAGTGGTTAGATTCGATATTCAGGGAAAGCTTTATGCTCCCCAAGAAATCTCTTCCCTGGTGCTCCAAAAACTTGTCAATGACGCTTCTAAATATCTGGGAGAAAAAGTGAAGGACGTGGTTATTACGGTACCGGCCTACTTCAATGATGCCCAGAGACAGGCGACAAAGGAGGCGGGGACGATAGCAGGTCTCAACATCCTGCGGATAATCAACGAACCCACAGCTGCCTCCCTAGCCTATGGTCTGGACAAAAAAGGGAGTGAAACTGTTTTGGTTTTCGATTTTGGCGGAGGGACTTTTGATGTGTCCATCCTGGACGTCGGGGAAGGGGTCATTGAGGTCAGGTCGACTAACGGGGACACACATCTGGGTGGTGATGATCTTGATAATAAGATTGTGGACTGGATGGCCACCGAGTTTAAAAACAATTATGGCGTAGACTTGACAAAAGATAAGCAGGCCCTTCAGAGGCTTTACGAGGCAGCTGAGAAAGCCAAGTGCGAACTATCGAGTGTAGCGGAAACCTCGATTAATCTCCCCTTTATTACCGCGGATGCCCAGGGGCCAAAACATCTCGATATGAAACTGACCCGCGCTAAGTTTGAGGCACTGGTCAACGACTTGATCACCCGTCTTGAGGGGCCGTTCAAACAGGCCTTGTCCGATGCAAAACTTTCTATAAGAGATATTGATGAGGTCGTCCTTGTAGGTGGCTCCACTCGAATTCCCGCCGTTCAGAACTTGGTACGCAGCCTCACTGGAGGGAAAGAACCTAACCAGACCGTCAATCCGGACGAGGTAGTAGCTGTGGGTGCGGCTATCCAGGCAGGAGTTTTGGCTGGGGAGGTGAAACAGGTAGTTCTCCTCGATGTCACTCCATTGTCCTTGGGCGTTGAAACTATGGGAGGCGTGATGACCAAAATTATTGAGCGAAATACGACCATCCCAGCACGGCGGAGCGAAATCTTTTCCACGGCTGAAGACAATCAACCAGCCGTAGATATAAATGTTCTCCAGGGAGAGAGGGAGATGGCTCAGGACAATAGGACCCTGGGTAACTTTAAGCTGGAGGGAATAGCGCCTGCTCCGCGAGGGACATCCCAGATTGAGGTGACCTTCGACATTGATGCTAACGGCATATTGAACGTAGGTGCCAAGGACAAGGCCACCGGTAAAGAACAGAAGATTACCATAAGCGGATCCACTACCTTAGGCAAGGATGAGATCGATCGAATGATAAAGGATGCAGATCTCCATGCTGCAGAGGATAGGGGCAGAAAGGAGAAGGTGGAGGCAAAGAACGAGGCTGACGGTCTTGCTTACCAGATGGAAAGACAGCTCAAGGACTTGGGCGACAGGGTCCCTATCCACGAAAAGGCTCGGGGCGAGCAGCTTATCGTGGACATCCGGCAGGCCATCAAGGATGATGCGGACATTCAAAGAATCAAATCTCTGACTAGCGATCTGCAGCAGGCCTTATCCAGTCTGAGCAGTGCCACCTACCAAGAGGCAACCGGAGGCCCTGCCCAACCCCAAAGGCCGCGGAAAGATGATGATGTTGTTGATGCAGAATTCAATGAGAAGTAGGTGAAGCCAGAAACGCTGGGCTTGTTTGCGAGGGGAAATTGCGACATTTTCCGGACAGAAAGAGAGAGAAAAAATTGAGTTTTAGCTTGAACGACGCAAAGAAAGATAGGAGAATGAAAAATGGACCACCCGAAAAAGATGGCGACTCCAGATGAAGGAGATGAAGCTAGAACATCGGACGATCGCCTGAAAGACCTCGAAAAACAGTTACTGGAGAAAGAAGATCTCTATCTTCGCACCCTCGCTGACATGGATAATTATCGAAAAAGGATGGATAGAGAGATAAAAGAGGTCGAGACAAAGACAAGGAAGGCTCTCCTGATAGAGCTTATTGAAGTGGTTGATAATCTGGAGAGGGCCATCGATTCTAAGGGTAAATGTGCTGTTTCCATGAAAGAGGGAATTCGGGCCATTCACCGACAGGTGCTTGGTATTCTAAATAGATATGGGGTTGTCCAGCTTGAATCTCTCGGAAAAGAGTTCGATCCTCGGTATCATGAGGCAGCTGGCATGATTGAATCCAAGGACTTTCCTGCTGGGACGGTTGGCGTGGAAATGAGAAAGGCATATCTGATGGGAGAAGATATGCTGCGGCCCGCACATGTTCTTGTGGTAGTGTAGCGGATAATTTGAACGGAGGTAAAGGCTTGTGAAGTTCAGAGATTACTACGAAATAATGGGTGTTGATCGTAATGCCACCGAAGAGGAGATGAAGAGGGTCTATAGAAAGCTGGCCCGGAAGTATCATCCAGATCTTCAAACAGCTAAAGATAAGAAGGAAGCGGAAGAGAAGTTTAAAGAGTTGAATGAGGCATATGAAGTCCTTCGGGATCCGGAGAAGAGGAAGAAATATGATCAGCTTGGAGAGAACTGGAAAGCAGGTCAGAACTTTCAGCCCCCACCGAGTTGGGATGTCCGCCAAGACTTCAGTTCTGGGCCTGGAGGTGGGCAGAAGACTTCTTTCTCGAGTGCGGGAGCCAGCGGTTTCAGCGATTTTTTTGAGACCCTCTTCGGTGGTCGCGGCTTTGGCAAAGGATTTCAGGGTTCCCACGACGGTCAGCCATTCGTAATGCATCAGCAGGGAGCAGACCACGAAGCAACGCTTCGGATTTCCCTGGAGGATGCCTATCGCGGAGGGGTTAAAAGCATCACGTTGCAATCGCAAAAGCTCAATCCGGATGGCAGCCTTTCCAACCAAGAGAAGCATTACGACGTCAAAATACCTCCGGGCATTCTTCATGGGCAGAAAATTCGGCTGGCTGGGCAGGGAGGAGAAGGGACAGGTGGTGCTGCAAAGGGGGATATCTACCTGTCGGTGGAAGTCGAACCACATCCGAGATATCGTGTTGAAGGGCGTAATCTATACATAGATCTCCCTGTAACGCCTTGGGAGGCGGCCCTGGGGGCAGAAGTAAAAGTGGACATGCTCGCAGGGCCTGTCAATTTGAAAGTCCCCCCTGGCACCCAGTGCGGACAGAAACTGAGACTCAAAGGCAAAGGGTTCCCGAATGTCAAGGGGAGCCCAGGAGACCTCTATACAGTAGTTCAGATTAAGGTGCCAAAAGAGCTTTCATCAAAAGAAAAAGAAATGTTTGAGGAGTTAAGAAGGACGTCCGCTTTTAATCCCAGAATTTGAACCTTCTCTGAGAATCTGCCAGTATAAAAAAATGTCAGGAGGAAAAGGAGTATGGAAACGCGAAAATATCTTCCAATTCCAATCAGGTTCATCACGGGCTCAGTCTCATATGTCAAGCTCAGTGACGTGTCCAAGATTTGCGATATTCATCCTGAGATGATCATTAGCCTTGTTCAACTGGGCCTGATTGATCCCGTGGGAAAAGAGAATGCTGAAGATGCATGGACCTTTTCAGTGGAAACAGTTCCGTTGGTCAGGAAGATCATCAGGCTCCGCAACGAGTTGGGGTTAAATTATTCAGGGGTCGGCGTAGTCTTGGAACTGTTATCACGCATAGAGGCATTGGAGGCCCGAGTGCGCGCACTGGGAGACCTGTAGACAGGACACGCCATCAATATCCTCATTCAGCGGCAAGAAATGCTTCAAGAAGGGGTTGGATATGGACTTGAATAAATTCACCAGCAAATCGCAAGAAGCAATTCAAGCCGCCGAAACGATGGCAATCAGTTACGGACTATCAGGAAGTCGACGGACAGTATCTTCTTCTGGCCTTGCTGAAACAATCTGATGGCCCGTTCCCGAAGCTGTTTCAACGTGTAGAAATATCAGTGGATGCGATTCGTCAACGTATTGAACCGAAATTGGAGAAAAAGCCTGGCGTGAGTGGTTAGGGCTCAGAGCCAGGCAAGGTTTATATAACCTAAGAGCTCAATCAACTTCTTGTGAAGGCTCAGGATGATACTACGAATCTTAAAGACGATATGATTCGGTGGAGCATATCCTTCTGGCCCTTATTGATGAAGGTAGCAGCACTCCCGCAGGAAGGATTCTTCGGGATTTCGGGGTCTCCAGCGATTTGCTGTTGAAAACGCTCGAACGGTTCGCCTGACCATGCGAGTTCAGCAGTTGGTGAAAGCACCCTCCGGTGCACCCGCCTCCAGCCATAGTCTCTCGAAGGCAATAGCGCATTGGGGAACGCACCCTGCGTGCTTCACCATAACGATATTGCCCAACATCAGATTAAGCGCGCCAAAGCTTGCGAGCTGGTAGTAAGGAAAGTTCGGATGCTGGACGAAAAGCACGCGAAGCGAGGTGTTTACGATCTCTGCTTCACCTGAGTTCGGCTGGAGATGTTCAGACGGTAGAAAGCGCTTGGCGTTACTGGCGTAATAGTCGATGATGTCGGCGCTTACTACCACTTCGTCAAGAGCCTGTTCGATGAGCTTGCCCATCTCAGATGTCACCGAGCTAGCGAACTCATCCACACGTGCGCGTATGATAGCGGCGGCTTTTGCGCCCACGTCTGCTCGTTCGGTGAAGGTCGTGTGACGCCAGGTCTTAGAGCACGTAACGGCGGCTTTAATCGCCGTATCGAGATGCTTGTCGGTGATTCCTTCGAATGTCTTTATGATTTCCCTAGAATAGTGCTTGATGCCCTGGCAGGTCATGACTTTCTTCTTTTCTACTGTTGTTGTGCGAGTGCTGAGCGGCTTTTCCTTGCCGTAGCTGATAGTATCAATACTGGTTAATGCCCCGACCCCGCTTAACATTCTGACTAGGTATTCATTCAACTCAAAACCTCCATGGTAGGCAGTGACTCCGATGTGTTTCGGTATCATATAGATTACATTTCCCTTTCATCAGCCAGTGATCTTTCCATCCAACGATGTGAAAGATCGTTCACTAATATTACCCAACCTGAATTCGTACTGGCGGGCATGGCAACCGGTACGCGAAATGAATCACCATACGAAACATGATGCTTACGCCGTGCGTGTCAACGCAGTTTGCCTTTAAGGTTGTTAAGTATCCTTCTTAGATGAGATGGCATGTTAAACTTTAAGAGGATCCGATAAGATCATGCACCACAGATTCAATTGCTTTTGTTCTCTCAATGTTTTTCTTCGCCTTGGCCACTTCATCGGCTGTACCATGTGCGATCAGAACATATTTGCCGGCCTTGATCGCCGTCTCATATCTCACCACACTATCCTTAGGGATACCTATGCTGTAAAAGCCAACTCCTAAAGCGCTGAGACCTCCAACAACTAAAGCACTTTCCAAAGCGCCAATCACCCAGGCCACCATCGGGCCTGCAATCAAAATCGGCCCCAATCCCGGAATCATAAAGAATGCCGAACCAAAAAATAACCCCCAGACACCTCCCCAGAAAGCACCATACTTGCCCCAATACTTCATCCGGTCGCCTGTATTATAATATCCGACTACATGCTCGTCAGAGTGATAGTCCTTACCGACAATAGAAAGCTTCTTCATTGCAAACCCAGATTGCTGTAGTTCTTTGATAGCATCTTCAGCTTCTATATGTGTGTTATACACTGCAACCATTAGATTTTTCTTCTCAATCACAATGTAATCTCCTTTGGTTGTATTTCTTACTCTTTTTGACATGTGTATAGAATCAATACAAACATACTTTTGTGGGCACTACTGAATCGATGAGCAGTATGTGTGCCAAATCTGTTATGGTCGGGATGAGAAGACCTCCAATAATATCAATAGAATTGTTGTTGTGAAGGAGCGGGAGGAGCTCCCTCCCGCTCCTTTGTCAATCCACTAATTTATAATCAAACGTAATCTACGACCAATTCGTTATCAACTGCCCAAACCCCAGGCGCATTCCATGCTATCCGACCAGCTTCGTCTTTTTGATACCATGAACTCACCGTACCGGTCAGAGTTGCTTCATGTCCTGAAACTTTAACGGCAATATTCTTACCATCTATTGACCAGTTCCGTCGCAGTCCACTTTCGATATCCTTTTTTTCAATCTTTTCCTGTGTTTCAGTTTTGATTGTAATTGTGTTTGATACACCCGTTACACCCAAAAGATATTTTACCGCATCTTTTGCGGCTTCCTTTTGGTAATGCCAATTTACTTCACCTTCCAGGGTAACCCATCCTTTTTCAACTTTCACTTTTACTTTTTCGCTGGGAATCTTCCAATTCGAGTTAAAAGCAGCTATTACTTCGTTGGCAATTTCGTTGTCATCCTTCTTCATCCAATTATTACTAAACTTGACATCAATATTTTCGACCACAACTTTCACTCCGGCTACGTTTTTAGCTGCATTTTCAGCTTCTGACTTTTTGGAGTAATTGTCAACAGTTCCTGTTAGGGTAACAACTCCATCCTTAACAATAACGCCAATTTCCGCTGCATTTAATAACGGTTCCCATTTGATGGCATCTTGAACGTCTTTTTGTAATTCTGCATTAGTTTTCATTTTATTTCTCCTTTTTTGCTAGTTGTCGTTCGATTAATCCCATAAGGGTTAATTCCCCGAAGCTTGTCTCGTGAACTCTTCGAAGTGAAACCGGATACCTCGGGGCTTGCCCCTAATTTACAGATTGATAATGAGCTTTACATGTCCACCTGTCATGCCTTTCGTGACAGGTGGACATATTCCTATTTCGCGTATTTGAACTCGGGCATCGCCTTAATGGCATTTTTGGTTGCCCCAGGTAGAACAATCTTGCCATCCTGCATCTTGAACTGATTTGCAGGAATTGCCACGTCATGCTTGTCAATGCCCAGGAATCCGCCAGCCGCTATGATCGCGTAAGAAACGGCCCGGTCGGGAGCAATGATGATGTCATACACTTGTCCCACCTTCTCATTCATGTCGTTATACACATCATGCCCCATAATCTGTTTCTTGACGCTCCATCCGTTTGCCACCTCTACTATCTCACTTACTGCGCTGCTAACAACCGTCCCACCAGCCACCGGTGCCGAAGACTCTGCTTCAGCCTGTTTGAATCCAGAGGTGAACGTTATTGCCGCAATTGCAATCATAACCGCCAGAACTTTTTTCATTTTCTTTCTCCTTTTTATGTTTAGCATCAAAAATACTTTTGTAATCCCTTACTAATCCTATTTGTCTTTAGCTGTAATATTGGTCTTTCGACGGCTCTTTATAGCACGGTTTTCATATACTGTTATTAATGAGAGACCGTACACTTTGTGGGTATTGCTAAGCCCCAAGTTGACTGCAAGACATTAAATTAGACTCCATTGCCGGAAGGTTATTAATTAAATAATTTGTACAAGAGCCAAAACTGTCTGTAAAGCACTGTCGTTCCATCTCACAAATGCTTAGAATATAAGGGGATGCCGATGTATTGCAGAAACCGATATTATAGGCCTCTTCAAAAAAAGGACAGGTCATTTTATACCTCCTGCTATTTTGCAACTGCTCTTTTTAATGCACATATCTGATAAAATTGGTACATGTTTTGTTGTGTACTATTGCATTAAGAGGCATAATTTGTGCCATGACAGTTGTTGACACAGAGGACTTTCTATGTTGTTGGAAATGCGGGAACTTCAGCGAAGACTGCGATGGGGAGTGATATTGCGAAAGATGCAGCCTTTCTGATATATCAGGAGACTCCTTACATATCAGGCATTCTTCTTGTTTCTTGGGATGCCGAGTTTTTGCAGCCTCGATTCAAGCGTCTTTGGATTGATACCTAAAATCTCTGCTGCGCCGTCCTTGCCGCTTATCCGCCATCCAGTTGTGTTCAAAGCCTCGATAATGCACCGTTTCTCTACCTCTTCAAGCGTCCCGCATTGCTCTGCACATGCCTTCGCACTCTTTGGCACATCCAAATGCAGCAGTGGTCCAGTGGCAATGATCATAGCACGCTCGGTAACATTCCTCAGTTCTCTTACGTTGCCCGGCCAGGGATAAGCTTGCATTGCTTCAATATCTTTCTGAGGTATTGATTCGATCAGCTTGCCCATTCTCTTGCTGAACTCCTGAACAAAAGACCATATGAGCGGCAATATGTCCCCCCTACGCTCACGAAGAGAAGGTGCGTTAATTTGAAAGACGTTCAACCGGTAGTAAAGGTCTTTCCGGAACCCTCCCTCGTTGACCACTTTCGCAAGATCGCGGTTTGTCGCCGAAATGATTCTAACGTCAACCTTAACAGTACGGGGGCTGCCCAGGCGCTCGAACTCACCGCTCTCTATTACACGAAGCAGCTTGGCCTGGAGGTCCAACGGCAGAGCGTCGATCTCATCCAGGAAAATAGTTGAAGCGTCTGCAAGCTCAAAACGACCTATTTGCTTCGACAACGCGCCGGTAAAAGCGCCCTTCTCGCGGCCGAATAGTTCGCTTTCAATAAGGGGCGGCGGTAAGGCCGCACAGTTTACTTTAATCATGAGACGGTCCTTTCGGGAACTCATATCATGGATCGCGAGGGCGATCAGCTCTTTTCCTGTACCTGTCTCCCCTTGAATCAAAACCGTAGAGTCTGTCAGAGCTACTTGTTCTATCTGATTTAAAACGGTCCTGATTGATTCACTGTTGCCAACGATGTTCTTATGCGAATATGTCAGATTAATCTCTTTCTTAAGGTAGATATTCTCCTCATGCAATTTGCTTTGTAACTGCTTGACTTCTTGAAGCGCTTCCAGCAGTGATTCCTCTGCTTTCTTACGCTCTGCTATCTCCCGCAGAAGTTGCTGGTTTGCACTCATCAACTCTGCTGTCCTTTCCTGAACACCCAACTCAAGATTATCATGTGCTTTCCGCAGGGCATCTTCCGCCTTCTTACGCTCGGTAATGTTGTCAAGAACAGCTACAAAGTAATTTTCCTCCTTGCTATAAACTGAGACAGAGAGCCATGTCGCCAGCGGTTTAAAATAGATTTCGAATTTCTCCGTCTGACCAGTCAACGCCACCCGGTTGTAAATCTCGAACAACTCCGGATGTGACTCCCTGATTCCTGGAATTACTTCAGTAACATTCTTGTCCACCACATTATCCAATCCGGTCAATCGTCCAAATTCATTGTTGACATCAAGAAAGACAAAATCTATCGGATGACCGTGGTCATTATAAAGCATTTTGCAGTGTGCGCACCCTTCAAGCATGTTTTCAAACAGCGAGTGATAGCGCTTTTCGCTTTGCTTCAGCGCATCATCCAACCGTTTGCCTTCGCTTATGTCGATAATGACTGCACGGAACCCAGTCGTGCCGTCGGGTCCCTGGGTGGTGCTGATATCGACTCTTACGCAGGAAGGGTTGTCATCTTTTCTCGTTATTCTCAATTCGCACACTTGCTTCGCGTGCGTTTGAAGAAGTTCCTTATGACAAATATGATATGCTTGCCAATCTTCCTTATCTATGAAGCGGATTAGCGGCTGCCTGAGTAGTCGGCTCCTCTCTTCGCCAAATAAGACGGCGGCGGTGAGATTGGCCTCCACAATAATTCCCTTTTCATTAAGGGAGACATACCCAACCGGAGCCAAGTCGTAAAGGTCAAAATACTTTTCGCGGGATGCTGAGAGTTCCTGTTGTGTGAGGCGAAGTTCCTCATTCTGCATCTCTAGCTCAATCTGGTGCACTTCAAGCTCGTGTACTACGTTTTGCACATCGACGGGTGGAATCTTGTCCTTGTGCTTTTTTTTCAGCTTCTCTTGAGCCCGGCGGTGTAAGTCTGAAATATCATCCGACATCTTGACATTCGGCAAGCTGGCGTCAGGCATTCTTGTCTTATCTTCTTTTGCCACTTACTGTCTCCATCTTCTTTCGATCGTTGATGTCCCGGCATGACTCCTCAAGCTTATTTAGGCTATCCGCTTCCAAGTGCAGACAACTCAGGTTGAATTCATTATATCACCTTTAAATTTGTAAGAGTAAAGTAAAAAGTCGTGCCCTGTCCCCTCAGCCTTTATTGCAAGAACCTACGAAACACGAGTAACTATGACCGACATTTTAATATGTTATACTTTGAAATGCGCAAAGACAAACAACAATATTATGAGCTTTTAATAAACAATCTGCCGCTTGGTTTTTCAATAGTCGACGAAAATGGAATAATTCTTGACGCCAACGATAATGCTGAAAAGATAACAGGACACCGGTTAGATGAATTGATAGGAAAATCCCATCACGAAATATTTCATGCCACGCCGGGCAATGAAGCATGTCCATTACTACAATATGCTCTACAGGATCACAAATCTGTAGTTGATTGCGAAGTTACTTTGAAGAAAAAGGATGGCGAAATGATTATTCTTTCAGTAACGGCAGCGCCGCTTATTAATGAAAAGGGAAGTTTTGTAGGCGGCGTTGAGCTTTTTAGAGATATAACTGAAATAAAGAAACTGGAAAGGGAAAGGAAAAACATTCTATCGATGTTTGCCCATGACATAAAGAACCCTGTAGCGACAGCGTTAGGATTCTTAACCAGAGTGATGTCCGGCAAGTCGAAAGATCAGCAGGGCGACTTTGAATCAATAAAAGAGGAACTAAAAACCGCTGAATCATTAGTTGCTGACTTCCTGCAATATTCGCGATTTGAAGCTAAAGAATATCGACCGATAATGAAACCGTTAAATATAGCCGACTCACTTCGCAAGCAAGTAGAGAACGCAATTATACTGGCAGATGAAAAGAATATTAAGATACGGAGTGATATTGCAGAAGATGGTTTTCCAGACATCAATGCCGACGAAGCAATGACAAACAGAGTTATCGCAAATCTCATCGGTAATGCGATAAAATACACGAATCCTGATGGAGAAATAAACGTTAGGCTTTTAAACAGGGACAAAGACATTTTTATGCAAGTTTCGGACACAGGCATTGGCATAGCATCTGATGAGCTTCCTTTCATCTTTGATGCCTTTTATAGAGTTGGCAGGAATCAAAAAGGGTCGGGGCTTGGTCTTTCAATTGCAAAGACCATCGTGACAGCCCACGGCGGCAAAATATGGGCGGAGAGTGTATTAGGTAAAGGGAGCACTTTCAGCTTTACGTTGCCTAAATAAAATAAAAAAGATCATGATGCTAGAATCAATCCTTAAAACAAAGCGTCTTCAACGTGTTGGGTGCGCAATCAATTTTAAGTAGTATCCGAGAATCGGTCCTTCACCCGCTCAAGCAGGATGATTAGAGATTGATTGTTGATCCTTCATATCGAAAGAATGACGACTAATATTGAAAGCTAGGTTAGCAATATTTGTCCTCAGTGCTATGTCAGACTCTCTATGAAAATGTAGAACTATGGGTGGAAGATAGTTTACCGGTGATTCTCAGAGGCGACTTGAGAGGCAACTCAGTATAACCCCTATCGGTTGAACTGTTACTTTATCCGCCTTCGAAGCTCAGGCTAGAGGAAGTGATACCGCGATAAAAGTCAAGACGGATGCACAAGGCATGCGGCAGCCCGTCTTTCAAGGTATCTATGTTGGCATCAAATGATCCCATAGGGGGTGTGATCTCTGCCACGAAAGCCATTCTCACGGGAGTGATTATCGGGATGACTAGGCTAGGGTTGGCTGGGTGTCTTACACGTATGCGCGTCCTCGGCTTACTGTCATCACTTTTCCTAATAAGCTCTCATATCACGTGGAGAAGAATCCTTCTATGGTAATGTCAATGCAGTAGTAATCGTGTATAACATGAGGTCAGATAGCGATGAAAACAGGAAATGAGGACGTTATCATCGCTATCCTTCCTGTTTCTTGCTCTTTCCTTTAGCGATACCATTCCAAAGGAATAATAAAAATGACTGACATATCAGGAGCCTCCTCATATGTCAGTAGGCGGGCGCCTTTTAAAGTATTATTCTCTCATCGAAGCAGCGCCCATTATGGGTGGCAGTCTGGACGGAGCCGGGAACGCCTCTCTCGGTTACTCTATTCGCGGCGGGCGCATGCTGACCACCGACAATTACGAATGCACCTGGGACCTCTACAAATCGATTCCATCGTTGAGTTCAAAGGACAAAACGGTGTTCAACGAAACCGTCAAGTTCAATGAAGCTCACAAGTCAAATGCGATGGCGCGGTTAGTTGATCGTCGCCACGCGAAAGTTCCGGTGAGTTTGATGGGCTTCTCTATGCAGGACCGCATGGAATTGCTAAAGATCAGCAACTCCCACGACGACATGCTGGGCGCCAGTTACATCACCGACTGGCTTTCACCTGCGTTCTTCGAGACTGAATTCTGGTATATGTGGGCGACTACCTTCGCCTTCCAGCCATGGCATAGTGCTGTCGAATTCAAGCGCTATCTACACCGTTTCATGCTTGAGTTTTCCCGCATTGAAACTCTCGCCGGCGTCAAGCGAACCATCTATAACCAATACGACTCTCTGGCTCGTTCGTTGCAAACCTGGCTCGAAGAACACGGGGTCTGTTTTGTCATGAATTGCAGGGTGACAGACCTTGATTACAAGTCGGAAGGAATGATGCAGTCGGTCTAAGTATGAAGCACTTTCTGACCAATATTTTGAAGCGATCTTTGATGAGACAATTCGATAGAGACAATTCGACAGAGACAATTCGGCAGATTGACAATTTATATCTGCAGAGTATAATGAAACGTAGGAGTTATTTTAGCATTCAGTGGGGATTTTCTGACTCATCAAATTAATCAAATTGATAATTTTTAGGCGAGGTAATGAGGATGACATTGGCCGAGCAACAAGAGACACCGCGGATATCGATTGATGAGCTGAAAAAGCTTATCGATGCCAAATCGGACGTTATTATACTTGATGCCCGGCCGAAGGATGCATATGATAAGGAGCACATCAAAGGGGCGTTATCGTTACCGTGGAAAACAGAGATGACTGTCGTAGACGTCGAGAAATTGGCTAAAAATAAGTTAACTGTTACCTATTGTGATTGTGGTCGTGGAGAAGCAGACGGTTCAGATCTGGCAACCCAGCTTATCGGGCTTGGATTTGCAAATGTGAAAGTATTGAGAGATCCCGCCATCGGAGGGTGGAAAAAAGCTGGATACCCATTGGAATGAGATATCACGCTCTGATGAGTAACAGCATTCCTTTAAATATCCTTTTTATTGCGTATACTTTTGCATAGTTCTGTACAGCTAAGTGCCGTGACTAATCAGGAAGAAGGTATCCAGCATTATCGTCTGTACAGGATCACTTGGGGTGACGATAGCGGTCAGCCAAACAGCAGATACCGAGCTCGCCATCAAGGCTGAGCTACAAGTGGCACTCAACGAACGAATGATCATTGAATCGAATGTAAAGAATGAAGCTAAGCGTTGTTTGTCCTCCTTAATGATCGGCAAGACACATTGATTTTAGGCATAACCTACTGCCCTGTGAGTAAGATGGCCGAAAAGAATCAACAAGGAGATAGAACATGCAGAAACGCAAGTCACCTTTTAGTCCTTCCTTTTCAATCGTTGAAGAACCAGCTCCTCAATGGGAACTCATCAACCCTGCCGGTGTTATTGAGGCCACATTCTTCAATGCGGCTCCCCGCCTTACGTCACTGGACGGCAAAACCATTGTATTGAGATGGAATGAGAAACACAATGGCGACAACTTCCTCAACAGGATCGCCGAACTTTTTAAGAAAAATGTACCCACGGCCAAGGTGATCAAGCTGTATGACATTGACAAGTCGACGATTAAGATCAGTGGATCGGCTAAAGAGTCCATGCGGATTGCAGAGGTCATCAAAGGTCTACAGGCTGACATTGTCATTGCCTCACAAGCGGATTGAGGCTCCTGCACCTCATGGCTGGTGGTCGACCAGTCCGAAGTTGAAAAGTTAGGGATTCCAACTGTTACCATATCATCGAATCAATTTCTTGCTCTCGCTAAAAGCACAGTTAAGAGCACAGGCCTTCCTGAAATGGCCTTTGTCGAGGTAGAGCATCCTTTAGGCATGATTCCACTAGAAGAGGTCAGAGCCAAGGCTGATAAGGCATTCCCGGAAATCATGAGAAAGGCTATCAAATGGAAACCAGTTGCTACAGTTACGGCGGGCGCAAAGCCGTTCTATCCTGCCGAACGTATCAAATTCAAAGGAGCATATGCGTCGCTAAACAATATGTTTTACGAGAAGGGGTGGTCACTTGGATTGCCGATTCTACCGCCGACTACAGCGGCCGTTGAGGTTATGCTGAAGGGGACGAAGCGGAGTCCTGGAGAAGTTGTCTGGATCGTGCCGCCGCGGCAGGGTCAATTAACCGTCGAACTCGTAGCCGCTCTCGGCGCTATGGCAGGTTGCAAGCCTGAACAAATGCCACTTTTGCTTGCCATCGTCAAGGCTATCAGTCATCCAGACTATGACTGGCGAGGTAATAGCACAACAACAGCCCCTACAACTCCATTGATCGTCATCAACGGACCGATCATACAAGAACTGGGCATCTCGAATTCAACTGGCGCCCTGGGTGGAAGGATGCCGATTAATATTGCCCTTGGATATTTTATCAGTCTTGTTGGCGAGATTGTCGGTGGTTCTGTCAGCCCGGATTCTGACAAGAGCACCTTAGGCAGCAGGGGGGATCTCGTTGCGATTGTCGTCGGTGAAAATGAGGAGAAGAACCCGTGGAAGCAGTCGTATGCTGTGGAGCACGGGTTCAAACTGACCGACAGCGTGGTTACGGCCTTCGGTGCCTATATGGGAACAAACAATACGGACCACACCAGTGTTAAGGGCAAAGACCTGCTCAATACTCTTGCCGCGGGTGCAGCAGGCGTGTCCTGCGGTATTACATCGTGTCTAACCAAATACGATCAGCCGTCCAATTGGCAGAATGCGGTGAAGTTCATCTTCCTGTTACTCGGTCCCGAACATGCCGACACGATTTACCGTGACTTCCCGACTAAACGCTCTGCACAGGAATACCTCGTCAAGAAGACGGCCTTGCCGTTTTGGGGGTATTCACCGACTCAATGTGTGGTTCCCACTGGATTCGGCCCTTATGACGAAAATACTATGATTCCTCGTTTCACATCGCCGGAGCAATTCCATATCGTAGTAACGGGCGGGGCCGGAAAACAATCCCAGATCTGGCCGCCCTTTCTGACGAATGACAGACCTGTATCGGTAGTTGTGGAAAAGTAAGTATGTTTGATTCATAGAACGGCAAAGGCGACATCGCCGCGTGCATCAGGAACTCGAGGCTGCACGCGAAAAGCATTTCAATCTTGATGATTCTCTTCATACAGATGAAAGATCAGAACATGTACTACCTTTGCCATAAGCTGGTTATGTTTAGTGCACGCCGCAGATGTGCGAAATCAGAATGATGAGAAAGGACGGGATCCACTTCTGAGTGTGAATCGATATTTTAGAAACTCGCGGCATTGACGACACAAAGGGGTTCCGTGCGAGCATAATCGATACTAGTCAGTATAAGCAAAGCGATGATGCCCTGGAGAATCTCAACAGGCTGTTACTCCAGCACTTGGTCCGGCTTGCGCTTGCGAACTGGAAGATGGAAGCATTCAGCTACTAGGTTTCCCACGATTTGCAGGCTCCTCCTTGCTATATAGGGAGTTCCCTGGAATTACTGCAAAAGTGAATGGAGTGCCATTGGTCGAAAAAGCGGCCAGTATGCAGTCTTAATATTCGATTCAGCGAAGGAGATGTAGCAGCATATAATCGATCTGATTTCATTAGCCCATCTTGACCGTGAGAAGTTGCAAAAGAGAAA
>Ga0182010_10000887_pt1 | contig 16605 bp, 10 predicted proteins | sample 611E1MmetaG_FD_120488 | JGI IMG/M metagenome (GOLD analysis project Ga0182010, IMG submission 120488) | Permafrost microbial communities from Stordalen Mire, Sweden - 611E1M metaG | ecosystem: Environmental > Terrestrial > Soil > Wetlands > Permafrost | place: Sweden: Stordalen | collected...
AGGTCTACCTGGCATACACCTTCCGTCCGTAGCCCCCGCGACCGCTCCGGATGCGCGGAGGGGCAGAGGGGCAAAGACCGTTCGAAGGTTCGCACGTTCCAACGTTCGGAGGTTCGAAGGTTCAACCACCAGGAAGGGAAACTGGAGCCAAAGGGAAGGCGCGCTCGGGCTATCCCACAACGCCTCCAGGCAATGGAACGAGTAGGTCCTCGATGCGCAGCCCGAGCGACCCCTCCGAGCGCCCGCGGGGCAAAAAAGAAAGCCGCCACGCAGTGGAAAGACGGTCAAGGCGCCGTATAGCGGCAAAAGGTCTGGCCTGACTCAGGCCACTTTCAACCAGCGCCACAGCTCGGCCGGGCTCGGCCGTTTCCCGTACGACAGGATTCCGACCCGGAAGATCTTCGCCGTCATCCAGAAGAAGGCCACGACCGTCGCGATGGACAGCACGACCGAGATCGCCACCTGCCACAGCGGGGGCTCGCTCACGATCATCCGCATGAACATGGTGATCGGCGTGAACACCGGGATGAGCGAAAGCACCGTTGCGAGCCTGGACTCGGGGTTCTGGAGGATCGGGAAGGCAAGCATCCAGGGCACCATCGCGACCATCATGATCGGCCCCATGAACTGCTGCGCCTCCTTCTCCGAATTCGAGATCGCGCCGCCGACGGCGTAGATGCAGACGAACGTCAGATATCCGAGCAGGAAGAAGACGAAGAACCACGGGATGATCCTCAGGTCGACGAACTGGAACACGTTGACGCCGGCCACCAGGGCGGCACCGCCCGTATAGACGGCCATCGCAGCGCCCATCGCGAGCCAGGCGCCGACCTGCGTGAGCCCGACGAGGGCGAGGCCCATTACTTTGCCGGACAGCAGGTCGAACGACGGCATCGAGGAAATCAGGATCTCCACGACGCGCTCGGTCTTCTCCTGCACGATCCCGCGCATCACCTCCTGGCCGTGGATCATGGTCGGAAACAGCAACAGGGCGGCGAAAATGAATCCCACGATGAAAGAAAGCTCGCCGCCCTTCTTCTCCTCGCCGCTCTTCGACACCTTGATGCCCTCGAGTTCGAGGCGCTTGAGGAGGTGGTCCGCCTCCGCGGCCGCGATCCCCCGCCCGGCCAGCCTCTCCCGCGACAGCGCCTGGTTGACGGTGTTCGCCAGGCGCTCCTCGGTCATGATGTCGCTCACCGCGCGGCTGTAGTAGACGAGTTTGGCGTCCGTGTTGGTGAAGGCGTCGGAAGGGATCAGCAGTACGCCGTCCAGACGCTCGGGCCTGCTGCCGTCGTTCTCCCTCAGTTGCTCGAGGAACGGCTGCGCCGCCGCCTTGACCTCGCCCGTCGCCGCCACGTAGTCGGTCTTGAGCTCGAGCGCCTTTCCGCCCTGCTGCGCCTGTGCACGCTTGCCCAGCTCCCTCGCCGCCCTGCTCACGGGCGGCTCGGTCGCCGACGCCAGTCGTTTTGCACCGAAGACGTCTTGGAGTCGCGTCGTGCCGTCCACCACCACGACCCGCTTGCTCTCGATCCCTTTCATCATGAGGAGTGTAGGCACGAACATCAGCGCTGCCATCAGGAACGGGAGGATGAGCGTCATGATGATGAAGGTCTTCTTGCGGACGACCTCGAGGTACTCACGCTTGAGGACGGCGAGCGCCTTTCTCATGTCACCACCTCCGCCGGACGGTTCGCGACGACGCCGGCACCGACCCGGTCAATGAAGATCTCTTCCAGCGAAGGGGCCGCGATCTCGAAGTGCGAGATGCGCAGCCGCCCAACCACCGCAGCCAGCACCGCCTGCGCGTCTGAGTCCGGAGCGAGGCGCAGTTCCGCAACGTTGGTGTCAACGCGCGCCGATGCCACGCCGGGCAGCGCAGCGAGGAACGCGCCATCGCCCTCGAACGCGAGCTGCACGGTGTTCGAGCCGAACGAACCCTTGACCTGTTCGAGATCTCCGGCGAGCACTGCGTGGCCCTCGTGAATGAGGACGATATCGTCCACCAGCTTCTCGGCCTCGCCCATCATGTGGGTCGAGAGCAGAATCGTGCGCCCCTCGGCCTTGAGTTCTTTGAGGATCGACCGCACCAGCACGACGTTCACCGGGTCGAGCCCGGACATCGGTTCGTCGAGGGTGACCACCTCGGGGTCGTGGAGCAGCGCTCCGATGAGCTGGACCTTCTGCTGGTTCCCTTTCGACAGCTCCTCGAGCTTGCCGGCGCGCTTGTCCCAGAGATCGAAACGCTTGAGCCAAACCTCCACCCGGGGCTTCACGTCGGCCGGGCGGCGCCCCTTGATCTCGGCGAGGAACAGGAGCTGGTCGATCACCTTCATCTTGCGGTAGAGCCCGCGCTCCTCCGGGAGGTAGCCGATGCGGTCGCGGACGGCAGCGGCGTCGGTCGTGCCGAACAGCTCGATCGTCCCGTCGTCCGGCAGGAATATCCCGTTGATCATGCGAAGGGTCGTGGTCTTGCCCGCCCCGTTGCGCCCCAAAAGGCCGGTGATCGTGCCGCGCGCGACGGAGAAGGACAGGCGGTCCACCGCGCGCACGCGACCAAAGGTCTTGCTGACCTCACGAACTGTGAGTACGTCGTCAGAGCTCACGCTTCGCCTCCTCGGCACTCCCTGCTGTGCGGGGTCGGTGCTCCGGCACCGAACGTCGCAGCTTGTACGGAGAGAATATCAGCACGGTTTCAGATCGCTGCCGAGGCGGAGGCGCAGAGACGCTAGAGACAGTTCAGAGTGAAGAGTGGAGATTCGAGAGACAAGGCACGCACGACTTCCGCGGAATGCGTGTAGCCGCGCCGCCGGAGAGGGCGTGGTCCGTGGCCCGTGGTCCGAAGAGACGGAGCATGCAGGGCCAGGGAAGCGTGCGGGTAGCCGCGCCGCCGAGAGTGGGCCGGATGCAAGGAAGGCGAGCGGCGAGCAGCGGACCGTAGCCGGAGGCTACGCGAGCATGCGAGGCGCGAGTCTGACGCCGCAGATGGTCCGCTATCGGCGGCGCCACAGCTCAGGCGCCGGAGCGCAGCATGCCGTGGCGGAGGATCTCCGCGGTTTCGAGGATGACGGCTTCGCTGTCCTTGCCGAAGTGGTTCGGCACTCCGAACAGGATCTCCACAGCGAAGTAGTTGAGGAAGAACCTCGTCGCGAACATCACCGCGGACACCGGCGAGATCCCCGGCCGCAGGCGCGCCGCGATCGCCTTACCGCCGTCGTGGCCGTCGAGGAAGTCCGCGTACCGCTTCGCCATGTCCGCGTAGAACTTCCGGATGTGGCTGCCCTCGAACTCCACGACATCAACGTAGATGAGTTCCACGTAGCGGCGGTACACGTCGACGAGCTGCCGCGAGGCGTGACCAACCTCCTCGAGGTTGTCGGGGAAGCTCCCGACCGCGAGGACCTTGTTGAAAGGCAGCTCGGGGTCCTCGATCGCCGTCCAGTACTGGTCGAGCAGGGTGAGGAAAAGGGCCTCCTTGTCCGGGAAGTGGTGGTACACGTTGCCGGTGGAGACGCCGGCCGCCTCGGCGATGTCGCGGACGCTGGTGGCCCGGTACCCCCTGCTCGAGAAGAGCCCGAGCGCAGCTTCGAGGATGCGCTCCTGCGACCGCTGTGATTTCTCAGCCTGGTTCATGATTTCCCTACCGCCCGTTCGGTTTTCAGCCTACGCCCACGTAGAGCAGCCGTCAAGCGAGACGAAAGTCCCTCTGCCGCAGGGGACCTTGTGCAAACGAGCCGCAGCGGAGCGCGGCCGGGGTTGGTACAGGCGCGGTCCCGGCGCAATAGCCGCCCCCCGGCGAAAGGCCGTTAGCGGATCATCGCGATGGTGGTGGGGTCGTTGGTCACGTTGTCAATGACAGAGGCCGACGCGATGACGCCGCCTCCCGTGGAGACGGTGACCCTGGCGTACGCGCCGGTCAGGTTGCTCCGCAGGGCCTTGGAGACGAACGGCTGGTTCTCCTGCGCCCGTTCGCCCGGAGCGAGCGTCACGTCGTAGCTCGCAAGCGCGTTGCCTCCCTCGTCGAACAGCTCCACCGTGACCGCGGCCGTCGCGCCGCCCGTGTTGGTCAGCGAGATGTTGGTCCGGTACGCCGCGTTCTCCGCCAGTTGGGGGAGCCACGCCGACTGCGCGGCGCCGAGTCCGTCTGCTGTCGTGTAAGAACCGTAACCCTGACCGACCGTCCCGCTGGCTAGCTGGTCGTACGTCCGCGAGGTCACCACCAGCGGCTGGTCGGAGACGATCTCCAAAACCCCGGAGCCGTTGTAGCCGAGCTCGCCCACGACATCAGTCAGCACCAGCTGGCTCCCCGCGGGGACCACTCTCGTTCCCGTCACGAGGCCACCTGGTGTGTGCAGCAGCCCCTGAACTGTCGCCGGTGCGGCGCCCGGGTTGAGCAACCCGAGGTCCGACCGCCACGCCGTGCCGTTCGAGCCCTGCACGTGACTCACCGACGGGACCCAGATGGACCCCGCGTCAGGTACGTCGGACGCGCGCGTCATAGGTACAGTGGTCGGGTCGTTGGTGACATTGTCGATAACGGTCGCGGAGGCGACGATGCCCGCGCCGAAGGTGGCTGTCACCTTGGCAAACCCGACGTCCAACGCGGTCTGGTCTGCGTAGCCGAAGAACGGTCTGTTCTCCTGCGCCCAATCGCCCGAGGCGAGCGTCACATCGTAGCTCGCGAGTCGGTCCCCCGCCCCATCGAACAGTTCTACAGTCGCAGCGGCCGGTGCGTCGCCGATGTTGGTCAGCGAGATGTTGCTCCGGTACGCCGCGTTCTGACTCAACTGCGGGAGCCACGCCGACTGGCCTGCCGCAAGGCCGTCCGCGACGGCGTACGAGGCATAGCCCTGGCCGACCGTCCCGTGGCCCAGCTGGTCGTACGTCCGTGAGACCACCACTACCGGCTGGTCGGAGAGGATCTCAAGCGCCCCGGACCCGCTCGAGCCGAGCGCGCCGACCACATCCGTGAACACGGACTGACTCCCGGCAGGGATGACGACCGTGCCCGGCACCACACCGCCGGACGTGTGGAACTGGCCCTGAACGGTCGCCGCGACGGTGCCCGGATTCAGCAGGCTCAGGTCCGATCTCCACTCCGCCCCGTTCGCGCCCGGGACGTGGCTCGCCACCGGGACCCAGCGGGCGAACCCGGAGGCAACGGTGACTTGCCGAGACACGCTGTTCTGGGCGGTCTCGTTCGCGACCGTCAGGACAACGGTGTACGTTCCGGTAGCGGGATACGCGTGGCTCACGTTCTGTGCCGCGGCGCCGGACCCGTCGCCGAAATCCCACGACCAGGAGGTTGGTGCGCCGGTCGACGTGTCCGCAAACGTAAGGACCTCGCCTGCGACCGCGCTCGCCGGGTTGACGATGAACGCCGCCACAGGGGCCGGCGGCGCCTGGCTCACTGTGAAGGTCAGGCCCTCGATGGCGATCGTCCCCGTGCGGGGGCCGCCAGCGTTGGCATCTACGGCAAAGCCCACCGGCCCAGTGCCGATGCCTGCCCCGCCGTTCGCAATGTGAATCCACGACGCGGTGCTGGTCGCGAACCACGGACAGTCGGAGGGCGCGGTCACGTTGAAGGAACCGTTCGCTCCGCTCCCCGGGAAGGTGCCTGCGACCGAGTCGATCGAGTACGTGCAGTTGCTCCCCGCCTGGTAAACGGTGAACGTCTGGCCCGCGACCGATACCGTGCCGGCTCGCGAAACCCCGGGGTTGGTGCTCACGCCGAACTTCACCTGCCCGTTGTCGGAGCCGTTTTCCCCGCCTGTGATGGCGATCCATGGACCATTGCTCACGGCGACCCACGGGCACCCGCTGCCGGAGACCAGGCCGACGTCGAAGGCACCCCTGCCGCCGGCAACGGCGAATCCCTGGGACGCCGGCGAGAGCGCGAACGTGCAGGCCGGCGGAGCGCTGCCGCTGGTGTAGATCCAGGCCGCGCCCGCGCCGCCGTTGTCTGCGGGACCGCCGATGACAATCGTGCTGGCGTCGGCGGAGATCGCCGCGGAGTAGCCCTGCTCGGCCATCCCCGTTGCGCCGGCCCCGACCATCTTGTTGCCTTGTTGCGTCCACACCCCGCTCGAGCGTGTGAACACCCATGCGGCACCCATCCCGACGTTGTCTCCCGGTTCCGCCAGCACAGCCGTGTTGCCGTCGCCGGACAAAGCAACGGCCCAGGCCTGCTGTGCTAACCCGGCGATTCCGCTTGTCAAGATCGGATTGCCCTGCTGGACCCAGTTTCCGCCGGAGCGGGTGAAGACCCAGACCCTCCCAGCGGAAGGGCCGACGACGTTTCCGCCGAAAATCACGGTGTTGCCATCTCCCGAAACCGCCATGGAGAGGCCCTGATTGCCGCCGAAAACGAGCCCGCTGGGATTCGAGAGCGAACCCCCGCTCCCGCTCCACCCCGAGAACGTCCAGCCCGGCGCCGGGTTCGCCGTTAGAGAGACGGCGGTGCCGTACCTGTAGCTGCCGCCGCAGTTCGGAGGCGTGTTGACCGTGACGGTTCCGGCGCCGCTCGGGCCTGACCCCACCGTCAGCAAGTAGCACCCGGTCGGCGTGGGAATGAAGTTCGCGGTGGCGGTAGTGCTGGCGGCGATCGTGAACCTCGTGGTCGCCGCCGACGCGTTCGCGAACGCCCCTCCGCTGCTGCTCCATCCGCTAAAGCTGTAGCCCGTCCCGGGCTCGGCCGTCAGCAAGATGGAGGTGCCCTGAATGTACCCTGGCGAGCAGGCCTCCGCCGTGTTGATCGTCACCGTGCCCGCGTCGGCAGGGTTCGCCGCCACCGAGAGGGTGTCGCAGGCGCTGCCCTGCGGGGAAAGGGTTGCGGTCAAGCTGGCGTTGCCGGAAATCGTGAACGTCGCCTCGTACGAGGCGGGGGCGAGAAATGTCCCGCCGGGCCCGCTCCACCCGACGATCGCCCACCCACTCGTTGGCGTTACGAGCAGCGAGATCTGCGTTCCGGGCGTGTACCCGCCCGAGCACGTCTGCGGCGTGTTCACGGTGAACGTCCCCTTATTGGCCGGCGAGGTGACCATCGCCAGCGTGTAGCAGGGGACCGTCTGCTGCGTGAAGGCCGCGGTCACGCTCGCGTTGGCGGCGATGGTGAGAAACGTGTTCGGCGAAGACCCGACCAGTTTGCTCCCCTGCTGCGCCCACTTTCCGGCCGACTGGGTGAAAACCCACACGGCCCCGTAGCCGTTGTTGTCCTGCTTCCCGCCGACGACCGCCGTGCTGCCATCGGCCGACAACGCCACCGAGGAGCCCTGCGCCCCGCTGCCGACCGCGCCGGTGCCGACGAGCTTCGACCCTTGCTGCTTCCACGTCGCGCCCGAGCGCGCGAACACCCAGACCGCGCCGGCGCCGCTGTTATCGGCCGGCCCGCCGATCAACGCGGTGTTGCCGTCGGAAGAGAGGGCCACCGCCCACCCCTGGTTCGCAGGCCCGGCCGCACTGGAGCCTTCGAGCTTCGTGCCCTGCTGCGCCCACACCCCGCCCGTGCGCGTAAACACCCAGACTGCGCCGGCGCCGTTGTTGTCCGCCGGGCCGCCGACGAGCGCGGTGTTACCGTCAGTGGAGAGCGCCGTGGCCCAACCCTGGTTGGCGGTTCCGGTCGGGCTGGTGCCGACAAGCTTGTTGCTCTGTTGCGTCCACACCCCGCCCGAGCGGGCAAACACCCAGGCCGCGCCGGCTCCGTCATTGTCGAGGTAACCGCCGACGATCGCCGTGTTGCCGTCGGCGGACACGGCCGTCGCGGACGCCTGCCAGGCGCTGCCCGTCGCGCCGGTTCCGGTGAGCTTGCTCCCCTGCTGCGAGAAATCGGCGCCTACTCCCTGCGACCACACCATCACCCCCGCCGCAACGGCCAGAACGCTTCTCTTCATCATGAACGGTCGGTTCCTTTCATGTCCTCGGGATGGTACACCACAAGAGGATGCCCTTAGACGCGGCACGCCCCTGGGCGTCCGCGATCGGAAGGCAACGCCATCCTTCCCACCGAGTGGTACATGCTGCCGCCACCGCCGCCACCGACCGCACCACTCAAGCCGGCGTGGGCATGGGGGCGACGACCCTTAGAATAGCCGGCAATGCGAAGAACGCCGCCGTCCCAGAGTTGTGCCGCACCGCTTGCGGTCGTCGAGTGCGGGATGATCCGCCTGACCCGCCGGACTATCCGAGTACTGGGGGCGCTGGTCGCCGCCGGTCGTACCCGGGTCAAGGTCCTCGGACGTGCTGTCCGGAGCGACGACCTGAGGCTACTTCTCCGGCATGCTCGTCCCCCAGTAATTCGCTTCGAAAAACGACTTCCAGTCCTTCTGCGTGATCGCCTCGAGGACGGCCTGCACGGTCTTGGTGTTTCCGAACTTCCACTGGCACGTGGCCTGGATCGACCTGAGGAACTTCAGGAAGGCATCGTCACCGATCTCCAGTCGGATCGAGTTGAGGATCGACGGGCCCTTGGAATACAGAAGGTCGGTCCTGTAGTACCAGGCGGTTCGCTCGTCCGAGTTGTTGTGGATCCGGTTGGCTAAGGGGATCGGCGCGATCTGCGTCGCCTCCTTGCCCTGAGACCGCCAATAGTTGGTGAGGCCTTCGAAATCGCTCCTGCCCCGGAGCGCGTGGATCAGCAGGCCCGCGCTGATCTCCGCGAACGATTCGGTGATCCACTGCTCCTCGTGGCTCGGCATCTTCACGACGTGGCCCCAGTACTGGTGGGCGATCTCGTGGGCGAGCCGCTCGTTGATACCTTTCGAGAATAGTCGGTTGATCTCGCCGGCGAGCGGTTTGAAAGCTTCCTGGGTGATGAACATGAACGCTGGAGGCGCTTGCCCGAACCCCCACGCGTTGATCTCGACGATGTTGAACTCGTCGAACGGGAAGGGACCCAGGAACGGCTCGTAGAAGGCGATCATCTTCTGGGCGAGGCCGAGCACTCTTCCGAGGTTGGCGCTCTTCCCCGCATACGTGGCCACGCGGACGGTGACGCCGTTCTTGGTTTCTTCGTTGAACGCGTAGTTGCCTGCGATGATGACCATGAACTGAACCGGCTTGTCGATTCGCGTCTCGAGAATGTTGTAATCACCCTCAACCGTGCGGCGCAAGGTCTTCCCAGGCGCGAACGGCACGAAGGGTCTCTTCACCTTCACGGTGCTGTGGACCGTGTAGAACTGGCCGGAGAGATCAGGCTGAGGAAACCACGGATAGACGCCCAACTCCCAGTAGCTGTCTCCGCCGGGGTGGTACAGGATGTCGCCTTCGATCTCGAAGCGGACCTTGGTCGTCGCGCCAGGCGCAAGCGGCGTGGTGAGCCCGACGATCAGTTCGTCCTTGGCGTGATCGAAAGGCAGGGCGTTGCCCGCCTCGTCGAAAACGCCTTTCACGCGCAGATGCCTCGGGTCCAGGGCATCGCGGCCGAAGATCGTGTCGTAGAGGTCGAGCTGCAGGACCCTCACCCGGCCACCCACCGCGGTAAAATTCTCGGTGACCGATATCGAGACGTCCTTTCCGCTCGATGCCGTCACGGACAGGTCAACGTCGGTGAGCATGAAGCGCGGGACGAGTGGTTCCCGACGGTCGCGGCCGACAGGCTGGTCGGAAAGCACCGTACAGTAGAGGCGATCCTCGATCTTCTTGGCCTTGCGAAGCGCCCAGAGCGTCTCACTCTTGTCGTCGAACGCATCGAGGTGGTAGAGGAGGTCTTCGCTGCCGCCAGAGAGCTCGACGCGAACCAGAGACCGGTCGGGACTGTTGAGACGCCACGCAGGAAACTCATGCGCCACAGGTGAGGTCATGATTTGCCCAAACTTCCTGAGGTGCTTGGCGAACGCGTCCTCCAAGGCCGTTTTGGACGAACCTTCCGGCAGCGTAGGAAGGGCGACACCGCCAGCGAGCCACAGCACCTCCTCGAACGTGTCGCGGATTGTCAGCGCTTTCTCGGACGAGGTGAGTGCCAAGTTCGTGTTCTTGCGGACGTTATACGTGACGATCGGAAACTCCACGGGATCGGCCGAGACGTACTCCAACGTCCCCTGGCCTCGGAAGAACACGCCGACCACCTCGTCGCCGGCCAGCACCGGAGCGGCGTTCCCCTGGGTCAGAACGAGAGTGACGTGTCCGGAGGAAAGCCGAAGTCCTTGCACGGGCCGGCCCTGCCCCTCGAGGGACAGCTCCGACCACTGCTTGAGCACCTTGGAGAAGGTCGTTTCCGTTCGCGAAGGTTGCGCCGTGGCCGATAGTGGGACAAAGAACGTCGCGATGAGCAGCACGGACCCGCGAAAGGCACTCCTCATTGAATCCTCCAGGTGCGACTTTGACTCATCTCTTCAGCGCCCGACGGTCGGGACGGCCGACTTCCCGGCCGGCGGCCGCTACTTCTTCAATGCCTGGCGAACGCCCTCGGCGTAGGCCGGATCAGCCTTCTTGAAGTGCGCGAGCTGGCGCTCAACGATCTCCTGCGGAACGCCTTCCATTGCGCCCGCGATCGCCTGGTGGAGCCTCCTGCGCTCGGCGGCGGGCATCAGGCGGTAGAGGTTGCCCGCCTGCGTGTAGTCGTCGTTGCCCTCGCGGTGGTCGTAGCGGTCGGCATCGCCCGACAATTCCAGCGGAGGCTCGACGAACCGCCGGTCCTCGACCGGGCCGCCGAACGAGTTGGGCTCGTAGTTGACGCTCCCGTCGGCGTTGCCGTCGAACCTCATCGCGCCGTCCCGGTGGTAGTTCGCCACGGGGCAGTGCGGCCGGTTGACCGGCAGGCTCTCGTAGTTGACGCCGAGCCGGTGGCGATGCGCGTCGCCATAGGCGAAGATCCTGAACTGCAGCATCTTGTCGGGGCTCTGGCTGATGCCGGGCACAACGTTCGCGGGCGAGAAGGCCGCCTGCTCGATCTCGGCAAAGTAGTTCTCCGGGTTTCGATTCAGCTCCATCACTCCGACCTCGATGAGCGGGTAGTCGCTGTGCGGCCATACTTTGGTGAGGTCGAACGGGTTGTATGGGGTCGTCTCCGCTTCGGCCTCGGTCATGATCTGGACCATCACCTGCCACTTTGGGAACTCCTTGCGCTCGATCGCCTCGAACAGGTCGCGCTGGTGGCTCTCGCGGTCCAGCCCGACGATCCGCTCCGCTTCCCTGTCGGTCAGGTTGGCGATCCCCTGCATCGTCTTGCAGTGGAACTTCACCCAGACCCGCTCCCCCTTCGCGTTGATCAGGCTGTAGGTATGGCTGCCAAACCCGTGCATATGGCGGTAGCTCTTCGGCAGGCCGCGGTCCGAGAACAGGATCGTCACCTGGTGGAGGCTCTCCGGCGAGAGCGACCAGAAGTCCCACATCGCCGTCTTGCTCCGGAGGTTCGTCTTGGGGTCGCGCTTCTGCGTGCGGATGAAGTCGGGGAACTTGTACGGATCTCGCACGAAGAACACCGGCGTGTTGTTGCCGACGAGGTCCCAGTTGCCCTCCTCGGTGTAGAACTTCATCGCGAAGCCGCGCACATCGCGCTCGGCGTCGGCCGCGCCGCGCTCCCCCGCCACCGTGGAGAAGCGCAGGAGGCACTCGGTCTTCTTTCCGACCTTCGAGAAGATCGCGGCCTTCGTGTAGCGCGTGATATCGCCGGTGCACGTGAACGTCCCGTACGCGCCCGAGCCCTTGGCGTGAACGACGCGCTCCGGGATCCGCTCCCGGTTGAAGTGCGCGTGCTTCTCGAAAAGCTGCCAGTCCTGGACCAGCAGCGGACCGCGTGGGCCGGCCGTGAGCGAGTTCTGGTTGTCGCCCACCGGGATGCCCGCGGAAGTCGTGAGCCTTTTCCTTTTCATGACGTTCTCCTTTCGACGTTCAGATTCGGATCCATTCCAACTCTGGACACCATCTTGCGTGCGGAGAAAAAAAAGAGACTCACGACCGCCTCCTCCGCCCGCGCATGACGACCTGATACTCCCTGACATGGTAGTCGGGCAGATTCGCCGCACCCGAGACATCGAGCGCATCCCACGGCACGTCGTAGAGCTTCCCCGTCGCCTCGTCGATGAAATGGTGGTGCCTCTCCACATGCGCGTCGAAGACGACCGCGCCCTCCCTGATCGCCTGGGGCCGCACGAGCCCGCGCTCGGCAAGCCGCGTGAGCGTGTTGTACACGGTCGCCCGCGACAGCGTCGGACACTCGCGCCGTGCCTTTTCCAGCACCTCGTCCGCGCTCGGGTGTGACGTCGTCCCCAGCACGGAGCGCGCCACCGCGAGGCGCTGGGGCGTCGGTTGCAGACCCACGCTGCGGAGAAGGGCGATGAGGTCTTTCACTGGCTCTTAGAATATGTCTAAGCGTGGATATTGTCAAACCCGGGCGCGCAGGCCGCAGGGGAACCCACCCCAGGAGCGACCGGCCGTCGAGGTCTGTGTCGGTGCGGTTGAAGACCGGCCGCCCGGCGGGCGGCCGCTACGAACGGCAGGCCTCGTTTCTGTGTAGCGGCCGGCCGTGAGCCAACGCGCCTTACATCCTGAGGAGCGAAGCGAAATGAAGGATCCCCTGAGGCGCACGGACCCGGCCGCTCGCAGGTTCGGGGAGATCCTTCGTCGGCCCGCCTGAGGCGGGCTTCCTCAGGACAGAGACAATCGGGGAGACGTACCGGACGATGGAAAGCTGCGGGCCAGGTTGCCTGAGAAGACTCTCTGGACACCGGCAGCAAGAGGCGGAGCTAGGGCGCGGACAAGTCCACCTCCGGCCGGGATTCACCGGGCCGAATCGCGAATGCAACATCGGTGTCAAGCATGCTTGACTCAACTCGTCCGCGTGGAGTAGCCTCCACCACCTGGAGGCGGAATGGTTCTCAGTCGCGTTTGTGGTCGCGCCGCAGGGTCTCCATGAAGCTGTCCGAGGAGCTGCGCGAGCGCACCGCCGAGGCCCACCGCGGCGCCGAGGGCTCCGCGTTCGTCGCGCGCTTCGTGCGTGGCGGACTCGACCGCGACATGTTCTCCCGCCACATGCTCGCGCTCCATGGCGTGTATGCGGCGCTCGAGGACGCATTCGAGCGCCTCAAGGACGAACCGCGCCTCGGCGCGTTCGTCCTCCCCCAGCTCTGGCGGCGCCTGGCGCTCGAGCGCGACCTCGACTTCCTGCGCGGTCCGCACTGGCGTTCGGAGGAGCCGGTCGCCGCGGCGAGGGCGTACGCGGACCGCCTCCGCTGGATCGAGGAAAACCAGCCGATTCGCCTCGTCTCTCATTCCTACGTGCGCTACCTCGGCGACCTCTCGGGCGGGCAGATGCTCAAGGGCCTTGCAGCCCGCCAGCTCGAGCTCGACGGCGACGGCCTGCGCTTCTACGAGTTCCCTGCCATCCACGATCCGTTGGTGTTCAAGGCGGAGTATCGCCGCCGCCTCGACGAGCTCGCGCTTGCTTACGGCGAGCGCGACACCATCGTCGAGGAGGCGCGCACCGCCTTCCAGCTCAACGCCGCTATCTTCGACCAGCTCGTCACCGGCGCACGCTGACGTAGACTGCTTCCGGTCCCAGGGGGAAGACCAGAGATGACAACGCTCGCGAACGTCGCCGTCGGCTTGGTCGCACTCCTGCATCTCTATTTCCTCGTCCTCGAGATGTTCCTCTGGACCTCGCCTTTCGGCTTGCGAACCCTCGGCCTCACGCCTGACTTCGCTGCCGCGTCGAGGTCTCTCGCAGCGAACCAAGGCCTCTACAACGGCTTCCTCGCCGCGGGGCTGGTGTGGGGACTCTTCCTCGGCGCCGCGGGACACGCGATCACGATCTTCTTCCTCGCGTGTGTCGTCTTCGCCGGCCTGTTCGCTGGCATCACGGCGAATCGCAAGATCCTCTGGTTCCAGGCGCTCCCCGGCGCCATCGCCCTCGCACTGATCCGACTCTCTTGATCGTCTCTGTGCCGCGATTGGCAACGCGGCGCGCTGCCGGGGACCGTGCCCCCAGGCCAGGGAGGTTTCGCACCGCACTTTCGACGGAGACAAGACCTTCGCAGTGAGGGAAGGTGGTTCGGAGCCATACCCGGCACGAGGGGCCGACCGCGGCGGAAATGGCGGAGACACACGGATGGCCGCAGGGGTCGCCCGCCCGAAAACGGAACGACGACGACGTTTGCTGTACCGAGGGCGGCGCGTGCCCCGACATGCGAGCTTCATGCGGGCCTGTGCCGGCGGCGCCGTGGGATAATAACGCGGCTCCGACGGGCGGAATCAGCCTCAGCACCGCCAGCTCGGGGCCGTCGGCCGGCACGGCATCGAGCCGCTCCGGTCCGGGGAGGTCGGTACATGGCGGGCAGGATCGGCGTGATCGCGGCGTTGCTGAGCGTGGCGCTCTCGTGGGTGGCAGTCGCCGCCAATGACGACGACCCGTTCGTCTGGCTCGAGGACGTGCAGGGCGAGAGGGCGCTCGCTTGGGTCAAGGAACATAACGCCCGCACCACCAAGGTGCTGGAGGCGCTACCCGAGTTTGCTCCCATCCAGAAACGCACGCTCGAGATCCTCGACTCCAAGGACAGGATCCCATTCCCCGAACTGCTCGGCACCACGGTGTACAACTTCTGGCGCGACAACGTGCACGAACGGGGGATTTGGCGCCGCACGACGCTCGCGTCCTACCGCACCGCTTCGCCCGCCTGGGACACGGTGCTCGATGTGGATGCCCTCGCGATGGCGGACGGCGTCGCCTGGGTGTTTCACGGCGCGGAGTGCCTGGCGCCCGACTACCGGCGGTGCATGATATCGCTCTCGCGGGGCGGATCGGACGCCTCGGTCCAGCGCGAATTCGACACGGTCGCCAAGCAGTTCGTCGCGGACGGTTTCTCGCTGCCCGAGGCGAAGTCGCAGGTCTCCTGGCGCGACGAAAACACGCTCTGGGTCGGCACCGACTTCGGCCCGGGCTCGCTCACCGCCTCGGGGTACCCACGCATCGTCAAGCTGTGGAAGCGCGGCGAACCGCTCGCCGAAGCGCAGACCGTGTTCGAAGGGAAGGTTGATGACGTCGGGGCGGCGGGAACTACCGAGATCCTGGCCGACGGCCGCTACGACGTGGTTACCCGTGAGCCGGCGGCCTTCCGCCAGGAGACATTCCTCGTGCTCGGCGGTCGTCTCGTCAAGCTCGAGGTGCCCGAGGATGCCTCGTTCCAGGCGTTCTTCCGCGATCGGGCACTCTTCTCGCTGCGCTCCGACTGGACCATCGGCGGTACCACCTACCACGCCGGCTCGCTGCTGGCGATCCCTCTCGAGGAGTTGCTGCGCGGCGGCCGCCGGTTCGACGTCCTGTTCGAGCCGAGCGAGCGGGTGTCGCTCGCCGGCGTCGCGCGCACGCGCGACCGCCTGCTCGTGCTGATCCTGGACCATGTCCACAGCCGGCTGTCCTCGGTGACGCTCGAGGGCGGCGCCTGGAAGCAGGCCGAGGTCCCGCTGCCCGGGATCGGCACCGCTTTTCCGACCGCCTCGAGTGACGAGGCGGACATTTTCTTCCTCTCCTACCAGGACTTCCTCACCCCAGCCTCGCTGTGGCTGGACGAAGGCGGCGGGCGGCCCGATCGGGTGAAGACGATGCCGGCGTTCTTCGACGCGGCCGGCGTGAACGTCGAGCAGCTCGAGGCAACCTCCAAGGACGGGACCAGCATTCCCTACTTCGTCGTCACTCCCAAGGGGTTCAAGGCCGATGGCGCGGCCCCGACGCTGCTCTACGGGTACGGCGGCTTCGAGGTGCCCGAGGTGCCGACGTACTCCGGTGTCATGGGGTCGGCGTGGCTCGCGCGGGGCGGCGTCTACGTCCTCGCCAACATCCGCGGCGGCGGCGAGTTCGGGCCCGCCTGGCACCAGGCGGCGATGAAGGCCAACCACATGCGGAACTTCGAGGATTTCGCCGCCGTGGCAGAGGACGTGATCGCGCGCAAGATCACCTCGCCGCGCCACCTCGGGATCATGGGCGGCTCACAAGGGGGTCTGCTCGTCGGCGGAACGTTCACGCTGCGTCCCGAACTGTTCCACGCCGTTGTGGCGCAGGTGCCGCTGGCCGACATGCGGCGCTTCAACCACCTGCTCGCCGGGGCGAGCTGGACGGCGGAGTACGGCGACCCGGACAAACCCGAGGACTGGGCAACCATCAAGACATGGTCCCCTTACCAGCTCCTGCGCAAGGACGTCGCGTATCCGACGCCGTTCTTCTGGACCAACACGCGCGACGATCGCGTACACCCCGCGCACGCCCGCAAGATGGTCGCCAGGCTCGAGGCGCTCGGGCACCCGGTCTACTACTTCGAGAACACCGAGGGCGGCCACGGCACCGGCGCGGTCAACAAGCAGACCGCCTACGTCACCGGCCTCGAGTACGCGTACCTCTGGAAGATGCTGCGCTGATCCCCGGCCGCGTAGGCGCGCTGTCGGCGTCGAAGCAGTCTCGTCCCCGCCCGGGCGGCCATTCTGCGCCCGAGTCGGCAGCGATCCCGGTTCAGACCGTTCGTACTTGGGCTCCGCTACCGCTGCATGGCGACCGTGGTCGGATCGTTGGTGATGTTGTCGATCACCGAGGCAAAGGCGAACACCCCCGATCCCGTCTGCACCGTGATCGTGGCGTACCCACGGTCCATCGCCGTCTGCCCTGCCTTGCTCTTGAACGGTTGCGTC
>Ga0182010_10000888_pt1 | contig 16596 bp, 13 predicted proteins | sample 611E1MmetaG_FD_120488 | JGI IMG/M metagenome (GOLD analysis project Ga0182010, IMG submission 120488) | Permafrost microbial communities from Stordalen Mire, Sweden - 611E1M metaG | ecosystem: Environmental > Terrestrial > Soil > Wetlands > Permafrost | place: Sweden: Stordalen | collected...
CGTGGCCGACGAACTCGAGACCCTGGTGGCCGACGAGTTGTGGCCGCTGCCGAAGTATCGCGAGCTCCTGTTCCAGTACTGAGATCGAGTACAGAGCCGCCTCTCCCGGCCTGCCGCCGGGGGAGGCGGCTTCTTGTTGATCTGCATCGTGGCGGGCGCGAGGCCGGGTGGACGGCCCGCGGCCGCTCGGACCCGTGGTGTCGCCGCCCGCGACCGCTCGGGCCCGTGGTGTCGCCGCCGGCGACCGCCAGTCCGAGCGTTTCTGCCGGCTTCTCGGCCGCTCTGGCAGAGTTTTCCCAATTCACGTGAGCGCGACATTAGGCAGGCGATATGTCCCGTCCGGAGCCGCAGATGGGCCCGGCTGGCTCGGAGGAGTGTCTACCACGACTTGATTGAGCGTGGATTAGCCGTTCCATCGAGTTCGTTGGGGCGTCTAGGTCTGCCTCGGGCCGTCTGGTCTTGCTGAATGTCGTCGTAGTGTGAATCAGGAAGGGGCCTCCTGCCGCCAGCACAGCCTCCTGCCGCCAGCACTGCCCGTTGCCGAGCCCCACTGCCCGTTGCCGAGCGCCAGTGCCCGGCCGCCAAGCGCCGTCGTTCGCCGCCCTACGCTGACCCTGCGCCTTCGGCGGCTCGTGCCGCGACGAGGCCGCGTTCGAAGTCCTCCCGCAGGTCCTCAACGTCCTCGAGGCCGACCGAACACCGCAGCAGCCCCGGGGCGATGCCGCTGGCCGCCAGAGCGGCGGAGTCCAGCTGGCGGTGCGTGGTGGAAGGCGGGTGAGTCGTGATCGTCCGGACCGCACCGAGCGAGGCGGTCCGTTCGGCGATGCGCATCGCGTCGAGGAAGGCGCGGCCGGCGTCGCGCCCGCCGCTCAACTCGAAGGCCAGCATGCCGCCGAAGACGTCGAGTTGGCGAACGGCGACGGCGTGGCCGGGATCCCCGGGCAGGCCGGGGTAGTAAACGCGCTCGACGTTGTCCTGGTCCTGCAGCCACGTCGCCAGCTCGAGAGCCGACTCGCTATGCCGCTCCATCCGCAGCGCGAGGGTGGGCAGGCCGCGCAGGACGAGGAAGGCGGCCAGCGGCGCGAGAGCGCCGCCCGCGTCCACCAGAATCGGGCGCAGGGCATCGACTCGCTCGCGGCCCCCGACGACGACCCCGGCCAGCGCGTCTGCATGGCCGGAGAGGTACTTGGTTGCGGAGTGCATCACCAGATCCGCGCCCCGTTCGATCGGCCGGCAGGCGTACGGCGAGGCGAACGTGTTGTCGACAAGGAGCAGCCCCCCTCGCCGATGTGCCGCCGCCGCGAGGGCGGCGATATCGGAGACGACGAGGGTCGGGTTCGAGATTGTCTCGACGTACAGCACGGGAGCCCCGGCCCGCACCAGGGCGGCATCGACCGCAGCGAGGTCGGTCGGGTCGACGAACTCGGTCGCGATACCCAGCCCGGCCAGAACCCTCACCAGCAGGTCGCGTGTGGTTCCGTACACGGCCTGCGTGGCCACGATCGTCTGCCCCGCGCGGACCGTCGAGAGGATCGCGGCGTGAATCGCGGCCATGCCGGAGGCAAAGGCGAGCCCGGCCTCCGCACCTTCCAGATCGGCAACCGCGTCGCCCAGCGCCGCCGTCGTTGGATTGTCGATTCGGCTGTACGCATAGCCGGGCCGGGCGCCGGTGAGGACGTCGCCCAGCTCAGCGGCATCGCCGGTGGAGAATGCCGCCGCCTGGTAGATAGGGATGGCGGACGGTACCTGGTTGACCTCGGGCGACCGGGTCGCGGCCAGAATCGCCCGAGTCGAGAAGCGGGTCATGAGCAGATGCTACCGGATGATGCCGTGAGCCTCCAGCGACTCTCGTTTGTGCCGGCGTACGTGCGGCCAGGACATCAACGGCACATCGAACCGCCGGCCGCGCTGGACCTCGAGAATCGCCCTCAGGCACGCCCCGAATGAACCATGATTGAGGAACGTCACGGTTGGGTCGAGGGCCCACTCGGTAACCGGAGGGGCCGATCGCCCAGGTTGCACCGGGCTGTCCGTGACAGCGCCGATGACTCCTGTGCCGCTGGGCGCTCCTTCATGGAGGGCGAAACGCGTGCGATTCCGGCGGCGCCGTCTTCGCGGGAGGGGCATTGGCTGCCGCGCCTGGAGGGACGAGTCGGATGGGAGATGCCGGTCCTATCGGGTCCCATCCGATCGGGTATTGCAGACCCGGGTATGCGGGCGTACGGTGCTGGCGTCTCATCCGCGCCAGGGTTCTCTGGAGGTCTGATGAAGGCAGCGACGGCGGCCGAAGGTTCGCGACTCATTCGCGGTGAAGGCGGGGCACACCCGTTCACGGCCGGCCTTGCCCGCAGCTCATTCAACCTCGAATGGAGACCTCGTGTCGGAAACATCAGCGGTGACACTCGCGCTGGCAAGGTCGCGCGGTAGGGGCCAAGGCCTCAACCGCACCGCAACTGCCAGGACCGGCGCCAAGTCGCCGGTCTTGTGCTACCCGGGGCGGGAGGGCGGCGCCATCGGGCCCAGCCACGGTGGCGCCTGCGGCGCATCGGACTAGCGGTCTTCGACCGTCAGCTTGTTGGCCCTCGCCACATCGCCCAGGAATCGCGCCGAAGGCTTCGGTGTGCGCTCCTGCGTCGTGCGGTCTACGGCGATCAGGCCGAACTGCATGGCGTAGCCGAGCGCCCACTCGAAGTTGTCGAATGCGCTCCAGTGGATGTAACCGCGCAGCGGGATGCCGTCGTCCAGGACCGCGTGCAGGGCCTTGAGACCGCCGCCGATGAACTCAATGCGTTCGGCGTCATCCGACGCGGCCACGCCGTGCTCCGTGACAACGATCGGCTTGCCGGGCATCAGTTCAGCCACTCGCCGAACCGTGGCGGCGATTGCCTCCGGGCGGAACTCGTAGCCCATCTGGGTCCGGCGGATTCCATCTCGAGAATCGACCGTAGGGTTGTTGTCGTCCCGGTGGGCGACCGTCTGCGCCACGACGAACCTCTCGATCGGGCCCACCGCCAGAGCGATCTTCGTCAGCCAGCCGATCGGTCGGGGCAGGTCGACTCGGGCGCGCGTGTAGGTCTGGACGCCGACGAAGTCGTCCTCCCCCGACGCCTCGAGGTAGACGTCCTCGCTCATGCGCCGGGCGTACTCCATGGCCGGTCGGCCGCCCGAGTTCGACTCCCACTCCTGCATCGAATGGGTCTGGCCCACGTGAGCGCTCGGGCGCAGCTCCTTGACCGCCGCCAGAGCCCGTCGATGGCCGTCGACCAGGCCCCGCGCGGCGCGCTTCCAGTTGGTCAGGCCGTGAGTTCCCGGCGGGAAGCCGAGGGCGCCCATGTAGCCGCCGTAGGCGACGACGCCGGGCTCGTTGATCGTGCAATACCAGTCGATCCCGTTGCCGAGGGCGTCGACGACGCGCCGGACGTAGCGCTCGAACAGCGCCGGCGTCTCGTCCGCCAGCCAGCCGCCCTTCCTGGCGACCCATATCGGCAGCGTGAAGTGGTAAAGGGTGACCATTGGGATGAGGTTGCTCTTGCGGACCGCGTCGATCATGCGGCGGTAGTGCTCGAGCTGGGTCTCATCGAAGCGGCCCTCGCTCGGCTCGACGCGAGCCCACTCCACCGAGAAGCGGTAGGTGTTGAATCCCAGCCCCGCGAGCATGGCCACGTCGCGACCGTACCGGTTGTAGTGGTCTATGGCGACGCCGCTCGGCTCCCGGCAGGGAGTGTTGGGCTTTAGCTCCCACTCCCACCAGTCGCTGTTCGAATTGTGGCCCTCGACTTGATGTGCGGCGGTCGCGGCGCCCCAGAGGAATCCGGCAGGAAATGCAAGCTCAGTCATGGGGGCAGGATAGCGGCTCGGGGTTGCGGCTTCAGGTGCCGGTTGCCGCGGCTTCAGGCCTCCGAAGCCAGGTCCCGCAGCTCTCGTTCGAATGCCCTGAGCGCATCATCGCCAAAGAGGACGAAGACGACCCGTTCGGTCGTGCGCGCCTGAGTCAGGCCGTCGCGAACGGCCCGCAGCGCGACCGAGGCGGCTCGATGGAGCGGGTAGCCGTAGATCCCCGCGCTGATGGCCGGAAAGGCAACCGACCGCGCGCCCGCCCCGTCGGCCAGTTGGAGAGCCGTTCCGTAGGCGGACGAAAGCAGCTCCTCCTCCCCCTGGCCTCCGCCCCGCCAGATGGGCCCCACCGCATGCACGATCCAGCGGACGCCGTTCTCCGCGAGCCGTCCGGATCCTGTGATCACGGCGCTTCCGGTGGGGCAACCGCGGTAGCGAGATCGCAACTCCGTCTGGAGATCCGGTCCGGCGGCACGATGTATGGCACCGTCCACGCCCCCGCCGCCGGCGAGTGCCTGGTTCGCGGCATTGACGATCGCGTCTACCCGAACCGTGGTGATGTCGCCCCCCAGCAGCTCGATCGAGGCAGGCTTGCCGGTCGATCTCCCGACCTCCAGGCGCTCGAGACTGTCCATGGCACCAGAGTATGGGGCGCGGGCTCGTCTCGCGCGACGTTTCGCGCGACGTCTCCGGGACCTGCGCTGGAGATTCGCCCAATACTGCGCGGTATGGACGACAAGCCCAGGTTCCACCCCGCCTCTCGCGCGGAGTGGCGCGATTGGCTCGCCGCCAACCATCGAACGTCGGCCGGCGTCTGGCTCGTCACGTGGAAAAGGCGAGCCGGCCGGCCCACCGTCTCCTACGACGAAGCGGTCGAGGAGGCGCTGTGCTTCGGCTGGATCGACGGCGTGCTTGGTCGAGTCGACGACGACCGGTCGATGCAGTGGTTCGCGCCCCGACGGCCCAGGAGCACGTGGGCACTGACGAACAAAGAGCGAGTGGCGCGGCTGGAAGCCGCCGGCCTGATGGCGGAAGCAGGCCGCGAGACCGTGGAGGTGGCGCGCGCCAATGGCTCATGGGAATCGATGGACGCCATCGACAGCCTGGTCGTGCCCGACGATCTGGCCGCCGCGCTCGCCGAACGACCGGGAGCGCGCGAGCACTTCGACGCCAGCTCGGCCTCGGTCCGCAGGAGCGCGCTGGCCTGGGTGTACCAGGCCAAACGGCCGGAGACGCGCGCGGCCCATGTCGCGCAGGTAGCGGCGATCGCGGGACGCGGCGAACCGATCTCCAACCTCTGGCGCCGCGAGTGATCGCGGGCCGCAACGTGGAGCGCTGCCTCGGAGCCGGAGACGGGCCCGCGGCCCTTCCCTGCTTGCGCCCTGGCCGTCAGGCCTGGCTCGCCTTGATGAGCGCCGCCTCCAGCTTCCCGACCTTGTCGAGAAGGTCGTTGATCGCGTGGTCCTGGTCGAGCAGGTGCGCCTGAATCTGCTCGGACTCGTGGAAGGTGGCGTCGGCGTCCTGGTAGGTCATGTCGGCCCGCTTGTCCGACGCTCGGGAGAGGATGTTCTGGCCGACCATGATGACCGAGAGCATGACCAACTGGATGAACGTCTGGCTGACCCACTGGATGAGCAGGAGCGGGCTGCCTGTAGCCGACGGCAGCGCGACGAGGGCGAGGACAGCGAAGGCGTAGGCGCACCACATCGTCCCAACGACTGTGGTGAGGATGAGAGCAACCTTGCCGTTGAACCCGACGTGTTCGTCTGTCGTCTTCGGCGGCCCCGATTCCTTGCGCTTGGCGATATGCGGATGCGGGACGTGTACGAAAGTGACGCTCATCGATTCCCTCCTGGCGGGCAGCGATCGCACGATGGCGCAACTGGATCGTCGCGTGTGGCCGATGCCCCAGCGGCATCGGCCCGGCCAAAGCGCGTCGTCCGTGAATCTACCCGTATCCGAGCGCCGTCTGTCTATCCGCAGACGGAGCGTTTCACGCAGCTGATGGGAGGGTCGGTCGGGTTCAGCTCAGAGTGAGGCCTCGGTGGCCATGGCGGTGGCCGGGTGAAGATGATGAGGGAAGTGGTCGGGGCGGTGGGATTCGAACCCACGATCTCGTGCTCCCAAAGCACGTGCCTTAGCCGCTAGGCCACACCCCGACGAGTTGAGAGTGGATACAACAGGATACTCGACGTTCTTGCGCCTGAGATCGGACCTCATCGCTTGCATCGCTTCGGAGCATTGCCGCCCGGCGGGTTGACGGTTGCGCTGCCGCCCCCCTCCCCGGTCACCCGGATCGCAGTCATGTTCGTCGGCTCGGCGTCATGCCCCGCACCGTCCGTCGCTGCAGCCCGGACCGAGCCCTGTTAGCGGGCGGTCGCGAGACGCCGCTCGATACCCTCGAGCACCTGCAGGGACACTTGCTGACAGCGCTCTCGCAGGCGTCCTTCCATTCCGATGAGCCATCCGATGCCGACGTTCTCCGCTGCGTCCACGAGGACCGTCCGCTGGCTCCCGGTGTCTTCTACCTGAACCGCGATACGGACGGGATACGACTCGCGAGAGCCGAAGATGCCGCCGATCAGCCGCATCTTCGCTTGCGATCCGAGATGCCCAACGAGCCCGGCGCCCTCGGGGCGCGGTCCCGCTCCGAGGTCTGTGAGGGTGCGTCGGCCTGCCTCGACACACTCGGCCACGGAGGCCGAGGTGGTGGTCTTTTCCTGGTAGGAGAACCGCGACATCGTCGCCATTCTACCCAGTGCGAGCCTGCGCGCCAACCTCAAGGGCGCCCGGCGTCAGGGAAGACAGTCGCCCGGGGACCCCGAGTCCGGCGCAGGCCAGATGGGCTCCTGGGCCGTCGTCCAGAGGTACAGCTGTCCGCACGACAGGTCGACTCCGGCCTCTTTCGAAGGTAGCTGCGTAGAGCCGATACCCGGATCCACCGTCATGGTGGCCAGTGCGCGCCTCGATGGGGTGCGGGCCTCGACGATCCATGGCAGCGGTGGAAGCGCACTAATGGGGATTGCCGTGTCAGCTTCGCCAGGCGCCAGGGTCTCAATCACGGCCCCATTGACTACCAGGGACACCTGCAGGTCCGTGCCGTTGACGACGCCGAGGCCGATCTGGTCGGGCGACGGCGATGGTGCGAGCGAGGGCGTGCCTTCGGCACCAACCACATAGGGCGTCCAGTCGGCCGGCGCAATGAGAATGCGCCCGTCGCTCCTCAGCTGTCCATCGGCGGCCGCCAAGACGTTGACGAATGCCCACTCTCCATCGCCAAGCTCGGCGACGCCCGAAGCGAAGTAGTCCGTCGCCAGAGGGCAAGGGATGGGATGGAACGGATCGCCGAGGCAGATGCTGTTCGTGGAGATGACGATGAACATCTCCTGCCGGTCAGGGCCGATGAACCGAACCACCTCGCCCCGCACGCTTTCGCACTGAGCCGTGCTCAGCTGGCTGCACATGAGGAGGGGAGTTGGCGAAGCGCCGCTATCCGTTGGCGCGGCTGTGCCGCCCGGTCGCAGGAGGATCGCCCCGATGATCGCGGCAGACAATAGGACCCCGATCGCCGCTGCCGCCCAGGAGACGGCGCGCCCTCGTGACGTGCGATACCGCAGGATGGTCGGCAGCTTCGTTGCCCAGGTCCCTCAAGCCCCGGAGGTGGTCGACTCCTCCGCCTGCAGATCCACATCATACGAGCGCTCGGTCAGGCGCCGGCGAATCTCAAGCTGAGTGGTGGGGCCATTCTTATGGAGACTCCCAAGCCGCTCTCGGCGCGGACCCGGACTTGACGGGCGCGAATCGGGCCGTCCGGGGCATGTCGCGGACCCCCGGAACCCGCCGTTGGGTCTGGGCTGCCCGCCTGCGGCTCGGTCTCTTCCTCCATAAGAGTGCCCGAGCCACTCAGCTGGAGAATCCGCGGTGTCGGCAAGAGCCTGATCGCCTCGGCAGGTAGAACGCTTCGGCCGGTCGAAGGCGAGACCGCCGGGACCACTCCGCCGGAGAATCCGAGAACGTCCCAACATGATGGATCTACTCCACCCCGGAGCGACTCCCCGGCTTCGGCCATCCTGCATCTGGAAATGGAGGTGCAGGGTCGCTAGGATTCCGGACGTGGCCTTCCTCGGGGCGCTGAGCCCCCGGGCCCCTCCTGGAGTCGAGCAGATGGCTGACGCAGACCGGGGACAGTTCGCCGCGGACACGTTGGGCGAGAAGAGTGCGGCGCCAGCGGCCGACGACCCGGCCGGCGCCGCGCCGGCGGGGGCCGCGCAGCCTCAGGACGAGCCGGCGGCCACGACCGGCTCGTCGACCGACCAGCCAGCCGAAGCAGCCGCCGCAGCTGCGGCCAATCCCCACGATACAAGCCCGGATGCCGTCTCGGCGCAGCCCGCCGACTCGGCCGCCACCTGGGAGGAGTGGGGTCAGGGCTCGCTTGCCAGCGCGGCCGTGATGGAAGAAGTCGCGTCCGAGCACCTGCAGGCGGCCAGCGAATGGGCCGCATACGGCGACCCCGAGGCCGCACGCGAAGAGCTCGCCGAGGCCCAGGTGGCTGCGGACCTCGGAGCCGAGTCTGCGACCCTGTCCCAGGCTCAATTCGAGATGGCGGCCGAGTACCGCGAGCACGCCGGCGATGGGCCTGCTCCGGGCGACGCCACCGAGCACGAACCGGGTCAGTACGACGCCAGCGCCTCCGATGCGAGTTCGTACGACTACGCCACAGGCGCGTCGGGTGCGGCAGACAGCGGGTCGCCCGAGCCCGAACCCGAACACGAATCTCCGTTCTAGCCCCGGGCCTGGACGTGTCGGCAACCTGCGGGCTCGATTGCGAGCGCCAGCTATCGGCATCCGGCTTCGACGTGCGCCGGGCGATCGCCGAGGCCGTGCGCGAGCTCGGCTTCGAGATCACTGTGGATCAGCTGACGAGGATCGAGGCGAAGCGCGGCGGCATGCTCGGCTACTCACTGCTGATCAAGAAGCAGATGCCGGTGCTGGCCGTATTCGAAGTCCTGCCCGAGGTTTCGAGCTGCCGCGTGGTGTGCCACCTGACCGACAACGTAAAGAACCTCGGCAAGACCTTCGGGATCAACCGCCAGTATCGGGGCATCTTCGACGAAGTGCAGGGCCGCGTGGACCTGGGCCTGGCCGGGCTTGACGGCGCTGCGTCGCAGGCGTTCGCCGAGCCGGTGTTCTGGAGCCGATCCGGCGACATCGGCGTCCTGGAGCAGACCAACGCCCTGACTGCGAAGGCGGTCGGGGGCGCGGTGGGGGTTGCGGGCAAGGCTCTGGACAGCCCGGCTGGCACCACTCCGAAGGTCTGGAAGGGCGTGGATTCGGTCACGTTCACGTCGAGTGCGGGGGTGGCGGCTCTTACGCTGGCCGAGACTCAGGCCCGACTCGGCGTCGCAGTCATGGTTGCCTCCCACCCCGGATCGATGCCGCCGAACCTGGCTCGGGACGTGGAGGCGCTTGCGGCAGCCATCGAGATCAAGCTGACCGCCGCGGGCGGCAAGGCCGCGACCGTTGAGGTGCCCGACGCGCAACTCCCGGTCTTCGACTTCCTGAACCAGCAGGCCGAGATTAGATCGGGGCTGCCCCTCCGCCAGCTCCACATCTGCCGCAGCTGCCGACTCGAGAAGATCACCAACCCCGAATACCAGCGCATCGCGACACGGAACGAGAAGATCGGCGACATCATGGCCGGCGTCGGCGCCACGATCAGCAAGGGCGGAATCTCGCCGACGTTCGTCCTGGGGCAGGTATTCAAGCTCAAGAGGCTCGATCCAGCCTACGTCTGCTCGCGCTGTCAGGGCATGGAGGCGGACGAGCGGATCGTCACTTTCTGCCCGAGCTGCGCCGATCTGGCCAGGGACGTAGTCCTTCGAACGTGCCCCAAGTGCAAGTTCGACTACCGAACGAGAGCGGGGAAGGAGTCGGTCTGGTCGACGCCAGTGGTCGAGCCGGAGACCCAGACGTCGGTCGAGCCGGAAGTCAAGGCGGAGGCCCAACCGACTGTCGAGCCGGTGCTCGAACCTGAGGTCGAGCCCAAGGCGGAGGCTGCCGAGGCCGGCGCCGAGCCCTTGTCTGCAGTCGAGACGGTCGATTCGGGCGCGGTCGAGCCGATCGATGCCGCCGACGAAGCGGTCGACTCCGGTGTTGACGAGCCGGATCCTCAGGCCGCGCTCGCCCCTGCTGCCCCGGCTGCACCCGCGAAGGCCGTTCCCGCGCCGGCAGCACCGAGCGCCCCGACGCCGGCGCCGGTCCCTCCGGCCGTCACTTCCGCGCCCACTCCCGCGCCCCTCGCACCCGCCCCTGTCGCGCCCGTCCCACCACCCGGCTACCCTCCGGCCCCGGTGCGACCCTGGGCGGCTGCCCAACCGCCCGCCCCGATGGCCTGGCCGCGTCCGGCGCAGGTCCCTCTCGGTCGTCCCCAAACCGGACGCCGGGGCAAGGTCTGCCAGATGTGCCGGCGTGAATACCCGACCCTCTGGCGCGTCGTGATCGCGACGCCGGCGGGCTACGAGGAGCGGTTCCTCTGCGGCACCACCGCAACCTGTCAGATGACCTCTCTGGTAACTGCCGTCCTGGTCTAGCTGTAGCCAGGGCAGGCTGGGGCACGTCACGGACACCGGTTCACGGCACGAGACGGCGTACTTGCCGTACCATCCGGGACGACTCGGCGGCGTCGTTCTTGAGACTGCGCACCACGGCGTCCGACCGCCGAGGGAGGGACCCCGGACGGCGCCGGCCTCAGCTCGACCGGTCGCCCCACGTTTACGCCACTGGACGATGCCGATTGTCTGAACTCGAACGAACGATGCGAGCGGCCGGGCGCACTTCTGGCCTGAACGGCTGGCGCGGTCGCTCGCTTGCGAGGGCGATCGCGGCCGTCTCCGCCACGGCTGCGACGCTGCTCGTCTTCGCCTTCGACGAGCACGCTCCGTACGACATTCAGGCCGGCCCGGTGGCCCGGGTGGTGGCCGGGCTCGTACCGCTGCTCGCCGCGGCGGTGGCCGGGTATGCCGTCCTGCGGCCCTGGCGGGGTTTCCTGGCGGTCCTGATACTCACGCCCGTCTTCGACGTCGCTCAGGTGTCGCTGAACGTCGGTCCGGTTCAGGTGATTTCCCAGACGCTCTTCGTGGGCGTCCTTGCGCTGGGCGTGGCTCTGCGTGGGCCCCGGTCGGGCGAGGCCTCCGTCGCGGCGCCAGTCCCGCCATCTCCCCCGTCTCCGCTGGCTGAGACCTCGGCCGCGCCTCGGAGCTGGGGTGCCCCGATCTCGCCTGACCGCGTCGCGGGCGTGGCAGTAGTGGCGTTGCTGGCCCTGGCGACGCTGTCGACCGCGGTTTCGCCCGACCGAACGACGAGCGCCACGATCCTGCTGCACGGAATTCTCGAGCCGGCGGCGATGGCCTTCCTCCTCCTGGCTCTTCGTCCGAGGCGGCGCGACCTGGCCGTCGTCGCGGTAGTCCTGGCCATCTCGGTCGGATTGGGCGGTCTCCTCAACATGCTGCAGAGCATCCCGGCCATGAAGTCGCTCGCCGTCATGCAGGACGACCGGCTCTACTTCTCGCGCATAACCTACTTCAACGTCGGCCTCTTCGGCGAGATGCTGGCGATGGCCATGCCGATCCTGCTGGCGGCCCTGGCAGCCCACCGGTATCTGCATCTGCGGCGTGCCGTCCTGGTTCTGCTGGTCGTCGCGATCGTGGTCTCCCTCGCGAGTCTCTTTCTGACCTTCTCGAAGAGCGCATACCTGGCGACGTTCGGCGGCAGTCTCGTCCTGGTTCTGCTGGTTGTGCATAGCTGGCGGCGGCGGGCCTCGATCGTCCTGGCTGCGTGCCTGCTGTCGACCGTCTTGATCCCGTGGCCGGCCTTCTTCCTCCAGGTCCTCCCGCCGATCGAGCAGGCATACCGGAACGCGATGGTTTCGCTGATGGGCGAGAGTCGCTACGACTCCTGGAACCCCTCGACCCTGTCCGGTCAGGGCTCGCTTCTGGAACGCTGGTACGCGACGAGGGCGGGAATAGAGATGGCCATCGACCACCCGCTGCTCGGCATCGGTTTGGATCAGTTCCAGACGCAGTACGTGGCGGGCCGCTACAAGCCGCCGCAAGCGCAGCTCAACCTCGACTGGGCCCATTCGATGTATCCGGAAGCCGCCGCGGAGCTGGGTCTGCCGGCGCTGGCGGCCGAGCTGATCGTCTACGCGGCAGCGCTCCTCGCCCTGTGGCGGGTGTATCGGGCTCCCCCCGACCCGCTGACGCGGCTCCTGGCGGGCGCCTTGCTGGCCGCGATGGTGTCGTGGCAGATCGTGGGCACGGCGTTTGCCGGCGACATGTACCGGCCGTGGCGGAACATGGCCTCGGACTACGTGATGATGGCTGTGCTCGTGGCGAGCGCCTTCGCCCTCTACCGACTGACGCGGCGCGAGCCGGTCGGGGGCGCGGCGGCGCTAGAAGCCCAGGTCGGCCAGGATAGGGTGCATCCGTCGAGCGGCCTTGCCGCGATGCGAGATGCGGTTCTTGGCCTCGGCCGTCCACTCGCCGAGAGTGCGGCCGCCGGGCGGCTCCAAGGCAGGCTCGAAGATCGGGTCGTAGCCGAAACCGCCGGTACCGCGGGGAGCGGACGCGATGCGCCCTTCCAGCGTTCCGTGGGCGAACCGGACGGGGATGCCGCCGCGCGGCCCCCGAGCTTCGGGTAGAGCGAGCGCCAGGACGCAGCGATAGCGAGCCCCGCGCCGTGACGCCTCCAGGCCGGCAAGCGCGCCCAGTAGCTTGACGTTGTTCTCTTCGTCGGTGGCGTCCTCGCCTGCGTAGCGCCGGGTACGCACGCCGGGTCCACGACCGAGAGCGTCTACCTCGATGCCGGAATCGTCGGCCAGGGTCGGAAGGCCGGACAGGGCGGCGAAGAAGCGGGCCTTCTTCGAAGCGTTGGCATCGAATGTGTCGCCGTCCTCGACCGCCTCGGCGGCGATGCCGACGTCGTCGAGATCGACCAGCTCGGCTTTGAGTCCGAGCAGCTCACGCAGCTCGCGGAGCTTGTGCGGCGAGCGAGTGGCGACCAGCAGGCGCGATCGGTCAGGCCCGCGCGATCTTTCGGCGCCCCGCCGGCCGCTGCCTGCCACCGAGCGCCAGCCCCCTAGCGCTTGACCGAGGCGATCGCCTCAGCCTGGGCGGCGAAGAGACGCTCGAGCCCGGTGGCCCCAAGGTCGAGCATGCGATCGACGTCGGAGCGCTCGAACGGCTTGCCCTCGGCCGTACCCTGCAGCTCGACGTACTTGCCCGCGTCTGTGGCTACGACGTTGAAGTCGACCGCTGCCTTGGAGTCCTCGGAGTAGTCCAGGTCCAGACAGGTCACCCCGCCCACGATGCCGACGCTTACAGCGGCAACTCGCCCGATCAGGCAGCGCTCCATGCCGTACGTCCGCATCGCCGCGGCCAGCGCCACCCAACCGCCGGTGATCGAAGCGGTTCGCGTTCCGCCGTCGGCGTTGATCACATCGCAGTCGACGGTGATCGTCCGCTCGCCGAGCTTGGCCATGTCGACGACGCCACGCAGCGATCGACCCACGAGCCGCTGGATCTCGTACGTTCGCCCGCCGACCTTGCCCTTGGCCGCCTCGCGGATGCTGCGCTCGCTCGTGGCCCGCGGCAGCATGCTGTACTCGGCGGTCACCCAGCCCGTGCGCTTGCCGCGAAGGTGGGGCGGGATCCTGTCCTCGATGGTGGCGGCGCACAGGACCTCGGTTCCGCCGAGCTTGATCAGGCAGGAGCCCTCGGCCCACTTCTGGACGCCGAGCGTGAGAGTCACCGGCCTCAGGTCGCCGGGGAGGCGGCCGTCGGCTCGCTGGTTCGACTGAGCCCCGATGGTCATCGCGATGTCTCCTCCGGCGATGGGAGGTCGCGCGCCACCGTCTGGCGGTCCGCGGCCTCGGCCCGTGCTTCGGCCTTTGCAGCATCCCACAAGTCGTCGAGTTCGGCGAAAGTGAGGTCTCGAAGCTGGACGTGGCGTTCGCGGGCCATTCGTTCCACGCGCCGGAAGCGGTCCCGGAACTTGTCGGCCGCGGCCCGCAAAGCCCCCTCCGCTTCGACGTCGTGGCGCCTGGCCAGGTTCGCCACGACGAGCAACAGGTCCCCGACCTCTTCACGCCTCTCCTCGTCGGTCGTGGCCGCGGCCAGCTCGTCCAGCTCTTCCTGGACCTTGTCGAGGATGCCGACGATCTCCGGCCAGTCGTAGCCGAGGTGGGCGGCCCGTTCCTGCATCTCCTGCGCCGCGGCAAGCGCCGGCATGGACGGCGAGATGCCGTCGAGGGCGCTGCGGACCTCAGCCCCGGCAACGCCGGCGGCTTTGTCCTCGCGCTCCGCCCGCTTGATCTGCTCCCACTGGCGGTTCACGTCGGACGCGGTCTCGACCTGGGCGTCGCCGAAAACGTGCGGATGGCGGTGGACGATCTTCCGGCTGATCTTCTCCTCGACGTCGGTCATGTCGAAAACGCCGGCCTCGGCAGCGAGTTGGGCATGGAGGACGATCTGAAGGTACAGGTCGCCGAGCTCTCCCGCCAGCTCGGGTGTGGCCCCGGCGTCCAGCGCGTCGTAGACCTCGTACGCCTCCTCGAGCAGATGCTTCTTGAGCGACGCGTGCGTCTGCTCGCGATCCCACGGGCAGCCATCGGGCTGGCGGAGCCGATTGACGATCCAGGGCAGGGCCCAGGGACTTGCCAGGGCCAGCTCTGGAGCGAGTGGAGACAGGTAGAGGGGCGTCGTCAGCGCCGCCTCGTCCAGGTCGGCTACGGTCGTGGTCTCGGCCGCGCCGATACGGCCCACAACGTGATCCGCCGGGTAGAGGCGCTGCAGCACTGTCACGGCCCCGCGCTCGACCGCCGCATGCCGGCCTGGGAGTGGCGGATCCACAACCTCTGCCGCCTCCCCGACGCGGAGCAGGACCGCCGGCACGAGCAGCAGCGGCCGCGAAGGCTCGACGGGCGTGCCCGTCAGCCGCTCAGGGGTCGCAATCTGAAGGCCGGCCGCTGGATCGAGTCCCCAGCGGATCCGAGCCTCGGCGACGAATGCGTCGAGCACCGATCCTGCGCGGCTACGGCGAGGGTGTCGCAGGGGCCATTGCGGTCAGAGCCGCCGAGTCTGTCCAGACGAGCGCGTTCGCCTGGAGCTCGCTGAGCCAGTTCTTGAAGACGACGTTCTTCAGCCTGGCCTGCTGGGCCGCGTCGGGCGTCCTGGTCTGCTGGTCGATCACCTTGTAGATGTAGTAGCCGTTGCTGTTCACGATGTTGCTGACGCCGCCGACCGGAGTCTGAAGGATGGCGTTCTGCTGGTCGTTCGTGAGCATGTACGGCGAGACCCAGCCCAGGTCGGCGCCGGTGGAGGCCTCAGGCGCCTCTGAGGCCTGTGCCGCCTCGGTGACGAAATCGGTCCCGGCGTTGATCATGAGCAGCGCATCGGCAATGCGCTGGTCGGGGGCCGGGCGCCGACCCTGGAACAGGACGACTACATAGCCCTGCGAGGTTTCCTGGATCGGGTCGAGGATCGTGCCGGGGGTCAGGCCGGAAGCGAAAACCGCGGCCTGCACGTTGGTCAGCCCAAGGCCCGTTTGGCCGCTCTGAGTCTGCGCGTTGAACAGGTCGCTCGAGATCCAGGGGATGTCGCCGTTGCTGGTGTTCCAGTACTTGTCGTCGTTGACCGTCGTGTCGGCGGCCATCGAGGCGAACTTGGACGGATCTGCGCGCAGGGTCGCCACGGCCGCGTCGGCACGGCTCTTGGCATCCGTCCAGGCGGGATCGGTCACGGCCACGCCAGAGGCGTCCGCCTCGCTGTGGTTCGGAGAGAACACGAGGACGCTGATCTTGACGTCGTCCCCGTCGCCGGGCTGGCCGTAGCCGGACCCGATCGCAATCTCCAGAACGTGGCGCTGGAGCGTGGGACCGCTGACGTACTTGGCCTCGATCGCGTCCTGGACCGCCTTCTGAGTCGCTTCGGCGCGGGCCAGGGATCGGTACTGGTCGGCGTTGGAATTGGCGTCGATCGTGCTCTCCCAGTCGGCGTCGACGTACTTGGGCACGATGCTGGTAACCGTGGCAAAGCGGTAGGCCCCGTCAGTGCCCTTGAAGACCGTGGTCATATCGTTGGGCTTGGCCAGAGCGAAGATGGCGTCGGCGAGGTCCGGGTCGACGTTGAGAGCGTCCTTGGTGATCAGACCGACGTCGCCCACGCTGCCTGTGGAGTCGGACCCGGTGGAACCCGCCTCAGTGGCGACGTCGCCCCATTTCTTGCCGCCCTGGATTTCTTTGAGATAGCCCTGGGCTTTGGCCTCGGCAGCGGTGAAGTCAGATGCGATTGTCGCGCTGGCCGGCGGCGTGGGCTTAGTGGCCACGCCTATGATCTCCACGTGGCGCATCTCGGGAATCGTGGCGTCGATCTGGATCTGAGCGTCGACCTGCTGATCGGAGATCGAGATGTTGTTCTTCGCCGCGTACTGCCGGAGTTCCGCCTCGTTGGTCAGCTCCGTTAGCGCGTTGCTGTAGATCGTCGACGGGTCCTCGGCGGTCTGGATCTTGGTCTCCAGGGCGCTGTAGTCGTCGGTGGTGATGAGCCCCTGGTTCCGCAGCTTCTGGTAGTCGGCCAGCTGCCGGTCGTCGCGGGCCAGGTCCACACTCGCGCGAGCCCGGACGTCGTCCTTGCTGATGACTTCGCCGCTGACCGCACCGATTGGCGCGAGATGGTCGCTGTACCAGCTGGCCGCAAAGACGCCACC
>Ga0182010_10000891_pt1 | contig 16586 bp, 16 predicted proteins | sample 611E1MmetaG_FD_120488 | JGI IMG/M metagenome (GOLD analysis project Ga0182010, IMG submission 120488) | Permafrost microbial communities from Stordalen Mire, Sweden - 611E1M metaG | ecosystem: Environmental > Terrestrial > Soil > Wetlands > Permafrost | place: Sweden: Stordalen | collected...
CATTAACTCTGACAATCCAGAGGCGCCGCATATCGCCCTTGCGTTCGCGCCGGTGCGCATAGGCATAACTCAATGATTTTACCATTGATTCTTTAGCGCGTTTGATAAGCTTGTGCTTTGACGCCCGGTGACCCTTGGTCAGTGCTAAAACACTCTTATGTCTCTGATGTGTGGTTACCCCTCGCTTAACTCGTGGCATAATACCCCTCCTGGCTATAGGGGAGCAGTCCATGCTCCCGATAACTTTTTAATAAATTACTGACAAACCAACCGTGAAAGTACTTATTTCCCTGCGTAGGGCATCAGCCGGCTGAGTTTCAGTCTATCTACGGCAGCGATGGGCAGCTTGCCATGATACTCGCGCTTCACACGCGCCGGTTTATTCCGTCGCAGGTGGCTTGAGCCGCCCTTCATCCGTAAAAATTTCCCCGTTCCTGTAACATGAAAACGGGCTGCGGCACCCTTATGCGTCTTTAACTTTGGCATCTTGAGCTTCCTTCGGTTTTGATTTCTGGGCTGCTGCCGGTGCCAGGATGATAAACATCCTGCGCCCTTCCATTAATGCGGGCCTTTCCACTACAGCTACCCCTTCTAATATTTGGATTACTTTCTGTAATAATTTCCAACCAAGGTCGGCGTGACTGATTTCACGTCCGCGGAACATCACGGTCACTCTGACCTTATCGCCGTCAATTAGAAAATTCTTTATTGCACGTACTTTAAACTCTAAGTCATGGTCGCCGATTTTTGGTCTCAAACGGATCTCCCTGAGTTCGGAGACCTTCTGGCTCTTTCTGGCCGTTTTTTCTTTCTTCGTTTGTTCGTAACGGAATTTACCGTAATCAATGATTCGACAAACCGGCGGTTCTGCTGTGGGCGCCACTTCCACCAGGTCTACCATTGCCTTACGGGCAATTTCCAAAGCCTGAATAGTTGGCATCACACCCAGTTGTTCGCCTTTTTCACCGACAACACGAACATTGGCAACTCTAATTTGATTATTGATGCGTAATGACTTAACTATGAGCTGTAATTCCCCCTTCTAAATAATTACATACCACAACACAATATAATACATTCGCCCTATATTAATCAAGTCAGGGCTTTAATTCGTTGACTCTGTCGGTTATCATCTGCCTGATTTTTTTCTTAAAATCTTCCAGCGGCATTACCGGTAATTGCTCCCCGGAGCGCAGCCGGACCGCCGCGGCGTTATCGGCCGCTTCTTTGTCCCCAACCACCAGCATGTAAGGAATTTTCTGCAGTTGCGCTTCTCTGATTTTCTGATTCATGCGCTCATTCCGGTTGTCCACCTGGACCCGGACATCCATGGCTTTTAGTTCCGCTTCCACCTTGCGCGCATATTCCAGATGCTGGTCGGAAACCGGCACAATCATCACCTGTACCGGCGACAGCCAGACCGGGAATGCCCCGGCCCACCGCTCAATCAGAAAAGCCATCGTTCTTTCTATCGCCCCGATAGATGAGCGGTGAATTACAATCGGTTCTTTTTCTTTGCCGTCTTTATCGATATAGGTCAGTTTGAAACGTTTCGGCATTACGAAATCATATTGCACCGTAAAAGCGGTGTCTTCCTTGCCGCTGACATTCTTCATTTGAATATCGATTTTCGGGCCGTAAAAAGCCGCTTCGTTGCTCGCTTCGAAGAAATTAGCTTCTCGCTGCACTAAGACCTGCCGCAGGACATTCTCGGCGAAATCCCAGGCTTCGTCGTCTTTATAGTATTTCTTTTCGTCCTTACGGTCGCCCATCGATAAACGATAGCGGTAATTCTCGCCGGGTTTGTATCCCAAAGCAGCCGCCATAAATTCGATCAAATCAAGGACTAATTTTATTTCATCGCTGGCCTGCTCTCTCTGACAGATAATATGAGCGTCCGCCAGGCAGAAAAGCCGCACCCTCATTAATCCGGTCAGTTCGCCGGATTTTTCGTAGCGGAACTGCTTTGCCAGCTCGGCAATTCTAAAAGGCAATTCCCGGTAAGAGCGCGGTTTGCTCGCGTAATACTGGAAATGGTGCGGGCACGTCATCGGCCGGAGCATCAATTCTTCTTCATCCACTTTCATCAGCGGATACATCGTGTCTTTGTAATAAGGATAATGGCCGGAAGTTTTGTATAAATCGATGTTGGCCAATTCCGGGGTATAAATATGTTTGTATCCCCGTCTGATTTCCTCATCGACGACGAAGCGTTCCAGCGTCCGGCGTATCACCGAACCTTTCTCCGTGAAAATGGGCAGGCCCTTGCCGATTAAGTCCGAAAACACAAACAGGTCCAGGTCTTTCCCGATTTTCCTGTGGTCGCGCTTTTTAATTTCTTCCTGGGTAAATAAATATTCATCGAGTTCCTTCTGATTGTTGAAGGCGACCCCGTAGATTCTCTGCAGCATCGGACGTTTTTCACTGCCGCGCCAGTAAGCGCCGGCAATCGACATCAATTTGAAAGCCTTGATTCCCGCGGAATATTTGATGTGCGGCCCGCGGCACATATCGGTAAATCCGCCCTGGCGGTAAATGGTAACTTCATCGCCCGGTAATTCTTCCATCAGCTCCAGTTTGTAGGGCTGATTGGCAAATATTTTACGCGCTTCTTCTTTAGTCGCTGCCGATTTGATGAAAGGCACATTTGCCTTCACAATTTCTTTCATTTTGGCTTCGATAACCGGCAGGTCGTCGGGAGAAAGCGGTTTGGACAGGTCAAAATCATAATAAAAACCGTCCTCGATCGTCGGCCCGATGCCGAATTTGGCATCCGGGAACATCGACTGCACCGCTTCAGCCATGACATGCGCGGTCGAATGCCGCATCATATCTAATTTTTGGGCAGCTTCTGATTTTTCTACGTTATTATCCATATTTTTCCTGCACAAACAAAGGCGACTTTCTGTTATTAGAGGGAATACTTGACCATAATATTATAGCAATCTGGAGTTATGAGTGCAATCGCCGGAATGGGTTGCTCGCATGAATGCCTTTTTCTGATTGTATTTTTTTATTTCGATATTGTTTGGATTTTGGTATTAGGAACTTGGTATTTTCTTGAATCTTGATCCTTGATTCTTGATTATTTAAAAACTGACCGCTGATTGCTGAATGCTGATAGCTCCTTAAATGCATTTGACCCTTTATGTCAATAGAAGTAGAATCTAATCAGAGATAATATGATAGACGACAATAAAACCAAAGAACAATTACTGAAAGAGCTCAATACTCTGCGTCAACGGGTTTCTGAGCTTGAAGCTTCTAAAAACCAGCTTACTCAATACGAGGAAATCCTTAAAGTTTTCCGGACAAATATGCCTATTGGCCTGTTTATCATTCAGGACGGCCGGTTTAAATTTGTCAACGATAACCTCCGCACCCTTTTAGCGGATGTTTCCGATGAAATCATTGAATCATATTCCATGAAACTGGTCTATCCGGATGACCGGGAGCGCGTGCGGGACAGCGCCATCAAGATTTTGAGGGGAGAGAGCGCTAAACCCTATAAATACCGCATCATCGACAAAGAAGGCCAGATCCGCTGGCTGCTGGAAAGTGTTTCTTCCATTCAATATCTGGGCAAGCGCGCTATCTTGGGCCACGCCATGGATATTACCGAACAGGAAATGGCGGAGGAAAAACTGGAAGAGGCTTACGAAAAAGAACGCCGGTTGCGACAGGAACTGCAAATTGAAGTACAGCGCCGGGTGGAATTTACCCGTGCTTTGGTCCATGAATTAAAAACGCCCTTAACCCCCATCATGTCTTCCAGCGACCTTCTCGTCTCCGGTCTGACAGAAGAACCGTGGCTCAGTGTCGCCCAAAATATCCAGCGCGGCGCCATCAACTTGAATAAAAGAATTGGCGAGTTGCTTGACCTGGCACGCGGTGAAATCGGCATGCTCAAACTCAACCCCAAACGGGTGGATTTTCTGAAATTGCTGCAGCATGTTGGCAGTGAAATGTCCGTCCTCGCTTCCAGCAACGGCCAAAAACTGAAAGTGGAATTACCCGATTCTCTTCCGTTACCGTGGGCCGATGAAGACCGTCTGCGGCAAATCACCCAGAACCTGCTGGTTAACGCCACCAAGTTCACGCCGGAGGGCGGTACTATTACCCTACGGGCTAAAGAGCAGAATGGCTCCCTCGTCGTTGAAGTCCAGGATACCGGCTACGGTATCTCTGATGAAGAACAACGCCGGCTGTTCCGTCCTTACCACCGCCAAATCGGCGAACGTGAACATCTTAGCGGGCTGGGCCTCGGTTTAGCATTATGTAAAAATCTTGTCCAGCTGCACGGCGGACGGATATGGGTAAAAAGCGAGGAAGGGAAAGGCGCTACTTTTTCCTTCTCCATCCCTATAAACTCCAGAGCGTACCAGGAAGGAACCACAATCTAGGAGAAAAACGATGAAAGTACTGGTAATTGAAGACGATAAAGAGATTGTTGACGCCATCTCGCTGGCTTTCCAGATTCGCTGGCCGGAAGCTAAAGTAGTAGCAACCAGACTCGGGCAAAAAGGCGTCGAAATGGTCGAGAGCGAATCACCCGATATCGTCATTCTTGACCTCGGACTCCCCGATATCTCCGGCTTTGAAGTTTTGCGCCAAATCAGGCGCTTTTCCACCGTGCCCACGATTATTCTGACGGTTAGGGCCGAGGAAGCGGACGTTGTGAAAGGACTCGAATGGGGCGCTGACGACTATATCACCAAACCTTTCCGACAACTGGAACTGCTGGCACGGGTTAAATCCATGATCCGCCGCCATACACCCGCCGAAGAGAGCATCCTGACTTACGGGCATTTACGTCTGGAGCCGGAAACTGCTCAACTGCATATCGGCGAAAAGGAAATTGCGCTGACCGTCACCGAAAATCATATCCTCGGGCACCTGATGAAGAACGCCGGCCATGTTGTAACCCACTCCAATCTGGCCGAAGCCGTCTGGGGCGACGATTACCCCGGCGCCACCGACAGCCTTAAAGTGCACATCCGCCGGCTGCGGGAAAAAATCGAAGTGGACCCGGGCAAACCGCGGATTATCCTGACTAAAACCGGCATCGGCTACTTCCTCGCCAAACCCGAGTAATCCGTGACAACAGCGACAGTATTCTGTCCTTGTCACTTTTGTTGGTTCGATTATCTCCTTCGCTTTGTTGTGTCTTACACTCCCGTCGTTTGTTCTCGTATTAAGCAAGACTTGAGGTCTTTACTATCGAATCAATACGTACAATAAGTAAGTAATTATGCGTTTTCATGTGTAATAAATCAGAACTTAACCCCTCTGCGCGTAACTTGCTGTCCTCCGCCGCTAACTGTAACCGCATTGTTACTATTATGTAACCTGTTCTTTACCACCGTTGCCTTGTCGTAATTTCCCCGTTACATAATCAGGTTATATTGAAGATAAATAAAGAAAGGAGGACAAAATGAAAAACATCAGTGAAACACTCAGCCGCGTAATTGAAACGCTTCTTGGCAGCGAAACTACACCTGCAGAAAAATCCCTTTACGAAATCAAAACCAAATACCTTTATTAAAAGCTTAGCAGGTTCTCCAGTGGGGTATTCCCCCACGGAGTCTCGGCTGAACACACCCGCCGCAGTCAAAACAATTCTAATCTCCCCACCTCAATCCCAAACAACTTTCCCCTACAATTTCTCCGTAATCCGGTACATATTCTCATAAGCGTGGCTAAAAGCCGGGTCGGTTTTCTCTAATTTTTCCCTGAGTGAAGTCATCTTCCGGACAAATTCTTTTTTATCGTTGTTTTTCACCAGGTCGGCCCACAGCTTTGTTTTTGACTGAAACAGGTTTTCCACATCCGTGATATCGGGAAAACTCATTTGCAGCGAAGCGTAAAGTTCCGGGTCCTCGGAAATGACGCTTTCAATCAGCGTGTAAAGCACTTTAAAAGTCGTCCCCCCCAGTTTCTTCATCTCCTCGAATTTTTCCAGGCTCAATAACGTATCAGCAGAGACGATTGCGATAAAATGTGCCAGCCCCAGCACAACTGTCATCATCCGGTCGTGCTCCAACGGTGTCATGATCGAAACGTTGGCTACCCTTTCCTCAAGGTACTGCCTTGTTTTCCCGGCTAATACCGCCTCTTCTTCATTGGTCGGGGTGAGAACAAAATTCTGATTGGAAGCGCTCTTTGCTCCCGGCCCGAAAACCGGATGGGTGCCCAGTATAGTGCCCTTATCGATATAGCGGTGCATTATTTCCACCGGTTTGGTTTTCAGCGAAGTCACATCAAAAAATATCTGCCCGTCGCGCGCATAAGGCCCGATTTCCTTGACGACCTGTTCGAAAGTTTCCGGCGGCACGGATATGATAACGACGTCTGACTGTTTGACCGCTTCTGTATTTGTCGCAATCGGCACTCCCAGTTTTTTCCCGGCCGCGTTTAATTTCTCCTGATTTCGCCCGGTAATTACAACCTGCGCGCCATCTTGCAGTAAACGGACCGCAAACCACTGTCCCATTTTGCCGGCGCCGCCGATTATGGCTACTTTCATCCGCACCCTCTTTTCTAAATTACAATGCCCTCGGATACGACCCCAGGACTTTCAGGAATAAAGTGTGTTTTTCCAGCCTGCCCAGAGTCTCTTTCACTATTTTATCCTGGCGGTGCCCTTCAAAATCAAGGTAGAAATTATATTCCCATGCCTTCTGGCGGGTCGGGCGGGATTCAATCTTGGTCAGATTGATTTTACTGTCCGCGAATTCTTTAACAGCGTCAAAAAGCGCCCCCGGCTTATGTTTCACCGAAAAGACAATTGATGTTTTATCCATGCCGGTCGGCGGCGAATCGTTCTTGGCTAAAATAAAAAATCGGGTGAAATTATTCGGATTATCTTCGATTTCGCGGGCTAAAATCTTCATCTTGTATATTTCGGCCGCCCGCGCCGATGCCACCGCCGCGCTGTCTTTCATTTTCTGCTCTTTAATCATTTTAACCGCGCCGGCCGTGTCGTAAATCGAGATTAATTCGTAACCAAAACGCCCCAGGAATACCTGGCTCTGCCCCAGCGCCTGGGGATGAGAATAAACTTTTTTAATTGTATTCAGTGTTGCGCCCTGATTCGCAATCAGGCAGTGTATAATGCGCAGATCCAGTTCCCCGCACACCTGGAGATTTTCGTTCAATAAAAGGTCGTAAACCCGGCTGATACTGCCTTCCAACGAATTTTCCACCGGCACTACCCCGAAAGATGCTTCGTCCTGCTCCACCAATTTAAAAACAGATTCAAAACTTTCACTGGGTCTGGCGCTGGCAGAATGTCCGAAGTATTGAAAAACAGCTTCTTCGCTGTACGCCCCGATTTCACCCTGGAAGGCCACGACCAGCCCCTGGACTACCTTGGAAGACTTGATGATTTGACGGTAGATGCTCAAGATTTCTTTTTCGTCCAGATTTTCTTCCCGCGCCAGGGCTTCGATGTGTGTCAGCACCTTTTTTTCGCGGTCGGCGTCTTCAATCGGCTTATTGCGCTTTTGTTTTTCATCACCGATTGCCTGCGATTGCTTTATTCTTTGGGCGATCAGTTTCACAATTTTTTCATCGACTGCGTCAATCTTATTTCTCATTTCTTCCAGACTCATTTAATTACCTCCGGTATTATTCCCGATTGTAATGCGAAATCGCAAATGGTAATTGCCATCATTGCTGCGACCACCGGCACGGCTCTGGGCACAATGCAGACATCATGCCTGCCCTTGATTTCCATTTCCGCATTCTTCATCGTACGGATATCCACTGTTTTTTGTTTTTGACTTATCGACGGCGTCGGTTTCACTGCTACACGCACCACAATCGACATGCCGTTGCTGATACCGCCCAAAATCCCGCCGCTGTTATTGGTTTCTGTTATTATTTTACCGCGATTTATGCGGAACGCGTCATTATTCTCCGACCCCTTCATTTTGGATACGGCAAATCCTGCGCCGAATTCTACCCCTTTTACCGCCGGAATCGCAAATAACGCTTTCGCCAGGCCGCCTTCCAGCGTATCGAATATCGGCTCGCCTAAACCCGCCGGCACATTCAGCGCAATACCTTCGATAATTCCCCCGAGACTGTCGCCTTCTTTGCCGGCCAGCTCAATCGCGGCCAGCATCTTTTCCGCAGCTTTGGGATTAACACATTTCAGCGCATTGTTATCGATTGCTTCTTGGGAAATAATACTGTAGGAATTCGTCTTTATCCCCCCGATTTCCACCGTATGCGCCAGAATCTTTACGCCGATTAAATCCAGTAATTTTTGTGCGATAGCTCCCGCCATCACGAACCCCGCCGTGTTCCTGCCGGAAAACCGCCCGCCGCCGCGGTAATCGTTAAAACCGCCGTATTTCATAAATGCGGTATAATCCGCATGTCCGGGCCGGAGCAGGTCTTTGGTTTTTTCGTAACTTTCTGATTTTGCGTCTTCGTTCCAGACTGCCAGACATATTGGCGCGCCGGTCGTATATCCGCCGAAAAGCCCGGACAGTATATCGATTTTGTCCGCTTCGGCTCTTTTCGTGGAAGATAGCATATTGCCAGGCTTTCTCTTATCCAGTTCAGTCTGAATATCGTTTTCGGTGATGGACAAACCGGCAGGACAACCGTCAATTACGATACCGATACATTTGCCGTGGCTCTCCCCGAAACTGCTGATAATAAATCGTTTGCCAAGGCTGTTACCCATTCAGCACCTCTTTCACGCCCAGATTTTGCAGGACGTCCCAGTATTCTGGATAGGTCTTGGTCACGCATTCCGCCCCGTCGATCACCGTATCCCCCGCCACTGTTCCCAGCAAACTGAAAGCCATCGCGATACGGTGGTCGCCTTTACTGTCGATCAGCGCGCCTTTCGGTTTGCCGCCGGTAATTTTAATACGTTTCGTATCGGTCTCAACCCTGATGCCCATCCGGGTCAACCCCTCCACCACAGCCGCCACCCGGTCCGATTCTTTAATTCTGGCCCGTACGATGCCGGTAAAGACGCTGGTCCCTTCGGCTGCCGCCGCCAGCACCGCCATCGTCGGTAATAAATCGATACAATCCGTCAAATCGGCCTTAATTGCCTTCAGGTTTGATTTCACGATATTAATCGAATTTCTTCCGGCGACAGTGTGCGCGCCCATGTCTCTCAGAAATTGCAGCAGCATCCGGTCGCCCTGTAAACTCTGCATATCCAGATTATTGACTTCAATTTCACCGGCCATTGCGCCCAACGACAGCAAATAAGAAGCGGAAGACCAATCGCCTTCTACATGATATTTTGTCGGTCTGTATTTTTGGTGTGAGATTTCAAATTTATCCAGGTTTTCATCAAAAACCGCGTTAATCCCAAACCAGTGCATTGTTTCCAGCGTCATCATCACATAAGGCCTGGATTCCAGCGGCGTTGTCAGTTTGACAGTCATGCCCTCTTTGGCAAAAGGGGCAATGTGCAATAAGGCAGAAACATACTGTGAACTGATATTGCCCGGCAGACTGGTAATGCCGCCCGCGAATTTCCCGCCTTCCACGGTTACCGGCGGCAGGTCGCCGCTGGCGGAACATTTAACCCCCAGTTTTTGTAAAGCATCGATTAAAACCTTCACCGGCCTACGGGAGAGCGACGGTCCCGCCGTCAGGTGGCTGACCCCTGGAATGATTGCCCCGAAGGCCGTCATGAACCGCAATGTGGCGGCGGAATCGCCGCAGAATAAATCGCCAGTTGGCGCTTTGAAATTGCCGCCGTCCACTTTCCACGAGGTCTTTTGCTGCCGGATGTTGACGCCGACCTTTTTCAGCACATTAATCGCGGCCGTGGTATCGTCCGACGCTAATGGCGAAATAATCTCGCTTTTCCCCTCGGTTAGTGCCGCGCAGATTAGCCCGCGGATAGTATAACTTTTCGAGGACGGCGCCGCTGCTTTTCCGCATGCTTCGCTTTTAGAGATTGAAGCCTTCATACTTTTTCAACCTGTCGATTATTTTGTCGGCCGCGGAGTCAATACTCGATTTCGAGGTGTTAATTGTGATGTCTGCGGCCCGTTCGTAGAAAGGTTTCCTGAATTTTGATAGTTCTTTAATTCGTTCTAAAGGTTGTTCGACGTCCAGCAGGGGACGGCTGCCGTTTTCCTTCGCCGTTCTTTTCAGGATTATTTTCGGGGCAGCAGTCAGATTAATAATAACGCCGGTTAAGCGTAACCTCTCGATATTAATGGTATTCAGCACTGCCCCACCGCCGCAGGCAATGACCTGTTTCTCGCCTTTAGCCGCCATCCGGATTGCTTCAATTTCCAGCTCGCGGAAATGAATTTCGCCGTCATCCTGAAAAATATCGGGGATAGTCTTACCTGCTATCTTTTCGATGGTTTCATCAACCTCAATCAACGGCCGGTTTAGCCGTTGCGACAAAACAAGCCCGACGGCTGTTTTCCCGGTGCCCATAAACCCGATCAGGACAATGTTACTTTTCATTTTTCTGCAACAAACTCAAAGCAGCTTCACGCATCACATCGACCGGCGGTTTCACCGCTGTCCAGATTTCGAAAGAAGCAGCGCCCTGCCGCACCAGCATTTCCAGGCCGTCGATCGTTTTCGCGCCGGCCGCTTTCGCTTCCCGCAGCAGCCGGGTTGGGAGCGGATTATAAATAATATCAAAGACCGTCAGATTGTCAGTTAACATTTCAGCCGGTACCGGTGTTGCGTCAATTTCGGGGCTCATCCCATGACTGGTGGCATTAACCAGCAGGTCTGTATTGGTAATTGCCTTTTTCAGGTTTTCGGCGGTTAATTCCAGAGCCTTGACATCCGTCTTGTAATTACGGGAGAGCCTGGCCGCCAGGTCCTCCGCCCAGGATAATTCCTGCTTGCGGTTCAATATTGTCAGTTTGGCTTTTTCCCTGGTTAAAATGTGCCCGATGGCACGCGCCGCGCCGCCCGCGCCCAGCAGCAGTACTTTTTTCTCTGCCGGCTCAACATTTCTGTCATGCAGCGTCTGTAGAAAACCGGTAGCGTCGGTATTATAACCGGTTAATATCCCTTCATCGTTGACAATTGTATTTACCGCCCCGATTCTTTCTGCCAGGGGGTCCAAATGGTCCAGTAATTGAATCACCGCCACCTTATGCGGGATAGTGACATTGACGCCCCTCAAGTTCAAACCCCTGATGCCTTCAATCGCTTTTCTCAATTCCATACTTTTCACTTTGAACGGGATATAGACATAGTCCATTCCCAGCGATTTAAAAGCAGCGTTGTGCATTGCCGGTGACATTGTATGTTCGATGGGGTCGCCGATAATCCCGCAGACAATCGTTTGCCCTGATATCAGTTCTTTCATAAATTCACCATTTCATAAACTGCCAGCATGTCCGATACCGGTAATTGTCCCGGCGCTGATTCTGTGCCTTTCTTGACGGCGCCGTAGGTGAAATGAGCGCCAATCAGCGGCGCCATGACGCGGCTGATAAAACCCTGCGTGCCCATTGCAAAAGCCACCATTTTTACATCGGGGAATTCGGAGAACAACCGCATCACCGCCAGATTATCTTCGAAAGTTTGTGCGGTTGTCACTACTTTGCAGATGTCGGCGCCGGCTTTCAATTCCTTATTCACAATTTGTTTCAGCACATCCAGCGAAGGTGTTTTCTGAAAATCGTGGAAAGATAATAAGCACTCGGCCCGTTTTTTGATCAGTTTAATGATATTTTCAACGTTTTTAGCGTTATATTCGATATCTACTATTTTTGCGCCCAGTTCGACCGCCTGCAGCAGCCGCTCGATCCTTCTTGCTTCGTTACCCTCCCATTTGCCGCCCTCTTCCACCATGCGGTTACAGGCAATCCACGGCTTTTTTAATTGACGGGCAACATCGGTCCAGCTGTCCCCGATCAGGTCGATTCTTACTTCGAACAGGTCGACAATCGGTTCAATCTTTTTCACGGACGGGATATCGTTGCTCGTTATTGAAGCGCACAGTCGTACTTTGCTCATGTCATCTCCCACAACACTTTCTCTACCACCGCGGGGTTTACATCATCCGTAATAAATACCTGCCCGATTGCGCGGGGCAGGACAAACCTAATCTTACCACCTTGTACTTTTTTATCATATCGCATGGTTTGCAATATCTGTTTTATTTCCATCTGCGGCAATGTGGTCGTTAATCCGGCTTTATTCAATAATTTTTCCAGCCTGGCCGCACTTTCCGTATCCATCAGTTCCATTTTCACCGCGATTTTTACCGCGGCCGTCATACCGATGCTTACACCCTGTCCGTGAGTCACCTGAAAATTAGAGACTGACTCCACGGCATGCCCGACGGTATGCCCGAAATTCAGGATATTCCTCAAACCCATATCCTTTTCATCTTTTTCCACAAATTCCACTTTGATTTGGGCTGATTTGGTGACGACCGCTTCCAGCACATTATTATCCAATGAATTAATCCGGTCAAGGTTCTTTTCCAGATAACTGAAAAATTGTTCGTCTTTGATCACCGCATGTTTAATCACTTCCGCCAGACCGCCGGTAAATTCTTTTTCCGGCAGTGATTTTAATGTCGTAATATCGGAAATAGTCATTTTAGGCTGGTAGAATGCGCCGATTTCATTCTTCAGTTGTTTATAGTCGACGGCGGTTTTTCCGCCGATGCTGCTGTCGCATTGCGCCAGCAAAGTTGTCGGGATTTGCACCAGCGGCACGCCGCGCATGTAGGTCGCCGCTACAAAACCTGCCAGGTCGCCGATGACCCCGCCGCCCAGCGCCAGAATTGCCGTTGACCTCTCCGCGCCGCAGGCAGCCAGTTGCTCATACAGTTTTCCCGCGGATTCCAGCGTTTTAAACCCTTCGCCGTCCGGGACTTCCAGCGCCGTGGTTTTAAAACCGGCATCGACTAAACTCCGGTTTACGGCAGTGCCGTACAGTTTATTCACCGTCGGGTTGGTGATGATGACTGCTTTGTCTTTTAGGCCCAGTTCTTTTAGTTTTACACCGGTCTGTGCTAAAACACCGACCCCGATAATGATACTGTAGCTGTTCTGTCCCGTTTTGACATCGATTTTTTTCATCGGCCGCTGTTTAGCCTCCGTTTTTCTTACTGCCAATCGCCTTATGAATGCTCTGACAGGCCGTGACCAGGTCTTTGAATTCATCCGGCGTGATTTGCTGCGCTGCGTCCACCAGCGCTTCCGCCGGATTGTGATGCACTTCCACAATCAGCCCGCAGGCCCCGGCCGCGACACTGGCGCAGCTCAGGCTGAAAATCAGGTCCCTTCTGCCCGCCGCATGACTCGGGTCCACAATCACCGGTAAATAAGTTTCTTTTTGCATCACCGGCACCGCCGCCAGGTCGAGCGTGTACCGGGTATAGCTTTTACCCTTGCCCAACGGCAAAATGCCGCGTTCGCACAGGATGATATCCCTATTATCCTCTGCTACCATGTATTCGGCAAATGACAAAAATTCCTCGATACCCGCGCCGAAATGACGCTTGTACAGTATTGGTTTCCCCGTCCGCGCCACTTTCACCAGCAGGTCCTGGTCGTACATGTTCCGGGCGCCGATCTGGATGATGTCCACATATTTGGCAATCAGGTCGACCTGTGATTCGCCTCTGATTTCTGTCACCACCGGCATGCCGTATTTATCGCCCGCTTCGCGGAACCACTCCAATGCCTGAACCGCCCCCTCTTCACCGGCGCCGCCCAATCCCTGGAAGGAGTGCACCGAACTGCGCGGTTTGAAAATGCCGCCCCGCAGCACATGCGCCCCGGCTTTTTTTACGCCTTCCGCGATTTTGAAAAGCTGCTCTTTACTCTCGACGGCGCACGGCCCGGCGATGAAAACCAGCTTATCGCCCCCGATTTCCACATCCCCGACTTTGATGACGCGGTGTTCGGTTTCGCCCTTGAGCCGGGCATACTCCCGGCTGATTAATTTATACGGCGTCTCGACCATTCTTGCCTCCTTTACTCCTGGCAGCATCGCAAGATGGTCAAACGATATTTTGCGTTCATCGCCGATGAGGCCGATGATGGTGCGGAAATCCCCTTTAGAGACATCGGCGCGCAAACCGTGCGTCTCGACGTCTTTTACGACAGCGTCAATCTGTTCCCCGGTGGCATCGCTTTTCATGATTATCATTGATTTTCTCCTATTTTTAATTTCCCGGACGCGGGCATAAAAAAAGAGCCCTCTGCTTGAGAGGGCCCTTTCATTTCTACGTTTCTTTGGACTAAAGCTTTTTAATCCGGTCTGGCAAACAAACACCTCTCAAGCGCACTTTCGCGGCTCCAATAAGTAAAGTAGTAATAGTATTTGCGAGAGATGTTGTTCATTTATTTACCTTTTCTAACTTTATCACAGACAGACGATTTCTGTCAAACTCCACGCTTGTGTTTTACAGCGGATGCTGATTTCCGGTGTGATGTTTCTCAAATACCGTTAGCCCTTGGTTTTATTCCATCCTGGTGCAACCTTGTCCCGTACTTGATACTGGAACGGATCCAGTCGTGTATATTCCATCCCGATGCAAATCGGGATCCAGTCGATTCTCTCCTGTTTCTGGATACCGACTTTTGTCGGTATGGGAACAGTGTTGAGGTTGTCCGAACACTCTGGATTGTCGGGTCAAGCCCGACAATGACAATGAAAGGATAATAGGATGGGACTGGGTACAAACTCCAGAAGAAGGAGGGCGATAGCCCATCCTTCTCGTGATTGTTCCCCGCCCTTTTAGGGCGGGGATACAGGGGTGGGTCGTTTGTTAATGATAAGGCAGTTTAAATATTTTTGTGCTCTTGTTATTTCAAGTGATAGAAAACTCCACACTCAACTCTTTACATCAAAAGTAAATAAAACACGGTATGCAGAAGAATCATCAACCGGCAATTTTGTAAATATTAGGCCGCAGGTTTCATATACAGCGCCAGGCCGATTAACATCAACCCGATACCCAGCACAATATCTACCGTGCCGCTCATCATGACAAACCCGGACAGGGCTACATTAGACTTCGCCGATCCCAATAATGCCCTTTGTGACGAAAGGTAATTGTACATCACGCTTGGTGCGGCTTGACCGGCCTGTATCCCGGGTTCCTCTTTCGCCGCCTGTGCTTCTTGGGCTGCCTTAACAGTATCATACTTAGCATTCAAGCCGGACAAGGCAATAGGGCTGATTTCATCAGCGACCGTTTTCTTCCCGGTGTTGGCCTGGAGCGCGAAAACGATACCCATGACCAGAATTGCTACCCCGATAAGTGCGACAATAATTCCGTAAAACCGTTTCACTTTGCCTTCCCCCTTAATATTTTTATTTATGCCGATTGGCGTTATCCATTGGTGTGAATAAAGTCAATCGTGCATACACAAAGATGGTTGTTATGATATAGGAAAAAGTTCTCTGCGTCAATAGGCCAATAAATAATATTTCCCGATATAGACGCTATCCGGGAGTGCAGACCGGCAGGGATGTGGTGTGTCAAACGCCTCGTTAAAATTCTCTATTCCCACAGCGATAAAAGTTCGTAGATACTTTGCGCAGCATGCGAAGTAAATGTACGGTATCTGGAAACAGTAAAGAACCAACTGGATCCCGATTTTCATCGGGATGGGAACAGAGTAGAGGCTTTCCGAAAACTCTGGATTGTCGGGTCAAGCCCGACAATGACAATGAAAGGATAATAGCTTCAAGCTTTGCTTGAAGCTATTATCCCGGGTTTGTCATTCCCGACCTGATCGGGAATCCACGCAAATATTTACTAATGACTATTTTCAGACGGGCTCCATGTACTGAGCTTAGCGAATGTATGGATCCCTGGGTAATAACTATGTTTCCCCATTGCCGACCGTGCGCTGGGCACGCCAGACACGTGAAAAATGTGTCAGCCCCACCATAACCGGCAGGGCAATGGCATAAAATACCAGCATCCCGGGAACATGCCGCCACCAGTTAACCAATAACAAAATGATAAACAATACGGCGCTGGCGATAATTACATTCTTCCTGGTTAACAAAACCGCAACTGCCGGAATTGCGACGATTAACACGGATACCGGCAGCAGCGCCAGCAGTATGCCAATTGTTGTCGCCTCTCCCCGTCCGCCCCTGAATCCCAGAAAAACCGGCCAGTTATGCCCGGCCACGGCGGCCGCGCCCGTCGTTAGCGTAATGTATTGGGGGGCATGAAATAAGAGACACAGCAGCACGGCCAGACTGCCCTTGGCGGCATCGATGAAGAAAATAAGGATGCCGGTTTTATGGCCGAGTTCAAAGTAAGCGTTGCGGGAGCCCATGTTGCCGTCGCCCATCTGCCGGATGTCCTTGCCCCGGAGCCGCTGCCCGAAAAGGTAAGCGGTGGGGCAGGCCCCGATGATATACCCTATAAGAACTAAAAGCCACTGTGCCATGTATTATCCTCAGCAATCAGCAGTCAGTCTTTTGGGGATTTAGAGTTTAGTATTTCGGATTTAGTAGTGAAGTGGTGCCGGGAGAGGGACTTGAACCCACAAGCTCTTACGAGCGGAGGATTTTAAGTCCTCTGCGTCTGCCGATTCCGCCATCCCGGCACGTTGCTTATTTTACCGCTTTTGCGG
>Ga0182010_10000893_pt1 | contig 16564 bp, 12 predicted proteins | sample 611E1MmetaG_FD_120488 | JGI IMG/M metagenome (GOLD analysis project Ga0182010, IMG submission 120488) | Permafrost microbial communities from Stordalen Mire, Sweden - 611E1M metaG | ecosystem: Environmental > Terrestrial > Soil > Wetlands > Permafrost | place: Sweden: Stordalen | collected...
CGTAGCTCGAGGCCGTCGCCCTGGGGCGTAGCTCGAGGCCGTCGCCCTGGGGCGTAGCTCGAGGCCGTCGCCCTGGGGCGTAGCTCGAGGCCGTCGCCCTGGGGCGTAGCTCGAGGCCGTCGCTGCCCCTGCCACCACCCCCGGCCGGCATGTGTCGACCCCCGCCCGCCACGGGCTCCGGCCATTGAGCCGGGAACTGCGGAGTGGGTTCGCTCGGCGGGGCCTGTGCTAGACTGCGGCTCGCTCGCGTGGGGATGTAGCTCAGCCGGAAGAGCACCGCGTTCGCATCGCGGGGGTCAGGGGTTCGAGTCCCCTCATCTCCACCACCTTCCTTCCCCACCTCTCCCTGACCAATCGGGCATACGTTCACCATTCCGGCACATGCGCGACCGGGGTTGGCCACGCCGCGGGCAACTTCCCACTCGTCGAAGGCGGCCGCGCCTTGCGTCTCGCTCGGGAGCGCCCCTATGACTTGAGGCGTCAACGACTCGGGCTCGTTCGCCTCGGCGGAGCGGCGACGGCCGTGAGAAACGACTGAGGCATACCACCCAGCGCGACGGGGCCAAACATGCAGCCTGGGCGGGGCCACAATCGGCGAGTCGCGACGGCTGGCACCCAAGCACCAGTCGAGCGACGCGTGCGTGCAACCGCCTTGACGTCCCGGCCGGGTCAGGCGACCTCACTCTGCGGCCGGGTGCCACTGGAGGATCCGTTCTGTGGCTTCCGCCCGGCGCCTTGTGACGCCGATTGCGGCCCTCGCCGCGATCGCGCTGTTCCTGCTATATGACCCCTGGATAATCCCGCCCGACTCCGCGCGACCGGCCCTGACAGTCGCCTTCTGGGTCGCCGCCCTCGTGACCCTGTTTCTGCTCTTCAGCGACCGCACCAACCCGGACGCCCAGGCCGTGGAGGTCGAAGGGCCGGCCTTTGCCCGCTATCTCTTCAGCAACACGCGCGCCGGCCTCTTCTGGCTGCCGATCCGCATCTTCGTGGGCTTCGAGTGGCTTCTTGCCGGTTGGGAGAAGCTCAGCGGCACAGGCTGGACGGACGGCGGCTCAGCGCTGCTCGGGTACTGGAAAGGCGCCGTCGCCATCCCGCAGACCGGCAGACCCTCGATCACATTCGAGTGGTACCGCAGCTTCCTGCAGATCCTGATCGACAACCACGCTCAGGGCTGGTTCGGGTGGTTGATAGCCCTTGGCGAGACGGCGGTTGGGCTGGGCATCCTTCTCGGAGCCATCGTCGGGATCGCCGCGTTCTTTGGGGCGACGATGAACATGTCCTACATGCTGGCGGGATCGGCTTCCACCAACCCGATTCTGTTCGCCCTCACAGTTGGCCTGATGCTCGCCTGGCGCGTAGCCGGCTACTACGGGATAGATCGATACCTCTTGCCGATCCTTGGCGTGCCCTGGCATAGACGACCCGTTGTCGTGGGCACCACCGGTCAAGGGGCACAAGCGTCGACCTGAGCTGCCGACAAGCTCCAGGGCATCGCCAGGCCGGCCCTGCTAGCCCACTGAACTGCTGGACGACGGAGAAGGTCCGAGCAGGCTGTCAGGGCCGTGGGTCAGCGGGCCGCGGCCATGGAGCGGAGCGCGTCTGCTTCACCAGCGAGAAGCCCCGCTCGCCACTCCAGGTACTGGGCGTGACGAATCAGCTCTTGAGGAGTGGCAGCGGCCGTCGTCTTGCTCGCCTCGGCACCGCGGCAATCCTTCGGGAATTCCCCGCTGTCGTGGATTGGGATGGACGCCGGCGCGTCCACGCCAAGCGGGTCGACCGCAGGCGCCGTCCCACCCATGGCCTTGGCAATTGCCTCGTCGAGGTGCTCTTCCGTCTGCCCGGGACTGTCCATCGAGTTTCCTCCATGCCGCGGCCGAGGCCGGGGCTGACTCAGAGTTCGCCCCGGCCCCAATGAAGACCGCGTCTGTGGCCCTACGGCGAGCCTGCAGGTTTCGGCCTGTCAGATTGTCGAGCTCTCAGCGACGGCTGAACCCGAAGCCGCCGAAAACCACGAGGAGGATGACGATAATGAGCAGGAGTTCCATGATTTGCCTTCTTTCGCCCGGGGCTGCACTTCTTGGCCGACGACGGGAGGATGGGAGCCCTTGCCCCGTTCGCCTCGGTGGAGTGCTCTGCCGTCGGTTGACGGGAAGGAGTATACCATATATTTCGGATGGTCCATAGCGTACGATATGCGATCGGGACCGAGCCGCTGGGGCCTGGGCGACAGACGTGCGGCCTGGGCGAAGGCTGTCGCCGGCGCCCATTTGGGCAGCGAATCGGCAGAGTCGAACCCATGGCCGGCGTAGCTCGGCCGGCATAGCTCGGCCGGCGCGCTCAATTTCGAAGTCGCCGGCGGCTCCCCCGAATCTCGCCTCGACCGCCTGGCGCTACCGCGGGCGGAGCCGCCGGGGGCGAGCTGGGTCGCCGAGCGCCAGAACTACCGATCTCCCCCGCCGCTTGCGTCGAGGGCCCGACCGACCGCGCGATTGAGGGCGTCGACGTTGAACGGCTTGGGAAGGATTTCACTCGACGCGCTGAGTTCGTTGCCTGGACCGAGATCATCTGCGTAGCCGCTCATGAACACCACGCCGATGCAGGGTCGCTGCGCACAGATCCTGGCCGCCAACTCGGGCCCATGGACGCCGGGCATTGCGACGTCTGTGAGCAGCACGTCAATCGTCTCGCTCCGACCCTCGCTCGCCCGCAGTGCCTCATCACCCTCGGCTGCCGTGAGAACGGTGTATCCCGTAGCTTCGAGACTTCGGCGCGCGAACTCCCGCACCGCGGGATCGTCCTCGACCACGAGGACGACGCCCGACCGGCGGGGCGTCACTTCGGCGGGGGGCTGTGGGCATGGCGACAGGGCAGTCCCCAGACGCGGCAGATCGACGTGGAAGGTCGTACCCGCACCGGGAGATGTCTCGACCTGGATCTGCCCACCGGATTGGGCGACGATGCCGAACACCGTGGAAAGTCCGAGTCCCGTGCCCTTGCCCATGCCCTTGGTGGTGTAGAAGGGGTCGAAGATCCTGGCTCTCGTTGCCTCGTCCATGCCGACCCCCGTGTCGGAGACGCTGATCCGAACGAACGGGCCCGCGTTGAGATCGGGGTCGGGTCGGTCTGGGTCGATTGACTTCAGGTCGTGGACCGCGATGGTCATGGTGCCTCCGGTCGGCATCGCATCGTGGGCGTTGACCGCTAGATTGACCATGACCTGTTCGAGCTGAGTGGGATCGACCCGGATCCAGCCGTGCTCCGCCTCCACCTCCACCTCAACCTCGACGTCGCCCATCAACGGCCTCAGCATCGGGACAAGATCGGCAATTACCTGGGCCGGGTCGATGTCCACCGGCAGGAGGATCTGCCGATGGGTGAACGCGAGGAGCTTGCGAGTGATGGCGCTCGCCCGTCCGGCGCTGGCGAGCACCTGGTCGAGATCCTCGCGAATCGGGTCGCCTTCGGGCAGGGCGTCGCGGGCCAGCTCGGCGTACCCCTGGATCGACGTCAGCAGATTGTTGAAGTCGTGGACAATCCCGCCGGCGAACTGACCGATGGCCTCCAGGCGCTGGGTCTGGATCACCTGGGCATCCATGCTGCGCTTGCCGGTCACGTCGCTGACGTTCAGCATCGTTCCGACGAAGACGCCCTCGTCCGTCGTGATCGGGCTCCCGGCCACGATGCCGAACAGATCGCTCCCATCGGCCCGGCGAAGCCGGAGCTCCATCCGCTCGCCGGCCTGGTTTCGCTGACGCGCCAGGAAGCCCTTGACCTCAAGCCATAGGGCCTCATCGAGGAAGTCCGTGATCGGACGCCCGCGCATATCGTCCGGCGTCGATCCGAGGAGCCCGGCCATTGCGCCGTTCGCGTAGGTCGTTCGACCGCTGGAGGCCACGAGCCAGACTCCGTCGAACATGCCGTCGAAGATCGACCGCAGCCGATCCATCGGCACCTGGCCGACGGACGTGTTCACGGGTTGCTGATCCGGCGCTTGTTCGTCCACGAACGCTTCCCTGCCGCGTGCTCCAGCGGCATGCATGGCTTTGGTACACGAACACCATGCAGTCTAGACCCCGAGGGACTTCGAACCCGCGAAGCGCCGGACCTACTGGGTGGGCCGATGAGCAAGTTCACGCCCGGCAAGACCGGGGGTTCCGCGGCGTGGCAAGCGTTCACTACACGACTCGTGCCGTCGCTGCTTGCCCTGCCGGGGCCGGCCGCCCGAACAAGTAGCCCTGGCCAAAGGGCACGTTGAGTCTCAGCAAGGTGGTGCGCTCCGCCTCGGTCTCGATCCCCTCGCCGACGAGGGCGCATCCGGTCTCGGCGGCGAAGTGAGCCAGGCCCGCCACGAGAGCCTGGCGGGCAGGGTCGGAATCGATGTCGCGGACCCAGCTCAGGTCCAGCTTCACGTAGGCCGGGTGTAGAGCGAGGATGTGGCGCAGGCTGGCGTAGCCCGAACCCGCGTCGTCTACCGCAACCGCCGCGGGCGGTTCGATTCGCGCAATTGCCGCCCGGAGCGCCTCGTAGTCGCCGACCTGGGCGTGCTCGGTGATTTCGAGAACGACGGCCCGGTCGGTTCCGGCGAGGAGGGCCGGCAGTTCCGGCGAGGCAAGCACGAATCCGGGTGAAACGTTGAGCGCCAGAAAACCGCCGGGGAGGCCTCGCGCCGCCGGAATCGCGGCCGCCAGCGTGGCACGCTCGAGTTCGTGTTCCATGCCGAGGCGGGCAGCCTCGGCGAAATGCACGTCGGGTGGCACACCGTCGTCGAAGCGGGTCAGGGCCTCGTAGCCGGCGATCGCGCGGTCCGCCAGGTACACCACCGGTTGGAAGTGCGGAGTGAAGGCCCCTGCGGCGATGATGCTCTCGAGACCTGCGCGGGCTCGGAGGTGTGCCTCACCAGCCTCCAGACCGGGCCGCAGCAGTGCGGCCGTTGTCTCGGAGAGTTCGAGAAAGAGGGGCAGGCGTCTTGCGAAGCCGGTAGGCCCGTCGGGACCCAGCGCATCGCGGAGCACCAGTAGCCCGAATGGCCCGCCGGGTCCCACGAGGGAGAGAGCGGCGACCATCCCGGCGCCGAGGGGTCGTTCTCCAGCTCCTATCGCCTGGTTGAGCACCCACGGGCCGTGGGACGTCTGTTCGCGCAGCTGACGCGCGAGCGCCGGCTCCACGGGACAGCCGGGACGGAAGCGGCCTGCCCAGTCCCCGGCCACGGCGAGCGGGATCAGCGTCCCTTCGGGCGAGAGGGTCGCGAGGGCGACCGCCTCGAGCCCCAGGGCCGGCACGATCTCCTCGACCAGCGCACGGGCCGTGCGTTCGGGCGGGCCGCCGTTCGGCACGCGGCGCAGGGCCCCGGTGATGGCGCGACGCTCCATCGCCTCATGCTCGAATGCCTGCGTCCACGCGGCATGGATGCGCAGCTGAGCGCGGACGCGCACCTCCAGCTCGTGGAGTTCGACGGGCTTCGCGAGGTAATCGTCGGCCCCTGCTTGTAGGCCGCGGACCCGATCCTCGAGGTCACCCTTGGCCGTAACGAGGATGATCGGCAGGGTCCGGGTCGCGGGGTGCGCACGTACGGCCCGGATCACGCCGGCGCCATCCAGGCGCGGCATCGTGCTATCGAGCAGGACGAGCGCGACCGGACGGACCTCGAGCATCTCGAGGGCCGCGACGCCGTCGGCGGCCTCACACGTGGCGTAGCCCGCACCCTGAAGGACCCGTGCGAAGAGCCTCCGCACGGCGGAGTCGTCGTCGACGATCAGGATGAGGTCCGCCGCCGGGTCGCCGAGAGGGCCGGGAGTCACAGCCGTCACGCTGGCCTGTCGAGGACCAGGCGCACCGCCCGGCCCAGCCCGTCGACGGTGTACGGCTTTGGCAGGAAGGCGATCCCCTCGCCGACGACGCCATGGTCGACCACCGAATTCTCCGTGAAGCCCGAGACGTACAGAACGCGCAGGTCGGGCCGGAGATCGCTGAGCTGCTTGCCGAGCTGGTGGCCCTGAAGGCCGGGCATTACCACGTCGGTGACGAGCAGGTCGATCGGGCCCGGGTGGGCCGCGACCAGGGCAAGCGCCGCGGCGCCGCCCGGTGCTTCCAGTACGACGTAGCCCTGCTCGGACAGAATCCGGGCGGCGTATGCCCGCACGGACGGCTCGTCCTCGACGAGGAGGATCGTCTCCGAGCCGGTCGGCGTCACGGCCTTCGGGACTGAGGCGGCTGCCGCGGCGGTCTCGTCTTCGACGCGTGGCAGGTAGATCTTGAAACTCGTGCCGTAGCCGGGCTCGCTGTAGACGTAGATCGAGCCACCCGACTGCTGCGCGATGCCGTAGACGGTGGCAAGCCCCATGCCCGTCCCCTTGCCGGGCTCCTTTGTGGTGAAGAAGGGCTCGAAGATGTGCGACTTGACCGCCTCGCTCATCCCGCTGCCGTTGTCCGACACCATGAGCGCGACGTAGGGTCCCGGGGTGGTGCCCGGATGGGAGGCGGCGTACGCGCTGCCGAGTTCTATGTTGGCCGTCTCGATCCTGAGCTTGCCGCCCTCCGGCATGGCATCTCGGGCATTCACCGCCAGGTTGACGATGACCTGCTCGAACTGGGATGGATCGACCTTCACGTGTCCGAGGTTGGGCCCGGCGTAGGTCACCAGCTCGATGTGCTCGCCCAGGAGATGTCGCAGCATCGGAGCTATGCCCGCGACGAGCTCTCCGGGATCCACGACTCTGGGTTGGAGCACCTGGCGGCGACTGAACGCGAGCAGCTGCCGCGTCAGCTCGACGGCACGGTCCGAGGCTCCCAAGACCTGATCGAGGTCGGCCCGGTTCTGGTCGCCCGGGGCGAGCTTGCGCTGCACCAGCTCGGTGTAGCCCCGGATGGCGGTGAGCAGGTTGTTGAAGTCGTGGGCGATACCACCTGCCAGCTGGCCCACCACTTCGAGCCTCTGGGCCTGGCGGAGTTGGGTCTCGAGCTGACGCTGCTCGGTAATGTCATGGAAGACGCCCGTGATCTTGACGGTCCGGCCCTCATCCATCGTCACGGTGCCCTTGGTGTGCACCCAAATCCGTCGACCCTTGGCGGTGATGAGCGCCAGCTCCAGATCGAAGGGAGTGCCGTGGTCGATAGCCTCTTGCACTGCCGCGGCGATGATCGGCATCGACTCCGGGGCGTAGAACTGGATCGCGCTGGCCAGCGTGGGCGTGTACTCAGCCGGCGAGGTGTCGTGGATCCGGTAGGTCTCGGCGGTCCAGAACATCGTGTTGCCCACCGGGTCCACCTCCCAGCCACCGACCTGGGCCATGGACTGGGATGCCTGGAGCAACTGGGACGTTCGCCGGAGCGCGGCATCCGCTTCTCTTCGCACGCTGATGTCGCGGATGGCGGCCGTGACCAGGATCCCCTCGCTGCTCTCCAGCGGGCTGAGCATGATCTCGATAGGGAACTCGGTGCCGTCCTTGCGACGCCCGGAGAGTTCGATCCCAGTGCCGATCTGCTGCGCGAGCGCGTCGGCGGCGGATCGCAAGGCGTCCGCGATCAACCGTTCCGCGAACCCCTCGGGGATGATGTTCTTGACCTGCTGCCCGACAAGCTCATCGCGGCGGTAGCCGAACTGCTTCTCCGCCTGGACGTTCAGGAGGACGATCTTGCCGCTCTGATCCACCACCACCATCGCATCCGGCGCCGCTTCCAGGAGGCCGCGATACCTCGCCCCGGACTCCTTGCTCTCGGTGAGGTCACGGCTGATCTCCGAGAACCCTCGCAGAGCCCCAGCCGGATCGCGCAGCGCCGTGATGGTCACGTTTGCCAGAAAACGCGAGCCATCTCTCCGCACGCGTATTGCCTGTTCTTCGTGCCGGCCGCTTTCGGCCGCTAACCTGAGTATCTCCACGGGCTTGCCTCGGACGATCTCTTCCGGAGGGAAGAGGCAGGCGAAGCTTCGGCCGATGACCTGGTCGGCGGTGTAGCCCTTGATGCGCTGGGCTCCCGCATTCCAGCTGACGATCAGGCCCTGCGGGTCCAGCATGAAGATGGCGTGATCCTGAACTCCATCCAGGAGCAGTCGGTACTTCGCTTCGCTGTCTCGGAGTGCCCGGGCAGTGGATTCATTCCGAGTAGGGTGGGGCTCGGACCGACGAATCTCCGATCCAGCCAGTCGCGGATCCGGTGCCACACTCATCGCTCGCCGCATAGTCTGCTGCCGTCTGTTGACGCACAGTTAACATACCATTCCATAAGTATGGTATGCATAGTACGATCTGACTTGACTGGTCGGTGTCGGACTCGCCGGATCTAGTCCAGTTGACGCAGTCGACCCTACGGCCGATATAGCTCCGCCGGGGCGCTCGATCCGAAGGTGCCGATCCCGCCGGCGATCAGGACGGTGCCGTTGGAGAGCAGGGTGGCGGTATGTCTCGAGCGCGCAGCGATCGGCGAACCGGTGGGGTTGAACGTGCCGGCCTTCGAGTCGAAGACCTCAGCAGAATCGGGGCTCAGGGCGCCGCCGACCACCAGCACGTTCCCGCCAGGTAGCAGGGTGGCGGTGTGGAAATAGCGAGCGGTGGTCATCGAACCGGCAGGGCTGAACTTCCCGGTGCTCGGGTCGTAGAACTCAGCCGAATCGAGCCCCCAGCCTCCGGCGAGGAGGACGCGCCCATCGGCTAGCAAGGTAGCGGTGTGGTAGTAGCGGCCCTTGGTCATCGTGGCCGCGGCGCTGAAGGTGCCGGTCGTGGGGTTGTAGAGCTCGGCCGAATCCAGGCCCCAGCCTCCAGCGAGGAGGACGCGCCCGTCGGCGAGCAAGGTAGCGGTGTGGTAGTAGCGAGGGGTAGACATCGGGCCGGTGGGGCTGAACTTGCCGGTGCTCGGGTCGTAGAGCTCCGCGGTGGCGAGCTTTGTGGAGCCGCCGGCGATGAGGACTCGCCCATCGGAGAGCAGAGTGGCCGTGTGGTAGTAGCGAGCGATCGTCATCGAGCCGGTGGCGCTGAAGGTACCGGTCGTGGGGTTGTAGAGCTCGGCGGTGGCAAGGGGCCCCGAATCGCCAAAGCCTCCGGCGATCAGGACGCGTCCGTCGGAGAGCAGCGTGGCCGTGTGGTAGTAGCGGCCGACGGTCATGGCACCAGTGGCGCTGAATCTCCCGGCGTTCGGGTCGTAGAGCTCGGCAGTCGCCAGACCAGTCGTGCCGCTGCAGCAGCCGCCGGCTATCAGCACCTTGCCATCACGAAGAAGAGTGGCGGTCTGGGAGAGTCGGGCGGCCATCGAGCCCGTGGCGGTGAAATTCGATAGCGGAGAGCTGGCGGTAGACGTTGGCGAGGCGCCGGGGCTCGAAGACTCGACGGTCGATCCTCCGGAGCAACCGGCGACCGCGGTTGCTACGAGAAAGCCCGCCACGGCGACGCATGCGATCCGATGACGTGAGCCGCGTGACGGCCGTACAGGACCGAAGCCGATCCGGATCATTCGCCCTCAACCTCGCATACAGGTGGTCGCTCGGCGGCTCCTTCCGTTGGCCGGCGGGCACGTCACTGCACCGGCGTCCGAACCCCGGACGCAACCGAGGGTGCTGCACGGCGAGTCTAGCAGCGTGGGCGCGCGGACCGGAGCAGTGGCGCCAATCGCGATCCGCGCAACAAACCAGAACCCCGGCGGTTGGGCCGGGGTTCTGCTGTCGATGGGGCTGCGATTCGATCAGGACGGGAGAGCGACCACGTTCGCGGGCGCGGTGACCTGGTTCGAATTGTCGTTGACGTTGGTGATGTCGAACGAGTAGCCGAAACTGCCGGCTTGTCCGCCGGACGCGGCCGTGAACCCGTAGACGCCGCTGACCGGGTAGTTGCCGTCCTTGGCAACCCACAAGTCGGACTGGAAGCTGGCGGAGACGCCTGCAAGGCCCTGGTACAGGGCCCCGAGCGACGAGTCGCCCTTGTAGTGGACGCATGCGATGCCATTCTTCGATTCGTCGCCGGCAACCTTGAAGCCGCTAGCGTTCGTGTCGAAGTACCCCGCATAGTCCTTCGTCGGAAGCATGCTCGTCAGGTCGGTCGACGAAGTGTCGACATTCCAGGTGCTGCCGTTGTCAAAGGAGGTCCACTCCTGGGTTCCGATCTGGATGTACTGGATCCCAAAGCTGTTCACGAACGTTGCCTTGGTCGGCTTGTTGACGACGGTGCCGGAGATGCCGAAGCCCCCACTGTCGCCCGGCGACGCCGCGGTGCCGGTTGACGAGCCGAAGACGGTCCAGCTGAACTTGTAGCTCGTCAGCTGATCCAGGTTGGATGACAGCCCTGAGGTGAGCGAGCTGCCGTTGCCGCCTCCCCCGCCACCACCACCGCCACCGCCGGCGGGCACGCCAAATGGATTCGCTGTTGACGATGAGCTGCCGCACGCCCCGACGACGAGGGCGAGCGCGAAGCCAAGCGCGATCAGTTCGCGTCTGCGAACCGTCTTTCCCATCAGTGATCCTCCGCTCCAAGTAGTGTGGCCGGGCGACTGGTGCCCTCTGGCCGCTGACTGGACTCTACGCGATCGGGTAGGTCGCGGGGACTTGCCGACCAATTCGTTTCGCCAGGCAACATCATCGTTGATTCGGGCGCAGGCAGTCCCACGCGACGGTCCGACGCACCGGAAAGCGCCCGCGATCGCGTCCGAGATGTCGCACCCCGCGCGTCCGCGGCCCCTTGAGCCAGCGCCTCGCTTGACGGCGTACGTCGCATCCAGGCATGATTCAGCCATGAACTCGCGCGTTTTCGCTTGCTCCTGTCCGCGGCGGCCCCGCCGTCGGAGGTAGCAGGCTGCTTCGCGCTCCCACTCGGGAGCCAGCCGAGTCGCTCCAGGGGCCGCGGTCCTAGTCAGGAACCGCGGCTTTCTTGTTTCCTCCACGGACACGCCGCTTCCCGTGCCACGCGCGTGGTGACGCGCGCCTCCCCTTGCCTCACAACCGGAGCCGCGGGCGCCACGCTCTCGCAGCTCCTGCCGCCCAGATACCTCGAGGCATTCACATGGTCCTCCCTCTTCGATCGATCAAGTCGACAAAGGCCCACCGAACGGGTTCGGACCCGCTCGATGGCCTGGCGTCGCGCCTCCACAACGTCCTCGCCGAGGATCGCGGCACGCACCTCGCCAAGGCGCGGGTCGCCGCCTGGATCCGGAATCTTCTGGACACGCTCTTCCCGCAGACCGCGGAGCAGACCTACGCGACGGCGGGCGAGGTTCGCGACGCCCTCGACGCATCCGCCGCCGAATTGCGGTCGCTGCTGCGGCCCCTCGAGGCTGAGATCGACGACGCGGCTGCGGTTGCGGCCGCGTTCTTCCAATCACTCCCCGAGATCCACCGCCAGCTGATGATCGACGCCACGGCCCTGGAGCGCGGCGACCCCGCGGCGGAGAGTGTCGACGAGGTGATCCTGGCCTATCCGGGGTTCCTCGCCATCGCGGTCCACCGCGTCGCCCACCGCATCAGCGACCTTGGCGTGCCCCTCCTGCCGCGCGTGCTCTCCGAATGGGCTCACGAGCGGACCGGCATCGACATCCACCCCGGCGCGACGCTCGGCCACCCGGTCGTCATCGACCACGGCACGGGCATCGTCATCGGCGAGACGGCTCTCATCGGCAACAACGTGAAGCTCTACCAGGGCGTCACCCTGGGCGCCCTTTCTGTCGCCAAGTCCCTCGCGTCGACGAAACGGCATCCGACGATCGAGAACGACGTAGTCATCTACGCCAACGCAACGATCCTCGGCGGCGAGACGGTCATCGGCGCGGGCACCCTGATCGGCGGCAACACCTGGATTACCTCCAGCGTGCCGCCGAACTCCATCGTCTACCAGCGCAGCGAGGTCCACGTGCGGCAGGGCCGGGAGGACTTCGGAATGAGCGACTTCGTCATCTGACCCACCAATCAGGCCGGCATCGTGCCAACGACCGCCGGCGCGTCCCGAACATCTGAGGAGATCCCCGTGGCAAAGGCAAACAACGTCCTCGAGCTCATCGGAAACACACCGGAGCTCCGTATCAACAAGCTGTTCGACCCGCGAGTCGAGGTCTGGGCCAAGCTCGAAAGGCAGAACCCCGGCGGCTCGATCAAGGACCGCATCGCCCTCGCGATGATCGAAGACGCCGAGAAGCGAGGCGTCCTGAAGCCCGGTAGCGTCATCGTCGAGCCCACCTCCGGCAACACAGGCGTCGGCCTGGCCCTGGTCGCCGCCGTCAAGGGCTACAAGCTGATCCTGGTCATGCCCGAGTCGTTCTCCGTGGAGCGGCGGAAGCTGATGGCCGCATACGGCGCGACCTTCGAGCTGACCCCGCGCGAGCTGGGCATGAAGGGCGCCATCGCCAAGGCCCGAGAGATCGTGGCAGAGACGCCCAACGCCTGGCTGCCGATGCAGTTCGACAACCCCGCCAATGTGGAGGTTCACAGGCGAACCACGGCCGAGGAGATCGCCCGCGACTTCCCCGAAGGTCTCGACTACATCTTTGCCGGCGTCGGTACCGGCGGGCACGTCTCGGCGGTCGGCGAGATCCTTCGGCCGCGCTGGCCCAACCTGCAAGTCTTCGCGGTCGAACCCGAACTGTCTCCAGTCCTCAGCGGCGGCCAGCACAGCCCGCACCCGATCCAGGGCATCGGCGCCGGTTTCATCCCGGGCAACTACCACGCCGATGCCGTGACCGGCATCGTGCAGGTTTCGGCGCCGGACGCCTTCACCTTCGCCGTGCGCGCGGCCCGAGAGGAGGGGCTGTTTGTCGGGGTCTCGTCCGGGGCGGTCCTGGCGGCCGTCGCGAAGAAGCTCCCCGAGATCAAGGACGGTGCCCGCATTCTGGCCTTCACCTACGACACGGGAGAGCGGTACCTCTCCGTCCCGGGGCTCTTCGACGTGGAGCCGGAGACGGTGGTCGGCTGACCCGCGCCGCCTTCCCGCCCCGCAGGAGCGGCCGCAAGCACGGCCGCTCCTCGTCTTCGGCCTGTGGCGAGGCCCATACCGGGCCACTTATAGATAACCACGCACCGCAAGGTTAACCGGTTTACTCAGGGCCCTCGGACCCGATCGATTGGGCCGCTGCGACACTCGCCTAGCAGCCCAGAGCGGGGCAATCCTTGGGCATCAGGTCCGGCTTGGACGGACCGAATGGGCGTCCCACTGGAACCGTTAGTGCGCGCTACGCTCGCCAGCCGCTTCGACGTCGTCATCGTCGTCTGGGTCCTGGCTCTCGCCATAGGTTGGTCCCTGTGCGCCCTGTCTCGCGCCCAGCTGTCCGACTCTCAGTGGTCGTCAGCTCCACAGTCGGGACCGATATGGGTCGTGTCTGCCCAGGACGCCGCTCACTGAGATAGCCCTCCGGGACCTCAGCGGGGCGTCGCCATCCGCGCCTCAGGCGACGGGCGTGGAACTCGAAGCGTGCTCGGCCACCCCTCGCAGGATGATCTCGGCCGTAGTCCGATAGCCGATCCGGCCCGTGTTGACGATCAGGTCGTACTCATCGGGATCGCACCAGTCATACCCGTAGAGCTGGTGGTTGTAGGCCGCTCGATTCGAGTCGGTTTCGTGCATCTTGCGAACGGCATCGGCCTCCGTGAGCCCGAAACGATCCATCAGAGTGCGGGTCCGGACCGGCTCAGGTGCGCGCAGGAAAACCCGGAAGACGGCCGGGTTGTCGCGCAGGACGAAGCCGGCGCCGCGGCCGACGATGACGACGTTTCCGCCGCCGGCGGCCTCACGAATCCCCTGCTCGGTGAGCGCGATGATCTCTTTCCGCGGATCGTAGAGCGGGTCCGGATAGGGTGGCGTCCAGCCCGCGCCCATCCCGGGCTCCAGGGTTGACAGCGACCGCACGAGGCGCTCTAGATAGCTTCGAGGCCGTTCCTCCTGGTCCGCGACCTCGCTCGGGCGCAGAGCCAGCCTGGCCGCAACCTCCTCGATGAGCTTCTTGTCGAGGACTTCCGCCCCGAGCTTGTCCGCGACGATCGCCGCCACGCTCGAGCCACCTGCGCCGTACTGGCGAGAGATGGTGACGATGGGCATGTCGCGCTCCTTAGCTTGGCTGCGCCGGCTCGTTCGGCGGCCGCTCGTTCGGGTCTCCGGCCGGTACCCCGCAAATCTAGCCCGCCTCTCGGTCCGACGCCAGAGCCGTCGAGACCGATGCCGTCTGCCGATCAGAATGACGGCGTCGACCCGCGGCGGCCCTAGCCTCGAGTATCGAGCGCACCGTGCAGCTCCAGGGCGTGCTCGCGAAGCCAGCGCCGCCAGCGGCGGTGGTCCGGCCGCCGGCTGGCGACGATCTCCCAGAAGCCCGGCCCGTGCCCGAAGACCCGAAGATGCGCCAGCTCGTGGACCACGACCGTCTCCAGCGCCTCCGGCGGTGCCAGAATCAGCCGCCACGAGAACGAGAGGCGCCCTGCGCGCGAACAACTCCCCCATCGAGTGCGGGCATCCCGGACCGTCACGGCCGCCGGCGAGACGCCGAGAGCCTCGGCGTGGCGATCGATCTCCTGCTCGACGGCCGCCCGAGCCCGGACCCGGAGCCAGGCCTCCAGGATCGATGCCAGGTCCCGGCGTTCGCCCGCGCCAATTCGGACGACCAGCTCGTCGCTCTCGTCCGCGCCCTCGCGGCTGATCGTCGTTCGCTGCCGCGCCGTTCCGCCGGTCACGATCCGCAGGCGATGAGGCTCACCTCGGAAACGAAAGAGGCCGCCGTCGTCGAGCGGTCCGAACTCCGCCAGCTGCTCGGCCTGGCGGGCCTGCCTGTCCAGGTGCCGCCTCAGCCACGGCTCGCGCTCGGCCACGAACGATTCGGCCAGCCGCTCGGCGTCACCTTTCGTGCGAGCCGCCCGCGCCGGGATCGTCACCAGCGCCGTGTGCCGGGGATCCACCGTGAGGCGGAGGTGGCGCGCCCGAACCGAACGCCGGATCGTGCATTCGAGCCGCCCGCCTGGCAGCCGGAGCGTGGCGCGCCATTCGGTCGTCGTCGTCGCCATTGCGCCAAGAGTACCGCGGGAGACACGCCGAGAGCCCGCCGCGGCGGAGAGCGACCACGTGGCCGGCGTCGCCCATCGCAGGCCCAACGATTGGCGCGCGGCGAGGCCGTCGGTGCCTTTCGTCCCCCGAACGATTTGCGCGCAGCGGCGCCTGGTTGATGTAACATTCGCCGTCGCGTGGGGCTATAGCTCAGCTGGAAGAGCGCCTGCATGGCATGCAGGAGGTCCAGGGTTCGAGTCCCTGTAGCTCCACCAAACCCCCCTGACACGCGCCGGCCCTTGCGGCTGCCCGCACGGTCGAGTTCCGGGCGTGACGTTGAGGCAGCCGGCTGGGCCAGCCCCTGATGGATCTTCGGCCGCCTTGACCTTCCGGCCCGAGGGCGCAGACGAGGCTGCTACGCCCAGTCGTCGGTCGGTGCATAAGGGGCAGAGAAGAGCCCCTGGTCAGACTGCTGGCTATGGAAGACCGATTGGGCGCGCTGATCCGAGCGGTGCGGCGCCGTCGTGGCATGCGGCAGGAAGATCTGGCCCGCCTCGCCGGCGTCTCGCACTCGACCGTGTCGCTGGTCGAGCGCGAGCACTGGCAGAAGCTGTCGCTCGCAACGGTGCGCGCCATCGCCGCCGCGCTCGACATTCGGGTCGACGTCATGGGCCGGTGGCGCGGAGGCGACGCGGACCGGCTCCTGAATCGCCGCCATTCGTTGCTGGCAGAGAGCGTCGTTGCTTTCCTGACGGCGCTCCAGGGATGGATCGTCGAACCGGAGGTTTCGTTCGCGATCTACGGCGAGCGCGGGGTCATCGACCTGCTTGCCTGGCATGGGGCGTCCGGTCAGCTGCTGGCGATCGAACTCAAGACGGAGTTCGCGGACGTCAACGAACTGATCGGGACTCTTGATCGAAAGGTCCGCCTCGCTGGAGCGGTAGCTTCAAGCCGAGGCTGAAAACCACGCCACGTCAGCGCCTGGCTGATCGTGTCGGACACGCGAACGAATCGACGGCATTTCGGCCAGCACGCGACCCTGCTGCGGGGCCGGTTCCCGATGGACGGCCGCCAGCTCCGCGGCTTCCTGGCGAAACCGGGACGGAGTGTGTGGGGCCAATCATTCTGGCCAGATTCAAACGGGGGTGGCACTGGGTCTGATGGCGGTCGGAATAGGACACGGATTCGGCCGCGAAAGACGGCGGATTCCGAGCTGGGTCCTTCGGCGGGGGCGAGATCAAGTCGCTAGTGCCGCTGGACGGGCCCCGCGGTACGCTGACCGGATAGTAATGATCAACGCGATGCAGCCCAACGCTACCCGGGTTAGCGAACGGCAGGATCCGAGCAGCCCGACACGGATAGCGCTACCCGGGTTAGCAGATGACCAGAATCCCGGCACGTCCGGCACGAGCACTGGGTGGCCCCGGCCGGCACGAGCACGGTAGGGGCGACGCACGTCCGGCACGAGCACTGGGTGGCCCCGGCCGGCACGGCGCAACGGCCCCGGCCGGCACGAGCACGGTAGGGGCGACGCACGTCCGGCACGAGCACTGGGTGGCCCCGGCCGGCACGAGCACGGTAGGGGCGACGCACGTCCGGCACGAGCACTGGGTGGCCCCGGCCGGCACGAG
>Ga0182010_10000896_pt1 | contig 16539 bp, 11 predicted proteins | sample 611E1MmetaG_FD_120488 | JGI IMG/M metagenome (GOLD analysis project Ga0182010, IMG submission 120488) | Permafrost microbial communities from Stordalen Mire, Sweden - 611E1M metaG | ecosystem: Environmental > Terrestrial > Soil > Wetlands > Permafrost | place: Sweden: Stordalen | collected...
TCGAACCTTAATTTCTCCTTTCTGAACTAAGACCGGTAGAAATACCCCTAAGGATGACGAAGAGAAAAAGAATAGAGGAGAATTAAGAGTTAGGTTTATGTTTGGGCTTCCTGTTAGTCTGAGAAGTCTCATAACACCGACTGAGGGGAAAGTACTTGAGTATATTGATTATGCACAGCAAGAGTTCTTTATTGCAGCAGTTCTCTCTAATGACCCTAATATGATTGAGGCATACCAGAGTGGAATCCATATCTGGCTTTTGCGAAATTAGCAGGTGCAGTTTCAGCAGACGCTACAAAAGAAACGCAGGCAGTATGAGACAACTCTTTAAATCGTGTTTACTTGGTGTTCAGTATGGCCTGGTTGCAGAATCACTTGGGGTTAAAATTGATAAGCCTACACCTTATGCAAAGGAACTGCTTAGTCACCATAAAAGAGTCTTCAAGAATTATTGGCGCTGGGTAGATATGATCTGGACTCAAGCCTGCTTAATGAAAAGGATTGAAACCTGTTATAAATGGAAAATGATTGTTTCGGGCTCCAGCAATAAGGAAATGTTGACCGTCCGAAATTTCCCAATTCAAGCCACTGGGACTGAAATTCTGAGAGTCGCATGTATCCTTCTTTCGGAGAATAAAATTAAAATTGTTGCTCCAGTTCACGATGCGTTGATGATTGAGTGCGATGAAAAAGGGGCAGACAAAGAAATAGAGGAAGCAAGAAAGCTGATGTGTGATGCATCCGAACTTGTTTTAGGTGCTGGTAACAGACTGAAAACAGATGTCGATATTGTCCGCTATCCTTACAGGTATATAGACGAGAAAGGTGCCGAAACTTGGGAGCTTATTATGCGGATACTCACAGAAGTAAAGCAAAAGTAAAAACCATAATAAATGGGGCTCAAAAATCTTTGGCAGACTGTTCCATTTAGCTATAAAGCCAAATTTCAATTTAGCTGTAGAGCAAGATTAATTAGCTGCATAGCAAAATATATTTTGCCCTACAGCTAAAATTAATTCGCTGTACAGCTAAATTCTAAAGTCTTATGATGTCGGTTTTACTATTTATATTTCTATTATATATCTTCTTTATTTATTCTTAATATTTAAAGATAGTATTAATAATGGGATAAGATGATGTTGGTAAATTCTAAAGATAAAATAAAAGGTTCTTTCATAGCTCAAATGCCTTCAGAATGGATTGTGAAGTTACCGTTCAATTCAGTGGGGCATACATACAGGATGGCTATGTATATTTGGCATTTAAAAGGGGTGAAGAAATCTAATGATTTAGTAGTCACTTTAAAAGGTATAAATTCATTTTTACCTATCCCGGATTGGGCTTTCCCGAAAGCATTGGATGATCTAGAAAATTGTTGGTGATCAAAACTATAAGACAACGGGGTAAAAGTCCCATTGTAACTGTTTTATGGGATAATTTTTATGAAGGATATACCACTTTAAAAATACACGTGTTAACAACCGAATAACGATTCCAAGTAATAAAATTAATTTATATGGATATATATACATTAAATATCATATTAGATAAAGCCCAACTTTATAAAGCAATATCTATCTAGTATCCTTCGAAGTGCCAAGAAACGGCAAAAGGTGCTATAAATTTGTATTAATTGATATGGTAGCCAAAATTGCAATAAGAATGTTATTAATTTTAAAATCAAAATTTATTTAAACATTATCGTGGTTAGGCTAATCTTAGATATCAAAAAAGTTGATCATTGTGAACTGCAGGGGCTCGTTCCTGCAGCCCATAAAAGGTAGACTACTAGGTACTGGAATACCTTTGATTATACCTAGATATAATATAGTATATTTTTTGTGAATATATACTAAATAGTGGTATCAAAACTAAATAGTATCAAATTGTACAGAATCATATCTAAAAGTTAAGGAACTACCCGTTTACTTGATTTATATTATTTAGAAGTAATAAAAATATATGAAAAATGTCTCGTGGGTACTCACCGTACCATGGCAGTAAAATCAAGAGGATTTCGTTTTGTCGGAAAACTACTTATTCTCAGGCTTCAGGTGATACTTTTAGTGAGCGTCCCATGTGTTAAATCCATTGCCCTACTTAGAAAACATCTCTAACCGTCTTATAATGGCCCAGATTTGATAGATATAAACCCCGTTTCTATACAAAACAAAACGAACTAAATATTAAATACAAGACTGACCAATATTAATTATAACGTAAACACGGTGAATCTATGGCACGCCCATCAAAACTTACTCCTGAGATACAAAAAAGAATCGGTGATAATATTGCACTCGGTTTGACTTATAGATTAGCTGCCGAGTCGGTTGGTGTCACATACAAATCGTTAAACGAATGAAATCAAAGGGGTCAGAAAGAGAAATTTGGAAAATATTTTGAGTTTGCACAACATATTAAAAAATGCAATGCGGAAGGAGCTAAGAAACTTCTTGAGCGATTGAATGATGCTGCGAAGCTGGAAATTGCCAAGTTTGCATGTTTATATTGGAAAGGAGATTTCCTGAAGAATTTGGAAAACGGGTATACAGGAAAATTAATTCAGTTTCAGACAACAAAAATAAGAATGTTGAGATAATAGTTAAAGACACAGATAAAATTAGAAAAGAAATTCTAGAGAAGTTTGTTTGAGTGAAATAAAGTCACAAGTTACTGATTGTCTAAATGTTTTCATCCGAATTAGACATATTTTCACGAATATGCTTAATTTTTCATATTATATGCTGGCATAATTGTAGCCTAAATTAGCAAAATATCCCCCAATACATTCTTTTTTCTGCACTATCCGGAAGCAGCTTAATTTTTAGCCTGCTATTTTCCTGGATTAAACTTTGAATATGCACGGCATGATGGACGTATATGGTAGAATATGAACTAGGCAAAGGTTCAACTTTCTATTTCACTTTACCAATCAACCCCGCAGAACTTAAAAACTAAATTTTAACACATAAAAAAACTTTCAAGTTTTAATTTAACTTTGTCCATTTAAGACGTTTGGTAAATGAGAACATAATTTTTTTTGACTCAAGAATATTATTCTTGGCATCCGAAAATCTCATCTCTGATATCTTGAAAAGGTCTCATTGTATAAAAATTATAAAAATATATTCTTATAATTCGCCTAAAGCGTATTTTTCAATAAGTTGATGTATAATATATTAACTCTCTGATTTAAAGTGCACTGTGAGCTTCTAATGAACTCACACCGTTCATTTGTATCTCAGCTACCTATCTAGATACTTTAAAACATGCCATTAATGACTTTTCGAATAGAATCTAATCTATATGCATATTCAATTTTGAAGCAAGTGGAATCTCTTTCAAATTCATGAACTAGTTAAAAAATAGTGAAACTTTACAAAAGTTAGTATCATGCCTATAAAAAGCAAATTGTAACTGTATCCTAGAATTTAAAGCTTACGTTAATTCTTTTGATTGTTTGGAATAGTGCCAATTTACCACTTTTTATCATAATTAATTCTGAAATAATTGCCAAGTTTAGGCATGAATTGACGAATAAATCTTAAAATCAATTCAATTTATTCATTAAAAATACCAAATAATACCGAATTAAATCATTCATTCAAATAAAGTGTCTGTAATTAGCGAAAAATCTTCAAATAAATACTCAATTAATCCATTAGTTACTGTTTTTATATAAAGCTTAAATGAACATAATTAACTATTGAAATAGTGATCCATGTGATTAAATTTGAGCTAAAAATAGAAATTGGGTACACGTGATTAATAAATAACTTAATGAAATCTTGGTGATACACGCATAAAAAAGTTCAAAACACTAACCAAGCTTCTTTGCTACGGGTGCTTCTATAGCTTTTTGATTGATCAGGTTTTGTATCTTTAGTGTGTAATTAGTTTACAACTTTTAAAGTTTTTCTAGTTCCTTTTCCAATAAAACAATTGTCGAATTAGATCCTGGATTTTAAGAGTTCATTTTAGATCCTCAAAATATTTATATTGATTAATTTTAAATAATGTTAATTATAATGATTAAACATTAAAAAATATTATAGATTTGCATAGTAAAATTAAGAATCTAATTGGAATAAAACACGATTAACAAGAAAAAAAATTATAGAGGACTATGAATGAACAATGATACAATATTCATTAAACCTTATAAATATGAATTGATTGGAGAATTAGGTGGAAGTGAAATCAGTATCATGTACACCCCGATGGGTGCCGGTGCTATACCCTATCTCGAAATAATAGACACAGACGGTACTCATAATTTCAGAGGTAAAGAAATTAGCAAGGACGTTGTGCTAGGACTCACTCTGGTGAGTGTCGATATGTCTAAACATTTACCTGGTGCTCCAAGTAAGTGTTTATCCCTTCTAGTGCCGGATGTCAATCTGTTAAATCAAAAAGATACCTCAGCATTGGTACACACAAAATGTATTCAAACAATTGGAGTAGCTGCTTCCTTACCTCCAATGGCTCATGTCGGGCAAGTTGAGTCGTATCATATAATTAACTTAATCGGTACAGCATCTGATGGTGGTCCACACCCATTATAATTCTGGTATACACCCATAATACCTGAGGGAGTTTCATCACCCTTGATTGAGTAATGTGTAAGTGGGAAACCTTGGCATCAGCATTCTTTCTGTAATTGATACAAGCATAAACAATGTTACAGCCATGGTACCTCTTGGACTCAATCCTGTTGCCTTTGGTCAATTTATAGGCCCTCAATCAGTTAATTCATCACTGATAATATTAAAGCCAGCTTCTTCAGCAAACAATTCCACAGTAGGATAGAAGATAACATGAAACTAAGTTTTGTGTGACAGACTACCCTTTTTAGGGAAATAGGTGGGATTTAACATTTTTGATTTCGAGAATAAACCAGAAAATAAATCAAAGGCATCTGAATCAAGTGAAAATCAGCCAAAAATACCATCAATAACATTACCTAAAGGTGGCGGAGCGATTCACGATGTTGGAAAGAAATTCTCAGCAAATCCTGTGACTGGAACTGGATCACTGAATGTCCCAATCTTTACAACACCCGGTCGTTCAGGCTTTGGCCCGAAACTCTCATTATCATATGACTCGGGCTCCGGCAATGGACTCTTTGGTTTTGGCTGGAGTCTCTCGTTGCCATCGATCACTCGCAATTCAGCCGTGGAAAATAATATTTATAGCCACCTTCACTAAGATTCAATGAGCAAATTTAAGTTGGCTGATTTTAATTAAGCATCGCTATTAACCATATTTAGTTCTTTTTAATCAGTTAGTAATCCAAAGTATCAATCAATTGTTTTAGAATTTCCCACGGCCTAGTTGAGCATGGGCTCGGGCCAAATGTCCGGCAGCCTGGGCTCCTATGAGAGAAATTTCTCCTGCAAGCACAGCAGAAGCTACTATCTCCGCAAATTTTCGAGAATTAGCTCCAGGAATTTCTCCGGTCCCTGAAACATCAAGGATATTAAGGCAATCTCTCTGAGTTCCAAGGCCAGTACCTCCTCCTACGGTCCCAACAGGCAGAGTAGGCAAGGTAACAGAGCAGTGAATTTCGTCATACTTCGTTAGTTCCATACTCGTAATCGCAGTGCTGCCTTCAACAACATGAGCTGCATCCTGTCCACAAGCTATGTAAATGGCAGCTATAATATTCGCAGCATGGGCATTGAAGCCAAGTGATCCTGCTCTTGCAGAGCCTAAAAGGTTTTTGCTGTAATTTACCTCAAACATGGCATCTGATGTGCATTTTAAGGTTTCCTTGAGGATTTCTTTTGGAATAGTAACGTCAGCTATAACAGTCTTCCCTCTTCCAAGAATTGTACTTATAGAGGCCGGTTTTTTATCTGTACACATGTTTCCTGAAAGGGAAATAGCCTGTGCTCCAAATTCGTCTTCTATCAGATGTAGTACTGCATCAGTAGCTATAGTCACCATGTTCATACCCATGGCATCTTTTGTATCATATGAGAACCTAAGGTACACATAAGTACCTGTCACGAAGGGCTTTACAGCAATTAGCTTTCCAAAACGAGTCGTCTTTTCAGCAATTTTTTTCATTTGGTCGAAAATTTCTGGACGCTTTACCCACTCATAAAATTTTTTAGTCCTTTCTATGCTATCAAGCTTAAAAACAGGCGCTCTAGTCATTTCGTCTTCAAAAATTCTTACATTTGCTCCCCCTGACTTTGTGATGACCGAGCATCCCCGATTTACACTGGCAACAAGACCCCCTTCAGTTGTAGCAAGAGGGATATAATATTCAGCGTTTGCATATTCTCCCTTAATTTTTAAAAGCCCAGCAACTCCAAGAGGAACTTGAACTGCACCTATCATATTTTCAATATTCTTCATTTTTGCAGTTTCCACATCAAGGGAAAAATTCTGAATATGCTCGAATTCGAGTTTTGTAAACTTCTGTATTGCAAGCCTCCGAAGTTTTACCGATGTTAGTGGATCTGTAAACTCTTCAATCTTGCGAAAAGCTATATCCCCATCAAGGACTTTCTTTAAAAGAAGTTTCTCTTCTTCATTTAGTTCATAGTCTTCTTGGAGCATAAAATCACCAATTAAAATTTTTTCCGTATAATTTTGCCTTTATTCATTAACATTAATTGTCTGAGGGATTGAAATTCATAGTTACCTTTATAAATTATGCAACATTAACCGAATATTTGAAAATATAGTACCCATTATTTAGATGGCGAAATGCAATATTCATTTTAATGCCTATTTTATTAAGACTTACGCAATTGAATTGAAACAAAATGGCAACATTAAACACTTAATAGTCTAAATCTAAATGATTATTGAGAGGCCAGATGTACTTTATTTCATCCTTCAACTACGTAAATCCTATTCCTATTAAAATTCATTCCCACCTTAATTATGCACATATTGGCATATAATTCGTTTCATAAACTTGATTTTCTTGCTTTCTTTATTATACTATCAGAAAAATTGTCAAGACCTGTTTAATTTTTACCATGTTTGTCTATTCAAATTTACCCCTTTTGATATAAATTTTAATAAACTTTTAATGGATTCACTCAAAACAAATATAAAAACATCTAAATTACAGACTCAGATAGATAAAAGTCTGCTCCACCTTAATCCCCTTTGAACAGTGGCTTCATTGTTATTTTGGGTAGGAAGTTTGTTCTAATTTTGGTTTTTCAAAACCATCTAAAAAATAATGAGTGAATTAGAGGCTCAAATGTGACTTTTATCACGGATGCCAAATTGACCTCTTAGACAATTCCAATGCCAAATAAATTGGTGATTAAAATTGGCAAAAATGGTAACCAGATCTTGTGATTCAGACATTAACACATATTTTTTCATTGCTACTATCCTCAGTATATCCGGTGAAAAAAAGAAGTAACTTTTCGAGAAAAATGATGATGGAATTTTCACTCTTAAAAGTTAGGTTACATCAGAAAAATGTGGTGTTATTGCATGTGACGCAACAAGTGACTTTTAGGTTCCTATGTATAATTCACCGATACTTCCACCTTGATTTTACATATCATTAAGTGATGATTTCAATTCATTATGTAATGGTTTCAATTTTTTCATGCTTTTTAAGATTAAAAATTCCAGACAATCCTCCGAATGCATTCGATAACCATAATAGTATTATTTAAGACTTCCAGTTATATTGTCAGATTTTGCTAGTATATTATACTTTCAGTTGCTGTTAATATAACAGTATTTTTGCTCTGCAAGGACATGAATTTCCCCGTTAGTTCTAACTTTAGAGGATTTTTCAATAACATAAAGCTGCTAAAGAGCCAGATAAACAACATTCAAGAGATATATATTTTTATTGAAAACATATCTCTTTTCACTTTCCTCAGATATACAAAAAAGTGCCATCTATTTTCTCAACATACAGTAGCTTAAAAATTAATCTAACTTTCAATGAATAAGTAGGCAAATAAGCAAACAAATTCTACATGTGTTAACATCGATAGGATGTAGGGTACATAAAACACTTAAGAAATATTTTTAAGTTAGGGAATCTTGAAAGTCATCGTAAAACTTATACATGTCTTATGACATTTACTCGCAGGTTCAGATGATGAAAGCAGTACTAGGCTTAGAAGACGGAACAGTTATCAGTGGCACTGGTTTTGGTGCCGAAGGAACAGCTTGTGGTGAACTTGTTTTTACCACTCAATTCACAGGATATGAGGAAGCTCTTACAGACCCATCTTATAAGGGTCAGATTTTAATGTTTACTTATCCACTAATCGGGAACTATGGAGTCAGTGGAGAGCGTTTCCAATCAGATAACATCCATGCCGAGGGCCTTGTTGTTCGAGAGACCTGTAAAAATCCTTATCATTATAAATCAACACGTTGTATTCATAAATTTTTAGAAGATGAAGGGAAACCAGGAATCGAAGGCGTAGACAGCCGTATGCTCACCATAAGAACAAGAGAACGCGGAACAATGCGTGCAGCCCTTATCACTGGCAATGATGACGGAGAAGAAGCTGTCTCTGTGGCAAGGAACTTTCCGCAGATTACGGACGAAGAACTGATTTCCCTTGTAACCTGCAAAGAACCTCGTTTTATTCCCGGATCAGATGGTACCTGGAAAGGTAGCAGTAAGCGCAAACATGCAGTTGTAGTTGACCTTGGGATAAAACGCAATATAATAAACAACCTGCATAAAAGGGGAATTGACCTTACAATTGTTCCCGCGACTACAAAAATCACAGAAATTGCAAGCTACGAACCAGATCTCCTTATCGTTTCAAACGGTCCGGGAGATCCGGAAAAGGCAATCGAAGCAATTAATGCGGTAAAAGCTTTTGCAGGCACGATTCCGATCTGTGGAATATGCTTCGGGCATCAGATTATCTCCCTAGCTATGGGAGCAAGGACATATAAATTAAAATTCGGGCACAGAGGAGGGAATCAACCAGTAAAAGATTTAGTGGAAAACAAAGTTTTCATAACCTCTCAGAATCATGGATATGCAGTTGATGCTGACTCTCTAGATGGGACGGGGCTATATGAAAGTTATATTAACGCAAATGACAAAACTGTTGAAGGAGTTTTCCACAAAAACTTGGACATCTTCAGTGTGCAGTTCCATCCTGAAGCCCAGGCAGGACCTATGGATACAGAGGAAATGTTCTTCAGTAAGGTTGTAAAAGTCCTAGGGGGTGAGATTTAATGCCGAAACGCGGGGATATTAAGAAAGTTTTGCTTATAGGTTCAGGTCCTATAACTATTGGCCAGGCTGCAGAGTTCGACTTTTCAGGCAGCCAAGCTTGTAGATCCTTAAAAGAAGAAGGCGTGCAAGTTGTTCTTGTGAACTCAAACCCTGCGACAATCATGACCGATCCAGAGATGGCTGATTTTATTTACATCGAACCCCTTGATGCCAAAATTATAGAAAAAATCATCGAAAAAGAGTTGCCCGACGGGATAATCGCAGGTCTAGGCGGACAGACTGGCTTAAATATCACAATTGAACTTGCGGAAATGGGAGTATTGGAAAAATATGGAATCCGTATACTTGGTACTCCTGTTGAAGCCATAAAAAACACAGAAAATCGTGAACTCTTCAAGGAGACCATGCTCAGGATAGGAGAAAAGGTTCCCTTGAGTCGTGCAGTTAACTCCCTAAAAGAAGCTGAAGAGGCTGTAGAGGAACTGGGCCTACCCCTAATTGTCCGTCCGGCTTATACTTTGGGTGGGGCTGGAGGCGGAATTGCCCATACAAAGGAAGAACTCCTTGAAATCGCGGAACGTGGACTAAGGCGCAGCCGCATTTCCCAGGTGCTTATCGAAGAAAGCGTGCTCGGATGGGCAGAGATCGAGTATGAGGTAATGAGGGATGCAAATGATACCTGTATCATGATCTGTAACATGGAAAACATCGATGCAATGGGTGTGCATACCGGAGAATCCATAGTTGTTGCCCCTTCTCAGACACTGACAGATGCAGAGCACCAGATGCTCAGGAGCGCATCAATCAAAATAATCCGTGCTCTTAAGATCGAAGGTGGATGCAATATCCAGTACGCTTTTAAAGAAGGCGATTACAGAGTTGTTGAGGTCAATCCAAGAGTTTCGAGGTCTTCAGCCCTTGCATCCAAAGCTACAGGTTATCCGATTGCCCGCGTAACCGCAAAGATTGCAATCGGAATGACTCTTGACGAGATCACAAACAATGTTACCAAGAGTACTCCTGCTTCCTTTGAACCGGCTCTAGATTACTTAATTATGAAAATTCCCAGGTGGCCTTTTGACAAATTCACAACTGCAGACAAAACCCTGACAACAGCCATGAAAAGCACTGGAGAAGTCATGGCAATAGGCAGGACAATTGAAGAGTCTCTGATGAAGGCTTTCAAGTCTCTGGATATCGACAATCAGCTAGGTGTAAAGTGCTGGGAAGAGCCAGAAATCAAGACTCTTCTCAAAACCCCCACAAGTGAACGTTTTTTTGTCATCTTTAATGCGCTTGAGAGAGGAATGTCGATAAAGGAAATTGCCGAACTTTCTAATATCAACCCTTTTTTTATCTCAAAGATGAAAAAGATCGTGGACATGGAAAAGCGTATTAGGAGGGAAGAACTCACTACTGAGCTCCTACGTGAGGCAAAAAAGATGGGATTTCCTGACATGCGCCTTGCAGAACTAACTTGCAAGACCGAACAGGAAATCAGCGACATCCGGCATGCAGCAAACATTGTGGCCACTTTCAAGATGGTGGACACATGTGCAGCCGAGTTTCAGGCAGCTACTCCTTATTATTATTCCACTTACGAAGATACCTGTGAAATAAAACCAACCGACCGGAAAAAAATTCTCATCCTTGGTGCAGGTCCTATCAGAATAGGTCAGGGGATCGAATTTGATTACTGTACTGTTCATGCAGTCACTGCGCTTAGGGAGGAAGGTATCGAGACCCATATAATCAATAACAACCCTGAAACCGTTTCCACAGACTTTGACACCTCTGACAAGCTTTTTTTTGAGCCCCTAACCCTGGAATATGTGATGAACGTAATTGAATGTGAGAGGCCTGATGGTGTACTGGTGCAGTTTGGAGGACAGACTTCGGTGAACCTTGCACTTCCCCTAAAGCGAGAATTAAAGCGTAAAACAGATCTAGATACTGTAATCATGGGCACCGACCCTGATGATATGGATCTTGCCGAAGACAGAGAAAAGTTCTATATTCTGATGCAGGACCTTGGGATTCCGCAGCCTGAAGGTGGATATGCAACTTCTCAGCAGGAAGCAATTGAGGTTGCGAAAAGGATCGGCTTCCCTGTCCTTGTGCGGCCCTCCTATGTTCTGGGTGGAAGAGCAATGGAAATTGTTTATGACGAAATTGACCTTGAACGCTATATGAAAGAAGCTGTAAGAGTCTCTCCAGAACACCCGATCCTGATTGACGATTTCCTTGAAGCAGCCTGCGAAATTGATGTTGATGCGGTCTGTGACCAGAAAGACGTACTTATAGGCGCAATCATGGAGCACATTGAAGAAGCAGGAGTACATTCCGGAGACTCAGCCTGTGTAATTCCTCCCCAGTCCCTATCGCCTGAGGTGCTTGACCGAGTAAGGAACTACACACGGAAAATTGCACTCGCACTTAGGGTAAAAGGATTGATCAACATCCAGATGGCAGAAAAGGGTGGAAATGTTTATGTTCTTGAAGCAAATCCGCGTTCGAGTAGGACAATTCCCTTTGTCTCAAAAGCAGTAGGGATCCCACTTGCAAAAATTGCAGCAAAAGTTATTGCAGGGTATAGCTTAAAGAGTCTGGGATATACGGATGAGCCAAAGCCCAAATACATTTCCATTAAAGAAGTCCTCCTACCCTTCGACAAACTTCCAGGTGCAGACCCTATCCTTGGCCCGGAAATGAAAAGTACTGGAGAGGTGATGGGGATTGACTACAATTTTGGTAGGGCATACTACAAGGCAGAACTTGCAGCCGATAACCTCCTTCCCCTTAATGGAAAGGTTTTCCTATCCATCAGTAATGCGGACAAGACCGAACTTGTGGAAGTTGCCAGAAAACTTAATGCAGCAGGCCTTGAGCTAATGGGTACAAGTGGCACTGTTAGCTACCTTGCACAGTATGGGATTTTCATGGACATAGTAAAGAAGGTTCACGAAGGAAGCCCGAACGTCATAGATATGCTGCGCAGAGACGAAGTTGGCCTTATCATCAACACCCCAACAAGCAAAGAGTCCCGCAGGGATGGTTCAAGGATCAGACGGGCAGCAGTTGATTTCAAGGTCCCATATATTACAACTATCCAGGCAGCATTAGCTGCAGCCGATGCGATCGAGACCATGAAGAAAGGCCAGGAACTCACAATCAAATCCATTAACGAGTACCACAGAGAAATGAAGCAAGAAAACGAGTTCGAGCTGGCAAAAAAGATCCAAAATCATGACGTTCTGAATTGAATCTTAAGTAGCAGATAACTATTCAGGTACCGACAAATAATCTAAGCGATGCCAATTTAGATCTTCCAGTACATGTAGCTAACAACCTAAGCAAAACAGGAAAACATAATCAATATAATCAATTAAAAAAATAGATCTCAAAAAATATTTTTTTTAAATATTAATTAAGGAATATACTAACTTTGTTTTTCCCAAGCTAAATAGTTACAGCACAGTTCTAACCAACAATTCAGAATCGAAGTTCTACGCAGAAGTCCTAATCTAAAGTTCTGAAACAAATTTTGTACAAAAATTTGAACCAAACAGGATAGTTTGTCTCATCCTTATATATATTATATTTCAATCTTATTTAATTTCATTTGTTTTAATCCATCAATTTGTTTTAATCCTTTAAAGGGGTAGTAGAAACATGGCAAAAAAAGTTGCACTTGCATATTCTGGAGGGCTGGACACCTCTGTGTGCATTCCCATCCTCAAGGAAAAATATGGATACGATGAAGTGATCACAATCTCTGTAGATGTAGGTCAGCCTGAAGAGGAAATCAAGAGAGCCGACGCAAAAGCCCAGAAAATCAGCAATAAACACTACACGATTGATGCAAAGGAAGAATTTGTAAAAGATTATATCGGCCCCCTAATCAAAGCCAATGGGAGTTATGAAGGTTACGTAATGGGTACATCTGTTGCCCGTCCTCTTATTGCCAAAAAGGTGGTAGAGGTTGCCAAAAAAGAAGGTGCATTAGCCCTTGCTCACGGTTGTACAGGAAAAGGCAATGATCAACTTCGTTTCGAAGTCATTTTCCGCCAGACAGATATGAACGTTATCGCCCCGATGCGAGAGATGAACCTGACTCGTGAGTGGGAAATCAACTACGCAAAAGAGCACGGAATCCCGGTAGAAGCCACCAAATCCAAACCCTGGAGCGTTGATGAAAATATATGGAGTCGCAGTATAGAAGGTGGCGTGCTTGAAGATCCATCTTTTGTTCCGCCCGAAGAAATCTACGAGTGGACTAAATCCCCGGAAAAAGCCTCTGAAAAGCCGACGATTCTTGATATATACTTTGAAGCAGGATTTCCGGTCTCTCTTGACGGAGAAAAACTCAGCGGTTACACCTTAATTAAGAAACTAAATGAAATTGCAGGCGAAAACGGGATAGGTAGAACAGATATGATCGAAGACCGTGTCCTTGGTCTTAAAGCCCGAGCAAACTACGAGCATCCAGCTGCAACCGTTCTAATTACTGCTCATGCAGACCTTGAAAAACTTGTACTCACCCGTGGAGAACTCAAGTTCAAGAAAATAGTTGAAGAACAGTGGTCAGAAATGGCCTACTCCGGCCTGGTAGATGATCCCCTCTTTGCAGACCTCAACGCCTTTATCGACAAGTCCCAAGAAAAGGTCACTGGAAATGTGAAAGTGAAGCTCTACAAAGGCGCACTCACCATCCTTGCTCGCTCCTCTCCAAACTCTCTCTACTCCGAAGACCTTGTCTCCTTTGACAGTCAGACGATTGACCAGAAGGATGCCGAAGGTTTTGCAAAATACCACGGGTTTCAGGCAAGAATGTATAGAAAAGTTATGGATAAACATTAGAGTATTTCAATAAACCCCAATTTTAGGTTGGTTGTTTATGGAGCCTATATAAGCAATTTGTTGAAATCGGATGTTTATCGAAATTTTCTGGAATATATTCTGTGTTCCAAGATTCATTTTGTGATGCGATCCCCATACCAGATCATTTGAGTTGATAATTTATTCGATCCGAAGCATCTGGATTTGTAGCGATTACTTGAAAATAATTTTGTATTGGAGTTATTTTTATTTTGAGAGGAGTTGCAGAATACTGATGAATGAACAAATAATCAACTTGTATTTTTTCTTTTGATTGCCTCGTGAAGATATGAGGATATCTCACAACTCCTACACCATCTTCATTCGAAATATAAGCTTTACTCCCATCTATAATGAATATCGTTGAGCTTGCAGTTCTCGAAATATCGTAAGTGTGCCAATCTCCAAACCAAGACGTTCCTATGTTATGGAGATCATAAGTAGATCCTCCTGATTCTAGATCATGGGAACCAGCAATAGATATAAGATCATTTGAATGAATTGCCAGTGAATCGATACTTAACCCAATTTTGCATATCTGGCAACTCGGTGAATGGGGGTTTACCCCACCTTAGCTCTCATTGTCAAAGTGTTATTTTCAATACACCCCCGTTTAGCCATTATCCACTCTTCACCATAATTGTAGTTAGTAGGATTTCCCGTAATGGTCAGGATACCATTTTTGATATCCATTTGACCTGTATTTTGTTTATAGTTCCATTTACTTGGATCCGGAATAATATGGGAATTTGCTGTTAACTGTTTCAGATCGATTTTTTCATTATATGTAATTCCATGAGTACCCAAAGTTGGGTCCCTCCCTCCTATAACATATAAACTACTACCTGAAATAGCAGTTCCCACCCCATCCCTAGGATGTAAACCTAAAGCAAATCTCTGTGACCATGAATTAGTTGTTATATTATAATAATAAATTTCTGAATGAAAGATACTTGAAGGTCCCTGACCGTAACCCATAATAATTTTATCTCCATATAATGTATTCTCACGTGTATGCCAATATACTGAATATGGAACCGCAGCGAGAGGATTAGACCACGAATTAGAGGATATGTCATAAGCATATACTCCGTTACTTCCCATTTTTCCTGAGAGATGTGGGGTTCCTCCAAATAAATATATTTTATTAGTAGCTGGGTAATTATACTAAACCACCCCACGAAATGTTAACCGGACAATTTGTCAGTTGTGTTTAAGTGTCGGTATCTATTATGTGTTTATAAAAATAGTTGCCTAGTAAGAGATAGGTATTCATGCCATCTGTAACCGACATCAAACCCTGATGAGAAATAGAAGTAGGCATTTGAACGGGGTCTAAGGTCCAAGAGTTTGTTGTAATGTTATAAATCTGGAGATGAGGAATGGAATCTAGCCCAAATCTATCGTTACTGCCACCATAACAATAAATTCTATCTGCATAATGTACTGTTGTTACACCCCATGAAACGATAGGCATTGTCGCACCCTGCGTCCAAGAATTATTAGCCAAATCATAAATTTGTTCATTGTTGAGAATTACAGAAGATGATGATCCATAGCCACCTGTCGCATAAATTTTATTATTATACAATATCAGAGGTACGTCCGCAGCTCCTGTCAACAACCCTGCCTTTTGTGTGACTATGCCGTCATATTGTATCGGTGAGACCGACTTAAAATCTTCAACAAAAGTGGGAAATACAGCGTTACAATTTGGAGAAAAACCCGCTGCTTTAGTGAGATTAAAGATTATGGAACTTCCAGATGAAATCGTTTTTGAAATCCATAAGTTATTATTTCCATCAATCCAGCAAGAAGCAGAAGCATTTGACATCGTGAGTGTACCTAATGCCAATATTGAAAACAAAGTTAGGTTAAATTTCATCTAGATTCAACTCTGAAGATAATGCAGCATTATTCTCCATCTAATGACTATATATCATCCGATTGATTTATTTTTCGATGCACTTTTGGGTTTTTAACATAAATAACTTTCGATTATTCAAGTCAGGTAGATAAAAACCATCGCCGCTAGAATATATTCACAACTCTGCGGTAGTAGGTTGTGTCTCTAGTTATCTTTTTATTAGGGATCCTAACCACAGGTTTTTCGACATAAACAAGCTTATTGACAGTTATATCTTCACCAAAAATTAGGCATATACTTTCAAGTTCGATCAATAATTTGAGACTACTCTATAAAATCCATTCATTATGATATTCAAAAAAAATTCAGGCACTTATAAGAATACCAGAGGCGCATAGTTGATATATTGCAGAAGGATGAAGTCTTATAGATGTCTGATTAATTTAAAGGTTTTCGTTTTCCTGAGGCACTGGAAAAACTAGAAAGGATGTTACTATTAACGTACATGAAAATGAAAAAAGTAAATTTTTGTTTTGGACCTATTTTTCCTATCAAATATACTATTAGTTATATTATATAATTATTAACTGAA